>JAESFX010000033.1_pt1 | contig 345298 bp, 323 predicted proteins | sample 9269501 | NCBI WGS metagenome assembly JAESFX01 (sample SAMN14515570, study PRJNA621655) | algae metagenome | isolation source: Desmonostoc geniculatum HA4340-LM1 and co-occurring heterotrophs from cave... | place: USA: Maniniholo cave, Kauai, Hawaii | collected 2009-07-28 | reverse complement strand
ACGATCTCAATCTAAACCCCGATCGCAAAACAAAGCCCTCGGGAAACAGTCGCGGGGTGGAGCAGCCCGGTAGCTCGTCAGGCTCATAACCTGAAGGCCGCAGGTTCAAATCCTGCCCCCGCAACCACCTTTACCGAACTCCCAGAAGGCTCCGCAGTCGCGGGGCTTTTGGCGTTATGCGCCAAGCCAATCAACGCCGTCAGGGCCCCGTCGAGCACCACAACCGCTTGACCATCCGACCACCCTACCGAAACCCGCTCGATCAGACCCCGGACGACCTCTCTTGCAGGCTGGGCGATGGCAGGATCGGCGAGGGTGATGGCAAGTTCCGTGACCTTACGCCGGTACAGTTCCGACAGGTTGGGGTTCAGCCGCACAGGCGTCGGGGCAGGGCCGGCAAGTTCGGCCTCGATCGCTTCAATCCGGCCTTCCAGCGCCAGGAGCTTGTCCTGCAGGCCGGGAGAGCGCAGGCCCTCCGAGATCGCGTCATAGAGCCCTTCGAGCTTGCGCTTGATCGAGGCCTGTTCTGCCTCCAGGCGGGCGCGATCTTGCACGCGCTCCGCTGTCTGGGAGTTGTTAATCTCTGCATGGTCCTTCACGAAAGCGGCGACCGCATCCGGCTGCATGAGGCGCGTCTTCAGAAGATCGAGAACGACACCTTCGAGGATCGAGCGGCGGATGCCCTTGCGGGCATCACAGGTGTCAAGCTTGCGCGCGGCGGAGCAGGCCAGGTAGTCCCGACCCACGGCGGCCATTGGGCCCCCGCAGCAGTCGCAGAAGACCAAACCTGTAAGCAGGTGGTCCGGGCGCCGCCGCTCCCAGAAGCGGGAGGCCTTGATCCCTTGGACCGCCGGTGTTGCGTCCAGCGCCTCCTGGCGGGCCTTTACCTTTGCCCAGAGGGCGTCGTCGATGATGCGCATGTCCGGGACCTCCGTCGTGATCCATTCCGACGGGTCGTTCTGCCGCGAGACGCGCTTGCCGCTGCTCGGGTCCTTCACGTAGCGGAGCCGGTTCCAGACCAGACGGCCGAGGTAGAGCTCATTGTTGAGGATGCCGGTGCCGCGTTGACGGTGGCCCCGGATCGCGGTGTCCCGCCAGAGGATGCCGCGGGGCCCGGGGATCTGGTCCGAGTTCAGTGCCTTGGCGATCGCCTTGGGGGATTTGCCCGCCGCAAATTCTGCGAAAACGCGCCGCACGATCCGGGCTTCGTCTTCGTTGATCTCCCGTTCGCCAGTCGTGAGCTCTCCATCGCTCTTGAGGCGCCGCACGACCTTGTAGCCATAGGCATTCCCGCCCCCGGAAAACCCCGCTTCCACGCGGCCACGCAAGCCCCTGCGCGTCTTGGCGGCGAGGTCCTTCAGGAACAGTTGGTTCATCGTGCCCTTCAGGCCGACATGCAGCTCCTCGATCCAACCCTCGCTCAGGGTCAGGATCCGCACACCGGCAAAGCTCAGGCGCTTGTAGATCGCTGCGACGTCGGCCTGGTCGCGGCTGAGCCGGTCCAGGGCCTCGGCCACGACCACCGTAAAGCGGCCTGCCGTTGCGTCTGCCAGCAGGGCCTGCAGACCGGGCCGCAGCATCGATGCGCCTGATACCGCACGATCCGCGTAGGTCTCCACCAACTTGAACCCGTCGCGCGTTGCCCGCTCCTCGCAAAGCCTGACCTGGTCCTCGATCGAGGCGTCGCTCTGGCGGTCCGACGAATAGCGGGCATAGATCGCGGCTTGGGTCATCATGGTTCAAACTCGTCGCTACAGGGGCAGGGCTGATCTCAACAATCGCATTGACGCATGCATTTGTGTAGAGTGTATTACACGAATGAAGTTTGGTCCTCACATTCGAGAAATACGCGAAGCCCGCGCCATGAGCCTCCGGGGTCTTGCTCGCCTCATCGAAGTGGAGCCTGCCTATCTCTCCAAGATCGAGCGCGAAATCTTCCCACCCCCCTCAGAGGGCCTCATCGTCAAGATCGCAGCCGAGCTTGGCGAAGATCCGGATCGCCTCCTCGCCATGGCCGGGAAGATTCCAACCGACGTCAAGGAAGCGATCATCCAGAGCGAGGGACAGTTGGCGAAGAAGATCAGGGAGTGGAGCAGTAGGTGAGTTGTCGGGCTGAATTGAGCCCTGGCAGCGGTGAAAGGGCCAGACACCACTGTCTGGATGAACGAACTCGAAACGCGCCAGCCCGTCCCTTACCCCTGATGAAGTAGCACGGCGCTCACGGCCGATTGGTGGCGATCGGCGTTTGCTGCGGACGTGTAGCCGTCGGGTGTGCTGGCTCAACTAAATTCCACACTCCGATTGGCGACCTTAACTGTGCGGGCGTTGTGTAGTGGTAAGACCTCTGCTTTCCAGGCAGAAGACGCGGGTTCGATTCCCGCCGCCCGCTCCATTCAACCCGCCCCGGCCGGGCCTGGCCGATGCGAGATATAACGGTTCTTGACAGAGGGACCACGAGCGAACTACGTGCAGAGCCCGCTGTGGGGCGTGAAAATGCCAATATGGCGGCAAAGGGCGAGAGCATGCCACCAGGGGGTTGGCGGTGCTTCAGGTCGCGCGGGCTCGCAAATGAAGCATAGAGGCTGGCCGGTACAGACGACCAGTGTACCAAGGTTGAGCGGCCCATGCACGGTCTAGTCACTGTGGCCTCCTTCGTGCCTTGGGCACGTTTGCGGTCAGCTTGGACGATGGTCCTGGTTGGACAATGGTCCTCGCGAGTTCCTAACCTATCTGACGCGGCGAATTGGAGCTTTCGGCCCATACCTGCCGGTCGACCTCACCCCATGCTGCCTGGCCGCCCCCCCGAAGCAGACGTTAGCCTGCACTGCAGCATTCTCGCGACGCCGGTGACCGCTGTGCGGGCAAAGAGAACCTTCCAACGACTTCGATGCGTCTCGTAATGCGTCATGGTCTTGCCGCACAGAAGCGCTAGGGATAGCGCGATGATCCAGTCTCAATTTTGCTCCGTCAGCACGTTGGACTATCTTGTCGCGGCGGTCTTGACCGTTGTTGTTCCAATAGCCCTGGCCTACTCAATCTACTGGTACGCACCGTGGGGCTGTGACGCGAGTGCATGGCTTTGCCTGTTTCCGTTGTCGCTTACCGGTGTGGCCCCGATAGCGGCAACCTGCCTGCCCATCCTGTTCCGTTTGAACCGGCAGAGGCGCCATCCTCTTCCCGACGGCTGCCTGTTGGTCGTCTTGTCGGTCGCTATTGTCTCGCAGGTGGCGGTAACCGGATACAGCCTTTGGTTGCTCGCAGACTACATGAGGCGGATCTTCTTCTACGAGGTTCTCATCTTTCCGCAGGGCCTCGCCGCCGGGGCTGTAACCGGGGCAGTCTTCTGGTGCTCGCTGTTCATGCTGAACAAGAGACGATCCAGGTTGCATCGGGGAGAATAAGAGCGTCCGCTCCGGGCTCGAAGCGCCGATCTCGGCGACCGTCGCATCCGTGGTGCCGGGCCAGGGACAGCCGCTAAGCGGACGTTTCATGAGCATTTGATGTCAACAGATGACACGAATGGTTTTCTGTGAACTTTACTGGGGCGCCGTCGCGGACAGCAGCGTCATTGTGACCGGAACCCTCAGCCCTTGAGTGGTTTCAAACTGGCGAAAGCCGACGGCAATGTCCTTCACGATAGACGCCGCCTGCGACGAAGTCGCGCCTTTGGCGTTCATGATGCGGGCGGCGGGACCCAGAGCCCCTATGCTCGTCGCGGCATTCTCCGAGGATCCACGGGTTTCAAGTCTAACCTCCATAGGATCGCCGCGCACGTCCTCCCAACCTGCGGCCTGGAGAATAGCGACGGTGCGGTCCACATCAGCGAAGGCGAGAGGACCTGGCGCGTGGGGGTCGGCGTCGACCGGGCCGAGATGCCGGATCGCTGCCTCCGTAGGAATTTGGAACCATGGATTAGCATCGCCGCGCCGCCAGACAACCGCTGCGAAAACTGCGCCCGGTCTCGCCGCCCGCAGCAGGTTAGCGAAGGCAGCGATCGGGTCTGCGAAGAACATTACTCCCATCCGCGACACGATGCGATCGAATTCAGCGGGGGGAAACCCGTGCGTTTGCGCGTCGGCAAGCATGTAGTCGATCGGTGCGCTACGGTCGGCCGACCTTGTTTGTCGTGCCGTCTCCAACAACATCTCAGAAATGTCCACGGCGGTCACGGCGCCATTTATGCCGGTCACTTCGGCCGCCCGACGCGCTACGGACCCACTTCCGCATCCAATGTCGAGAACCCGCATGCCGGGCGAGATGCCAGCGCGGTCCAAAAGCGGTTCATTCATTGGTGCGTGGAGCTGCTCAAGATCGTCGGCGAACGTCACCCATTTCGCTCCGAAGTCAGAGTTCCAGAACGCGCGCTGCGATGAGTTGGCGTCTCCGGTCATTCTTTATCCTTCCGTAAATTTCGAGCGTACCACAGATCAAGGATAGAGTCTGCTTTGGGCTCGATGCGGTCATGCGGCGGCGCGGTAAGCGACGTCTCTAACACCCGCCGCGGAACAGACGCGCCCGGCCCTATCCGGTCGGTCGACCTCGCCCCCTGCCGCACGGCCGCATGCTCCGAAGCAGACAAAGGTCATTGCTGCAGCATCCCTGCGCCGCGGACGACGGCTATGTGGACGGAGCAGGCGTACGCTGCACCATCAACGTAGGTCTTTTACCATCTGAGCTGTGGTCAAGACGGTTCGAGTAGAACGAAGGCGCAGCCACGTTGCCCTTACGACTATCTTGAACCGATCAGCGTGTACGAACCGGGCGAAGCGCATCGAACGCCGCATCCAGTTTCTCGCCGAGCGAAGCGTCTTGGCCGGGGGTAAAGTGGGCCAGCGCGACATCGAGGCAGGCAAACGAGGCGTGAACCAACGCGTCTGCCTCTAGCCGCCGGGCATCGGCGTCGCCCAGGCGACGCGCAATTTCGGGGGCAAGACCGACCGCCCAAGCGATGTGCTTCTCAATGGTATGGGCGCGAAGGCTTGCCGTGGCGTTGATCACACGCATGGTCCTTGCCGCGCCTTCAGGGTCGCGGTCGACATTGTCGACAAGGACATCGTAGCCGTGCCGCAGGGAAACCCAGACGTCCTCACCCTGCGGCCGGGCCTTCACCCGGTCAGTGATTCTCTCTCCGAACGCAGCGTGGCCGGAGACAACGATGTCTTCCTTCGTCGCAAAGTAGCGGAAGAAACTCCGCCGCGAGATGCCGGACGCAGACGCGATCTCGTCGACCGTCACGCCATCGAACCCCTTTTTGTCGAACAAGGCCAGCGCAGTCGCGGCAATGGATGCCGCGACCGCGTCCGCCTTGATCTTCCTGAGTGAGCTGCCTGAACTATCAGACGACGCCTGCATTGACACTCCGTGCTACATATGGCACTCAGTGCCAAAATATATCCTTGATGCCAGAATAGGCACATCCCGCGAAGGAGACAATCGTGGTCAATGAACGTCAAGAGGGCAACCTGCCCCTTCGCAAGCTCGGTCGGGACGGCCCGGAGGTGTCAGCCATCGGCTACGGAGCCATGGGGATCACCGAGTTTTACGGCCCAGACAGCACGAACGATGCCGTCAGGACAATCAGGCGCGCCCACGAGATCGGCGTGACGTTCTTCGACACCGCCGAGATGTACGGCTGGGGCCACAACGAACGGGTCGTCGGGGAAGCGCTTGCACCGGTGCGGGACGAAGTCGTGATCGCCACCAAGTTCGGTTGGACACGTGACTATGGCTACGACAGCCGGCCAGACCATATCCGCGAGGTTCTCGACAACAGTTTGCGCTTCCTCGGCGTGGACCATGTCGACGTGCTCTACCAGCACCGCGTCGATCCCGAGGTGCCGATCGAAGACGTGGCGGGGACGGTGAAGGACCTCATCAAGGCAGGCAAGGTCGGTCATTTCGGGCTGAGCGAGGCGGGGCCCGAAACCATCCGCCGCGCCCATGCGGTCCAGCCGGTGGCGATGATGCAGACAGAGTATTCGCTGTTCGAGCGCGATGTCGAGCAACTGTTTCCCGTGCTGAGAGAGCTTGGCATCGGCTTCGTGCCCTACGCGCCGCTTGGTCGCGGCTTCCTGACCGGGACGGCTAAACCGGCGAACCAGTACGACGAGAGCGACATGCGCAGCTTCGATCCGCGCTGGCAGCCCGGCGCCTTCGAAAAGAACGTCGAGGCGGTGCGCCAACTCGAAGCCTTCGCCAATGAGCGTGGCGCGAAGGTCTCTCAATTGGCACTGGCTTGGCTGCTGACCCAGGGCCGCGACATCGTTCCCATTCCCGGCACGCGCAACATCGCGCGGCTCAAGGAGAATGTCGGCGCTGTCCACCTTGAACTCTCCGACGACGATCTGCAACGGATCGCTGAGATCCTACCGGCCGGCGGTTTCGGCGCGCGGTACCTCGATGCCGTCATGCCAGAGTGGACGTGATCCGCGAAGTCCGGACATGCGTTCGTTTCCACGGAAGGCTCAGAGCCACCATGTTTGGCGACGATCTTCTGTGGGCCAGTCAACTCCACATTAGCCCGAACCTGTCCACGCGTCAGGGGGCTTTCCGGCTTTGTGCTGGATCGGTCGGTCCAACGGTTCGAATTGGGCTGTCTCGTCGTCAGGGGTTTTCGTTGGACCGCGGGCATAGCCGCGCGGGGAGCAGCCAGTTACACGCTTGAAGGCGACAGCAAAAGCACTTTCGGAGGCATAGCCAACCTCTTCCGCAATTTGAGCGATGGAATGCTCCGTACGGCGCAATCGATCAGCGGCCAGCAGCATGCGGAACTGCGTGAGATAGCCGATCGGCGTCAGCCCCGAGATTCGTCGAAACCGAACCGCGAAGGCGGTCCTCGAGAGGCCGGCATGCCCCGCAAGCTCTTGCACAGTCCATGGCCGGGCCAGATCGCCGTGCATCGCCACTGTCGCTTGCAAAATGTGGCGGTCGGCCATCGTGGCCAGCCATCCTCCTGCCCCGGGCGGCGCGTTTTCCAGATGGCAGCGCATGACCTGAACCAGCACGAAATGCGACAGATGGGCGATGGACAGCGCCCCACCTGGACGCGGAACCCGCAGTTCCTCGGCAATCCGATCAAGCGACCACTGAACGGCTTCCGTTTGCGGGCCTGGCCGAACCCGCACGACCGGCGGCAGCGTACCCAAAAGGATCCCGGCAGCCGGACCGCACAAAAGAAAGCGGCTTCCTGTCATGTAGAAGTCGCCGCCACCGCCATAGACCGCCGTACTGCCGTGCGGGATCGGGGCATAGATCGTCTCGGCATCTTCGCCAAAGCGCGCCTTGCGCGCCGAAAGCAGGAATGGCCGCCCTTGCGGCAGGATCACACAATCCCCTGCTTCAAGTCGCATAGGGTCCGCGACACCCTCGACCGCAAGCCAGCAACTTCCCTTCAGAACCGCGTTGCATTTCAGCCCGTCATGACGACCGAATTGGATCGACCAGTCGCCGCCCGCGTCCAGCCCGGCCGCCACGCAGTCTTGCGGACGCAGCAATGAGATGATGTCCGACAGGGGATCCATAGAGGCATTCCTGAACGATGGCGAAAGCTAATCGTACTCTGGCTGATAGCACGTTCAATTTTGGGCGGTAAGTATCGATCATGACAACCAGCGGAGATGCCCCATGATCCTCATCACCACGCCTTCGGGCGACATCGGCTCGCGCGTTCTTCAGAACGTGCTGAAGGACCGGCAGGACGTGCGGGTGATTGCCCGCAATCCCTCAAGCTTGCCGGAGACGTTACGGCACCGCGTCGAGGTTGTTGAAGGTTCCCATGCCGACCCCAACGTGATCGGACGCGCCATGTCCGGCGTCGAAAGCGTCTTCTGGCTGCCGCCCGGCAACCCGGCCAGCCCGAGCGCCGCAGCCGCCTATGTGGAGTTTTCCCGGGCCTTCTGCGACGCCCTGCCTGCCTCGAGCGTCACGCATGTCGTAGGAATTTCCGCGTTGGGCCGCGGATGGCCGAAGCCTGCCGGCCTTGTGACGGCAAGTCTGCAGATGGATGACATGATCGGCAGAACCGGGGTGAACTATCGGGCCCTGACCTGCGCCTCGCTTATGGACAACATCCAGCGTCAAGCCGGGCTGATCCAAGGCGACGGTGTTTTCTACCAACCGACGCCTGCCCGCCTCAAGATGCCCCATGTAGCGAAAGCAGATGTCGCCGCGGCGGCGGCAGGCCACTTGCTCGCATTGGACTGGCAGGGCGTGGGAGAGGTCCCGTTGATGGGTCCGGAAGACATCTCGTTTCAGGAGATGGCAGAGGTAATGTCCAGCGTTCTTGGCCGGCCTGTCCGCTATCAGGAGATGCCGATGGATCAGTTCGCCGGAATGATGGCGGCGATGGGCGCGAGCGACGGGATGGTCCGTGCCTACGTCGACATGCTCACCGCCAAAAATGAGGGAATGGACACGGCAAGACGACCTGCTGCACGAACTGGAACGCCGACGACGTTCCGGCAATGGTGCGAGACTGAACTCCGTCCTGTTGTGACGGCTTGATCGCAACGCGAGGGTCTGTCCCGACGTGACTACTCAGCACCCAATGCTCAGGCTTGGCAAAAGCGTCCGGCTCTCATCCTCCAAATGGCTCGAAAATCCGTAGCTCAGGGAGGACGACTAATCAGGGGGCAGACTACAAAGGTGAGTTGCGAGCAACAGAAGTGGGGGCAAGGCAAGGCGAATTAATTGTGGTCCACAGTTAGATAGTTGCCCCAAGCCGCCTAGGGGGCGCGAGTATCCTTTGCAAGGTATGGCAGCCCATCCGGTCATGCGATGACCACCGCACCGCCGGATCAGCGCATCAGGTCGGCCTCGGTCCAGCCAAGTGCCGCTATATCCGCCGCACGCGCCACCGCATCATCACCAACGATGAACTCGTCCAGTTGCGGCGGCGCAACCGGGGTCGAGGACAGCATGGCATGCACCTGCCCCCGATGATGGGTCTGGTGCTGAAACAGATGCGACAACAGGTCATCCATCCGGTCGCGCTGCTCTCGGTGACCACGATCTACCACCACGATGCGCGACAGGTCCCCTGACGTCAGTGCGGTCACCAACGCCAGAAGCTGCGTGTCGCAATCAGCTTGCCGACGGACCAGACCGTCCAACGCAACCAGTCCTCGCGCTTCGTCCAGTGCGGGGCGGTCCAGCCTGTGACCCTGCATTGCGTTGACGTAGAAACGGTCAACCAGAAGGATGTGGTTCAACGTCGCCCTGATCGACGGGAAAAACCCGCTGCGCCGGGCGGCATAGTCGGTCGGCGATAGCGCGGCGCAGGCCCTGTGTAGCCGATGATTAGCAAGTCGGTTCATTTGCGCCAGCTTGCGCCAGGTTCTGCAAGGGTCGGATGACGGTGTGGGCACGAAGATACCTCTCCGGTCTAGTCGGGGTGTACCGCAGTGCTGGCCCCGGTTCCAGCGGGGGGTCTAACCCTTGACCCACAGCAACAGCATACAGGAAAACCGCACCGCTCCATTCGCCATCATTGGTGGCCACTTTGCGTTGATAAACCTATGCTTTGGGCCGTCCAGAAATCGCCAGGACGAGAGCCGAATGACGGCCATGAACCGCCTAGTTTGTATCTCCGACGCCCAACTCCACCAGAAGCTCCTTGGCCAAGACGAGATCACGCGTCGCAAATCCCTCTGTATAGGATGCGAAGGCGGCGATCAGTTCGTTTGCGGCGTGCTCCGATTTGTTCTGGGCCATAAGGAGACGGGCGAGACTAGTCGATGATCGCAACACCCATGCGTTGGCCCCTTGTGCGACGGCAACCGCAAGTGACCGTCGCAGCGTAAGTTCGGCTGCGTTCCTTTGCCCTGCCACCAGTTCAACTTGTGCCTTTATCCGCAGCCATTCAGCATGATCGTAGGAACCACCAATCCCCTCGATCCGGTCGAGATGGCCAAACGCGATCTGCTCGGCGGCAAAAATCTCGCCAACTTCTAGCAATGCAAGGGCAAGCGACCTTGAGAAGACGGATTCGTAGAGACCGAAGCGTGCATCTTTCAACTGAACTATGGCGTTCTGAAATGTCTGAATCGCCCTTACGACCTCACCCTTCTGCAGCAGGTCATGCGCTTCAAAGCCCGTTGCAACGGCTTGATAGGGTCTCAGGGCATGTCGATCCGCAGCGCGCCGCAACCTGCCCGCCAGCTGCATGGTGGCCGGGCTATCCCCCATCGTATACATCACAGTCGCCGCCCACGAGCAGGCAAGGCATGTGAACAGCACATCCCCCGGTCCTTCACTGATGTTCTTCGCGGCTTGTGCAGCCTGGTCGGGAAAGCCACGGAGCCAAAGCGTCAAGGAAAGTGGAATTTGAACATCACCGGCATAACTGAATTGCCATGGTGAAATCGGGCTGATCCGCTGTCGTCGCAAAGAGTCCCGAAGGACTTGTTCGGCCAGTACCTGGTTGCCGCAAAGTGCATGTGCAGCACCACGCAGCAGGTGCGCGCTTTGTCTTGCACTGTCATTGTCAAGCTTTTCGGCATAGACCTCAGCTTTGTCCGTCAACGGATGGATCCGGTTGTATTCAGCGGTGCGGCGATGAAGGATCTGAAGCTGGACATTCAGCCGAAACGCCGTGTCCCAGTCATTCAGTCGTTCGGCCGTCTCTGTCGCACGGTCAAAGGCCAATTGTGCGCGGGTACTGTTGGCTTGCGTCAACATCAGGGCCGTCCCATACGCGCCCTCAATCTGCATTTCCTCAGTGCCGCCTCGACCCCTCGAGTCGATCAATGCGAGGCCCTTTTCAAGCCACCGACAACACTCATCAAAGAGTTGGAGTTTGAAGAGAAACGGAGCCGCCTTAGCAACAAGGTTCAGGGCCTCGCTCTCGTGACCCGCGAGTCCGAAGGACCATGCGAGCGCAGCGCGCAACTCAGCGAGCATGTCCATGTCGCAGATGGGATCAGGAGGTTGGCCAAGCTCTGCTTCTGTCGCATGTGCTTGCGAAAGTGCATCGGACACGTACTGCAAGTGGCGTGATCTGATGGTTGCTTCATCTGTCGATTCCTGCAGACGTGGGTGGACGTAGGCCCGAGTCGTATCGAGCAGTCTGTAGCGTGCCGCCCGATCTTCAAAGTCGATGCTGACCATCGATTTGGCGACAAGATCGTCAAGGATACGTTGTGCGTCTACAGTCTCTGTCAGAGCAATCGCGGCAGCGGCCTCACGCGAAAAGCGGGAGGCAAAGACCGACAACCACTGTAGGGCGGACTGCTCCTCGGGCGACAGGAGGTTATAGCTCCAGTCCAGAGTTGCATGCAGCGTCTGATGTCGCGGAACGGCAGACCTCTGCCCTTGCCACAAGAGCCGAAACCTTCCGTCCAGCAGTTGGGCTGTTTCCGCGAGGCCGTGGCGACCAGATCGGCTTGCTGCAATTTCGATTGCAAGAGGGATTCCATCAAGAGCATGGCAAATCTGCACAAGGTTTTCGATGTCGATCTCGGTCAGATCTGCCGGAAGACCGGCGGCAAAGGCCCGCTCCACAAACAGTCTGGCAGCAGAAAACTGAAGCAGCTGTGGCAGTTCCAAGCGGCGATCGAGCGGGGGAAGGGCAAGTGATGCAAGCTGAACGACACGCTCACCAGCAATCCGCAGCGGTTCGCGACTTGTAACCAACAGACTGACCCCGGCCGCCTCGCGATGGATCGCCTCGGCCAGCTCTGCGACCTGGCTGATGGCATGTTCACAACTGTCAAAGACGATCAACGCACGCTGATCACGGAGCAGGCCAATGATCTGTGGTTGAAGGTTCTGATCCTGCACGACAAGCCCCAGTGCTGAGGCTAGGGCGGAAGTCAGCAGCTTAGGATCGGCGACTGCGCCGATATCCAGGAAAAAGACATTGCCTTCGAACGCACCACGAGTTGCGGCCACGACCGCCTTTGCAACGGTCGTCTTTCCCATCCCGCCAGGGCCATGAATTGTGACAAACCTGTAGGTGTGAAGAAAGAACTCGATCCTCTTGACGACTTCCTCCCGCCCCACGATATGGCTGGGCAGGGTCGTGCCATGTTGATCGGAGGCAGGATAGAGAACCTTTTCTTCAGGAGGGGGCGCCTGTTTCTCAAACTGGACAGGCGCCACGAAACAGTAGCCACGACCCGGCAGATTGCTTATGTACCGCGCCCCGCCAACGCCATCCCCCAGCACCTTGCGAAGCCCCGTTATCTGAACCCTAAGACTGGTCTCATCGACGGTCAAATCGGGCCAGGCCCGGGCCATCAGATCGCGCTTTGAGACGACTGTACCGCACCGCTCGACCAGAAGAGCGAGGATATCGAAGGCACGACTTCCGATCTCGACCGGCTGCGTGCCTCGCTCCAGAAGGCGCGCGGATTGGACGAGGCGAAAGGGCCCAAACAATACTCCGACTGGTGCTGGAGGATCCAAACCCTGTTTCTTTCTGCTCGACATCGCACTGATGGCGAACAAAGTGTGCTGACCTCTTCCAGAAGACAAGTCTGGCCGAACGTCGTTTTTGGGCCCGGACGGTAACCAGGCCTCTTTAGGCGGGTTGATCGGCGTTGTTCGACAGGAGTCGAACAACGCCTCTTCGCGACAGATGAGGAGATTCCCATTTAAGTCGGCCATTGCCCCCGCCCATTCCTGCGTCTTGCCTGCAAGCCGTTACTGCCGGATATGTTCGCCCCTGATGAACGCAAGCAGATCGGCATTGATGATCTCTGCATGAGTGGATGCCATGCCATGAGGCAGCGCAGGATAGACCTTGAGCGTCCCATGTTTCAGCAGCTTGATAGCCTTCAAGGCCGAATCTGCAATTGGAACCACCTGATCGTCGTCGCCGTGCATCAGGAAAACGGGGATGTCGATCTTCTGAAGGTCTGCGGTGAAGTCGGTCTCAGAGAAAACCGCAATGCAGTCATGGTGGGCCTTGATACTACCCATCATTCCTGTCCGCCATCAGCACCCACGGAACAGTTTGGCGTGATTGCGTAGCGGAGGTTTTGCGGCTCATCTTGACCCCACATGGAGGTGGAGATGACAAGGAACCCCGTGACGACGAAGGCGTCTGCCGAGCAAGTTGTGAAGGACATCCGGCGCGCGACGCGCAAGCTGCATAGTTCCGAGGAAAAGATCCGGATCGTGCTGTCCGGCCTTCGAGGTGAGGACAGCATCGCCGAACTTTGCCGCAAGGAAGGCATTGCCCAAAGCCTGTATTACAGCTGGTCGAAGGAATTTCTTGAGGCCGGCAAGAAACGACTGTCTGGCGATACGGCGCGCCAGGCCAGCAGTGGGGAGGTGAAGGATCTGCGCGCCGAGGCTGTCGCTCTGAAGGAGCTTGTGGCCGATCTGACCCTGGAAAACCGCCTGCTCAAAAAAAACATGAGCGGGGCTGGGGGAGACGGCGAATGAGATACCCAGCCGCTGAAAAGCTCGAAATGATCCGGCTGGTGGAACAGTCGCATCTGTCGGTCAGGCGCACCTTGGCCAAGATCGGCATCCCGCCCACCACGTTCTACCGCTGGTATGACCGCTTCGTCGAGCACGGGCCAGAGGGGCTGGAGGACCGGTCTTCCTCTCCCTCCAGGGTCTGGAATCGGATCCCCGAAGCGGTGCGGGATCAGATCCTGAACCTGGCGCTTGATGAGCCCGAGCTGTCGCCGCGCGAACTGGCCGTGAAGTTCACTGACACCGAAAAGTACTTCGTCTCAGAGGCTTCGGTCTACCGCCTGCTCAAGTCCCACGATCTCATCACCAGCCCGGCTTATATCGTGATCAAGGCTGCGGATGAGTTCAAGGACAAGACCACGGCGCCGAACCAGATGTGGCAGACCGATTTTACCTACCTGAAGGTCATCGGTTGGGGCTGGTTCTATCTGTCGACCATCCTCGATGACTACTCCCGATACGTTATCGGCTGGAAGCTCTGCGGCAACATGCGGGCCGAAGATGTTACCGAAACGCTCGACATCGCCTTGGCCGCGTCCGGCTGCGACAGCGCCAAGGTTCTGCACAAACCCCGGCTTCTCAGCGATAATGGCTCGTCCTACATCGCCGGGGATCTGGCCAAATACCTCGACGACAAAGGCATGAAGCACGTCCGTGGCGCGCCGATGCATCCCCAGACCCAAGGCAAGATTGAACGCTGGCACCAGACACTCAAGAACCGCATTCTTCTGGAAAACTACTTCCTGGAAGGCGAACTTGAGGCCGCCATCGCTGCCTTCATCGACCACTACAACAACTACCGCTACCACGAGAGCATCGGCAACCTGACCCCGGCTGACGTCTACTTCGGACGCGCCGAAACCATCCTGGCCGAAAGGAGGCACATCAAAATACAAACCATCCAAAACCGCCGATTCAACCATCAGCGTCAAGCAGCATAAACTAAACCAGATGAGCCGGGGCCCTCTGCTCCAAAATCAAGCCGCCTGTTCCAAATCATTCGACGACGGACAACATGGACGCGCCCGGATCGTCTCAGCCCGACTGCATCATCGCAGCCCGGCTGGCCAACCATCTGGAACGCGTCCTGCGCGAAGACGGTCGGGCCGAATACGCAGATCAGTTTAAGGCCTTTGACTGGCAGACCGAGGAAGACGCCTTCATGGACGGCTACAACTCGGGCAACCCGGAGGTGACCTACGAACGGTTGCGCGCTGCCGGCAACAACGGTGTGCAGGAACCCGTCAAGGGTTACGAGAACGGCGCATTGGTCGGGACGAAGCGGCTCTACGAGGATGGCGTCTTCACCCGCCACGGGCGTGAGGACGGCAAGGCGCTGTTCTGCATGGGGTCATGGCGTGGGCTGCAGGCCCCCGGCAAATCCCAGCAGCAAGCCAACCACCGGTTCCTCATCAACAACGGGCGGGCGAACTTGAACTGGCAGAACTGGTTCCTGGACCAGAAGAACGACTTCGTGATGGACCGTTTCCCGGTGCCCTTCATCCAGATCAACCCGGAGGACATGGCCGATCTTGGCCTGAAAGCGGGCGATATGGTCGAGGTCTATAACGACGTTGGCGCCACCCAGGCCCTGGTCTATCCCGAGCCCACGGCGAAGCGGAACGAGACCTTCATGATCTTCGGCGCGCCAAACGGCACGCAGGGGAACGTGATCAATGCCGGCACGAACGAGCTGATCCTGCCGAACTACAAGCAGACTTGGGCGAATATCCGCAAGATCTCGGATGCCACTCCGGCTGCAGCGCGGGTTTCATACAAGTCGTGGGAAGTCGAGCTTTGATCCTACACGCCGCCCGGACTTGATCCGGGCGGCGGCACTTCCGCAGGGAGCCGAGATGAAACTTGCTTATGTAACGTTGCAGGGTCGTGGCCGCATCGATGCGCTGATCGCCGAAGTGGCGACCCTTCTCGCGATGGACGGTGTCCGGTTGGCCGGAACCGTTCAATCGAACCACGAACGCCCGGACAGGCGAAAATGCGACATGGATCTCGTGGTGTTGCCCGATGGTCCCATCGTCCGGATCAGCGAGGACCGCGGCGACCTTGCGCGCGGCTGCACCCTAGATTCCGGCGCGCTTGAACAGACGGTGGTTGCGGTTCAGAAACGCCTCGGCGCTGCGGAAGTCCTGATCGTCAACAAGTTCGGCAAGCGCGAGGCCGAAGGCAAGGGCCTCGTCCCTGTCATCGCAGAGGCGCTGGAGCGCGGCTTGCCGGTGCTGATCGGTGTGAACGGGTTGAACCTTGCCGCCTTTCTGATGTTTGCCGGCGAGGAAGTGTCTGCCTTGCCAACCGACGCGTCGTCGGTCGCCAACTGGTGCAAGTCAATGATCAGAGCAGAGGTCGCCTGACCACTGTCTCGCGGGTCAGGTAAGCCGACATGTAGGACTTTCGGATCATCGCTGAAGAAATGGTAAAGCAGTCATTCGCCACGGTGGGCCTCAACGTCGGCTGAGGGCCGGGTGCGTCGCAGCACCTTCACTTTGATCGATCGCGGCATGATCCGGGCGAACGACTATACATGGGCTCTAAGCCGTCATCTGAAGGTTTGGCTGAGGACTGCTGTGCCTTTGTCCGATAGCCTACTTCCATCAGAAACTACTATCAGGAGTCAGACTCTTGGTGCTTTTCCATTCCTTGATGGCTTCAACAATGGTCTGATCGCTTACCTGGCGACCATCTTGCCTTGCCAGCCTGACGACGAAGAAACAAAGATCGATTAGAAGGCCGAAACGACGCCGGCCATCTTTAACCGCGGGGTCGCTAGCTGTTGAAAAGGTTACTCTTCGGCCAGCCCAAATCCAGAAGTTGAATACAGCAAAGAGGACGACTGTGCGCCTAGCGGCCCCGACTTGCCGCTTGTCTGCAACTACAGGATCGTAGAGAACGCCCTTGTGCCGTAACTTCTCGTCCAGAATGGTTGTGGCCTTGAGAGCGTTTGACTGGCATTGCTCGATGGCCTGAACCACTGAACTTAATGACTGTCCGGCATCCACACTCGGGGCAATCGCCCGAAGCGGCACCAGCGCTGTCAAGGCGTCCGTAATCCTCTCTTGGGCATCAGAGAGAGCCACGAAACCACGCTCCACTGCAGCGGTACCACGCCTCGCCCCGTCGCTATGTGCAACAGCTAGCGTGAGGGGATTCAGGTCAGGATCCAGCGACGCCTCCACCCTACGGGCGAGCTCGGCGACTTGAGCTTCTGTGAAGTTGAACTCCCGTGCCAGTTCGGTACGCACGTCGGGCGTGAAGAGGCTTGGTATGCTAATCGCTTCCAGCTCGCTCGGCGGGTAAGGGCTTTGCCGGTAAGGGTTGTTGCCCTCGTACCAGCCAACTTTCCACCCTTCCTCATCCTCGAAACCGAAAAGCGATGTATCGATCTCCAGTTTCTTGTCATCTTCGGTTGGCTTGCGTGCGCGTGCCATTGCTTTGGCCTCCCCGGGCTACTGACACTTCCAGTGCGACCTTTGCGCAACGTCGATCTTGGCGAGCCCACGCAGGCTCTTCCGCGCGGCTGCTAACCCAATAAGTAGAATCGGAGCGGTCAAGAATCTCCTATCGGATGAAACGTATTTTTGCGGCGGGGTCGTAGCCATGGCCTAGATGCTAAACTAAATTCCGCCGGTGCCAAGGGAGCGGTCTCGGCGGCGTAGAGCTATGGCCGGTCGCATTTCGATTTGAACGAGAATGAAAGTTATGCCAAAACAGTTCCAGTCTGGCCAAGCTGTTGTTTTCTGTTGATTTTTTTGGGCAGTTTGTCTTGAGGTTCATAGGCTGAAGGTGCCTTCTCTGCGATCAAGCAGTGCAGCTGTTCGGTGTAAGCCAAATCCTGCCCCCGCAACCAGTTTTACTAAGCGAAAACAATGCCTTGCGCCCCGCTAAACAGCGGGGCTTTCTGCGTTCTCCACGGCGGGTCAACAATAGGTCAACAAACGGCCCGAAACCGCGTGCGAAAACAGTGGGATAGTGGCCGGGCAGGATCAGGAACGCGCCAAAACCGCGACGGGCAGACGTCGACAGGAAAGGCGGTCTATTCGGCCGCCTCAAGCCCCTCAGTCTCGTCCTCGATCATGTCCTCAACAAGCTCGTCCGTCGCTGCCCCGCGATAGATCGCCTTGCCAGTTGCGGCCTCAATCAACCCCAATAGAGATTCCTGGCGCCGTCCGACGAAGCCGTCGAAGTCATCCGACCGTAGCAGCTGCGGATCAATCAGGTGGCTCTCAAGGTGGGTATCGATGGCGGCGTCGGATGCCGCCCCCTGCTTCGGCAGGCGCGCCAGATATACAGACGGCGCATCACCGCCCACGATCCGGTTCGTCTTTGAACTGAGCGGTGTCTTGTTGATGATGGTGTCATACCGCTCCCGTGCGATGCCGTTCTTCTGGCACCAAGCGCGGGGGAAGATGTGATGGATGTCGACGGCCTCGTCGAAATAGCTGGTCTGGTTGTAGCTTTGCCCCGACAAGAAATCCCGGGCCTGCTTGTGCATCAGCAGGGCATGAACCCCCTTGTAGGCCGCGGACAGGCGTGAGGTCATCGTCTTCAGGCGTTCCGGCCGGAAAGCCGAGTCCTTTACCGTTGTCGGCTCCGGCCCGCCATCGATCCAGGCGAGGACATCGGCAAGGTCCTTGGCGAAGCGGGTCTCGATTGCCCCTCCGTAAAGCTCCCCAAAAACCCCACACCAGTACCACTGAGCAAGCTTCTGGCGCACCGCCTCCTGCGTCCAGCGATCGCCAAGTTCTGTGAGGATGGCTGCCAGCGGCACCAGTTGCGACTGATAGGGGACGTCCTTGAACCAGAAGATATTCTGACCGAAGAGGAACTTCCCGGCTTTCTTGAACCCCTCCTCCAACGCCCCCGCATATTGCTTGTAAGCGCCCAGTGGCACGCTGAGCACGGTATCGCGGGTGCAGCTAATCGCGGGGGCGTCGCCAGTCAATTGTGCCGACAGATGGTTCAGGCGGCGATCCCGCGTGAACAGAAGCGCAAGCGCCTGAAAGAAATCGGTCGGCTGCAAACGCGTCAGCGGATGTTCCTTGAGGGCGATCGCATCTTTGAGGGACTTGGCGATCTTGGTCCATTCCTCGCGCAGCAAGAATCCTTCTTCCTCACCCGCATAGATCGCTGTGAGCAGTTCGAAGGCGTCGAGCTTCTTGCCGCCGGTGTTCACCTTCTCGAATACAAGGCAGACGGCCTCGCGGCTCGTGCTCTTGCCGAGTTCGATCACCGGCATCTGATACTGGTGGAAGGCAGAAAGCACCTCGTTCAGGAACCGAAACCAGAACTGCATCTTGTCAGGGGCGTACTGCCAGTAGGCGGCGAACTTGGTCAGCCAGTCGTTCCAATCGAAGATGCGGTTCGTCGGGAACATGCACTGTTCGAACTCGGCCTCTTCTGTCGTCAGATCCCGGACGACCTCCTTACCGAAGTTCCGCGTCTCAATCTTGCTCTCGGGGATGCCGACGAAGGCGTCGATCCGGTCAACGCCATCGTCCAGGGCGCGCGCCATGTCGATGTAGTAGAAGCGTTTGATCTTCTGCTTCTTGGTGTTCATCGTCTCGACAACGCTTCGGCGCATCGTCGTCTGATAAAGCGAGGTCAGGCGCTGCTGCCCATCCAGCAGCAACGACTCCGGCGCAACGCCTGCGCTGCCAGGCGGCGCGCCTTCTATGGGGCGGGGTCTGAACTTCACCTCTCCGCCCGCCTGCAGCGTCATGATCGCGCCGACCGGGAAGGACCGTGAAATCGACGCCAGAAGACCGCGCAGGCCCTCGTCGTCCCACACCCAGCCGCGCTGAAAATCCGGCAACTGGATCAGCCCGTCGCGCGCCCGCTTCAGAAGGTCGTCAAGGGGCTTCTTCGTGCTGTCAAATTCTACCCGTGCCAATGCAATCCCACCCAGCAAGTCCAATCGAGAGGTGGCTTCGCAAACCCGGAGTTCGATTTACGGCACCATTCCCAATAGGATGCCGGTAACTGCTTCTGAACCCAAGAGGAAAAGATGGGCCTCGGAAGCAGATCGGTCGAGGCGTCCCACATCGCATCAGCCTTGGCGGCATCGATCGTGCCGTCCGCCTCAAGCGTGATCCGCCCCGTGGCGATGGCCTTGCGCACGGGGCGGATCTGCACCCCGCGCAAGGCGGCATAGGCGCGCCGCGACAGCCCCATCTTGCGACATTCTCCAATTAAGTCAGTGATTTGGACTTGCTCTTTGGGCGGTCTCGGCAATGTCTGCGACACCTTGAAACGGAGGTTTCCGATGCCTGCCAAGACCGCCCCGATGACCGGCTTTGAGGCCAATTGCCTCGCCGCCGGGATGCTGACATCGAGGCCAAGGCCCGGCAGGGCGAACTGCCCCCGCCGCCCGATTTCTCCGCCCCGACCCATGCCCGGTTTCGCGCGAAGCTTGCCGCACTGGTGGAACTGGCCGGGAAGGCCGATGCCACCGGCCTGCGCGCCATTTCGATCAACCCGGTCTCGTCCAGCCCCAAGGCGCTGGCCCGTTACCGCGACCTCGCGGTGCTGGCGATCGAAGCCCGGGAGGGCCGGGCATGAAAATCATCCGCAGCTTCGAACCCGGCGACCGCTATCGCTTCGACTTCGATCTTTGCTCCTGCGCCCGGGGATGGGCGCAAGTCGATACCGCGCAGGATGCGTCATGGTTCGGCACATGGGCATCACCCGCAAAACGCACCATCCTCAACTTCGCCGAGGGCGATGTCACCCGCACCGTTTGCGACACCGATGAGGAGTTCACCGCAGCTCTGCGCGAGATCGATCGCTGGAACCGGGATCACGGTTACGGCCCGGCCCGGATCGATCCCGGCTTCGATCCGGCATTGAAGGCCGCGTTCGAGGCGGTCGGCCTTGGGGATATGCTGCACTCATAGGACCGACTCAGTGCAAGGAGCTCCAACAAACTAACTTGTTGGATCGGATTGTTACGCACAGCAGAGTGTGACGACCATTGAACGAAAGGGAGCTGCGATGGGTAGCGCGGGCAGGTATGTGTTCCGGGCGTCTCGGGATGCACATGCACAGATCACAGATCTTTTCGACTTCGTGCATCCAACCGCGATAGCCATGTGGAACCTGCGTTGGCAAGTGCAAGGCTACTTGATAGGCGTGCCAACCGCTACCGCCGCTGACCTTGGTGGGCATTTCGCGCGAGGTTCGAATTTGGGATCGGGCTCACTCCGACGCGCCGCAGTTGAAACCTCTTGTGACACACAGCTTGAGAAGTTTGCAATAGTAATTTTAGTTAACGCTATCGCAGCCTTTGAAGACTTCACCGCAAATATTTCATCATTGATGCCGGGTGGAAGCAGTTCGCAAAGATTTCTGGCAGACAGCCTACAGTTTCCCGTTTTACAAGCTAAACCTCAACGTCCGCATTAGCAGTCTTTGGTTGGCCCGCAGTCGCAAGTCCTTTCAGGTGCCATTGCCTGGCATAAGTCGATTGCGAACAGATACCAGGTTGGTACCCTTGATGATCTTCCTATTTGCTACCGCTTCTTTAAGGAGCTTCGAAATGCAATTTCTCACAATAGCAAGCGTGCAAACGATCGGACGATCGCATCGTATCAAGAATTCACTGGCGCGATAAACTCAGGAAAGATTGGCGGCGCCCCAGTTCCAGATCACTTTCCGATCATGGCGGTTGGCGAAGTAATTAAACTGAGTTATCGAGGAGTGGTTGGCTTCTCGGATATTATTCTCAGGCTTATTGCTTCGTACGACAACGAGTTAGCTTCATTTTCAATAGTAGAACAGGAACTCATGATGCGGATCAAGCCAGACCCACTGATCCAAGGAAGATTACACAGAGGATGCGTAAACTTGTTCAGTCAGATGACTTTCCGGTTGTCACCATGACTCCGAACCTGAGGAACTTTCTGCGAGTGAAAAACCTCGTGCCGAGCTACGCATGAGCATAGGAAGAGGCTTACTTCCTAGCAGCTCGCCAGCGGCGCCACATTCCAGAACAGCACCCGCCCGGGCCCGTGCTTGGCGAGGCAAAGCTCCCAAGCCTTCGCGTCATAATGCGGATCAGCCGGGAAGGGGGCGCCCAGCGCAGCGCGGTCGCTGAACTTGCGGGGGTGGACGTGGATCGTGGCCCCGCCGACCTCGCGCGGGGTGAGGTCGCGGTCGATCTGGACGACGTGGCGGCGGGCTTTCGGCCAGGCGGTGGCGAGGCCGCGGGCGAGGACGCCGGACCCGACGGCGCACCAGACTGGCGCCGGTGTTGCGGCAGTATTCCCGGGCGCGGGGTCCCCCTGTGTCAGCGTAGTTGTCCGCCGCTCTACTTTTCCTCTATTTCTCAGGTGGGCGGGATAGGACGATGATTCGGGATACTCACCGGAACGCAAGGCTGCTGTGCTGAAGCGGATGCTGCCGCCGAACACCATGGCCATTCGGCTACTGTCGCAGGAGGAAGGGATCTCTGAGGCGACGCTGCACAAGTGGCGGGCCGAAGCACGCGGCAAGGGGCAGCTTCTGCCCGACGCGGTCGCTGGACCCGAGGGCTGGTCCTCGCGCGACAAGTTCGCGGCGGTGCTGGAAACGGCGGCGCTGAACGAGGCCGATCTGGGCGAATACTGCCGCAAGCGCGGGCTCTATCCAGCGCAGATCTCGGCGTGGCGGGCTGCGTGTGAACAGGCGAATGACTGGGACCGTGCCAGCACAGCGCGTCTTGGGCGGGCGACCAAGGACGAGAAAAAGCGGGTCAAGGATCTGGAACGCCAGCTTGCCCGCAAAGACCGCGCATTGGCCGAGACCGCAGCACTTCTGGTTCTCAGAAAAAAGGCGGCAGCGATCTGGGGGGACGGAGAGGACGTATGATCAGCACCCCACATCGCCAAACCGCCACGCTGCTGATCGAAGAGGCCGTCGCCGCTGGCGCGCGCCGGGCCAAAGCCTGTGCCGTGCTGGACATCAGCGACCGCACCCTGCGTCGCCGGACGAAAGGTGGCGAGGTTCAGCCCGATCAGCGCCCCCTCGTGCCGCGTCCAGAACCGCGCAACAAGCTGAGCCCGGCGAAACGCGCGGCTGTGCTGGAGGCATGTAATTCAACGGAATTTGCCAGCCTTCCGCCCAGCCAGATCGTGCCGAAGCTGGCTGATCAGGGGCGGTATCTGGCGTCAGAATCCAGCTTCTACCGCATCCTGCGCGCAGAGGGGCAGCAGCAACACCGGGGCCGGGCCAGACCGCCGATCCGGCGCAAACCACCCACCAGCTACGAGGCCAGCGCACCCTTCGAAGTGTGGACCTGGGACATCACCTGGATGCCGGGGCCGGTCGCGGGGATGTTCTTCTACCTCTACCTGATCATGGACATCTTCAGCCGGAAGATCGTCGGCTGGGAAGTTCATGAGCGCGAAAGCGCGGAGCTGGCAGCCACTCTGGTCCGTCAGGCGGTTCTGGCCGAGGGCTGCACACTGCTTCCGCTGGTCCTGCACGCTGACAACGGCAGCCCGATGAAGGGCGCGACGATGAAGGTGACTATGGAGAAACTGGGCATCACCGCGTCCTACAGCCGCCCGCGCGTCAGCAATGACAACCCGTTCTCCGAAGCGCTGTTCCGCACCTGCAAAAATCGCCCGGACTGGCCGAACAAGGGATTTGCCACGAAGGCCGATGCCCAAGCCTGGGTGAAATCCTTCGCCAGCTGGCATAACGGGCAGCACCTGCACAGCGCCATCCGCTTCGTCACGCCAGATGCGCGTCACGCCGGGCTTGATCGCGCAACGCTCGCCAGCCGTGCCAGTCTCTATGAAATTGCACGGGCGCAAAACCCGCAACGCTGGTCAGGCAAAACCCGCAACTGGCAACCCGCTGGACCCGTCGGGCTCAACCCCGAAACCGAAATAGGCGCCACTGAAATCAGAGACGCCGCATGAAATCGGCGGACAACTGCTTTGACAAACACCGTCCGATTCTCGATATGGAATGTTCACTTTCAGGTTCTTTTGGCGACGCGACAAGGTGCTGAAGTCAGGCACGGCCCAGTTCAGGCCGATCAACCGCAGCAGGCTCTCGACGAACCCTGTCGTTTGCCGCAGCGCCATGCCGAACAGCACCTTCATCGTCAGACAGGTCTGGATGGCGGAAGCGCTGTAGTCGGGCTGCCGCCCGCGCTTGCCGGTCGGCGCGACCTCCCAAGCCATGGTGGGATCGAACCAGAGGGTCAGCGAACCGCGGCGCTTCAACGCTTCGTTATAGGCTGGCCAGTTGCTGGTGTTGTGGGTCGGGCGTGTAGGTCTGCTCATGCAGCCCAGCTACCACGCTGGATAAAGGTTGGGGTCAACGTCACCGTCGGTGAGGGGCCGTTCACAAGCTACCAAAGGGTCCTATCGGCGGCGAAGGCGGACATGCGCTGCCCGTTCACTCAAAGCTATCTTCGGTCGATCAGTCGAAAGTTTCTGCGACCACAAATCGTTTGAACGCATATTGCATCACGACCACTGCCAGGCCCGCGATTAGAGTCAGTGACAACCAGCTGGCCAAGCCAGACAGGACCACTGTGCTTCCAAGCGTCATGAGCGTTAGGACCCCGACGCCAATCGCCAGCGACAGGGCGATGAGAATGACAACGGTCTTCACGATGAATTCCACCAATGATCGACCAAGAAACTCAAAGTCCGCTCGGCCCATCGGCACGAGCTTGGCCGGGAACAACAGGAAAATCGTGTTCTCGACCGTGTAAAGGAGCAGGGTGAAGGGCAGCGCAAGCGCCGCCAACGCCAGAGCAACGGGCGCACCGAGGCGGTCGTCAAAGAGCAGCAGGCTGACAATCATCGTGAGTGCAATGATGTAGGACAGCAGCACCTGAACGACGAGTTGTCCCATGCAGATGCGCCACGGTGCGATCGGCAGGGTCTTGTATGTTTCCATCCGGCTCAGGTCGCCGCGAAAATCGCAGATCAAGGTGCGCGGAAGGATAAAGCCGAAAAAGAAGAAGATGAGCAAGAACCCACGGTCGCCGGTCACTGAAATTCCGGCCATTGAAAGAAGCGGTCCGGCGCAAGCTGCACCGACAATGAATATGACAATGACCTTCGATGAGTTTCGCACAGCCTTGATGGCCTGACGCCAGGCAATCGGCCCAAGGCCGCCAAGCACCGGCGCCGAGCGGATTGAGGGAACTTCGCTCCGCTCGGTCGCCCAGAACGACCCGCCCTGCTTCATCCGCTCCCAGCGGTCGCTGAGTCGGGTGTTTTCCCGCAGCGAAAACTCGGAGGTGCGGTGGTCCAGCTTGATGACGGCCCAGAGCAGCAAGACATTGATGAGGATCGCGATGGTGGCCCAAAGCGCAATTTCCGGAAACTGGGCCCGCGCGAGAAAGAGTTCGGCGAAAACGATATAGGGCAGCAGGATGACGGTGCCGATCCATGAGTGGCGCACGTCCGACAGAAGGCCGGAAATACTGCGGTCCGGCACCACCCAGGCGTGGATCATCGCGGCAAGAGCAATCACGCAGACCAGCGCGGTTGCGGGCCATTTCAGCCGGGCAAGCCGGTTGCCTTGGAACGCTTGCCAAGCCATCCCGACGGCGGCGCTGCTTAGCTGGACGAACAGGAGCGTCAAAAACGTAGCGCTGAAGGCTGAAAGGGCTGAACCGGTTTGCGATTGCACGAAGGGTATGATGAGTGCGGCGCTCAGGCCTGCGCCCGCAGAATAGGCGATGAACTTGTAGATAAGCAGGTCACGGCGGCTAAACGGTCCGACAAAGAGAAGGTTTATCTCGGCCGGCGAAAAATGAAACGAAGGCCCCGTTGAAAGCAGTACCGTCAACAGCGTCATCCCAAACATTGCAAGCGGCATGAATGTCTCGATCTGCGCGCGGATCGCTTGGGAATCGAGACTTGCTTCGCCAAAAATCTCTGATGTCGGCTCCAGCTGGCCGGTCGCGATCAGCAGAATGATGATCCCGCCTAGCGCGACGAACAACAGCGCGCCACGCAAGCTTACCAGTTGCATCAGCCGCATGCGAAGCCCGCCGCGCATTCGCATTGCAAGCAGGCGAAGAAGCGCTGCGTCCATGGCTCAGGCTTCCATCGTTTTGTCTTGGGTGATCGTGAAATAGGCCGCTTCAAGGGCTGAACTGCTGTCGGACTGGCCGAATTCGGTGAGGATATCGCTCATCGTGCCAAACCGGCGACACTCGCCAAGGTTCAGCACCATCACATGTGTGCAAAGCGTCTCAAACAGGCCGAGTAGGTGCGAGCTGATGATGATGGCCGCGCCGTTGCGGGCGCGTTCTCGGATCGCCTCCTGAATGCCGCGGATCCCTTGGGGGTCAAGCCCGGTCAACGGTTCATCGAAAAGGATCGCCTTCGGGTCGTGCAGGAAGGCGCAAGCGATCGCCACTTTCTGGCGCATGCCGCGAGAGAGGTTGTGAACCAGCGTGTCGCGCTTGTGCGATAGCTCGAACGACTGAAGAAGCGCTTTTGCGCTTTCCTCAAAATTCGGGACCTTGTAGGCGGCGGCCGTGAAGGCCAGGTGTTCCCAAACCGTCAGCGTGTCAAACAGCCGTGGGTCGTCAGGAATGTAGCCAAGGTTCTTCTTGGCCGCGATCGGGTCCTTGACGATGTCATGGCCCGCGATCGAGAGTTGCCCGGCTGTCGGTGGTACGATACCGCAAAGGGCACGCAACGTCGTTGTCTTGCCCGCCCCGTTGGGGCCCAAGAGCCCAAGGATCTGGCCGGGAGCTACGGTAAAGCTAAGGTCCTTGACGGCTGCGAAGCCTTTGTAGTGCTTGCTGAAGTTCGAGACTGTGATCATCAATAACCGCTTAAGATGAGGTGCGCAGCCACATTAGAAGGGCAAATCAGAAATGGAAATCGGGGAAGCGCTTTGCGCACGGTCTCTGAGGCACCGTAGGTGGAAATGAAGCATGAAGTCCACGTTATCGGCGGGTCGTCATCGCCGGATCGCGGCTTGGGCTTAATGTGCACTGCGGACCTGCGAATCCCAAGGCCACTGTGGAAGCACTCCTCTCTACACTGAAGGCCGACGCGGCGATCAGGGCGAGGCTGAGCCGACAAGAAAGAACAAGGGGTGCCGCGAAATGCTCACGCCACCCCGGATGGTGCAGAAGGCTTACTTGCCCCAGATCGCGGCATAGGCCTCGCGGTAGCCGTTGTTCGGATCGAAGGTATTGCCCTCGGTATTGGCCAGCCCCGCTTCGGTCACCAGCGCCGGTGCGGTGATGTAGCCCGAGCAGGCCTCACCCTGAATGGCGCGGTTCAGCTCATCCACCAGCTGCCAGCCTTGCAGGTTCAAGGGTTCGGCGACCGTGACGGCCTGATACTCGCCGGTGCGGATACGCTGGAAGGCGGCCTCCGAACCGTCACCGGCGGACCCGGCCTTTGGCGCGCCTCGACCGTCGATCCCGGCAGCGGCCAGCGATGGCCCCATGAAATCGAAGTACAGGTCGTTGATCGCCAGCGAATGGGTCCATGCGGCGCCATGCTGTTGCAAAAGCGTGGTCGTCAGCGGGCCCATCCGGGTGGAGGTTTCGGCGATGGGCGTGTCGACATATTCCAGAACCGTGCCGCCAGCCTCTTCGATGACCTTCTTCATCCGGTCAGCCTTGTCGATGGCGATCTGATAGGTGCTGTCGGTGAAGATCACGACACCGGGCTTGCCGCCCGCATCGTCCAGCGCCCATTTCGCGGCCACTTCCGACACCTGCATCGCATCGGTCGAGACGTTTGCGAAGATACCCCCCGGTGCATCGCAGCCGATCTTCGGGCCCGAATGCCACGAGACGATCGGGATGCCCGCCGCCGTGACGCCTTCCAGCGCGGCCTGCTGTTCGGCGGCGTCAAAGCCGTTGATGACAAGGCCAGCCGGGTTCAGCGCAAGGGCCTGACCCACGGCGGCCGAGCGGCTTTGCACCGAGCCTGCGCCGTCAAGCACCTTGACCTCCCACCCGATCTTGGCGGCAGCTTCCTCGATCCCGTTGGTCACGCCAAGGATGCCGCCGTTTTTCAGGTCGGCAGCCAGCACGACGATGGTCTTGCCCTCAGCCGCCTTTGGGCCGGCCGTGGGGCCGTCAAAAGCCTCTTGCGCGAGGGCCGTCAGACCAGTTGCGGCCAGGATCGTGCCGGCCATGAGTGTTTGAAGCAGTGTCCGTTTCAGCATGTTGGTTCCTCCCTAGAATGCTGTCTATTTGGATTTCGCGCCCTTCTTGCGCTGCGCGTAGCCGGCAATTCCGATCGCGATCAGAAGCGTGGCGCCGTTGAACATCGGCTCAACCCAGAAGCTGCCGCCGAATTGCTGGATGCCCGAGATGCCGACCGCCAGGATCATCACCCCGACGATGGTCCCCCAGACGTTGACGCGCCCCGGCTTGATGGTGGTTGACCCAAGGAACGCGCCGACCAGCGCCGGCAGCAGGAACTCCAGCCCGACCGAGGCTTGTCCGATCCGCAGCTTGGAGGCGAGGAGCACCCCCGCCAGCGCCGTCAGCAGGCCAGAGGAGATGAAGGCCCCGATGACGAACTTGCGGGTCGGAATGCCGTTCAGCTCGGCAGCACGCTGGTTGGCGCCGATGGCGTAAAGGTAGCGGCCCATGGGCGTGTATTCGAGGATGATCCATAGGGCCAAGGTGATCGCCAGCACATAATAGGCCGTGATCGGCAACCCGAAGACGAAGGTGCCGTTGATGGCAAGGAACGCATCCGGCAAGGTGCCGACCATCTGCCGCCCGCCGGTGTGCCACAGGGCCAGCGCGTAAAGCACGGTTCCGGTGCCAAGCGTCGCGATGAAGCTGTCGATCCGCGCGACTTCGACCAGAAGCCCGTTCAGCGCACCGGTGATGATCCCGAGGATCAGCACGATACCGACTGCGACGGGCCATGGCAGGCCATAGACCGTCTGCAGGCTGATCGCCAGGATGTGCCACAGCACGATCGCATAGCCGACGGTCAGATCGATCCGTCCCGCGACCATCGGGATCATCGCCGCGAGCGCCAAGAGCGCGATGATCGCCTTGTCGCTCAGGATCGACCGCAGGTTCAGAAGCGTGGGAAAGGTGTTCGGCAGCAGGATCGAGAACAGGATGATCAGCCCGACCATCAGGATGACCAGCCCATAGGTCGGGGCCAGCCGCAGCGCCTTTTGCAGCGATGTCAGGCCCCGAAGCTCGTCCTTCGTCGGCTCGACTGCGTTCGATTCAATTCCCGGCATGGATAGGTCCTCAGGCAGCTTCACCGGCCGAGGCGGCCTGGATCAGCGATTCAGTGGAAAGCTCGACGCCGCTGAGTTCGGCCACGGGCAGACCCCGGCTGAACACAATGGCACGGTGGCAGATCGCGGCGATTTCCTCGAAGTCGGTGGAAACGACAAGGACACCCATGCCGCTGGCAAGCGCCTCATAAAGCAGGTGGTAGATCTCGGCCTTGGCGCCGACATCGACACCCGCGGTCGGGTCCTCGGTGATCAGCAGCCTGCGGCCGGACTCCAGCCAGCGCCCCACGACGACCTTCTGCTGGTTGCCGCCCGACAACGCCTCGATGGCGAGCGTCGGGTCATTCGGAGACAGGCCGACACGGCGGCCGATGGCCTCGGCCATGGCGTCTTCGCGGCGCGACGACAGGACCGACAGCATGCGCCGCCCAGTCGCCGAGGGGTTCAGAAAGGCATTCTCGCGGATCGCCAGCCCCGGTGCCACGCTTTCGCCAATCCGGTCCCGTGCGACCAGACCGATGCCAGAGCGCATGGCGGACTGCGCCGAAGCGAGATCAGGTTTCTTGCCGTCAAGCGTGACCGTCCCGGCATGGGGGATCACGCCAAAAAGCGCCCGGCCAATGTCCTCATGCCCAGCGCCGCGCAGACCGGCGAGGCCCAGAAGCTCACCCCGGCGGATCGCGAAGCTGACGGGGCCGACTGCCGGGGTCGCAAGGCCCGTGACCGTCAGAATATCCGGCCCGGCCAGCACGGCGGGTCGTGCGATTTCACGCGCCTTGCGGCCGACGATCAGGCTGACCAGTTCCTCGGGCGTCGTGTGGTCAATCGGGCGCATGCCGACCATCTGCCCGTCGCGCAGCACAGCGACCCGGTCAGCAATGCGGAAGATCTCATCCAGCCGGTGGCTGACGTAGATCATGCCCACCCCCTTGGCCTTCAGGGGGCGCAGTGCCGCGAACAGCCGTTCCACCTCATCTGCCGGAAGGCTGGCGGTCGGCTCGTCCAGCACCAGAAAGTCGCTGCTGGCCGCCAATGCGCGCGCGATGGCGACAAGGGATTTCTCGGTCCGGGTCAGGCTGGAGACGCGGGCCGTCGCCGAAAACTCGGCCTCGACCAGCCGCAGCGCCGCATCCGCCGCCGCCTCAGTCGCGGGCCAGTCGATTCTGCGGCCGCGGCGGACATAGCCAAGAGCAAGCGCGATATTCTCGGCCACGCTCATCCATTCGATCAGGCCAAGGTCCTGGTGGATGAAGGCAACCTTCTGTCCACCCGCCTTGCCTGCCTCATGGGCATAGGGCACGCCATCGATCTGGACGCCGCCTTCGTCAGGCCGGTGGATGCCGCCCAACACCTTGATAAGGGTAGACTTGCCAGCGCCATTCTCGCCCAGAAGGGCCACGATCTCGCCCCGGCCAACCGTCAGAGACACACCTTTCAACGCTTTCGTACCGCCAAAGGATTTGACGACGCGGTCAAAGAAAAGGCCGTCAGCCGACGGATGCATTGCAGGTCCTCCCTTGGCGTTGCGGTGTAGCTGATCTTGCGTCAGGTTTACCGGTAACGTAGCCTAGGGTGGTCCGGGATCCCGTTCGTGTCAAGAAGAAAGTTATCGATAACATGATGCATGGCTCCGTCGAGGAAGCACGCCGATGAAGGCCAATCTGGAGGACATCGCCAAGGCGGCTGGGGTGTCCAAGATGACCGTCAGCCGGGTACTGCGTGGCGGGACGGGCTTTTCGCAGGACACCCGGGACAGGGTGGTCAAGGTCGCTGACAAACTTGGCTATGTCCCGAACCGGCTTGCGGCAGCCTTCGGCGCGGATCAGGCCGGGACACTGGTCGGCATGTGCGTGCCAAGGCTGGCCTCGGGCCTTTTCGGCCATGTGCTGGACGGGGTTGACCGTGCGCTGTCGCGGCTGGGCTATCAGCTCATGATCGGTGCCAACAACCACTCCGCCGACGAGGAAGAGGCCTGGATCCGTCAGGTCATCGCCTGGCGCCCTGCGGGCCTGATTCTGTCAGGCCGGACCCATACGCCAGGGACCGTCGACCTTCTGCGCAGCGCGGCTTCCCCGGTGGTCGAGATCTGGGATCTGACAACCAGCCCGATCGACATGTCGGTCGGCTTTTCGCATTTCGACTGCGGCGCCGAGATGGGGCAATTCCTGCTGCGCCGCGGTCGGCGGCGGGCGGGCTATGTCGGCGCGCTTGCACGGGCCGACGTGATGGGCGCGGCGCGGCTTGAAGGGTTCGAGGCCACCCTATCGCGCGCCGGGCATCCGCTGGTCGCGCGGGAAATCCTGCATGACACCCCCGGCTTCTATGCCGGCTACTACGGCCTTGAAACGCTGCTCAGCCGCGTGTCCTCGCTGGATGTCGTCTACTTCCACAATGACGAGATGGCGATTGGCGGCATGGCCTATGCCCAATCCCGCGGACTACGGGTGCCCGAAGACATCGGCATAGCCGGATGGGGCGGGATGGAAGCCGCCTCGATCCTGCCTCGCCGGTTGACCACGACCGTGGTGCCCACAACGGCCATCGGAAAGGCCGCCGCCGAGGCGTTGGTCGCCCGCCTGAAGGGCGAACCGGGGCAGGACGTGACCGTTGTTCCCACGCGGCTGGAGCCGGGCGCGACGGGGTAACCCTTCTTGGGCCGTGGTCGACTACAGCCCTTCTTTCATCCGCCGGATTGGCGGATCAGCAGTTCCGGGAAGATGGCGATCTTGGTCGGCGCGTCCTGCCGGCCGTCCAGCACGTCAAGGATCAACCCTGCGGCGCGGGTTCCGATTTCGCGGGGGAAGGGGTTGATCGTGGTCAGCGCGGGGACGGCGATCCCGGCGATCTCATAGTCGCCAAAGCCCGCGATCCACAGCTTTCCCGGCACCGCGACCCCGCGCCTTTGGCATTCGCTCAGCGCGCCGAACGCCGACAGGTCCGACACGCAGATCACCGCCTCGGTGTCGGGCATCGTGTCCAGCAGGCGTCCCATCGCCTCGGCACCCTCGCGCATCGAGATCGGCGGCGCGCCCACCGCGATCAGTCGGCTGGCGTCCAGCCCATGCGCCGCCATCGCCGCGACGAACCCCGCGCGGCGGTCGGCGCCTCGGGTGTCGCGGCTGGTGTCGCCGCCGATGAAGGCGATCCGTTTCAATCCCTTGGCCACGAAATGATCGACCATTCCGTGCACTGCATCGGCGTTGGAAAAGCCGACGACATGGCCAATCGGATCCTCGGGCAGATCCCAGGTCTCGATCACCGGGATGCCTGCGTTTTCCAGCATCCGCCGGGCGCGCGGCGTGTGGCGGCCGCCGGTCACGACAATTGCCTCGGGGCGGCGGCGGAGGAACTGCTCGATCAGGCGTTCTTCCTCGGCCATGTCATAGTCGGTGTAGCCCAGAAGGATCTGCAGCCCGCGGGCCTTCAACCCCTCGGACAGCCCGCGCACGGTTTCGGCGAAGTTGGCGTTGTTGATTGACGGGATGGTGACGGCAATGAAGTCGGTTCTTTGGGACCGCAGGTTCGAGGCCGTGCTGTCGAAGACATAGCCAAGCTCATCAGCCGCCTTCAGGATGGCATCACGCGTGGCATCACTGACCGAGCTGTCGGTCTTGAAGGCGCGGCTGACCGTCATCGGCGAGACGCCCGCAAGACGGGCGACATCGGCCATGGTCCGTGACTTGCGGGGTGTGCTCATGGCGTCTTGGTATCGTTGCCCTGACCGAAAATCCAGCGCGGAGAGTGGCGCTTAGATCGGCTCGAAGCTCTGCGCCGTGGTGACATGGTGGTGAATGCGCCCGGTGAAGAAGCGTGACAGCACGCCTTCGGTCGCGGCTCGGCCTTCCTTGCGGATCGGGTGGTCAAGAAAGGCGTCCACCGTGGCGCGGTCCGGCCAGTCGATGGCAAGGATCAGCGGGAACTCTGGTGCGCCCTCATCCCGGTCGTCCGAAAAGGTGACATGAACAGCCAACGCGCCGGGAAAGCGGCGCCAGACCGGCAGGATCTCGGCGATGACGGCGGCGCGGAAGGCCTCGGTCTGGCCGGGATGAACGCATCCTTCGAAAAGGGCATAGCGGGTGATCATTCGAACAGTTCCTTTCGCGGACCCTTGAAGAATTCCATCAGCGCGGCCTGATCTTCACCGCCCAACCCTGCCGCAGTCAGCATCCGGTGGACTTCGGCGCAAAGGGCGGTCAGGGGCATCGGGGTGTGGGTCAGGCGGGCAAGGTCGGCCGCGCCGTTCAGATCCTTGACCATATTGTCGATCCGGCCCGTACGGCGATAATCGCGCGCTGCAAAGCGGGGCATGTACTCCTGCAGGATGGCGCTATCGGCGCGGCCCCCCTTCAGCGCCTGCGGGATCATTTCGGCATCCACGCCCGCCGCTTCGGCAAGTGCAGTTGCTTCGGCCACGGCCAGAAAGCCAAGGCCGCACAGCACCTGATTGATCAGCTTGGTGGTTTGCCCCGCGCCCGGGCCACCCATCCGCGTCTGGTTCGAGGCGACCTTGGACAGGATGGCCTGCGCCGCGGCCACATCTTCCGGCGCGCCCCCCTGCATCAGCGTCAACTCGCCCGTCGCGGCCTTCGGGATACCGCCGGACAGTGGGCTGTCCACCCAGGCGAGGCCCCTGGCTGCGGCATCGGCGGCCAGCGCCTTCGTCGCCTCGGGATCGATCGAGGACATGTCGATGATCAGTGTGCCGGGGCCAGCGCCTTCGGCCGCGCCGCCGGGGCCAAAGACGGCGGCCCGAACGATGTGGGGCGCGTTCAGCGACAGGATCACCGCCCGCGCCCCCTTGGCTGCATCGGCGGCAGAGGTGGCGGCGGTCGCGCCTGCCTCTACCAGAGGGGCGAGTTTTGCGGGGTCAAGGTCGAACACCGCAAGTGTCGTGCCGGTCGCCACCAGCCGCGCGCCGATGGCACCGCCCATGGCTCCCGCACCGATCAGCGCGATTTTCTTGGTCATGGGGTAGCTCCTTTGGCGGCGGCGGCGATGATGTCGGCAAGCGGCTGGTCGATGTCGATCGTCAACGCTTCCTCTGGCCCCGGGGGTTCCAGCGCAGCGAACTGGCTGTCGAGAAGGCTGGGCGGCATGTAGTGCCCGGTGCGCTCGGCCATCCGCCCGGCGATCAGGTCGCGGCTGCCGGACAGGTGGATGAACGTCACCGGCCCGCCCGCACCTGCCCGAAGCCGGTCGCGGTAGGCGCGGCGCAGGGCGGAGCAGCCGACGATCACCGGCGCATCGCTTGCCAGCACGGCGGAAACGAGGTCCAGCCATGGCCAGCGGTCATCATCGGTCAATGGCACACCCGCCCGCATCTTCTCGACATTCGCGGCAGGGTGCAGGTCATCGCCGTCGCGGTAGGGGATGCCAAGCCGCGCGGCCAAGCCTTCGCCGACGCTGGACTTGCCGCAGCCCGACACGCCCATGATGACGATGCGCAAATTCATAGCGACGCCGTGATGCCGCCATCGACGTAAAGGATATGGCCGTTGACGAAACTGGCGGCGTCCGAGGCAAGGAAGATGCAGGCACCCTGCAATTCCTCAACCTTGCCCCAGCGACCGGCGGGGGTTCGCTTTTCCAGCCAGGCGGAGAAGGTCGGGTCGGCCACTAGGGCCGCGTTCAAGGGAGTGTCGAAGTAACCGGGCGCGATGGCATTGCAGTTCAGCCCGTACTTTGCCCAGTCGGTCGCCATGCCCTTGGTCAGGTTGCCAACCGCCCCCTTGGTGGCCGTGTAGGGCGCGATGGACGGGCGGGCGAGCGCCGTCTGAACCGACCCGATGTTGATGATCTTGCCGCGCCCCCGCGCGATCATGTGGCGCGCAACCGCCTGACCGACATGGAAAACGGAGGCGACATTGGTCTGCAACAACCGTTCGAACGCATCGGCGGGGAAATCCTCCAACGGTGCGCGGTGCTGCATTCCGGCATTGTTCACCAGAATGTCGATGGGCTTGCCGGCGGCCTCGAAAGCGTCAACAGCGGCGCGGACGGCGTCATGGTCTGTCGCGTCAAAGGCAAGCGTTTCGGCCCCCGGGATCCGCGCTGCAGCGGCCACGAGTTTGCCCGCGTCCCGCCCGTTCAGCACCACCATCGCCCCCGCGGCGGCCAGACCTTCGGCCAGGGCAAAGCCGATGCCCTGCGACGACCCGGTGACCAGTGCCCGCCGCCCCGTCAGGTCAAACATCTGCTGTCCCAAGTTCTTCTTCCTTTCAGTTCGCACTCGACAACTGTCGTTGCCTCTGTTTATGTTATCGATAACAAGAACTGTCAAGAACAAGCACTGTCAACCCGGGATCGGAACGACCATGACCAAGCCCCATGTCCTGCAAGTAGGCCCTTATCCCGAATGGGATCAGGTGCCGCTTGATGCCGCCTTCCATATGCATCGATACTTTGAAGCCCCGGACAAGGCCAGCTTTCTGGCCGAGGTCGGGCCGCAGATCAGGGGCATCGCCACGCGCGGCGAGTTGGGGGCCAATGCCGCGATGATCGCCGCCTGCCCGCAGCTGGAGGTGATCAGCGTCTATGGCGTGGGCTATGATGCGGTCGATCTGGCCGCCTGCCGGGACCGCGGAATCCGGGTGACCAACACGCCGGATGTGCTGACCAATGACGTGGCTGACCTTGGCGTGGCGATGATGCTGGTGCAATCGCGCGGGATGATCGGCGCGGAAACCTGGGTGCGCGACGGGTCATGGGCGGCCAAGGGGCTTTACCCCTTGCAGCGCCGGGTCTGGGGCAAGCGGGCGGGCGTGCTGGGACTTGGCCGCATCGGGTTCGAGGTGGCCAAGCGGCTTGCGGGCTTTGATCTGGAAATCGCCTATTCCGACGTCGGCCCCAAGGACTATGCCAAGGGGTGGGAGTTCATTGCCGACCCGGTGGCACTGGCCGCGCGGTCGGATTTCCTGTTCGTGACCCTCGCCGCCTCGGCCGCCACGCGGCATATCGTGGGCGCGCAGGTGATCGAGGCGCTGGGGCCCGAGGGTATGCTGATCAACATCAGCCGCGCCTCGAACATCGACGAAGAGGCGCTGTTGTCGGCTTTGGAAACCGGCAAGCTGGGCTCCGCCGCGCTGGATGTGTTTGAAGGTGAGCCGAAGCTGAACCCGCGGTTTCTTGCGCTGCCGAATGTGCTGGTGCAGCCCCACCATGCCAGCGGTACCTATGAAACCCGGCAAGCCATGGGCAAGCTGGTGCGCGACAACCTGACGGCGCATTTCGCAGGTCAGCCGCTGCTGACGCCGGTGGCATGATGCGCGCGATCGTCATTCACGCAGCAAAGGACCTGCGGATCGAGGACCGGCCCGAGGAGACCCCCGGTCCGGGTCAGCTCCGTTTGCGGCTGGCGACGGGTGGGGTGTGCGGGTCAGACCTGCATTACTACAACCACGGCGGCTTTGGCGCGGTGCGGCTGCGCGAACCGATGATCCTTGGCCATGAGGTTTCCGCCTTTGTCGAGGATGCGGGCGATACCGGTTTCACCAAGGGTCAACTGGTCGCCGTGTCGCCCAGCCGCCCCTGCGGGGCTTGCAAGTTTTGTCTGGAAGGTCTGCCGAACCAGTGCCTGAACATGCGGTTTTACGGGTCGGCCATGCCCTTCCCCCATATTCAGGGCGCGTTTCGTGAATGCCTTGTGGCCGATGCCAGCCAATGCGTCGACGCCACCGGCCTTACACCGGGTGAGGCGGCGATGGGCGAACCCCTTGCAGTGACCCTCCACGCCACCAGACGGGCAGGGGAGATGCTGGGCAAGCGTGTCCTGATCACCGGCTGCGGGCCGATTGGCGTCTTGTCGATCCTTGCCGCGCGGCGGGCGGGGGCAGCCGAGATCGTGGCGACCGACCTGTCGGATTTCACCCTCGCGCTTGCGCGTAAGGTGGGGGCCGACCGCGTGATCAACACTGGAGCCGAGCCGGACGCGCTGGCCGCCTACAGCGCGGACAAGGGCTATTTCGATGTCCTTTACGAATGTACCGGCGTTGCGGCGGCCTTGGCGGGCGGGATCGCGGCGCTGCGCCCGCGTGGGGTGATCCTGCAACTGGGTCTGGGCGGCGACATGACGCTGCCGATGATGGCGATCACTGCAAAGGAGTTGGACCTGCGCGGGTCGTTCCGCTTCCACTCGGAATTCGCCGTGGGCGTCGGGCTGATGCAAAAGGGGTTGATCGACGTCAAGCCGCTGATCACCCATAGCGTCGGGCTGGATCAGGCGGAAACCGCGTTCCGGCTGGCCAGCGACCGAAGCCAGGCGATGAAGGCGCAGATTGTCTTTTCTGGCTAGGGTGCCGCGCTGGCGCCAATGGCCGCCAGCGCAGCCTCGGCCACCTCGACATCCTGCGCGCCGGTGCCTGACCCGATGCCGATCCCGCCCAGCAACACGCCGTTCCGCCAGATCGGCAGCCCGCCCGCAAGGCCGGTCATCGCCCCATCCGTCGCACTTGCGATGGCGGGGCGGACCGCCTCGGGCAATGCCGCGGAAGGCTTGCCGGTCGATGCCGCCGTCTGCGCCTTGGCCCGGGCCGACCGCAAGGACAGGACCCTTGCCCCCGCCATCCGCAGCACCGCCAGTTCCACCGCAGAGGGATCGACGATCACGATGCATTGCGGCTGACCCATGGCTTGCGCCTTGTCCGCGCCTGCGTGCAACATGGCCAGAAGGGCCGCATCGGTCAGTCTTTCGGTGGGCAGCGTGATCTGCATGGGTTGGTCTTTCGGTTTGACGCCTGTGGATGGTAACGATAACAACTAGCGGAAGGGGAGGCTGCTGTCATGTCATTCTTCGAAGTCCATGATCCGATCTTCGCAACTTATGTGCTTGGCAACGCGCCGGTCAAACGGCTGGCAACCGGGTTTGACTGGGTCGAGGGCCCGGTCTGGTTTGACGATCTTGGCTGCCTTCTGTTCTCTGACATCCCGAACAACCGCATCCTGCGCTGGACCGAAGATGGCGTGACCACCTTTCGCAGCCCGTCGAACTACGCCAACGGCCACACGCGGGACCGGCAGGGGCGGCTGGTCAGTTGCGAACACGGAACCCGCCGTGTCACGCGGACCGAATGGGATGGCGCGATCACGACCCTTGCCGACGGTTTCGACGGCAAGCCGCTGAACAGCCCCAATGACGTGATCGTCGCCCGCGATGGCGGCATCTGGTTTACGGATCCGCATTACGGGATCATGACGGATTACGAGGGGTTCCGCTCTGCGCAGGAACTGCCCTGTCAGGTCTACCGGGTGGACCCCGCGGGCAAGATCGAGGCGATGATTGCCGACATGGCCTGCCCGAACGGCCTTGCCTTCAGCCCCGATGAGACCCGGCTTTATGTTGCCGACACAGGGCGGATGTTCAGCACCGATCCCCAGCATATCCGCATCTATGACATAGCCGACGGGCGGCCGGTCAACGGGCGCCTGTTCCACAGCATCAGTCCCGGTTGCGCCGATGGCATCCGCTGCGACAGCGACGGAAACCTCTGGTCCTCGGCTGCCGATGGGGTGCATTGCATCGCGCCGGACGGGCGGCTTCTGGGCAAGATCCTCGTGCCGGAATTGGTCTCGAACATCTGCTTTGGGGGCAGGGCCAAGAACCGGCTTTTCATCACCGCTTCGACCAGCGTCTATTCGGTGATCCTGAACCGAAAGGGCGTACAATGGCCGTGACCTCACCTCAGATCGGGCTGATCGGCCTTGGAACGATGGGGGCAGCGCTAGCCCTGAACATCGCCGACCGGGGCTTTCCCATCGCTGTCTGGAACCGCACGGGTCAAGTGACGCAGGATTTCCACTCTGCCGCCGGGGATCTGGCGGGGCGCATCACCCCGGCGATGACGCTCGCCGATCTGGTCGCCGCGATCCGCCCGCCGCGTGCCATCATCCTGATGGTGCCAGCCGGTTCGGCGGTTGATGACCAGCTTGCCGCGCTTGCGCCGCTGCTGGACGCGGACGATCTGGTGATCGACGCGGGCAACGCCAATTTCCACGATACCAACCGCCGCAATGCCGCTGGCCTGCCGTTCCGCTTCATGGGGATCGGCGTCTCGGGCGGTGAGGAAGGCGCGCGGCATGGCCCGGCAATCATGGCAGGCGGCGCGCCTGAGGATTGGTCGCGCATGGCCCCCGTGCTGCAGGCCATCGCCGCGCGGGCCGAAGATGGCACCCCTTGCGCCGACCACATGGGTCCGGCGGGGGCCGGGCACTTCGTGAAGTCGGTCCACAACGGCATCGAATACGCCGACATGCAGATGATCGCCGAGGTCTATGGCGTGATGCGTGACGGGCTGGGCATGGACGCGCCTGCCATCGGAACCACCTTTGCGCACTGGAACGAAGGCACCCTGCGGTCCTATCTGGTTGAGATTTCTGGCATTGTCGCACAGGCCACGGATGCGGCTTTGGATGGCCCGCTGCTGGATGTGATCCTTGATGCCGCCGGGCAGAAAGGCACCGGCCGCTGGACCGTGATCGAGGCGCAGAACCTTGCCGCGCCGATCCCGGTGATCGAGGCTGCCGTGATGGCCCGCAACGTGTCAGCGCGGGTGGCGGAACGTGCGGCGGGCGAAGCGGTCTTCGGGCCGGGGCCTGAACCTGTGAATGGGCTGTCGACCGGGGATCTGGAGCAGGCACTGATCGCGGGCAAGATCCTGTGCTATGCGCAAGGCTTTGCGATGATGTCCGCGGCGGGGGCTGAGTTTGGCTGGGCGCTGGACATGCCCGCCATCGCTCGGGTCTGGCGGGCGGGGTGCATAATCCGGTCGGCCATGCTGAACGACATGGCCGAGGCACTGGCCGAAGATCCCGGGCGCAACCTGATGCTGGCCCCCTTCTTCGCCGATCACCTGCGCCGGTCGCTGCCAGCCTTGCGCAAGGTCGTGGCGGCAGGGGCGCTGCATGGCCTGTCGTGCCCGGCACTCGGCTCGGGTCTGGCGTGGTTCGACGCTATGCGCACCGCGCGCGGAACGGCCAACATGATTCAGGCGCAGCGCGATTTCTTTGGCCTGCACGGGTTCAAGCGGCTGGACGGACTTGACCAGCCGCACGGCCCCTGGGCCAAGGGCTGATGGGGTTGCCCGTCAGCCCGGCTTGCCTTCCACCAGCCGCGTGGACACTGCGCCGGTCAAACGGCGCTCAAGACCGCGGCTCGGGCAGCAAACTTTGCACCAGCGTCCTGTCCAATGCCTCAAATTCGTTGAGGCGGATCAGATCGTACAACTCCGCCCGTGTCTGCATTTGCGCGCGCGCGTCAGTTGTGGACCCATCGCGCGCGATGGTCGCATAGAGCCGCTCTTGCGCCTTGTTGGCGACACGCAGCGATGAGACGGGCCAGATCACCATGTCATAGCCAAGCCCTTGCAGCGCATCGGCGGTCAGGTCAGGGCTGCGGCCGAACTCGGTCATGTTGGCCAGCAGCTTGACCCCCGGCAGCCGGGCACGCAGGTCTTGGAACATCTCGATGCTGGTCAGCGCCTCGGGGAAAATGGCGTCAGCCCCGGCCTGCAGATAAAGCTTGGCCCGCGCCACGGCACCATCAATCCCCTCGGATGCAGCGGCATCGGTACGGGCGATCACGACCAGATGCCGCCGCGCCCGAACCGCGGCTGCCACCTTTGCCGCCATGTCGGCAGGTGCGGCCAGCTTCTTGTCATTCAGATGACCGCATTTCTTGGGCAGGATCTGATCCTCAAGATGCACGGCCCCGGCTCCCGCGTCTTCGAACACGCGCACCATGTGCATGACATTCAGCGCCTCGCCATAGCCGGTATCGCCATCGACCAGCACCGGCAGGTCGGCTGCGCGGGCGATCTGACGCAGGAAGAACGCCACATCCTCGACGGTGAGGATGCCCAGATCCGGCAGGCCCATCGAGGCGGACATGGCAGCGCCCGACAGGTACAGCGCCTCGAACCCGGCTGCGCGGGCTTGCAGCGCCGCCATGCCACTATGCGCGCCGGGAAGGCGCAGGATGGCCGGCCGGTCCAGAAGGTCACGAAATCGCTGGCCAGCCGAGCGATCTTCCGGGCGGATCAGGTAGGTCACACTGACTATTCCTCGGACAGACGCGCTTCGGGCGGGACAAACTGGCGCAGCAGGCGGGGGACGATCATGATGCCTGCCGCCGCCGCCCAAAGCCCGATGGCAATCCAGCTTGACCACAGAATATCAAGATCACCGGCGGAAATCGAAAGGGCGCGGCGAAGATTTGTCTCCAGGATCTTGCCCAGCACGAAGCCAAGGATCAGCGGTGCCATCGGTACGCTCATCCGGCGCAACCACCAGGCACCGACGCCAACCACCACCATCAGGATCAGATCAAAGCTGGCCGACTTGCCGGAATAGACGCCCACCGCCGAAACGACCACGATGAAGGGAACCAATATCCACGCCGGAACTGAAAGCATCCGCGCAAACAGCCCCACCAGCGGAATGTTCATCGCCAGCAGCATGACGTTGCCGATGAACAATGACGCGATCAGCCCCCAGACCAGCTCCGGCTGCGCCGTGAACAGCACCGGGCCGGGCGTGATGTTGTAAAGGGTCAACACCCCCAGCATGATCGCCGTCGTGCCGGAACTGGGAATACCCAGCGTCAGCATCGGGATGAAATTTGAACTCGAGGCCGAGTTGTTGGCAGACTCGACCGCGGCCAGCCCGCGCAGATCACCATTGCCGAACCTGTTGACCGACTGGTCACCGCGCCCGGCCAGTTTCTTTTCGGTCGAATAGGCCAAAGCCGAGCCGACAGTGCCACCTGCGCCCGGCAGAAGGCCGATGAAGAAGCCGATCACGGACCCGCGCAGCATCGACATCGAGGTCAGCCGGGCTTCTGCGACGTTGAACAGGCTGCGGCCCATGCGCGTGACCTTGACCGTCGCGCCTTCCTTCTGGGTCTGCAGCAGGATCAGCAGTTCGGAGATGGCGAAAAGGCCGATCACCAGCGTCGAGAACGCCAGCCCGTCGATCAGATTGGGCATCCCGAACGTATAGCGCATGACGCCTGAATTCGAGTCTATGCCGATGGTGGACAAGGACAGCCCGATGCCCGTGGCCAGCAGCGCCTTGATCGGCTGGTCGGACAGAAGCCCGGTCAGGCAGGCAAAGGCAAAGACCATCAAGGCCACATATTCCACCGGACCGAAGGCCAGTGCCCAGCTTGAAAGGATGGGGGCGGCAATCACGATGCCGACTGTTGCCAGCATGGAGCCCATGAAGGATGTCCAGGCCGACAGCGACAGTGCCACCCCGGCCATGCCTTGCCGTGCCAGCGGATAGCCTTCCAGCGCGGTCATCACGGCAGAAGCCTCGCCCGGGACGTTGATCAGGATGGCGCTGATGCGGCCACCGTATTCGGACCCGATGTAGATCGCAGCCATCAGGATCATCGAGCTTTCGGGCGACAGGCCAAGTGCAAACACGACCGGCACCAGCATGGCCACCGCGTTCACCGGGCCAAGGCCCGGCAAGACCCCGACCATGGTGCCGACCACCGCCCCAAGGGCCGCAAGCCCAAGGTTGGTCGGGGTGCCCGCAACAGCAAAGCCTGCCAGCAGGAAGTTCAGCGTATCCATCATAGCAGCCCCCCAAGGACGCCCGTGGGCAGCACCACATCAAGACCGTGATCGAACAGAAGATAGGACCCGACTGCCAGAATCGTTGCCGTCACAGCCGCCTGCCCCCAGGTTGCACCGAACACGCGGGCAACGATCATGGCCATCAGCAGGGTCGAGGGCACATAGCCCAGGCGGACGAACACCATGGCATAGACCAGCAAGGTCAAGACCAGAAACCCAAGGCCAACAGCGGTCGGCCCAGAAACCGGCTCGGCATGTCCACCCCCTTGCACGATGAGGATCAACCCGCAAACGGCGATCAGGGTGGCGGTGATCAGCGGAAAGACCCGCGGACCGACCGGTTCATAGGCGAAGGGCGCGACCAAGCCCCAGCCAAAGCCTGCAAGAACAAGAGCCATGAGCAAAGCCAAGGCCCCGAGGGTGCGATTGTTGCTCATGGCTCGCGTGCCTTACTCTGCGACCAGTTCGAATTCGGCTGCCAGTGCACGGTAGTCGGCAACACCCTTCTTGACGAAGGCATCCAGTTCGGCCCCCGTCATCGGCAAGGGCAGCAGGTTCCGGCTCTGCAGCAGGTCGGCATAGCCCGGTGCGGCCATCGCGGTCGTGAAGGCATCCACCCACCACTGATAATCGGCATCGGAAACCTGCGGCCCGACATAGAAGCCGCGCACGATGGGCCACTGGATGTCATAACCCTGCTCTTTTGCGGTCGGCACTTCGGCCAATTTGCCCTCCAGCCGTTCCGGAGCAAAGATCGCCAGCATGCGCAGCGGCGCGCCTCCGTCGATGGCACCCTGGCTGTCGCCCACATCGTTCATGCAGACCTGCACATGGCCACCTTGCAGGGCCGTCGCACAGTCGCCGCCGCCCTCGAAGGCGACAAAGCGCATGGATTTGTGGTCGATCCCCGCTGCGCGTGCAGTCAGCGCCGCCTTCATCCAGTCCTGGCTGCCGATAGTGCCGCCCGCGCCAAGAACGACCGAAGCCGGATCGGCCTTGATCGCATCCATCAATTCGTTCAGCGAGGTGAAGGGGCTGTCAGCCTGCACGACGACGGCACCGTAATCTGCCCCGATCGACGCGACCCAGCGCACGGCGTTTTCGTCATATTCCCCGAACTTGCCCTGCGACAGGTTCAAGAGCGACCCCGCCGAGAAGGCGACAATGGTTCCCGCCTCAGCCGGCCGCTGGCCGACGATGGTGCTGTAGGCGACGGCCCCGATGCCGCCCGGCATGTAGGAAATCCGCAACGGATCGGCCAGAACCGCGGCATCCGTCAGCGCGGCCTGCGCCAGTTTGCAGGTGATGTCAAAGCCACCGCCTGGCTGTGCCGGAGCGATACATTCGGGATTTGCCGGTTCAGCAATGGCGAACCCAGCCGACGCGATCATGGCGGTCGCGGCAAAGGCCACCGAACGCCCAAAGGCGATATTTGTCATGAAGTCCTCCCAGTTTTCGAGCGGACTCTCCCGGTCCGCCCTTCACCCCTAGACCATCGAACCTTTCAATTAGCTTTCAGTTGCAGCAGGCCGTCTCTGGCTGTCCGCCCGACCCTTGCGGGGCGCAGGTTCGCGGACAGTGATGGTGATCCGCGCGGCAAGCCCGCCTGACGGGTGGTTTTGCAAGTCCAGAACGCCGCCGATGGCGCGCATGATTTCGTGGACGACGGCCACTCCCAACCCGCTGCTGCCCGTTTCATCGCCATGCGGAGCCTTGAAAGACCGGCCGGCAAGCGCTCCGAACCGTTGGCCGGCGATCAGTCGATCCATCATCGCCGGAGGCAGGCCCGGCCCGGTATCCCGCACGTCGATCTCGAACGTCCCGGCGTTGTAGGCGGCGCGCAACCAGACCTGCCCGCCCGCCGGGGTGGCAGCAACCGCGTTCTCCGTCAGATTGCTGACCGCCTCGAACAGCAAGGCTTCGGGAACATGAAGCGGCGGCGGCGCTTTTGCTTCATCAAGCTCGATCTCGATGACCACACTTCGGCGCAGGGCGACGGGCAAGTGAAGGCGCGCGACTTCTTCCAGCAAGGTCGCCAGATTGACAGGTTCAGTATCTTCGCCTGCCCACAGAATGGCGTTGCGCGCCCGCGCCAGCGCCAGAAGTTGACCGGTCAGCCGGGACGACCGGTCCGTTATGCCGCGCATCGCCTCCAACACCTCGCGGATGCGGGGCAGGTCCTCCAGCCGGGACGCATAGTCGATCTGGGCACGCAGCACGGCAATCGGCGTTTTCAACTGGTGCGAGGCGTCTTCGATATAGCGCCGCTGCGCTTCGCCCTGAAGGCGGTGTCGGTCGACAAGCCGGTTGACCGAGGCCACCAGCGGCGCCACCTCGCGCGGCAATCCCTCTGGGTCGATCTGGCGCAGATCGTCGGGGCTGCGGCGATCAAGGCGGCCCTGCAGGTTGCGCAGTGGCTTCAGCGCCATATGAACGCCAAGCGCCAACAGCAGGGCCGCCGTCGCCACCGCCGCCATATCGCGCCACAGTGCCCGCGACAGCACCGCCCTGCGAAACGCGTCGCGCGACCCCGTGGTCTCGGCCACTTCGATCACCAGGTTCTGTGCGGTTGGCGCGCCGTAAAGCGGGCGGTCCAGCGGGCGCTTGTAGGCGCCCACCCTGACATCCCGTCCGAAATACTCCGCGTCGTAGAACAGGATCTGGCCCTGCTCCAGAGGCGGGGGACGCGGTAGAAGCGCCTCGCCGATCTGAACCAGCCCGTCATCCGTGCTGACGCGAAAATAGACCTCGCCTTCCGCGGTTGCCTGGAAACTTTCGAACAGCGGATAGGGCAGTTCGACGCCAACCCCGCCGCTTTCGGTGGAAATGTTCAGATCAATCGCCCGGATCGCCCCGCTGAGGGATCGGTCATAGGCGCTGTCGGCGACGTCATGCAAAGCCTGCGATGTCAGGAACAGCCCGGCCGCCATCAGAAACACCAGCACGGGCAACATCCACAATGCCAGCGTCAGCCACATCGACCGGCCTGTCGTTGACAGTGGCCTCATGTCCCCGCCCCCGCATCGTGCAGCATGTAGCCCAAGCCGCGCAGCGTGATGATCTGCACCGGCCCGTCGCCGATCTTTCGGCGCAGCCGGTGGATGATCACCTCGATCGCCTCGGGGTTCAGATCGGTTTCGACGCTGACCAGCCGTTCAAGGATGTGCTGCTTTGACATCGGCTCGCTCGGCCGCTGGATCAGCAACCGTAACACCGCATGTTCGCGCGGAGAAAGGGTCAGGGGCGTTCCTGCAAGAACGAACATCTGCTGTCCCTGGTCGAAGGTCAGGTTGCCGCAGTGATGCACCCCGCTGGCCCGCCCCAGACTGCGGCGGATCAGTGCATGGATGCGGGCAACCAGTTCCTCCAGCGCAAAGGGTTTGCCCATGAAATCATCGGCCCCGCCCTGCAACAGGGCAACGCGCTGCGACAGGCTGTCTCGGGCGGTCATCACCAAGATCGGGGTGGCGTTGCCCCCGGCCCGCAATCTATCAAGAAGCCTTGGTCCCGATACCGAAGGCAGCCCCAGGTCAAGAAGGATCGCGTCAAAGACTTCGTCCCGAAGCCGGAGTTCGGCAACATGGCCATCTTCAGCCCATTCCGTGAAGAACCCGTATTGCTCCAGCCCCTGGCGCAGCCAGATCGTCAGATCAATATCGTCTTCAACGAGGAGGAGTTTCACGCAGTCCTTACTTTCCAAGCCTTTGTCATAGTTCCAAGGCTGCCTTGCGACTGCAAAAGATAGGCCTCCGCGTTCGAGGATGTCGCCATTTCGCCCTCAAGTGCATTGCAAGTGCCCATCACCAAAGATCACATGTAGCGACGTCATTCGATCGGGTGAAGGACCAGATGACTGTCGCGCAGCCTTCCCGACAGGGTCAGGCTTCCAAGGTGCACTGGTCAAGCGTCTGCTTCAAAGGCGACTGCAGCGCTGCAAGACGGCCCGTCAGCGGCCATATGACATTCGGCTTCACTCGCTGCGGGTGAACCGCTGTTCGACGAACAGATACTCCTCGCCAGCAGGATACCGGACGTGGATGCGCTGGACGTTGGTGTCGGAGTCTTCAATGACAAAGTCGAAACGCAGCGCGCGCTTGCGGCGGGTGGGTTCGGGGCCCATACCCGCCTCGGTGCTTTCGCCGTAAAGCGAGACAGAGGCCGTCGGGTCGGCGTCGCGGCCCAGATAGACCATCAGGCCGGGTTCGAAACTGTCGACCGTGACAAGCTCGAACCGCCCGTCCAGGCGATTGTAGCCCATCGTCGCTTCGCGCAGCGGCGTGCCGTCAGCGCCAATCAGGACTTCGCGCAAGTAGCGCCCGCCCAGAACAAGCTCACGCTTGGCTGTCAGGCCGGGAATCTCGAAGGGTTCGGCGTCGGGGCCGGGCCATACGCGCATGGCGACGGTCCAGCTTCCGACAAGGGGGTCCATCCAGGCGTGTTCGGGGCCGGGGGCAGCCAGACGGTCTGAAGCAGTCTCTGCAAAGACAGGAGTGCTCGCAATGAGAACGGCAAAGGCAATGGCGAATCCGGGCAGTTTCATGTGACGTGTCCTTTCATTTGTAAGCGCCTGGGAGGAGCCCCGTAGCGCGGCTTGTCGAAACTTGCGAAATCGCCGGTGGCGGCTCCGCGCTGGGGAAAATCAATGTAGGGGCAGCAGTAACGGGCCAGCCTGCCAGGCAGCGAAGGGGATGTGGCGGATCTTGCCCCTCGCCAGGCGAACCTATTTGCCGTCGAAGACCACTTCGACCATCGGCGCGGGCGCGCTGTGCAGCGCCCAGAATGCGTCAGCTATGCGGTCGGGGTCGAACGGCCCGCCCGGCGAGACTTGCCCGGCGATGGTCACCGTTCCCAGCCGCAGGCCGCGCGCTGCGTACTCAGCGGCGCTGGCGTGGACAAAGCCCCGCATCGCAGATTTTACCGCGGTCAGGGCCGGCACGGCCGTTCCATACTGCGGTGCCAGCGCAAGACCTCCCCCGGTGATCAGAATCGACCCACCCCCGCCCGCCGCCATGGCCGGTGCGACGGTCTGGATGCCAGCAAGGGCAGAAGTCATGCCAAGCCGCAGCTGACGGTCAAACTCGGCCGGGTCGAGCGAAAGCGCCGGCGATTCCACCCATGAGGCGGCGTTCCAGACCAGAACGGTCGGGTGGCCGTGGTCAGCGGTGATGGCTGCCAGCACGGCTCGGGTCGCCGCATGGTCCGAAAGGTCGGCGGCATAATGGGCCGCAGGTCTGCCTGCGGCGACAATCGGCGCGGAAACTGCGGCAAGGCGGTCGGCATCACGCGCGATCATGGCGACGCGGAACCCTTCCGCAGAGAACCGGCGGGCGACGGCAGCGCCAACGCCGGGGCCGGAACCGGCAACAACGATCAGTGGGGCGGTCATGGAGGAGTGTCCTTTCATCCGGGCAGTCAAGACGTGATAGCAATCCACAAGGATTGTTCCCTGCAAAATGGCCTTTGCATCGACTTTGGCTATTCGCCTAGATGAATGATTGGTATCTGTTTCGCAGATGGATTGGAGATGACATGGCTTTCGACCTGAATCTGCTGCTGACGTTCGAGGCGATGGATAAGGCGCGCAGCGTTTCAGGGGCGGCTCGGATCCTGGGCCTCAGCCAGCCGGCCACCAGTGCCGCCCTTTCGCGGCTTCGCAAGGCGCTGGGAAATGAGCTTTTCACCTATGCCGGTGGCCTGATGCAGCCGACCCCCGCGGCCCGCCGTCTTGCGCCGGGGCTTCACGCCGCCCTTGCCGCATTGCGTGACACACTTGACGCCGAGCGCGCATTTGATCCGGCAACTGCAAGCGGCACCTTCGCCATTGGAGTCACGGACTATGCCAGTGCCGTCATCGGTCCTGCCCTGACGGCCCGGCTTGCCGTGGCGGCGCCGGGGATGAACCTACAGCTTCTTGCTTACGAAAAGCATGCGGCAGGGGCGTTGCTGGACAACGGGACTCTGGACCTTGTGATCGGGGCCTTTTCCGACCCGCCTGATCGCGTGGTGACAACCCCGCTCTTTGCAGAGCACTTTGTCGGCGTTCTGCGCGACGGTCACCCGGCCCTTCCCGGACCCTTGGACATGGCGTCCTTCGCCGCACTTGATCATGCGCTGTTCACCCTTTTCACCCCGGGACGTGCGAACCGGGGAGTCGTGGACGATGCGTTGGCGGCGTTCGGATTGCGTCGGCGCGTGCGGCTTGGCCTGCCACATCTGATGGCTCTGCCCGAGATCCTGCGGGCGACCGACCTTGTGGCGACGGTCCCGGCGCGGGCGGCAGCCCGCTTTGGCAGTGGCATCACCTCGTTCGATGTCGGGTTCCTGAATCTTGAGCCATGGACCCTGCACATGCTTTGGTCGCCCTTTTCGCGCAAGGACCCGGCAAATGCCTGGCTGCGCGGCAATCTGACCGAGGTCTGCGCCGGCTTGTGACCCCGCCTTTCGCCGCAGCTTCGCCGCATGTGACGACCGGCAGGAATGGGCCGCTCACCTAACGTGCGCCGGATCAAATCAGCTGGCATGTAACTGGTTGAAATCTGGGGCCCTGAAACTCCTTGCTCCTCTCAGCTTCAGAAAGACCGTTGTTCGGGACAGGCAAACCCTGCCATCGAAGCCACAGTACCAAGCTAGATCAACACCTTAAACGCCGCCGACCGGGTGGCTCGTTGTTGCGCAATGAGTGGACCCCGTTGCCCGCGCACGTTTGTATCGGTGCCGTTCGCCCCAAACCCAGGCTCTTTACGCGATCCTTACGCCCATGGGTTGCAACTCGCATAGCGCCTTTACGGGGCCATGGCTCAGGTTCTTTGGAATGGTTTTTCGGAGACCCGCAATGCTTGATGTCCTCTATCTGATCCTTGGCCTCGCTGTTTTCGCGGCCTTCGCCTTCGGCATCCGTGCCGCCGACCGGTTGTGAGGGGGGCACCATGTTCGATCTGATCCTGGGGCTTGCCGTGGCAGCGGGCCTGTTCGTCTATCTTGGCGCGGCGCTGCTGCGGCCGGACCGGTTCTAGGGGGGCCGCATCATGACCCTGCTTTCCTACCTTGTTTACTTCGCGGCGCTTGTCGGTCTTGCCTGGTTCCTCGCCGGCTGGATGGCCCGCGTCTACTCTGGCAGCCTTCCTTCGGCGCTGCTGCGGACAGAGGTCGCGCTGCTGCGGCTTTCAGGTGCCGCGCCAGACCGCGGGATGGGTTGGGGCGGCTACGCGCTGGCGGTTCTGACGTTCAACGCGACCTGCTTCATCGTGCTCTATGTGCTCTTGCGGGCTCAGGGCGCGCTGCCGCTGAACCCCGACGGCATCGGCGGCATGGCGCCGGATCTGGCGTTCAACACCGCGGTCAGCTTTGTCACAAACACCAACTGGCAGGCCTATTCGGGCGAAGCGCAGCTAAGCTACCTCAGCCAGATGGCCGGGCTGACGGTGCAGAACTTCGTCAGCGCGGGCACCGGCATGGCGGTGGCGGTGGCGGCGATCCGGGGCTTTGTCGCAGCCAAGGGGTCTACTCTGGGCAACTTCTGGGTCGACCTGACCCGGTCGGTTCTTTGGATTTTGTTGCCCCTGTCGGTGGTGCTGGCGCTGTTCCTCGCGTGGCAAGGCGTGCCGCAGACGCTGCAGGGGGCCGTTGTCGCCACGGGCGTCGAAGGGTTCGAGCAGGTCATCGCCCGCGGTCCCGCCGCCGCGCAGATCGCGATCAAGCAGCTTGGCACCAATGGCGGCGGGTTCTTCGGCGTGAACTCGGCCCATCCGTTCGAGAACCCGACCATCGCGTCCAACATGGCGCAAAGCCTGTCGATCCTGCTGATCCCGGTCGCCTTCTGCTTCCTCTTCGGCCGCATGGCCGGGGACCGGCGGCAGGGCTGGGCGATCTTTGCCGCGATGGGGATCATGTTCGTGGCCGGTCTGGCGGTGATCCATGCCTACGAGGTTGCGGGGAACCCGGCGCTTGGCCTCGGCGCGAACATGGAGGGCAAGGAGCAGCGCTTTGGCGCGATGCTGTCGGCGCTCTGGGCGGCCTCGACCACGGCCGCGTCGAATGGGTCCGTCAACGCGATGCATGACAGCTTCGTGCCGCTGTCGGGCCTCGTGATGCTGGTCAACATGCAGATTGGCGAGGTCATCTTCGGCGGGGTCGGCGCGGGGCTGTACGGGATGCTCCTTTACGTCGTCCTGGCCGTGTTCCTTGCCGGGCTGATGGTAGGGCGCACCCCCGAATATCTTGGCCGCAAGATCGAGGGGCGCGAGGTGACGCTGGCGGTGCTGGCCTTCCTGTCGATGCCGCTTGGCATCCTCGTCGGGGGCGCGGTGGCCGCGACTGTTCCGGAGGCGCTGGCGGCGGTGCAGGATGCGGGGCCACATGGGATGACCGAGATCCTTTATGCCTATTCGTCGGCGACCGGGAACAACGGCAGCGCATTCGGCGGCTGGGGCGCGGCGCTGCCTTGGCACACGACCGCGCTCGGGGTCATTATGCTGCTGGGCCGCTATGCGATCATCATCCCGATGCTGGCGATTGCCGGGTCGATGATCCGCAAGACGCAGTCGCCTGTCACCTCGGGCACCTTCCCGACGCATGGGCCGCTGTTCGTGATGCTGCTGGTGCTCACCGTGCTGATCCTTGGCGCGTTGACCTTCTTTCCCGTCCTCGCCCTTGGCCCCATCGCGGAAGAGACCGCGCGGCTGGCCGGGCAAAGCTTCTGAGGCACCGAGATGTCGAAACAAGCAAAAGCGGCCGACATGAGCGGTCTTTACCCCGCCGCGATCCGGGCGAGTGTCACCAAACTCGACCCCCGCAGCCTGTGGCGCAACCCGGTGATGTTCGTGACCGCCGTTGTGGCGGCGATGACCACCGTCCTCGGCCTGCGCGATCTGCTGACGGGCGTTCCGGGTGCGGGCACGTCCTTACACATCGCAGCCTGGCTGTGGCTTTGCGTGGTCTTCGCCAACTTTGCCGAGGCGCTGGCCGAAGGGCGCGGCAAGGCGCGGGCCGACACCCTGCGCGCGACGAAGTCCGAAACCCGCGTGCGGGTGCTGGGTGCTCCGGATGACAACCCCGCCAGCGGGACGGAAACCCTGTCCACGGCGCTGCGGGCAGGCCAGTTCGTCCATGTCGCTGCAGGCGAGATAATTCCGGCGGATGGCGAGGCGGTGCGCGGCGTAGCGTCGGTCAACGAAAGCGCCATCACCGGGGAATCCGCACCGGTGATCCGCGAGGCAGGGGGCGACAGGTCCAGCGTCACGGGTGGCACCACGGTTGTCTCGGACTGGCTGGTGATCCGCGTCACGGCGGAGCCGGGGAAAAGCTTCCTCGACCGGATGATCGCGCTGGTCGAAGGGGCGGAACGGCAGAAAACCCCGAACGAGATTGCGCTGAACATCCTGCTGGTGGGCCTGACGTTGATCTTCCTCTTTGTCGTCGTGACGCTGCCCGCCTTTGCCAGCTATTCCGGCACCTCGATCCCGGTGATCGTCTTGGGCGCGTTGTTCGTGACGCTGATCCCCACCACCATCGGCGGCCTCCTCAGTGCCATCGGCATCGCCGGGATGGACCGGCTGGTGAAGGCCAACGTCATCGCCAAATCGGGGCGCGCGGTCGAGGCGGCGGGGGATGTGGACACGCTCCTCCTCGACAAGACCGGCACGATCACCTTCGGCAACCGGATGGCCGATGCCCTCATCCCCGCGCCGGGGGTAGACCTGCGGCGGCTGGCCGAGGCGGCGGCGCTGGCGTCGCTGGCCGACGAGACGCCCGAGGGCAAATCCATCGTAGAGAAGGCGCGCGAGGTTCTAGGCTCTGTCCCCACGATGCCCAAAGGGGCCGAAGCCGTCGCTTTCACGGCGCAAACGCGGCTTTCGGGACTGGACCTTGAAGGCGGCCGCAGCTTCCGCAAGGGGGCCACGGACGCGGTGATCCGCCTGACCGGCAAGACCCCGCCACAGGCACTCGCCGCACAAGTCGATGCCATCGCACGGTCAGGCGGCACGCCGCTTCTGGTGGCCGAAGGGGCCGAGATCCTGGGCGTTGTTCACCTCAAGGATATCGTCAAACCCGGCGTGCGCGAGCGGTTTGCGGAACTTCGCGCCATGGGCATCCGCACGGTGATGATCACCGGCGACAATCCCCTGACCGCCGCTGCGATTGCCGCCGAGGCCGGCGTGGATGATTTCCTGGCCGAGGCGACGCCCGAGATGAAGCTGGACCTGATCCGCCGCGAACAGGCGGGCGGGCGGCTGGTCGCCATGTGCGGCGACGGGTCGAACGACGCGCCCGCGCTGGCGCAGGCCGATGTGGGCGTCGCGATGAACGCAGGGACTCCGGCGGCGAAAGAGGCTGCGAACCTGATCGACCTCGACAGCGATCCGACCAAGCTGATCGAGGTGGTGCTGGTGGGCAAGCAACTGCTGATCAGCCGCGGGGCGCTGACCACGTTCAGCATCGCCAATGACGTGGCGAAATACTTCGCCATCCTGCCCGCGATCTTTGTCGCGGCCTATCCGGGCTTGGGGGCGCTGAACATCATGGGGCTGGCCTCGCCCACTTCGGCCATCCTGTCGGCGGTGATCTTCAACGCGCTGATCCTTGTGGCGCTGGTGCCGCTTGCGCTGCGCGGGGTCGCCTACCGTCCGTCCAGCGCGGCGGCGCTGCTGCGGCGAAACCTGCTGATCTACGGCTTGGGCGGTCTGATCGTGCCCTTCATGGGGATCAAGGCCATCGACGCGGCCCTTGTCGCCCTGAACCTTGCCTGAAGGAGAGACACATGCTCAACCACCTTCGCCCCGCCATCGCCCTGACTGTGGTCTTCACCCTGCTGACGGGTCTGGCATATCCGCTGATCATGACCGGCGCCGCGCAGACGCTGTTCGCCGCCGCCTCCAATGGCAGCCTGATCGAAGCAGATGACACCGTCATCGGGTCGTCCCTGATCGCGCAGCCATTCGCGGGCGAGGCCTGGCTTCACCCGCGCCCGTCGGCCAGCGATTGGAATGCTGCTGGTACGGGCGCCTCGAACCTCGGACCGACGTCAGCAACCTTGATCGCCACGGTCGCGGAACGCCGCACGACGTGGGAGACCGCGAACGGTGCCGCCGCGCCTATCGACGCCGTCACCGCCTCCGGCTCCGGTCTTGATCCGCACATCAGCCCGGAAAGCGCGCTGGCGCAGGCGGGCCGGATCGCTGCCGCGCGCGGTGCGGATGAGGGCGCGGTGCGGGCGGTGATCGAAGCTGCCACCGAAGGCCCGTTCCTTGGCTTTTACGGCGAACCCCGCATCAACGTGCTTCTGGCCAACATCGCGCTTGACGAAGCCTTCCCGATGCCGCCCGCTGGAGGTGAAGGACAAGCCACCGAATGACCCCGGATGCCGAAATTCGCCCCTCTCCTGATGCACTTCTTACGCAGGCCGCGCGTGAGGGGCGGGGGCGGCTGAAGGTTTTTCTGGGCGCGGCACCGGGTGTCGGCAAGACATGGGCCATGCTGGACGCCGCGCACCGCAAGCGCGCGGAAGGTGTCGACGTCGTGGCCGCGCTGATCGAGACGCATGGCCGGTCCGAGACGCAGGCCAAGCTGGCGGGTTTGCCGCAACTGGCCCGCAAGCCGGTCATCCACAAGGGCCGCGCCCTGACCGAGATGGACCTTGACGCGCTGCTGGCGCGCAAGCCCGCGTTGGCCCTGATTGACGAGCTTGCCCACACCAATGCCCCCGATCAGTCTGGCGGCAGCCGCCACGAAAAGCGCTGGCAGGATGTCGCGGAGGTGCTGGCCGCCGGGATCGACGTCTATACCACGCTGAACATCCAGCACATCGAGACGCTGAACGAAACGGTGGCCCGCATCACCGGCGTGCGCGTGCGCGAAACCGTGCCCGATGGCGCGCTGGAAATGGCCGAAGAGATCGAGCTGATCGACCTGCCACCGGATGAGCTGGTGGATCGTCTGAAGCAGGGCAAGGTCTATCCGGCGGATCAGGCCGCCCGCGCGCTCGGGTCGTTCTTCGTCAAGGGCAACCTGACCGCGCTGCGCGAATTGGCCATGCGCGCCGCCGCCGACCGGGTAGATGCGCAACTGCGCGAACACATGGCAGCGAACGCTATCGCCGGGCCCTGGCCGACGCAGGAACGCATCCTCGTCTGCATCAACGAAAGCCCCGCTGCGCGCGAGGCGATCCGCGTGGCCAAACGCAGCGCCGACCGGGCGCGGGCAGAGTGGATCGCGGTGAACGTGGCGCAGGCGCGGATGGAAACCCTGCCTGAGGCCGACAAGGACAGGTTGGCGGGTAGCTTGCGGTTGGCGGAACGGCTGGGCGCGGAACTGGCAACGCTGGAGGCCGAGCATGACGTGGCCGAGGCGATCCTGACCTATGCCCGTGATCGCAATGTGCGCCGCATCGTGATCGGCCGCCCGCGACCCCGCCCGGTCTGGGCGAAATGGGCGTCCGAAGATGTCGCGACCGATGTTCTGCGCAAGGCGGGGCCGTTTGAGGTGACGGTCGCCTCGGAACCGGATGAGAAACCTAAGGCCAGTCGCTTCCGCGTGCCGCGCCTCGCGTCTGAACCGCGCGCCTGGGGCGAGGCGGTGCTGGCTGTCGCCATCGCCTCGGCCTGTTCCTGGGGGGCCGAGCAGTTGTTCCCGGTGGCGAGCCTCAGCGTGATCTACATGACGGCCGTGGTTGTCGTGGCCAGCCGCCGCGGTCTGGGACCCGCCCTTGCGGCTGCGGTTCTGGGCTTCATGGCCTACAACTTCCTTTTCACCCACCCCCGCTATACCTTCCATGTCTCGCGGCAGGGCGAGTTGCTGACGCTTGGCCTGTTCCTTGCGGCTTCGCTGATTACCGGCAACCTTGCCGCCCGGCTGCGGGCACGGGTCGATGCGCAGGCCGCCATCGCCGACCGCACGAACAAACTCTTCGACTTCAGCCGCAGGGTCGCCGCTGCCGCCACGGCCGACGATGTGGTCTGGGCGTCCGTCAGCCATGTGGCGACGACGCTGCGCTGCGAGGCGGTGCTTCTGATGCCGCGCGGGGCGGAATTATGCGTTGTCGGCGGGTTTCCCCCCGAAGATCGGCTGGACGTCCGCGACCAGTCCGCCGCGCTGTTCGCCTGGGAGAAGGGTGAGCCTTCAGGCCGGGGATCGGACACGCTGCCTACAGCGCGCTGGTTCTTCCTGCCCCTGGTGGCGGGCGACCGGCGGCTGGGGGTGCTTGGCATCGCTTATGCCGATGATCGCCAGCTTCTGCGCACCGACCGTCGCCTGCTGGACGCGCTGATCGACCAGATCGCCCTGGCGCTGGAACGGCTGCGCCTGACCGAAGACCTTGCTGCCACCCAGCTTGCGACAGAGACCGAACGCCTGCGCACCGCGCTTCTGAACAGCGTCAGCCATGATCTGCGCACGCCGCTGGTGACGATCATCGGCGCGGCCGGCCATCTGGCGGATGCCGACCTGCCGCCGGATGCCCGCCGCGATCTGGCCGACAACATCCGCGAAGAGGGTGAGCGGTTGGACCGCTATGTCCAGAACCTTCTCGACATGACCCGTCTTGGCCATGGCGCGCTGAAGCCCCGCCTTGCCCCGCAGGACGTGGCCGAGATCGTGGGGGGCGCCCGGAGCCGGGCGCGCGGCGTGCTGCGCGGGCATGACCTGCAGGTGGATCTTGCCCCGAACCTGCCGCTGATCCTTGCCGATGGGGTGTTGCTGGAACAGGTGCTGGTCAACATCCTCGACAATGCCGCCAAGTACGCGCCGGAAGGTACCGCGATTGCCGTCAGCGCCAGGTTGCAGGGGGTCCGCGTCGAGCTTTCGGTCACCGACCGCGGTCCCGGTATTCCGGCCGAGGATCAGGCCCGCGTGTTCGACATGTTCTACCGCGTGGCCGGGGGCGACCGTCAGCGCGCGGGCACCGGCCTTGGCCTTGCCATCTGCAAGGGTCTGGTCGAGGCGATGAGCGGCGCGATCAAGGCCGAGACCGGCTGGCCCGATGGCACCGGGACACGTATCGTCATCTCACTGCCTATCCACAATCCAGAGGTCATTGTGTGACTGCCCCTGCCCGTATCCTTGTCGTCGATGACGAAGCGCCAATCCGCCGCTTCCTGCGCGTGGCGCTTGAAGCTGAAGGCTATGGAGTGATCGAAGCCGGCACCGCGCGCGAGGGGCTGGCGATGGCCGCCCGCGAAGCGCCGGCCCTTGTCGTGCTCGACCTCGGCCTGCCGGATGCGGATGGCCTTTCGGTGCTGCGTGATCTGCGGGGCTGGAGCCCGGTTCCGGTGCTTATCCTGTCGGTCCGGGCCGATGAAGGAGACAAGGTCGAGGCGCTGGATGCGGGCGCGCAGGACTATGTCGTCAAACCCTTCGGCGTGAAGGAATTCCTTGCCCGGGTGCGTGGCCTGCTCAGGGATCGCAGCGCCGAGGCGGTGCCGTCCCTGCTGACCATTGGCCCGCTCACGATCGACGCGGCCGATCACTCTGCCACGATGGACGGGGCACCCCTGCACCTTACCCGGCGTGAGTTCGATCTTCTGTGGATGCTGGCCAGTCACCGCGGGCGGCTGGTCACGCAAGAGATGATCCTGCGGGCGATCTAGGGCCCCGCCCATGCCGAGGACAGCCAGTATCTGCGGGTCTACATCCGCCAGCTGCGACAGAAGCTGGGCGATGATGCCGCAAACCCGCGGTTCATCGCGACCGAGCCCGGGATCGGCTATCGGTTTCTCGATCCGGCAGGGGGGTGAACGGTGCTGCGCTGCGCATGCAATTCGCAACGCAGGGCGCTGTTTGCGGGACCGCGAGACCGATAAACACCAAGCTTGGGGTTCGCATCCCCTTAGCCACAGGCAGGCTTCCGATCAGCGATCAGGAACACTGGCCCAATCGCGCGCAACTTTGCCCGACGCAGCACGTACGGACGGCCTTGGCCACCCGATGGTATGCTTTTGATTTGACCTACTGAATGCTTTGTCGGACCCTCTGCGGGAAGTCGATATTTATTAAGATTCGTTTATCTGTATTGAGGTGTCGCACCGTGTCATTCTTCAGGGAAGTGGCCCACTACACCGGCGGTTCGCGGCGGCAGTACGCGCGGGGGCTGTTCACCGGGCCGGACCCTTTGCGTTTGTCTGATGAGCTTGCCGGTCGCGCCACCGTTTCCAAATACATGGTTGGATCGACAGTCGTTGGCGAGGTCCGTTCAACTGGCCATGAGGTCAAGATTGATGAACCTCTTGGTGTGTCGCTGCTGGTGCCGCTGCAGGGGCGCATTGTTTCGGTGACCAACGGGGGCACGCATTCGGCATCTGCCGGGTCAAGCGCACTGATCTTTTCCCCCAATCGAAGGACGACACGGGTCATGGCGCCGGAAGATGCCGACTTTCTGGCGATTCCGATCGTCATCGCATGGTCAGAGATCTCAAGATCGGCAGAGCTGATGGGCGTTTCGCTGAAACAGATCCGGTCCGCCGCTCCGTTCAGCTTTGAACTTTCGCCAGCATCCCAGAACATTTCCGACGAACTGGTTGGCCTGTGCAGGGTGCTGCATTCCGAAGTTTCACGCGGCACACCGCGGCTGAACATTCCGGGCGCAAACGCCAAGTGGAGCGAAACGATTTCCGAGAAGGTTGTCGAGTTGCTGGATGAAGCGAACTTGCTGCATCTGCCGCAAGTTCCGTGGCATCCCACCAACAGCCGCCATGTCAACCGTGCGATGGACTACATGCGCGCGAATGCAGCCGACATCGTCCTGACTGCCGAGGTCGCCGCGGCCTGCGGGGTCAGCAGCCGGACCCTGGAACAGGCGTTCAAGACCGGGGTCGGCATGACCCCGATGCAAGTCCTGACTTCGTTCAAGCTGGAAGAAGCACGCCGTATGCTGCTTGATCGGAACTCTGCCATGTCGGTGACCGAGGTCGCCTTGGCCTGCGGCTTCCGGCATCTGGGCCGGTTTTCGGGTGCCTACAGTGATCGCTTCGGGGAACTGCCCTCAGAGACACGCGCCCGCCGCCAACGGCCTGAACCGACGTGACGTACAGCGGACGAAGATCCGACGGGACCTACGCGATCAACGGCTCAACCTCGTCATCCTGACCATCTTTTGCAGGGCGCTTTCCGGTGGGCGCAGCGGGAAAGAGGTCGACAGGTCAGAAGCCTGCCCGCGCCTTTCGGTAGAAGCCCGATCAGGGGGCAGAGGTGGCCCGGCATCAAGCCCGACTCCATGCTAAGAGATGCGTTTTTGAAGTTGGCCTTGGACAAAAAGCGCACCCTCACGGTTTATGGATAATCATTGCGCAAATCGGATTGTCGGGTGGCATGGGGCAAGAAACAATTGTCCTCGCGCAGGGCACATTGGCTGAAGCGACAGGCCATCGGCGATCAGGAGTTCGCATCCATGAAACTGACCCACTTTGCTACCGTGACAGCCCTTGCACTGACGACGGCCGTCCTTCCCGCCCAGGCCAAGATGGACGATGAAACCGTGGCGGGCGTTCTGGCAGTTCTTGGGATCGCGGCTCTGGCACACAATGAAAACCACTACCGGGAAGGCTATCGGCCAAGCGGCGCCCGGGAAACCGCCGACTTTGAGCGTGGCTTTCGTGATGGCGTGCATGACGCGGATCACGATTCGCGCCATTCCAGCGCGGCCTACGGGCAGGGCTATGACGCGGGTCACAAGGAACGTTCAAACCGTCTGGCCCACCGGTCGCGTCAGGAAAGCGAGGGGCCGAATGTCCCGCCGATCGCAATGCAGGGCTGTGCCAAAGTGGTCGCAACGAACTTTGGCGTCGGCACGCATGATGTTCACATCGTCAGGACAGTGCAGCGCGGGCCGAACGACTTTCTGGTCGAGACGGCAGTGGCGCACAATCACATGACCTGCGTGATGAATGACAGTTCCGAACCGGTCGAAGTCTACGGCGGTCCGATGCAGTAACCGCGGGTGCACCAGACCTTCCGATCAACGCCTTTTACCAGTTGCCTAGATTTGTGTGACCAGGAAACCCGCGCCTGCCCGCTACTGGCAGGCGCGGGCGCCCGGGTCCTTGCTGTTCGGTGTCCTGACCACTTGGAACTTTAGTCGCCATGAACCACGTCCGTTCCAGCCCCCTGAAATCGGCAGTCCACGGCGGGCATCTGTCTCAGTGCCCTGTCCGATCCGGCGAAATGCCCGGCCGTCGGACCAGACCACAGTCCCTGCCGCTCACGTCGGCCAATCCACCGCGCGCAAGAACCTTCGCCCATCACAGCATCATCGCCGCTGTTGCCATTCTTGGGTGGGCGGGGGCAGCAACGGCGGGCGAAATCCTTGCCTGTCCGACGGATCAAAGCGTTCCCGACGCCGTGTCTGCAAAGCTGGATTCCACCCTTCTGATGATCGTGGACAGCAAGTCTGCAACGGCGGCCGGGCTTGGGTATGCGCCGGGGGCTGAGCTCTTTGTCCGCGCGCCGGGCTGGACCTATCACCGGTCGGTCGGAACCTTGGACGGCGACCTGTTCAAGACCCCAGAGACCCTTTCCAGCATGATGGACGGCGTCCCGACGGAGGGCGGCTTCACGCAATATGGTATCGGCATCGGTGAGAAGGTCGGCGGCTTCTGGGGGCATGGCGGCCAGACCCTTGGGTTCGAATCCGACGTCGGGCTTTATCGGGATCAGGACATTTCGCTGGTCGTCTGGACGAACTCCGGACGCAATCTTGCGGCCTTGGGGGCCACAGTGATCTTCGGCGCGCTGGGCGACGTGGATGCGCTGGCCGAACCTGCCGATGCCGGATCGTCGCTTGTCGGCACGGGCTGGGCTTGGGTCGCGACGGAAGGTGGCGGCGCAACCTATGCCGTCGATGACCCGTCGCGCTACACGATCCTTTTCCAGCAGGCGGGCGACGTGGCAGTGCGGGCGGACTGCAACCGCGTGCTGGGCAGCTACAAGGGCGATGGCGATGCGCTTTCGCTGACCCTGACGGCATCGACCAAGGTGCTGTGCCCGGAAGGGTCGCAGGAAGACCGGTTCGTGCAGGAACTTTCGCAGACCGCGACGGCCCGTGTCGAGGGAGACCGGCTTTTCCTGGTCCTGACAGCGGACGGCAAGACGATGGAGTTTCAGCGCCATGCGGACTGAAGGCTTCCGCCCCACCAATCAATCCATTCGCAGACGAGGTGTCACCATGAACAGACTTCTTCCCGGACTTTTGGCCGCAGCCATCGCCATGTCCATGACCCCGGCGTCCGCCCAGGACGACATGCGTGTCGAGCAGGTGCTGTTCCCGGCTGGCGCCACGGGGACGACGCTTGATGGACGGATCACGGGTCGCGAGTCCGTGCTTTACACGATTGGTGCCGAGGCCGGGCAGGTGATGACCATCAACCTGACTTCGAACAACAATTCGACCTACTTCAACCTTTATGCGCCCGGCAAAGGACCGGGTGACGAGGCACTGGCGATAGGGGAACTTCAGCCGGAAATGAACAGCTATACCGGCACGCTGCCCTTGTCGGGGGAATACAGCGTATCGGTCTTCCTTTATCGCAACGCCGCGCGGGATGGCGAGGTTTCGGACTACCGGCTCGACATTTCGATCACCGGCGCGACGAGTGCGGTTGTTCAGGGCGATTTCGCCGACGGCCTTGAAGGCGGCCCGGACTATTGGACGGTTCGGACCAGCGGCGGCCCGCTGAACCTGCGCGCCACCGCCTCGTCCGGGGCCGGGGTCGTGGCAAGCCTTGTCAACGGAACGCCCCTGCGCAACCTTGGCTGCCGGACGGCGGAAGGCCGCAGGTGGTGCCGCGTCGCCACCCTGTCCGACCCCGGGTTCGAGGGGTGGGCCGCCGGTGACTTCCTGATCGAGGGCAGCGGCGAAGGGGTGGCCACGCAGCTGCCCGACATGATCCCGCTGCCCGAGGGCGGCACGGATGCGTTGGTTCCCGGCACGTCCTACAACGCGACCGGCATGGTGGAATGCGTGCGCGATGCCGACGCCCCAGTGCAAAGCTGTGCCTTCGGTGTGGTCAGGCAGGGCAACGGCACCGGGTCAGTGACGATCGACTGGCCCGAGGGCGGCAGCCGGACGATCTTCTTCGAGGGCGGCACGGCGATGTCCTACGACCAGTCCCAGGCCGATCAGGGCAACGATATGACCGTGACCCGGGATGGCGACAACTCGATCATCTTCATCGGTCAGGAACGCTTTGTGATCCCCGACGCGGTGATCCTTGGCGGGTGATCGCAAGGCGTGCCCGGCCTGACCGGATCGAAGACACTGAAACCTGAATCGTCAATGTATCAATGAAAGGAAAGACAATGACGTTTGATCTGAAAAGCATGGCAATCGCCGTCGCATTTCTTCCCCTTGCCGCCTGCGTGGAGGACACCGGATCGTCTGCCGGCCGTCCGGCTGTCGGCAACGAATACGATCTTAGCTCATTCGTCGGCGCCAAGGCCGGTCAGGGCGAGATGGGGATCACCAACCTTGGCTACGAGCTGATCCGGACCCAGGGCCTGACCGCCTACTGGTTCAACCGTTCGACGGGCGCCTGCGCCGAGATCACGACCTCAAACGGTCGCTACGAGTCGATCAACATGCTTCCGACAGAAGACTGCTGACCTGTCGGCCCTCTCTACCAAGAGAGGGCCAACGCGCCTTTCGCAGCGCTGCACCCGCACCGAAAGCCGGGACCAGATGGGCAGGGGGTTTCCACTGAAGACTGGAAACCAGCGCCGGTCCTGCAACCCGGCCTGCCAAGGAAACTTTCGGACAGTCAGACGATGGAGCAATCGAGATGAAAAGAACGCTCGCCTTGGTAGCTGCCCTTGCCCTTTGCGTCCTGCACGCGGGACAGGTGACAGCGGATACCACTTTCACGGCGCGCAGCGGCGGCCCCGGACAGGATGCGATGCTGGCAAGGTCGGGGAAAAGCCCGGCTGAAGGTCTGGCCTTTGTGCGTCCGGTGTTAAGCGGCGTGCTGTACCGCTCTGGCTTCAAGGGCGGCGACAAGGCGCGGACCGGGCTTTCGTCCACCCAGAAGTCCGAACTGTGCGCAGCCGGTTTTTCCAGCGCGCGCTACAATGATTTCGGCAAGAACGCAAAATACGACACGACAAGCTGCTCGGCCGGCAAGATGACCTATGCGGCGGGCAAGTCCACGCGTCCGGCGGATGTGATGCGTGAACTTCATGACATCATCAAGAACCCGGGTCGTGGCCCGATGATGGTTCACTGCATGTGGGGCGTCCATTCCTCGGGGGCGATCTCGGCGATGGCGCTGGTGCAGTTCTGTGGCTGGACCGAGGATCGCGCCAAGAAATACTGGGACGATGCAAGGAACGGCGCGGATTGTTCCGACGGCTGCGATGCCTGGATCGACCATCACTTCGAGACGTTCGAATTCAACCCCGCCCTGACGATTTCTGCCGCCGAACAGGCCGCGATCTGCCCCAAGTGACCGGAGAGACCATGCAGCGTTTCATTTCTACCTTCGCCACCACTCTGGTCGCCACAATGCCCGCCATGGCCTCTGACAGGATCCTGGGCGATGCGACGACCTATCAAAGCCCGAATGGCGTCGCGGAAAGATGCGTGCGACTGGCGCGCATGCCGGGTGGGGTCTATTCCGAAGCCGATCTGAAGACCGAGGCCGACCTTTGCGCTATCGACCTTTATGCACCGGCTGTTGCGTTGTGCCCGAAGATCTGGAGCACCAGCCCCGGCATGATTGTCTATGACATTTCCGAAGGCCCCTATGTCGGGGACCGCGCCGGATTTGAAAGGAATGCCTGCCCCGAAGGCAAAGAGGCCAAGGATCAAGCCAAGGATGATCTTGCCAAATTCAAGCCCACGATGAACGCCCGTGGCACCAGCGGCACATTCTCGGCCTCGCCGCTGCTCTACTACCATTTCTCGGCCTATTTCGAGGCCGAGATCGGTGTGCCCGCCGCCGTGTGGCGCAGCATGGACCGCAAAACCCATCTGGGAGAAGTCGGCCGTCAAGGCCTTGCCATCTCAGGCCATTCCCATTCATCAGAGATGAACCATACCGGCTGGCGCGTTCTGGTGGATGCGGATGAAAATCCGTCCTCGTACAGCCCAACCGCAGACCTTTTCACCAGCGATCAGACGGCAATCTATGGCGTCATGCTCAGCAGCCCCGGGTCGCGCTATAACTCCGAGGTCAACGGCACCCGTGCCTCGGGCTGGGGCAAGGGCCAGAACGAGGATTTCCAGAACACCGCCCCCTTCCTGGCACTGCGGTCGGACAAGGCGCTGGCCGAGGCTGTGGCCGAGGGCGTTGAAGCGGCTGTGCGCGATCCGCAGATCCGCAAGGACATGGGCGCGGATGTGGACCCGCGGCAGGTCGTCTACTGGATGGAGGACATTGCCAATATTGTCCTCTTGGACTTCATCTTCAGCCAGCAGGATCGGATCGGCAACATTGACTATGTGGCGAACTGGATCTGGGTCGAGAACGGCCAGTTGAAACAGGCAAAAGCCAATTCGCATGGCAAAGAGGATCCCCCGGCACCGGGTGCGGTTCGGATCAAGCGCACGCATCTGAACGACAACGATGCCGGCGCGCGGGTGGAATATGCCAACTTTGCCAAGTCGACCGAGATGTTGCAGAAACTGCGCCATTTCCCGGCCACGGCCTATCGCAAGCTGATGGCACTGGATGCGGATTTCACGGCGCAGGGTCCGCTTTACGCCTATCTGCGCGACAGCTTCGGGCTGGATGACCGTCAGCTTGCCCAGGTGGTGAAGAACACCGCACTTGCCGCAGAGATCCTGTCCACGACCTGTGCAAGCGGTGCGCTGCGGTTTGACCTTGATGCCTCTGCCTTCTTCCTGTCCGGAACTGCCGAGAACCTGCCGCAAGACTGCGAGGGCTGAAGGTGCGGCGCCGTGGGTTCATGGCAGGTGTCGTCGCGGCGGGGTTGGCCCCGGCTGCGGCGAAAGCCGAAGGGGGCCTGCGGGTCGCTGTCATATCGGACCTGAACGGATCCTACGGGTCGACCGACTATGGGCCCGAGGTGGACGGCGCGATTGCCCGCATCGTCGAAATGGGCGTCGATCTTGTCGTCTGCACGGGTGACATGGTTGCCGGGCAGAGGCTGCGGCCAAAGCTGAACGAACCCGAGATCGAGGCGATGTGGCTGGCCTTCCACTCCCATGTCACCGATCCGCTGCGGGTGGCGGGTGTTCCGTTAATGGTCACGCCGGGCAATCACGACGCCTCGGCCTATCCGGGGTTTGAACTGGAGCGCCGGCTTTATGACCGAACCTGGACCCGGCAAGCGCCGGATGTCGAGATCATCGACGGCGAACGCTATCCGTTCCGCTATGCCGTGTCGCATGGCGGGGTCCTGCTGGTCGGGCTGGACGTGACGGTATCGGGGTCCCTTTCGGCGGAAGAGATCGACTGGACCACCCAGATCCTGCGGGAAGAAGCCAGACGCCACCGGGCGACGATCGTCTTCGGCCACTTGCCGATCTGGCCGATCACCGAAGGGCGTGAGGCTGACGTGGTCGGCGATCCGGCCTTTGAAAAGCTGCTGGTGGAGGAAGGCGCTGATCTTTACCTCAGCGGTCACCATCACGCCTATTACCCGTTCCGTTCGGGCGGCCTGATGCAGGTGTCGCAGGCCTGCCTCGGGGCCGGGCCGCGCAAGTATCTGGGGACCGGGGACAAGGCACTGAAGGCCTTCAGTCTGATCGACATCGCGCCATCCGGGCAGGTTGCCGAACATTCCCTTGCGGCCCCCCGGTTCACGACCACAATTTCCTTGGCCGCGTTGCCTGAGACCTTGCCAACGGGGCGCGGCCACCGGCTGCAGCGTACCTCCAACCCTTGAGGCTGACCCACAGGACCTGAAACCGCCGGGCTGGCAACCGGCCCATTTCCAAGGAGACAAGCCATGGCAAAATCGACCACCGGCCAGCCAGAAGACGTGCAGGTTCAGATCAAGTAGGTGACGGATGAAGTCGCCGCCCTGGCCAGCATGCTGAAAGAGATAGCGGTAACCGCCGGAGGCGATGGCGGCGGTGGCGGCGCTGGTCCGTCTTCGGGGCGGTTGCTGGCGAAGACCACCCATGGGTTTACCGCGGTCATCGGCTTAACCTCGGGATACAGGGGCGTTTGTGGTCTTCATCTTGGAGCGAGAGGTACCCTTGCCCATCATCCCCTTCATGATAAGGCCCATCACCCGAACGCGGCCCCATCTGGGCAGCATCGCCAATGACCAGCCAAGGAACTTTGCAAGAAACCCCGGCCGGACCGTGGTCCGACGCCCCAGCGCGGCAAGTGCGCTGCGCGCCACCATCTCGGGCGTTGCCGCCTGCCCCATCTGCATGCCCGCCCGGGCGGCAAATCCGGTGCCGACCGGGCCGGGGGCGACGGACAGCACATGGATGCCGCTTGGACGCATCTCTGCGGCGATCCCTTCAGCAAAACTTTGCATGAAGCCCTTGGTGGCCGCATATGTGGCCGACAGCGGCGCGCCGTTGAACTCGACGAGCGAGCCGAACAGCACGATGCCGCCACGTTTCTTCGCTGCCATCCGTTGCCCGAACCCGTAGGACAAGGCGACAACCGACCGGCAGTTCAGATCCACCATGTTGATTTCGGAGGCCACGTCCTGATCAAGGAACGGCCCGATGGAGCCAAAGCCCGCAGCGGCAACGACAAGCCCCACGGGCGCGCCTTCCGTAAGCGCCATCAGATGCGGCACTGCCGTGGGATCGGACAGGTCCATCGCCAGCACGCGCACGTCCACGCTGAAACGGGTCCCAAGGTCCAAGGCCATTTCCTGCAGGACATCGCCCCGTCGCGCGACAAGGATCAGGTCGAACCCCTCCTCGGCCAGTTGGACGGCAAAGGCGCGGCCGATACCGTCGCTTGCCCCGGTGACAAGGGCGGCGGGCCCGAACCGGCGCTTCAGGGGGCTGTCTTTCTTGGTGGTGCTGGTCATGGTCGCCCTTTCTGGTGGCGTTGGTGTCATTCGCCCCCAAAGCGGAGCGGGGTTGCATCGGGTGCTCGGGTGGAGGGTTGCAGGACCGCATCGCGCCCCATGGCCCGCGTCTGCCGGGGCAGGGTCAGGGCAAACATCTGGGGCGTGAAGGCGAAAGCGAGCGTCACGGAAAGCGCGACACCGCCTGCAACCGACATTGCGAAGGGTGGCCAGAAGCCGCCGCCCCCAAGGATCAGCGGCAGGAAGCCCCCCACGGTGGTGATGGTTGTCGAAGTGATATGCCGGGCGGAACCAGCCACCACATCAACCATGGCCGTGCGGTCGCCCGCGTTGGCCTTCGCGTTTTCCTGCAGGCCTGACAACACGATCAGGGCGGCGTTGATGGATACCCCTATCGAGCCGATCACCCCGATGATCGCATTGATGCCAAAGGGATAATTGAACACCGCCAGAGCCAGCATCGACAGCCCCGCCGACAGCCCCGCGACCGTGAAAGCGATCAGCGTCAGGCGGAAGGAATTGAAGGTCATCACCACAACGGCGATCGAAAGGGTGATGATCAGGCCCAAGGGCGCGATCAGGGCCTGCACGGTTGAATTGCGGGCGTCGCTGTCGCCGCCGGTTTCCAGCCGGATGCCTTCTGGCGGGGCGTAGCCGTCTGCCTCCAGCAGTGCCATCGCCTCGGCCAGTGCCACGGCGGGCAGGACGCCGGGCATCAGGAACGCCTGCACGGTGTTGACCCGCTCGCCATTGCGCCGGGTGATCGTGCTTTCCGACGGTTCAAGGCGCAGGGTGCCCAAGGTTGACAGCGGCACTGCGGGGAATTGCCCTGCACCTGCGACAAGCGCCGAGCCGGGCGGCAGGATCGGCATGTCGCCGATGGCTACGGGGTCGCCGCGCAAGCCCGCGCCAAGACGCACGCGCACTGGCAACTCTTCCGTCCCTTCCAGAAGCGACCCACCGGTGACCCCTTCCAGTCCCGCCTCCATCTGTCGGGCGACCTGACCAAGATCAAGGCCCAGCAGCCGCGCGTTGGCTTCGTCGATCTCCAGCGTCAGCTTGGGCGAGCCCCCGGAAATGCCGGTGCGCACCAGGGCCACTGTCGACACCTGAACCAGCCGCGCGCGCAGATCGTCGCCCGCCCGGCGCAGCGCGTCGATATCCTGCCCGACGAGGCGAAGCTCCACCGGCGCGTTGACCGGGGGGCCCTGGGTCAGGCTGCGGATGACAAAGCGCGCTTGCAGATAGGCGGGCGGCAGGTCGGCCTGAAGCTCGTCCAGAAGCCGCTCGGTCGCGGCGGGGGATGCGGTACGGATCAGTGCCTGTGCGAAGGCCGGGGCCTGATCGCGGTCGCCCACCATATTGTAGTAAAAGGCAGGCGCGGACCGGCCCACGACCCAAGCCACGTCAAGGACGTCTGGCTTTGCCGTCAGTGTCGCGTCGATCTCGCGGACCAGGCGCATCGTCTCGGCGATGCCCGTGCCGGACGGCAGGTCGACCTCGATATGGAACTGGTCGCGGTCCACCCCGGGAAAGAACTGCGGCGTAAGTGTCGGCAGTGACAGAAAGCCGATCACCGGCAGGACCAGCGACAGGACAACCGTGCGCAGGGGATTGGCCATCGACAGGGCCAACAGGGCGCGAAAGCCGCGCATCAAGGCACCCTCGCGCGTGGGCTGGCCATCGCCCATGCGCAGCCAGTGCCCGGCCATGGCCGGGGTGATCGTCACGGCCACGACAAAGGACCAGGTCAGCATCACGATCACGGAAATCGCGATGGAGCCGACGAAATCCCCGGCGGGACCGGGCAGCAGCAGCAGCGGCAGGAAGGACAGGATCGTGGTGATGGTGGATGCTGCAAGCGGCATCGTCAGCCGCTGCACTGCCCCGGCGACGGCCTGAAGTCGCGCAAGACCGCCGCGCAGGCGCTGACCCACTTCGTCCGTCATCACGATGGCCGCATCGACCAACAGGCCAAGCGCCACGATCAGGCCAGTGACGCTCATCTGGTGGATCGGGACGGCCAGCGCGTTCAGCGTCGCGACCGAGGCCAGCGAAACAACCGGCAGCACCATTGCCACGATCAGCGCCGCCCGCCAGCCAAGGGTCACGAACAGGACGACCACGACCAGAACGACGCCGACAAGCATGTTCAAGCCAACCTCGGCCAGACGTTCCAGCGTATAGCGGCTCTGGTCGAACACGGTCTCGATTGACAGGCCCCAAGGCAGGGCCTTTGCCTGCGCGGCGACGGCGGCGCGGATGTCGCCCATCCAGCGGTCAACCTGCAATCCCTCGCTCAGTTTGGCAGAGACAAGGATGGCGGGTTGGCCCTGAAACAGGGCGGCCTCGGCCAGCGGCAGGCGGGGGCCACGGGTGATGTCGGCCACATCGCCCAGCAGGGTCACGCGGCCATCGGCATCCTCGCGCAGGACGACAGCGCGCAGCCGGTCAAGCGAGGTGATCTCGCCCGTAATGCCCAGAACCAGATCGGTCACATCGCCGCGCAGACGGCCCGCCTGCACCTTGGCGTCGGCGGCGCGGATGGCGGCCGAAACCTCATCGGCGGTCAGGCCAAGGGCGGCGGCACGGTCGGGGTTCACGGTGACAAGAACCTCCTCCTCAGGCACCCCATGCAGGTCGACGAGGCTGGTGCCCGGCACGCGGCGCAGCCGGTCGGCCAGCGCCTCGGCCTCGCGCGCGGCGCGGGTCAGGCTGAAGCCCTCGGGCATGGTCAGGGCGAAAATCGCGGCATAGCCGCCCGCCCCGTCGCTGTCGAAATCAGGCTCCAGCACGCCCGCCGGAAACTCCCGCTGCGCATCGGCCACCGCGTCACGGACCTGCGCCCAAAGCTGCTCGATGGTTTCGGGCGGCACCGTTTCGATCAGTTCGACCGAGATGACCGAGATGCCGGTGGCCGAAGTTGACGACACCTCGGCAATCTCGGGGATGGTCCGCAGTTCGGTTTCCAGCTTGGCCGTGACCAGCGCTTCGACACGGGCGGGGTCAGCGCCGGGAAAGACCGTCGTGATCGTCGCGAAGATATTGGTGATGGTCGGGTCTTCCTGCCGCCCGATGGACACGAGCGCGGACAGGCCTGACGAGAGGATCACCAGAAGCGCCAGCATCACGAGGCGCGGTTGACGGAAAAACAGCGTGTCCATCGCGCCTACTCCGACCGCGCCAGAACAAACTGGCCGGGGGCCACGCGGTCCGGGGCTTCGGCCACGATCCGCGCGCCGGGGGGCAGCGCGCCACGCAGGAACACGCGTGTGCCGTCGCTGTGGATCACCTCTACCGCTGCGGGCAGGGTGCGGTCGCCTTGGTCTGTAGCTTCAACCGCCATCACGGACCACGACCCGCGCACACCTTCCCGCAAGGCGCTCAGTGGTGCCCAGAACCCCGGATCGGTGACCGCCTGCGTCAACAACAGCGCGACGGTGTCGCCCAGCACTGGCGCGGCACCCGTGGGAAGGGTCACAACGACGGACCGGCTGCGCGTATTGGGGTCAAGGTCCGGTCGGATCTGGCGCAGCGTGGCCGCTAGCACCGCGCCGCCCAGTTCAACCGTCACGCTGTCCCCGGCGGCGAGCCCGGCAGCCAGTTCAGGCGGCAGGCCGATCCGTGCGCGGGCGGGTGCTGCATCAAACAGGACCAGAACGGTCTGGCCCGCAGCCGCCGTCTGTCCGGGATCGGCCATCCGCGCGCCGATGCGGGCGGCGAAGGGTGCCGTCAGCACGGACTTTTCCAACCGCACATCAACCCCCGCGATCCGGGCGCGGATGGCAGCCATCCCGGCCTCGGTGCGCGCCAGCGTCAGCCGCGCGTCGTCCTGCGCCGCGACCGAGCGAACCCCCCGTTCCGTCAGCGTGTCATTGCGTGCCAGCGTCAGCCGGGCGAGTTCCGCATCAGCGGCGAGCGCGGCAAGTTCCGCCTCCAGCGCTGCGCGTTCGGGGATAAGGGCACTGGTGTCAAGGCGGGCAAGCACCGCGCCTGCGGCGACGGTATCGCCTTCCTCGACCAGTATTTCGGTGATGCGTCCGGTCAGTTCAAAGCCCAGATCGGTTTGCGATGCCGCCTCGACCTGACCGGTGAACCGACGTGTGACCGTGTAGCCCGGTGCCAGTTCGACCGACATCACATGGACCGAGGTGCGCGGGGCTGCAACGCCGACTGCATCGCCCTCGGCCGCGATCAGGGAAAACCCTCCGATAACCGCCGCAGCCGCAGCCCCGCAGACCATGAGCGTTGTCGTCACCGTCAGAACCCGACCAAGCGTCTTGCGAAAACCTGATGCGGTAGGCTGGGTCATGGATGGGGTGCTCCGCTAAAGTTAGATGGTCTTACATATGTTAGAATCGCTCACTTTGGCAAGCATCATTCATGACAGCGCCTGGTCGTCCCAGAGGAGCAGGCCACCAGCAGCCCTGCGCCGAACAAAGGGACGGATGCAGCTGCGACGGCACGCGCCGTCATACGGCGCGCCCCCGTTCCAGCCAGCTCGCGTGGACCTCGGACCAGTCGGGCGCCTGTCTGGCTGGGTATCCGACGACTTTTCCCGTCGCGATGCCGGGAAACAGACGCATGGCCTCAAGATGCGGACCTGCAGTCAGATAGGCGCGCATTGCGTCCTTGTCGGTCCACACAGAAAGCGTGTCATGCACACCGTCGATTGTCCGCGCATCGGCGGAAATGTTGCCGGGGGCAGCGCGTGCCTGCACCATGGACCGCATCGCATGCGACCAGAAGGTGGGGATATGCCAGACCCGCCGCACTTGCAGGCCCGTGATGGACACATAGACATCGTTCTGCATAGGCGTGCCTTTCATGGCAAAGTGGGGCCACCCCGCCAGCGGCTTGCGGGCGAGCGGATTTGGGGGACAGTTGGGATGTGCAGGTTTTGAAGGTATGCTCCTGCCTTGTAAACATATGTGAGAGGTGCTAACTTTCGTCAAGAAGAAAGTGAACATCACTCACTTCACTGAAGGGCCCAATCACGATGTCGAACGACCCGCCCGCATTGCTGGCCACGCCAACCGTGACGCCCAAGGCCGCCTATCACCACGGGGACCTGCGCGCCCAACTGATCGCGGCCGTGCGGGAACTGGTGGAAACGCATGGCCCAGACGGGTTTTCCGTGGCCGAGGCCGCGCGCCGCGCCGGTGTCAGCTCAGCCGCGCCCTACAAGCACTTCAAGGATCGTCACGAAATCCTGCGCGGGGTGGTGAGCGAAGCGATGGACCGGTTGCGCGCCGCGATGGAAGCGGGTGCAGCGTCCCATCCCCCCGGCTCGCTTGAGGCCGTCGCTGCCGTGGGTCAGGCCTATGTCGATTTCGCCCGTGCGGAGCCGGGGGTGTTCCGGCTGGTCTTCGGCCTGACGGAAGGCCACGAAAACGCCCCTGATCTGCTGGCCAAGGGGGAAGGCTGCTTTGGCGTGGTGGTGCAGGCCGTTGCCGCTTGCCTTGGACTGACGCCGGACGACGCCGATGTCCAGCGCCGCGCCTACATGCTGTGGTCCTTCGTGCATGGCCATTCGTTCCTGACCATCGACATGAAGCACAAGGTCGCCAGCGCCGAGATCGACGATTGGGATTACCTCATGGCAATCAGCCGCGCGATCCTTGCATCGGCGGCACGGACATGACGCTGGGCCAATGCTGGTGGTCCCGTTTCAGCCTGAGACAGCGCGGCCTTGATGCACGCCCGAAAAGCCCGAACCCCATACAGAACATCGTGCACCGGGTTCGGCAGGTCAGTGGCGGGCCAAGTGTCACCGTCGGTGATATTGTGCGTGCGATGGACCCCTCCATCCAACCGATCTTGCTGTTGCTGCCTGCCCTGATCCTTGTGAGTCCCCTTAGCGGCATACCTGGCTTGTCATCCCTTGGCGGGCTGACAATTGCCCTTGTTGCCGCGCAAATCCTGTGGGGCCGTTCCGACATCTGGCTGCCGGATTTCGTGTTGCGCCGTCATCTGCCCGCGGCGCGTCTGGCAAGGTCACTTGACCGGATTGAACGGTTTGCCGCTTTCATTGATCGAAGATCCAACGCCCGGGCTGAATGGCTGCTTGCTTTTCCGGTGCGTCAGCTTGCGTTGGCGACATGCATCTCTTGTGGGGTGGCGATGCCCTTCCTTGAGCTGGTCCCGTTTTCAGCCACGACACTGGCAGTGGTCGTCAGCATTCTGGCTGCGGGGCTTTTGGTGCGTGATGGGGTTCTGGTGGCGATCGGACTGAGCGGTTTCGGATTCGCCATCTTTCTGATCGTGAAACTGGCGTCGACTTGATGCCGCCGTAGATCGTGGCAGGGCACCCTGGTCCTGCGTGCGCCAGACAGGATTGGGCAAAGCGGTCGCCTTCAATATCAAGCGCGAAGGCCGTCTTTACCCCCTCCAATGCCCGGGGGGGCTGGGCCAGATGCAGGCTGAGGTCCCGGCCGGGATGGAAATGCGCGAACTGGGCTTGCTGCTGGCGTGGGTTGGTCTGGGCCCTGCGGCCGCGCCGGGTTGTGAAAGCCGAGACAGGCGAAAATAGACGTCTTCTGGTTGCAATACAGCAAGATGAGCCACACAAGCGCAAGTTCGGCGCTTCTCGGGCTGGATGACCTGTGGGAACTACAATTGGCAAGGTTCCTGCGAGGCCTGTCATGATCAGGTATATCCGTTCCCTCCTGCAGGTCGACGCAAGACGCGTCGCAATGGCGGCTGTGCTGATGACCATTGCCACCGGTACGACGGCATGGTCGCAGCAGCAGGCCCTTCCGGTTGTGGAAACAGCATTGCCCCTGCAGCGGGACGTGACGGATTACGACGTCTTCACAGGCCGGATCATCGCCGTGCAGGATATCGAACTCCGCTCGCGGATTTCGGGATTTGTCGAGCAGGTCAACTTTGTCGACGGCGATCTTGTCGCGCAAGGTCAGGTTCTTTTCGTGCTGGACCAACGTCGGGCGCTGGCCGATGTCACGCGCAACGAAGCGCTTGTGCGGCAGGCCGAAGCGCAATTGCGATTGGCGGAATCCGAATTCATCCGTGCGCAGACCCTGTTGGAGCGCAATGCAATCTCGCGCGAAGAGGCTGACCAGCGCGCGTCGGCCGCTGCGGTGGCAGAGGCTGGCATCGCGTCGGCCCAAGCCCTGCTTGATATCGCTCTGATCGAACTGGCAGACACCGAGGTGCGCGCACCTTTTGCTGGCCGCATCAGCTATTCCCGGGTCGATACCGGCGATCTGGTTGAGCGCAGCACAGTGCTGGTCACGATCGCGTCCATTGATCCGATGGAGATTGTCTTCGACGCGACAGAGACGGACTACCTTCGATACGTCCGGCTGGATCTTGCCGGACGGGCGCTGTCTTCGCGCAGCCAACCGGCGGATGTGGCGGTTCGGCTTGCGGACGAAGACGGGTGGCCGCATCCCGGCCAGATCAACTTTATCGACAATAGGTTGGATCAGGCATCCGGCTCGATCCGGGTAAGGGCGCAGCTGCCGAATCCGCAGGGCCTCTTTGCGCCCGGTCTTTTCGCACGGGTCCGCGTCCCGCTTGTTGGCCCTTATCCTGCCTTGCTGCTGCCGGATGACGCAATTCTGGCGGATCAGGCCGGGCAGATCGTCTATGTCCTGAACAGCGACGGCATGGTGGAAGCGCGCGCTGTTCAGACCGGGCAGATCGTCGACGGCTTGCGCCTGATCCGCAGTGGCCTTGAACCTGACGAACGGGTGGTTGTCGGCGGGGTCATGCGCGTTCGCGTCGGTGCGCCGGTCTCTGCGCAGGATGTGGATCTGTCCACCCGCCTTTTCCCAGAAGCACAGCCTTGAGCCCGTGGCGCACCTTCGTGGACCGGCCAGTGATGGCAATGGTCCTGTCCATCCTGATCCTGATCGTCGGTGGGATCAGCTATGGCACGCTGCCCGTGTCCGAGTACCCCGAGATTGCCCCTCCCACCATCTCGGTGACGGCAAATTACCCCGGTGCTTCGGCCGAAACGGTGGCGGAAACCGTTGCCACCCCGTTGGAGCAGGCAATCAACGGGGTCGAAGGCATGATCTACATGCTTTCGCAGTCTACCGGAAACGGCGGGTTGTCCCTGACGGTGACTTTTGCGCCGGGCACTGATCTTGATGCCGCCAATGTGCTGGTGCAGAACCGCGTCGCGCGCGCGGAACCCACCCTGCCGGAACCCGTGCGGCGGCTGGGCGTGACAACGCTGAAAGCCTCGAACGATATCCTGATGATCGCAAGCATCATCTCGCCCGATGGGTCGCGCGATCAACTTTACCTGTCCAACTTTGCCCGCAACCAGATCGTTGACCGGCTGGCCCGGATTGATGGCGTTGGCGAGGCGCGCCTATTCGCAGAACGCGCGTTCTCGATGCGGGTGTGGCTGAACCCTGATCTGGTCGCGGCGCGGGGGCTGTCTGCCGGGGATGTTGTGTCGGCCCTTTCGGCCAACAACACCCAGGTCGCGGCGGGCACCATCGGTCAGTTGCCGCAGGCAAACCCGCCGGCACAGGAACTGGTGGTTGAAACGCGCGGACGGCTGACGGATCCGGCCCAGTTCGAAGATGTGGTCGTGCGCCGGGACAGTGAGGCCTTGACGCGGCTGCGCGACGTGGGCCGGGTGGAGCTTGCGGCGCAGGATTATTCCGTGTTCGGCTACCTTGGAACGCAAGCCTCGATCCCCGTGGCGATCTTCCAGCGCCCCGGCTCGAACGCCTTGGCCGTTGCCGAGGCGGTGATCGCCGAGCTTGAGGCGGCTTCGGCAGATTTCCCGGCGGGCGTCGCCTTTGACGTGGTCTACAACCCAACGGTTTTCATCGCGGAAAGCGTGAACTCGGTCTATGTGACCATCGCCGAAGCGGTGGCACTGGTTGTGGCGGTGGTGCTGCTTTTCCTGCAATCGCTGCGCGCCTCGGTCATCCCGATCCTCGCCATTCCGATTTCGCTGGTCGGCACATTTGCTGTCATGGCGGCGTTAGGATTCTCACTTAACACGCTCACACTGTTTGGGTTGGTGTTGGTAATCGGCATCGTCGTCGATGATGCGATCGTGGTGGTGGAAAACGTTGAGCGGTTCATGAAGGAGGGACTGTCGCCGCGCGAAGCCGCCCGTCGGACAATGGACGAGGTTGGCGGTGCCCTGATCGCCATTGGTCTGGTGCTGGCTGCGGTCTTCGTGCCGGCTGCGTTCGTCACCGGCGTCACTGGCACGTTCTATCGCCAGTTCGCCATGACCATTGCAACGGCCACGCTGATTTCGGTTGTGGTGTCGCTGACCCTTTCCCCCGCACTTGCCGGAACGCTGATGCGGCACAAGGTGTCTGGTGGCGCATTCGGGCGCTGGTTCAACGGCGGCTTTGACCGTCTTGCCGCGCGATATGCCCGACTGACCGGTTGGCTGATCCGGCGCGCGACCTTCGTGATGGTGGTCTATCTGGCACTGATCGCGGCGACCGTGGTCACGTTTCTGCGCACGCCGACCGGCTTTATTCCGGATCAGGACAAGGGCTATTTCATCGCAGCCGTGCAACTGCCCCCCGGTGCATCCGTTACCCGGACCCGCGCGGTGCTTGAGCGGGTGAGTGCGATGTTCCTTGCCCATCCGGCGGTGGAAAACACGGCGGGTTTTGCGGGCTTTGACGGTGCAACCTTCACCACATCCCCCAACGGCGGCGCGATCTTTGTCACGCTGAAACCCTTTGCCGAGCGGACCCATTCGGTGGCCCAGATCATTGGCGAGATGTGGCCTCAGGTCGGGCAGGTCATGGAGGGCAACGTCTTCATGCTGCAGCCCCCGCCTGTGCAGGGCCTTGGCAATGCCACCGGCTGGAAACTCTATCTGCAAGACCGGCAAGGCCGCGGACTGCAGGCGCTTGAGGCACAGATGGCTGCATTCATCGCAGCGCTGAACCAGAACCCGGCGCTGACTTTTGCCTTTTCCCTGTACAACACCGGGACGCCCCGCGTGTTCGCAGACATTGATCTGACGCGGGCCGAAATGCTGGGCGTCACCCCGCAGGCGATCAACCAGACGCTCGAGGTTTATCTCGGGTCAGCTTACGTCAATGATTTCAATATTCTGGGCCGATCCTACCGGGTTACCGCGCAGGCAGATGCCCAATTCCGCGACGAACCGGAAGATATTGCCGCCTACCGGGCACGGTCAGACAGCGGTGCGATGGTGCCCTTGGGCGCCGTGGCCGAACTGACCTATACCACCGGCCCGTCGCGGGTTCCACGGTACAACCTTTATCCTTCTGCCGAAATCCAGGGCGGCGCGGCGGCAGGCGTGTCGTCCAGCGCCGCACTGGACGCCGTCGAGGCCGTAGCGTCCGAGGTTCTGGCCGACGGCTTTGCCTTTGAATGGACGGATCTAAGCTACCAGCAGCGCATCGCCGGAAACACGGCGACGCTGGTCTTCGCGCTTTCCGTCGTGTTCGTCTTCCTTGTGCTGGCCGCCCTTTATGAAAGCTGGGTGCTGCCCTTCGCCGTCATCCTGATCGTGCCAATGTGCCTTCTGGCAGCGCTTCTGGGCGTTGGGTTGCGCGGGCTGGACAACAATATCCTTACGCAAGTCGGGCTGATCGTGCTGATCGGGCTCGCGTCGAAGAATGCCATCCTGATCGTCGAGTTCGCGCGGCAAGCCCATGCCGAGGGCAAGTCCCGCGCCGATGCCGCCATTCTGGCCGCGCAGCTGCGCCTGCGACCGATCCTGATGACCTCGCTTGCCTTCATCCTTGGGGTGTTGCCGTTGGTCATCGCCTCGGGTGCCGGGGCGGAACTTCGGCAGGCCTTGGGAACGGCGGTTTTCGCCGGGATGGTTGGCGTGACGCTGTTCGGGCTGATCTTCACGCCGGTTTTCTATGTGCTGGCGCAGGGCGTGGTGGATTGGCTGAGTGGCAGAAGGTTTTCTGCATTGGGGCAAAGCGCATGACGTGCGTTGCGCCTTTGCTGCGTTTGTTGGGGTCGTTCACCCCCGTGGATCCACAGTTTACGGCGTCATTGCCTGATGCGCGTATTCCCTCAGGGCCGTCATCGGCAACAAGCCTTCATCCGGCCCAGCCGGTTGCAGACTGGGATGCCCTTCTGTCCCTGCTGCAGTCTTCAAGCACCGCCCAATCTTCAAGCACCGCCCAATCCCGAAATCTGGTTGCCCTCTGTCCCGTCCTTACGGGTGGAAGCAGCCCAGATACTTGATCACCACCGAAAGGAACCATGCCTATGCCCACCGCCCTCGCAACCCCTGGCAAGACCCTTCTGTCGCCCGGCGACCACACCTTGATCATGATCGACCATCAGTCGCAGATGGCCTTTGCCACGAAGTCGATCGACCCGGTGCAGCTTCGCAACAACGCCAGCATCGTTGCCGAAGGGGCGGCAGGCTTTGGGGTTTCGACCATCCTGACCACCGTGGCCGAGAAAAGTTTCTCAGGCCCGCTGTTTGACGAAATCCTTGCCGCGTTCCCGGGTCATGCCGCCATTGACCGCACCAGCATGAACACCTGGGAAGACCCGCGCATTGCTGTCGAAGTGAACCGTATCGGGAAGGGCCGCATCGTGCTGTGCGGGCTCTGGACCTCGGTCTGCATCGTCGGCCCCGCCCTTTCGGCGCTGGATCAGGGCTTTGAAGTCTATGTGATCGCCGATGCCTGCGGCGACGTGTCCGATGAAGCGCACCAGCGCGCCATGGACCGTATGGTGCAGCTTGGGGCCCGTCCGATGACCGCCCTGCAGTACCTGCTTGAACTGCAGCGCGACTGGGCGCGGACGGAGAGCTATGAACTGACCACTGGCATCGCACGTCGGCTTGGGGGCGGCTATGGCATCGGCTTGGCCTACGCCCGCGCCGTCATGGGTGAGCATGCGTCAGAAGCGGGCTGAGCCATGACCTCGCTGCTTCTGGTAAACGCCCGTGTCACCACGATGGATCCTGCCCAGCCGGAGGCTGAGGCAGTTTTCATCAAGGATGGTCTGATTGTCGAGGTGGGCCCGGAGGCCCACCTTCGGGCCCGCCATCCCGGGGTGTCCCTGCTGGACCTGCAGGGGCGGCGGGTGATCCCGGGTCTGATCGACAGCCACACCCACATCATCCGGCAGGGCAACAACTTTGCCATGGAGTTGCGGTGGGACGAGGTGCCTTCGCTCGCCGATGGCCTTGCGATGCTGCGCGCCCAGGCGCAGCGCACGCCGCCGGGGGCTTGGGTGCGGGTGGTTGGCGGCTGGTCCGCCGACCAGTTCGCAGAGCGCAGATTGCCGACCTTGGCCGAGATCAATGCCGCCGCACCCGAGACGCCTGTCTATGTGCTGCACCTTTACGACCGCGCCTGGATGAATGCGGCGGCGCTGCGCGCGCTGGGCATCGACGAACACTACTATGAGCCCTTTGTGTCCGGCCGGCTTGAGCGTGATGATTTCGGGCGGCCCACCGGCCTTGCCTTGGCACAGCCCAATGCGCAGCCGCTTTATGCCCTGCTGGACCGCGCACCGAAGCTGGACCGGGAGGCGCAGATCACCTCGACACGCCACTATTTCCGCGCGCTGAACGGTCTGGGCCTGACGTCGGCTCTGGATTGCGCTGGCGGGTTCCTGAACTATCCCGACGACTACGGCGTGATCACCGAGCTGCATCGAAGAGGCCAGCAAACGGTGCGGATCGGCTATCAGCTTTTCGCACAGAAACCGGGGCGCGAGCTTGCAGATTTCCAGCGCTGGAATGACATGGTCAAACCGGGGCAGGGCGATGCCATGCTCCGATGCGTCGGCGCTGGCGAAATGCTCGTCGCCTCCGCCTATGATTTTGAGGATTTCAGCTATCCGCGCCCAACGCTGCCCCCGCAAATGGAGGCGGAACTGGAGCCGGTGCTGGATTTCCTGCTGGCCAATCGCTGGCCCTTCCGGTTCCACTGCACCTATGAGGAAAGCGCGAAACGGCTGCTTGATGTGGTCGAGCGGGTCGGTGGCCGCCATGGGCTTGAGGGTCTGAACTGGATCTTCGACCATGGTGAGACCATCACGACGGCCACGATGGACCGGGTGGCCGGGTTGGGTGGCGGGATCAGCTATCAGAACCGCATCGCCTTTCAGGTGCGAGCCTATGAGCGCCGGTATGGCACGGATGCGCTGCGGCAGGTGATGCCAGTGCGCGCGATGATGGAGTCCGGGGTGCCCCTTGCGGCGGGTACGGACGCAACGCGGGTGTCGTCCTACAACCCGTGGCTTGCAATCCATTGGGCGGTCAGCGGCAAGGGTCGTGGTGGCGATCTGATCTGGGAGGCGGGGCTGTCTCGGCAGGCGGCGCTTCAGCACTGGACGTCGGGAGGCGCATGGTTCAGCGGCGAGACGGGCAAGAAGGGTGCAATCGCGCCGGGGCAGATGGCCGATCTGGCCGTCCTTGACCGCGATTACTTTTCCTGTCCGGAAGACGAAATCGCGTCGATCACCGCCGACCTGACCTTGGTAAATGGCGATGTGGTGCATGCGAAGGGGCCTTTTGGCTCAATAGCCCCGCCTGACTTGCCGGAGCTGCCCGATTGGTCGCCGATCAAAGCCTTCGGTGCCCCTGGCGCCCACGCGTGGCAACCCTGACCGTGGCAGCGCCCGAACTTTTCGCCCATGAGGCGCTTCGCCTGCTGGGCCTTGCGGCGCTGGCATCCCCCTTTGTCGCCAGCGCTGTGGTCAAGTTGCGCGATCCAGCAAAGGCAACGGCCGAAATGGCGCGCCTGGGCCTGCGCCACCCCCGGGCTACGGCGATAGCGGTGGTCGGGTTGCAACTGGTTGGGTCGGCGCTGCTGTTCGTGCCCGCGCTTGACTGGATCGGGGCGGGACTGCTGGCCGGCTTCACGGCAGCGGCCACACTGCTGGCGCATCGCTGGTGGCAGGGCGATCCGGCGCAGGTCATGCCATTCTGGGAACATGTGGCACTTTGCGGCGGGCTGTTGCTTGTCGCTGTACTGTCCGCGCGTGGGGCATGATGGATACGGTGAAGACAAGCCCTTGGGCCCCGCTAAGCAGCCGTACCTTCGCCGTGATCTGGACGGCGGTGCTAGTTTCAAACATCGGCGTCTGGATGCGCGATGTGGCATCCGGCTGGATCATGACCGACCTTTCGCCGTCGCCGCTGATGGTGTCACTGGTGCAGGCGGCCCTGACGCTGCCGATCTTCCTGCTTGCCCTGCCGGCGGGGGCGCTGGCCGATCTGCTGGACCGGCGCAAGATGATGATCGCCGTGCAGGCGTTCCTTGTACTGGTAAACCTCAGCCTTGCGGCCACAGTCTGGGCCGGGGCCATGACACCGATGGTTCTTCTGGCGCTGACCTTTGCGGGCGGGGTGGGTGCTGCGCTTGCCGCGCCAGCATTTCAGGCACTTGTCCCCGAGCTTGTCCCGACCAGCCAGTTGCGGGCCGCGGTCGCGCTGAATTCCATGGGCGTGAATGTCGCCCGCGCCATCGGACCTGTACTTGGGGGTGTCACGCTGGTCACGCTGGGGGCGGCTGCGACCTATCTGCTGGATGCTGTGACGACAGTGCTTGTGGTGGCCGCTTTCCTGTGGTGGCGACGTGACGCCCAAACCTCAAAGCTGCCACCCGAGGCGTTTCGCCCCGCGATGACCACCGGCCTGCGGTATGTATGGCGCGCGGCGGATATGAAGCGGGTTCTGCTGCGGGCCGGGGCGTTCTTTCTTTTCGGGTCGGCGTACTGGGCATTGCTGCCGCTGATCGCGCGTCAGGTCCTTGGGGGTGGAGCGACACTTTACGGCCTGCTGCTGGCCGCGGTGGGGGCCGGGGCCGTGTCAGGCGCGCTGCTTTTGCAAGCGACTGCCGCGCGCTCTCCCGGTGCCATCGTACTGGCGGGCAGTCTGGTGACGGCGGCGGCCATCGCGCTGCTTGCGCTTGTTCCCATGGCGGAAGTCGCGATGGCTGCGCTGTTTTGTGCCGGCGCGGCGTGGATTGCTGTCATCACCAGTCTGAACGTCGCCGCTCAGACCAGCTTGCCGAACTGGGTACGCGCCCGGGGAATGGCGCTGTATCTGACGGTGTTCTACGGCGCGATGACGGCCGGATCCGCGCTTTGGGGACAGGTGGCGGCGGCTTATGACATTTCGACCGCGCTTTTGGTTGCAGCCGGGCTTGGCGCGCTGGTGGCGCTGGTGGTCGCGCGCCTGCCACTGCCTTTGGGCAGCGCCGATCTTACCCCGTCCGGCCATTGGTCGGACCCGGTGACGTCCGGCCACGTCGCTCAGGACCGCGGCCCGGTGATGATCGAAATCGACTATTCGATCCGCGCCGAGGACCGCGAGGCGTTTCTGGCCGCCATCCATGACCTCGCGTGGCGGCGCATGCGTGACGGCGCCTATGGTTGGCAAGTGTTCGAAGACGCCGCTGTGCCCAATGCCTTCCGGGAGGTGTTTCTGCAGGCATCATGGCTGGATCATTTGCGTCTGCATGGCCGCGTCACGCGGGACGATGCCGCAGCACAAGCGCGGGTGCTGGCCTTCCATCAGGGCAATGCACCCGTGGCGCGCCATCTGCTTGCCGCCCGCCCGGGAGACGGGACGCCCACCCCGATAGACCACGCTACTGGCTGATCTTCGGCGCTCCGCGGTCAATGTACAGACGGATGTCGTGGACGTGTGCGCCCGAAAGCCGCAGGATTGCGACGCATGGCACAGGATCTTGGCATCCTTCCCGAGCGACCACGACACACTCCATCTCGACGATCAGGGTGTCGCGGCAGCGCCATGCATCGAAGTAGCCAGTGCCCAAACCTTCGGTCCGCTGCACGAACCTTGCCAGGTCGCACAGTACCCGGTCGCGACCAATTGACGGGGGATCGTTTCCGATCCGTAGATGGCACTGCGGCGACAACATCGGCGCGACCATTCGAAGGTTCAACTGACGCCCACGGCCCAGCCTGGCCAAAAGGTCCCGCAGCGCGCGGCTTTGCGGCTGGCGAAGCGGCTGAGGCACAGGGCGACGGATCATGGATCATGACCTCCGTCCTAAGGTTATGCCAAGTTCTGCTTCCAAGCGTGCCAGCGATTGCCCAGACGTGGCAAATATTGCTGTTTCTCGCGCCAAAATTGCAAAAATTGTTCGGCATGGCGTAGCCGCAATCTAGGTTCCGGAAATCGGTAAAAACGGGCTGAACCCGATCCATGGGCGGAGCGCTGCACAATTGACGCGAATTTGGCGACAGACCTACAACACTTCGGGCGAGTTTTACTCGGCGGAGTATGGATCTTCGATCGTCGACCTTATTCCCTTGGCCGCGCGTGGCGCAGTATCCCTTGTTGCGCAACAAGGTGCCGGAGACCGCTCTGCAGCGCCGACTCCGGACATGACGCTTGGGCGATTGATCACCGGGCGCGCAATGACCCGTGTCGATGTCGGAGCAGGACGCTTTCGGTCTGATTTTCGCGGGCGAGCGATGCTGCTGGTGCCGCCGAACATCAGCACGGACATCTACACTGAAACGCCGAACCACCTGCATTTTGTGGCGATAAACTATGCTGATCTGCTTTCGCTCTGCACAGAGGCCAACTTGCCGCGGGATGGCGATTTTGGCCCGTTGCACGCAGGTGCGCTGAGAGACATCGGGCTTGAGGCCATACTGGATGCGATCATGGCCGAGGCGCAGGCGGACAATCCGAACGGCCCTCTTTATGCCGACGGGCTGCTGATGATGCTGGCCGCATCACTTGTTCGACTTTCAAGGCGCCAGAGTTTGCCACAGCGCGGTGGTTTGGCCGCCTGGCAAGTTCGCCGGACGAAGGAGTATCTGACCGACCGCCTTGCCGAACCGGTCACGCTTGCCGAACTTGCGGCTATTGTCCGTCTATCGCCTTATCATTTCGCACGCGCTTTCAAGGTGACCACAGGTGAGCCGCCGCACCGCTTTCATACCCGCTTGCGGTTGGAACGTGCCCAGGAACTGCTGGAGCAGTCCAACATGACGGTGACCGAGATTGCGGCGAGCCTTGGCTTTGACAGCCCGCAATCGCTGGCGCGGTTGTTCCGCAAGGCCGTTGGCTGCTCACCCTCGGCGTGGCGCCGGGACAAAAGAGCATGACGGGGCAGACGCCTGCGCCAGGGTTACGCCCTGAACGGGGGCTTGGATTTACCAGAAAATGACCGCCAGGACAACGACCATTGCAAGCGTGTAAAGCAACGCGCCAACGATCACGAGGCGAATATTGCGACGTTCTCCATTGGTCATGGCCGGCTTTTTCGCGGCAACCGGACTGCTCTTTGCGACAACAGGCGCAGTCCTTCCCGCCGCGCGCGCGGCGTCACGCTCTTCCATGAGGGTTTCCACAGACCGCGTCAGAAAGGCGATCTCCTCGAACCGTTCCTTCAATGAAGCCGATAGCTGTTCAAGCTCAGCGCGCGCGGTATCCCGATCAGCAGTCAGAGTGGCGATAGTCTTTTCCGAGGCTTCAAGCTGCTTGCGCAGACGGGACAATTCTCGGGTCACCGTCATAGGGTAACGTGCCACGATCGCCGGGCTCAGGTATGCGACGTTGAACCGGCGCAGAACCGGCGAATCCTCGATCCACTCGTGGGTCTGCTCATAGATCCGGAACAGGCGATAGCCGTGGCCAAGGACGATATCATCGATGTCGCGGAAATAGGTCTGCTGCGGATTGTCGGCACTCACCCCGGCCTCGATGTAGAGAACATCAATCGCATGTGCGGCGAGCATGGCTTCACAGCCCCGCAAAACCTCTCTCTCATGACCTTCGACGTCGATCTTCAGGATTGACACATGGCCATCAGGAAACATGTCCGCGAGATCATCGAAGCGACCGGCCTCGACCGCGAAGTGACGATCGGCCAAGGCACCGGAGTCTGCTTCTTGCGAGGTTTCCTCCGTGCCGGGGACAATTCTGCTCATGTCCTCCATGTCGCGCAGGCGCACAACAGATCGTTTGTCAGACATGGCAAGGTTCAGGCAGCTGAACTTGGCTTTCTGGTTGCGGGCGGCGACCGTTTCCTGAAGCCTCGCGAAGATCTTCGGATTGGCTTCAATCAGGACGGCGCGATCTATTGAAAGACCCGAAGCAAGCACTGCCTCGAAGGTGCCGCCGTCGTTTGCGCCCACATCTGCGTAAATCACGGCCCGCTTGAAAAAGAACGGCTCGATGTCTGACAAGAATTTAGATATTTGATTGTTAACGTTCGCGGGCCGAGGCGTGCTCATCTTTCGCCTTCTCTTTAGCGTCTTGAAAACCAGAGTATTCCTTGAATGTACTAGTGCTAGCAGTCCGAACTGTCCACTGGCGTTGATGCGTATTTTACGCAAGATCGGTGACAATGGCGGCATCGTGCGCATTCAAGTGCTTGAAGAACGCGACACGGACTGGATTCAGGCGGTTCGGCGCCCTGCGGCTCTGGCTCGGATCCGTTCACCAAGGCCTTGAGCCGGCGTATCTTTGTCGCAACCTGCCACAAACTCTGGAGCCGGTTCATCGCCCCCATAACCGTAGCAGCATGGTGTCGGACGACCCGCAGGATAACGTTGCGGCAGATCGTGGCAGGGCAGTCGTATTCCTTTGGTGGGCCACACTTGCCGAGCTGTCTGCTCGCGGTGGCCCGATTGTCGATCATAGTCAGGGGTGACGGCGGGTATCTGACTGGATTCAATATCTAAATTGGCTCGAATCCGGGCTCTCCGGCAACTCCGTCCGGACCTGTCGCTCGTTCACTCCTCTTGGTCCCTGTGGCCGGCGGACGCCAGTTGCTGGCCGCTGTCATCGTCTGATCCTGAGATCCATTTTTTGAGTTTGACCAACCCCGCCAGTTCAATTAGCACGATAGCGTAATGACAGTGTCCAAGATCACCCTCCCGCGCAAAGTATATGCGGAACTGGAAAATCTGCTTCGAACTTCGCCAAAGTTCGACCCAGACTGGTATAGAGAGCGTTACCCGGACGTTGGTATTCTGGGCTACACAGCTGATGAACATTTCTTGCGGATTGGTGACTGGATGGGGCGGCCGCCGCACCCTGATTTTGACAGCCGATTTTACAAAGATACATATCGTATCTGGCATATTGGAAAAACAGCCTTTGCAGATTACCTGACTGCCGAGGGTAACGATCAAAGACCCACTTCCCCTGCTGAGCTTGCGGCCCAGGTCGCGGCGCTTGAAGCGGAGACTCAGGCTGTCTGGGGCGCTACGGGCCAGCGCTCGATCAGCTATTGCATCCCCGTCATGGGCCGGCTGACAGACCTGCACGCGACTCTGGCCGAGAACCTTCAGGCCAACCTTGAATATCGCCATGCCGTGGAATTCCTGGTCATCGAGTTCGGCGAGACGAACGAAGTTCGGGACTGGATCACCGCAGAGCCGGCGTTCACCTCGGCTCTTGCAGATGGCTACCTTCGCGTTGTTTCCGACACCAAGACGCTGGATACTTGGCATTTCGGCAAGGCCAAGAATGCATTCAAGCCGCATCTGACTGGCCGAACCTATTCCAGTCTGGACGCCGACAACTTCGTTACCGCAGAAGAGACTGCGTGGTTGCTTGCGATTGCCGACCGGTATCCGGCTGGTTTCATGGCCCACCATTTCACCGGGACTTGGGGCGACGGCACCAGCGGCAGGGTCAGTCTGCCAACGGCCATGTACCGGGCGTCTGGTTACGATGCCCGGTTGTTGCCCCGCCAGTGGGACGAGATGGACATGATCCTCGGGACGCTCAAGCGATTTCCTGCGGTGCCCTTCGTGATCTTGGACCGCGACATGAAGTTTCTTGGCTCGCGTGCAATGAGATCGTTTGTCGAGCTCGAAAGATTGCCAAACCGCATCATCCTGTCCGCCTATGCGCGGCGTCTGGCACCGCTCAACCCTCGTGGGGAAGGGTACACTCTGCGGGATCCGTTGCTGGAAGCGATGGGCAACTTCAACGCCGCTGTAAGCAAGTACCGGCGCAGCACCTCGGCTGACCGCCGGGAGGGCTATCTCAAGACTGTATATCAGGCGCGCGCGAAGCTGATCGACGTTCTTCCCCCCGAACGCGCCGTCGAGATGCTGTTCAAATCCGGCCCCCCGCCCCGGCCCGCGGGAAAAAATGACATTTGCCTGTTCGCCTGTGTGAAGGATGAGGAGGATCTGCTCCCTCGTTTCATATCGCACCACCGCGCGCTTGGGGTTAACCGCTTCTGTCTTGTCGATGACGGGTCTGACATCCCGGTGAAAAGTCTGAATTTGGGGCCTGACGTGGCAGTGTTCCGGACCAAGACCGGCGATTTTCGCACGTCTAAGACGCTGTGGGTCGAAGCGCTGGCAGCGGCCGTGGTTCCCGAAGGCGGCTGGATGCTGACGCTTGACGCGGATGAACTGTTGCAACTTCCCCTCCCCCACAAAGACCTGGCCGGGCTGACGGCTGCCCTTGCTGCCCGCGGTGTGGCTTTTGCCCCCGGGCTTCTTCTGGATATGTTGCCAGCCGATCCGGCGGCGGAACCGAAGCCGCACACTGATCTTGTCGATCATTTCGATTCCTTCTGCTGGAGGGATGGCCCCCCTGATCCGGCCTATCTTCAGGCCCGCCCGATAGCGTGGGGGTTCGGGAAACACGCGGCCCTGTCGTGGCGTGTCGATGCCCGGTATCACGCCTTCGGCACGATTGATTCGCTTAGAAAGATACCCTTGATGCGTCGGCGCAAAGGGTGGCGGTTGAACCAGGGGTTTCACACCCTTTACCCGTTCCCCTCAAGTTCAGGGTCCGAGCCTGGCCCCGAGGTATTCGCAGCCGGACCGATCTTGCCAGTGTTCCACTACAAACTTGCCCGCCTATGGTCTGACAGCGCGCGGGCGCGAATGGTGTCACAGGCCGAAAACTACTTTCCTCGTACCGGGCGCAACATCAAGGCCATCTTCGGTGCTGATGATTTCCAGGCTGGCTTGGGCAAGCTGAAAACCCATCTTCGGCCTGCGAAGGACGCGCTTTCCAGCGATATCTTCAGTGTCCTGTAAGAAGCGGGGGCGGCATCATGCGGTCACCTGCGCCTTCCAAGGCATAGACGACTTGATCAACCCTCAGATCCAGCCGACTTTGCGCTCAAGACGGACACCCTTCGGGGAAGCCAGGCTTGGGCGGATGGGGTAACGCCTTGGATGGTGAACGCCGACTTGCGGAATGACAGAGAAATTCGGAGATACCCTTTGCAGAAACTGACCGGCAGACATACCCATTCCATTCTTGTGTCATCCGCAAGATCAGGCACAAATTACTTCTTGTCAGTTTACGCAAAGATGTTTCCTAAGGATACTGTCCTGAAAGAAATATTCCGATCGGGATCGGACAGCCTTTCTCAACTGTCTCCGCTACTTGGCAGAAGCAATCCAGAAATCATTGAGCTTGCCAAAGAGAACCCGCTTGCGCTTTGGAGGGAAATAACGGATCGCGCCGAAAGACAAGGCAAGGCAACCTTGGCGAAGATATTCTATTACCATACGCCGGCCGATAGCCCGCTCATGAAACACTTCCATGAAAACTGCAACGTGATTCACCTCATCCGGCGAAATCTGTTCGACTGCTATGTATCCGGGGCTCTTGCGCGAATGACCGGCCAATGGCAGGGCTTTGAGGGGGATGCCACGACACGCCCGCCTGAGCCATTCACAATAGATCGGGCCGATCTGGAGAAATTCCTTCGTCAACGCACCAAAGAGATCGAACTCACCCGGGCCTATTTTGCGGGAAAGTCGCAATACTACGAAGTGTTCTACGAAGACATCGCCAGTGGGGCGTATGACTGTGCCAAAGCAATCGGCAAGATCTTTGATGCAAAGGCAGATACCAATATCTCTGTCAGGCAGCGCAAACAGAAAGCCTTGCCGAACAGCAAGTTGATTGCCAATTATGATGATGTCAGCGATTTGGATGTCAGTCTTTCCTGGGGTTCCCAATGACCATGAATTATCACTTTGAAAGCAGCCACATAGCAGACTACAATCTGTACACGCTGCCGGGAGTTGACTACACTCTCCGCGGCCCACAGTGGCCGCTTCGCGCCCCCTCGCCGTCCATCAGTTTTTTGGGCGCGGCGCAGACGTTCGGCGCGTTCTGCAAATATCCGTTTGCCAATCTTCTGGGTGAGATGTGTTCCGCGCGTGTCCTGAACCTTGGCAGGGGTGGTGCAGGGCCGGGTTACTATCTGGGGCAGCAGAAAGTCATCGATTATGTGAACACGACAGATTGCTGTGTAGTTCAGGTAATGTCGGCACGCTCCTCTATTGAGAATTCGTATATGACATCCCCCCTTGGATTGGCTTCTGTAGTGATAACCAAAGGAAGCATGGCAGGCCAGACGATGCTTGGCCATCACGCTTTCACGAAGCTATTCAACGAACTGCCTCTGCCCGATTTCTTCAAGCTTGTCCGTGAGACACGCGATTACTACGTCGATCACATGACAAGATTGGCGCACCAGATCAAAGTGCCCAAGATACTTCTTTACGTCGGCCGCCGGGAACCGCTTGTTGATCTTCCGATGACCGACAAGACTCGGCTGGATGATATCTTCGGAATACATCCGCACATGATCACCAAGGCGATGATTGATCAGATGGGCCAGCACTTTGACCAGACAGTGATTGTCCATGGGGGTGAAGGCTTCGATGAACGCCTGATGAACCGCTTTACCGGAGAGTTCGTGTCGGTTAAGCGGTCCGAAACCTACACCGTCACGGCGCACAACGCCTACATTTCACCTGTGCTTCACGTGAAGGCTGCGCAGGAACTCTACCCCTTGGTGAAGGGTATGCTCAAACGGTCACCTCTGCCGTAAAGGCGCAAGGAAAAGCACGACTGGGATTGCTGGCCGGAACGGTCGTGCCCAGCAGATTAGGCAGCGCCAACTCTCTTGACACAAAACTGCCATACCAGATACCAAATGGCAGTGAGTCGCGTCTCGGGGAGGGGATCGTGTGCACTCGATGATCGCTCTGCGTGACCTGAAAAAGAGCTTTGGCGCTACTCATGCCGTAAAGGGCGTATCCTTTACCCTGCAGCCTGGCGAGGTTCACGCCTTGGTGGGCGAAAACGGCGCTGGAAAATCTACGCTGATGAACATGTTGGCTGGCGTGTTCGCGCCAGATGCCGGGCAGGTTCTTCTTCTCGACAAGCCCCAGACCCTCGCGTCGACCGCAGCGGCGGCGAACGCCGGAATCGCGACGGTGTTTCAGGAACTCAGCCTCGTGGATGGTCTGAGCGTGGCCGAGAACATCTGCGCCGGTCATGCCCCCACGCGCTTTGGGATGATTGATCGCGCCGCGATGGGCGACAGGGCATCGCGGCTTCTGGCGCGCCTCGGTGCTGATCTGCCCCCGGAAACGCCGGTGGGTGCGCTCTTGGCAAGCCAACGCCAGTTGGTCGAGATTGCCAAGGCCATCGGCCAGTTGCGCCTTGACGATGACCAGCCGCGCCAAGTGCACGCCCTGATCCTGGACGAGCCGACGTCGGCCCTGACCGCCGATGAAAAGGCCCGCCTGTTCGATGCGGTGCGCGACCTGCGCGCGCAGGGGGTCGGGATCATCTACATCAGCCATCATCTGTCCGAAGTGCTGGCGCTTGCCGACAGGATTACCGTTCTTCGGGACGGCGCCTCGGTCTGGACGAAACCCGCACATGGTCTGACAACGGACGATCTGGTACGCGCCATGGTCGGGCGCGATGTAGTTCGCGCTTCGCGTAGCACGCCGACACCCGGCGAAACCGTGGCGCAGATCAACGGCGTCTTCAAGGCTGGCTCGCTGCGGGATCTGACCCTTTCGGTCCGCGCGGGCGAGGTGCTGGCCGTGGCGGGGCTTGACGGGTCGGGGCGCGAGATGGTGGCGCGGCTCTTGGCCGGGATCGAGACAGCCGATCAGGGCAAGATCACGCTTTCCGGGATCAAGCACCCGGGAACGTTGCGCGGTGCGATGCGGGCGGGCGTGGGCTATGTCCCCGATGATCGCAAATCGCTTGGTCTCTTTCTTGACATGTCGATTGCCGCAAACAGCGTGGCGACCGACCTTGCCCAAGTCACCCGCGCCGGGCTGGTGCAGGATGCCCTTATCCGTTTGGCGGGGGCGCAGGTTATCAAGGCTCAGGGGGTCAAGGCCTCAGGCCCAGAGGTGGCTGTCAGATCGCTGTCTGGCGGCAACCAGCAAAAGGTCCTTCTGGGCAAATGGCTGCGCCGGGCGCCGCGTCTCCTGATCGTGGAAGAGCCGACCAAGGGCGTCGACATTGGTGCAAAGCGCGACATTCACGCCCAGATCACATCCTTGGCGCGGCAGGGGGCTGCTGTCGTCGTCGTTTCGTCCGATCTGCCAGAGATTCTTGAACTTTCCGACCGTATCGCCGTGCTGCACCAAGGGCGCCTGTCCGGGCTGATCGACGCACGCACCGCGACCGAAGAGACGGTGTTGGCGCTGGCCTCAGGCCTCGCGATCTATGCGGCATGACCAAGGGAGCCATGGGAAGATGACCGATCACAAAGCTTCCCTTGGCCGCAAGCTGGCGTCGATGCGCGAGGCGGCGCTTCTGGTGATGATCGCCATTCTCGTCGTCACGATGGCCTTCGCATCCCCGCACTTCCTGTCCGTCGCGAATTTTCAGGCCGTGGTCGCGGGCATGGTCCCGACGGCCATCATCGTCGTCGGGATGACGATCCTGCTGGTGTCGGGGACGTTCGACTTGTCCGTCGGGTCGGTCATGGCGCTGTCAAGCACGGTCGTTGCGCTGTTGCTGCTGTCTGGCGTGCCGATTCCGCTGGCCATTCTTGCCGCTTGCGCTGTCGGTCTTGGGATTGGTGCCGTGAACGGGCTGATCGTCACCGTTCTGGGGGTCAATCCGCTGATTGCGACCCTTGGCACCATGTCGATGGCGCGGGGCGCGGCGCTTGTCTTCACTGAAGGATTTTCCCTATCAAGCCTGCCAGAGGCTTTCGCCGTTTTCGGACGGTTGCAGTTCCTTGGCCTGCCGTTGATGGCCTGGATCATGCTGGTCATCGTTCTTCTGGGTGACATCGCACTGCGCCGGACACGCTTTCTGCGGCAGGTCTATTTCATCGGCGGGAACGAGCGGGCTGCGGCCTTGTCGGGTATCCCGGTCGCCCGGATCCGCGTCATCTGCTTCATGATCTCGGGCGTGCTGGCGTCCGTGGCCGGTTGCCTGCTCGCCTCACGATTGATGAGCGGGACACCCACCGCCGGCAATGCGCTGGAACTGCAGGTGCTGGCCGCTGCCGTGATCGGCGGGGCAAGCCTGCGGGGCGGTGAAGGCACGGTGCTGGGGGCCTTCCTTGGCGTGGTGTTCGTCGCCCTGATCGCCAATGCGATGACCATGCTGGCCGTCTCGATCTACTGGCAGATGATCGTCACGGGCCTTGTCCTGATCGTTGCCGTGGCGGTGGACATGCTGGCCCGCCGCAAAACCTGAAATCGAAACATCAAACAGGAGGAAGACCAATGGATTCCAATACCCTCAGCCGCCGTTCCATGCTTGCGGCCCTTGCCACGGCCGGAGCGGGTGCAAGCCTGCCTCTTGCCATCGGACCTGCTGCCGCGCAGACGCGCGATGCCGAGTTCGTCTTTCTGTCGGTCGTGACGCAGGTGCCCTTCTGGGCCGATCACCGTGCCGGGCTTGAGGCGGCAGCCGCCGACCTTGGCGTGACGGCAACGTTCACCGGCCCGCTTGATTTCGACACCGCCGGTCAGGCGCGGCAACTGGACGAGATCATTGCCCGCAAACCCGCTGGCCTGTTGATCTTTCCGGGCGACGCTGCCGCCCTTGCCCCCGGGATCGACCGCGCCATCGAGGCGGGCATTCCCGTTGCCTGCATCATCGGCGACGTGCCGGGATCAAAGCGCAGTGTCTTTCTTGGGATCTCGAACTTCGACGCGGGCCGTACCGGGGGCGAAATGCTGGCCGAGGCCATTGGCGGCAAGGGCAAGGTCTTGCTGGGCACCTTCCCGTCCCCGGCCACATTGGAGCGGGTGGAGGGCTACAAGGCCGTCTTTGCCGAGAAGTACCCTGAGATCGAGGTTGTTGATGTGGTGAATGACAAGGCCGACCCATCCTATGCGCCGACCGCCTATGCGCAGGCCCTGCTGGCGCATCCCGATGTGGTGGGGATCGGCGGTACCGACGGCGACAGCGGCAAGGGGGCGGCCTTGGCCGTGGTGGAACAGGGCAAGGTCGGCACGGTCAAGATCGTCGCGATGGACCGCAACCCGGATATGCTGCCCTACATCGCCGATGGCACGATCTACGGGGCGGTGGCGCAGAAAAGCTGGCTGGAAAGCTACCTTGCCGTCCATCTGCTTGACTGGCTTGGACAGTCGAAGATCAAGATCGTCACGGACAGCGCAGCGGCAGGGATCAACCCGCTGCCCGAAAGTGTTGTCACCGGTGTCATGCGCGTCACGAAAGACAACGTCGCGGCCTTCATGCCTGCCTGACACGTTCAGAAATCCACACCCCCTGCCCAGCGTTGGGTTGGGGGTGTCTTGGCAAAGACGGGATGCGGAAGCGCCTCTCGATCATCGGCGCGGTCGGCAGTCTGGTGGCACGCTTGCCAACGGTGTCGTCGTGGCCGTCCCTGCACGTCAGGCGACCGAGATGTCCTCGATCCCGATCTCATAGGTTTCCTGCGTGCGCCCGATATGGTCGCCAAGGATTTTCACCACCGTCGTCACATCCAGCGCGCGAACGGCGGCGACGATCGCACCATGCTCTTCCATGGACAGTTGCGTGTGACGTGGTTTGACCGCCAGATGGGTGCGCAGGGCGGCAATCTTGCCCGCGTAAAGCCCGTAGGCATTCTGAAGATACGAGTTTGCGCAGTTGGCAAAGAAGGCCATGTGAAAGTCCGTATCAAGGGCAAGGTAGGCGCGCACGTCCCCTTTGGCCAGCACCTTGCGCATCCGCCCCTCGATCGCTTCCAGATCTCTGAGCAGACCCGCCGGATCAAGGGCCATCGAGATTTCCAGCGCCGCCGTTTCCAGGACTTTGCGGAACGCGCAAATATCCCGGACCTCACGCGCGCTCAGCGTGAAGACCCGCACGCCGGATTGCGGAACAATGGTCACGAGCCCTTCTTGCTTCAACTGGGCAAGCGCTTCACGCACCGGGGTTTTCGACACTTTCAGGTCGGCCGAGATGCCGCGCTCGGAAATCGCTGCGCCAAGGGCGACGTCACCGCGGATGATCATCGTTCGGATGTGATCGGTCACAACCGAAGACAAGGATGGCGGACGTTCGAATTCGCGCATGCACAAGGGACCTTTTCTGGTGCAACGCAGTATCGGATTTGGTGCATCAGATGTCAAAGCGCTTCCGGCCACGGCCTGAACTTCCTTCTTGACTGGTATACCAGATGGCAGATAGTGTCTGTTCAAGCTGTGCAGACCTTGGGAGGGGTGATGTGAAGGCTGATCTCGTTCTCGATTGCGGCAATCAGCACGGCGAAGGTGTTCTGTGGAACCCGCGTGACAATCGGCTGTGGTGGACCGACATCCACGGCCAACGGATACACTGGCACGACCCCGGAACGAACCTTTCAGGCAGTCAGGACTTGCCACATCGACTGTGCGCCTTCGCACCGCGGGCGCGGGGCGGCTGGATCATGGCATTCGCCAATGGGGTGGAGCTTTGGTCGGCTGACTGGCAGCCAGAACAGACCCTTCATGCTTTCGAGCCGGACAATCGCGCAACGCGCCTGAATGACGGGCGGACCGACCGTCAGGGGCGCTTTGTTGTCGGCGGCATGAACGAAGGCACGGGGTCTGCCGATTCCTCGGTGATCCGGGTCAACGCGGATCTTTCGGTCGAAACGCTGATCACCGACGTTGCCTGCGCCAATTCAACCTGTTTTTCGCCCGATGGCCGGACGATGTACTTCGCCGACACCCCCGACCGCCGCATCCGCGCCTATCCCTACGGCGATGTCGTCGGAGCCCCGCGCGATCTGATCGACATGGCCGCCGAAACCGGCTTGCCCGACGGGTCCTGCGTCGATGCCGAGGGTGGGGTCTGGAACGCGGAATGGGACGGTGGTCAGGTGATCCGCATCGCTCCTGACGGCAGCATCACCCATCGCATCGCCGTGCCGGTTCCCAAGCCCACCTGCTGCGCCTTTGGCGGGCCTGATCTGGCGACGCTTTACATCACCACGTCGCGCCTTGGCATGTCCGAGGCCGACCTTGCCAAGACCCCGCTTTCCGGCGGGCTTTTCGCCGTAACACCCGGGGTCAAGGGCATCGCGGATGCCGCTTTCGCCGGATGACGCAACCGTTTCCAAGGGAGGACCACCATGAAACGAATGATACTCGCCGCAACCACTCTGCTTACCTTTGCCTCAACTGGCCTTGCACAGGACTACCCGGCGTCGGTGCCATTGGCCGAGGGGGCACAGGCACCGATTGCCGCTGTCGATACCAGCGACGGCATCCGCATTGCCTATATGCCGCCCGCGACTGAATTCGCCTACTACATCGCCATCGGTGAAGGCATCAAGGCGGCCGCCGCTGCAAAAGGGGCCGAGGTGTTCATGCTTGCGCCGCAGTCCGGCGCTGACATCAACGGTCAGATGGGGATGATCCAGGACGTCATCACCCAAGGTGTGGACGCGATCATTCTGTCAACCCATGACGAAGCCGCCGCAGCACCGCTGGTCACCCGGGCCGTCGAAGCAGGCATCGCCGTCGTCATCGTCAACAATGACATCCCGAACTTCCCGACCCCGATCCACGCCGTTGTCGGCTACAGCCAGCGCAACGGAACCACCGCCATCGGCAGATATCTGGTCGAAAAGGCCGCAGGCGCACCGATGGTTGTCGGCGTGATCGAAGGCCAGCCCGGCTATCACTCCACCGAGCGGGTGGGTGGCTTCCTTGCGGGGATCGAAGGGGCGTCGAACATCACTGTTGCGGCCTCCATCCCCGGCGGTTGGAACGTCGAAGGCGGCAATACCGCCGGGATGGACATCCTGACCGCACACCCTGAGATCAACGTCCTTTTCGCGGCAAATGACTACATGATCATGGGAGCAGGCGTCGCGGCAAAGTCGATGGGGCGGGACGTGATGCTTCTGGGCAATGATGGCGACACGGCAGCACTTGAAGAAATCGCCGGTGGCACGATTGCGGCCACAGTCAACACCACGCCTTTCGTGATGGGTCAGATTGCCCTGAACGTGACCCTTGATACGCTGGCGGGCACTTACCCGGGCGGTTTTGTCGAAACGCCGACAACCATCGTGGACAGCTCCAACATCCTGCCCGTCCTGCAGGCACCCGAGATGCTGTTCCCGCAGCCCTCGAAGTCCTACTGATCCTTCCGCTGGCGGGCGGCAATGCACCGCCTGCCTGTGAACCAAGCCGCCCGCCAGTCGGGCGGCCCCCTATCCCCCGGTCCCGCTGAAAGACTGCCATGCCGTCAGAAACTGAACCACTTTGGGACGTGATCGAGGTCAGCAAGACCTATCCCGGCATCCTTGCAAACGACCGTGTATCCATCCAGCTGATGGCAGGCCGCATCCATGGGCTGATGGGCGAGAACGGCTCTGGCAAGTCCACGCTGATCCGTCTTCTGTCAGGTGTTGACCGGCCCGATTCCGGTGAGATCCGGTGCAAGGGCCGCCCTGTCGTGCTGTCCAGCCCCACAAGCGCCAGATTGCAGGGCGTGGCGACAGTGTTTCAGGAATTCTCGATCGTCCAGACCCTGACGGTGGCAGAAAACGTCTTTCTTGGCCGTTGGCCCCGGCGGACTTTTGGGCTGATCGATTGGGAAACCATGCGCCGCCGGTCAAGCGAAGTGCTTGCGGAACTTGACATCGCCCTTGATCCGGATGCGATCACGTCCTCCCTTTCGGTTGCCGAACAGCAACTGATCGAGATTGCAAAGGCGGTCGCGGCTGACGCGCAGCTGATCATCCTCGACGAACCCACTACGGCGCTGGGCCCGGATGAGATCGTGCAACTGCACGGCCTGTTGCGCCGCCTGCGCGACAAGGGGCGTGCGATCCTTTACGTCTCGCACCGGTTGGACGAAGTCACGGAACTGGTCGATGAAGTGACCGTCCTTCGCGGGGGCCGGGTGGCCAGCAAGGCGGGCGAAACGGCCGTCAATGTCGATGCCATTGTCAGCGCGATGATCGGCGGCAATGTCGCGGAATACTATCCCAAGGACCGGAACATACGCCCGGATGTGGCCATGGTCGTGCGCGGCATCGCCAGCGCGCGCGGTGTGCGCGACGTCTCCTTCACCTTGCAACGGGGTGAAGTGCTGGGGCTTGGCGGTGTGCTTGGCTCTGGCCGGACAGAGATTGCCCGCGCGCTGTTCGGGCTTGATCCGCTAACCGATGGAGAGATCGCGGTGGACGGTCGCCCACTGCGTCTGCGCGGCCCGGCGGATGCGATCCGCGCGGGGCTGGGGCTGGTGACCGAGAACCGCAAGACCGATGGCCTGTTCTTCAACTTTGCCGGCCGCGCCAACATGTCCAGCGCCAGCCTGTCGCGCCTGTCGGCCTTCGGCTTTCTGGATCTCAAACGTGAGGACACCGAAGCCGAGGCCTTGGCGCAGCAGCTTGAACTGTCGCGCGGTGCCAATGCCAAGTCGGTTCTCCACTTGTCTGGCGGTAACCAGCAGAAGGTCGTCATCGCGCGCTGGCTCTTGTCACAGGCGCGCGTGCTTATCTTGGATGAGCCGACCCAAGGCATTGATATCGGCGCGAAACTGGCCGTCTACCGACTGATCAACCGATTGACGGCCCAAGGTTGCGCGATCTTGCTGATCAGCTCGGATCACGACGAACTTGTCGCCATGAGCGACCGCATCGCCATCGTTCGGCGCGGAACCATAGCTGACATCTGCGCGCCCAAGGACCTGACCCACGCCGATCTTGTCCGCGCCGCCACCAATGAGACGGGAAGGACAGCCGCATGAAACGTTTTACCGATGCACAGCTTCTGGGCCCCTTCGCGGCCATGGTTCTGCTGGCACTTGTGGTTGCCATGACCACCGACCGGTTCCTTGACCCGGGCAACCTGTCGAACCTTGCCTTGCAGGTGGCCATCGTCGCGCTGATCGCGATCGGATCGACCGTGGTGATCTTTTCTGGCGGAATTGACCTCAGCTCCGGTTCGATGGTGGCGCTTCTGACCATGATTCTGGCGACTGCGATCAAGTCCTTCGGTGTCCCGCTTTGGCCGGCACTGATCGGCACCCTTGTGATTGGCGCGGGCATCGGCGCGCTGAACGGAATCCTGAGCGCCTATCTGCGGATTCCGTCCTTCATCGTCACATTGGCGGGCCTGATCGCCTATCGCGGTCTTGCGCTGATGTTCAACGAAGGGTCGCCGATCTTCTCGCTGCATCCCGGTCTGGAGCCGGTGTTCTACGGCACGGTTTTCGGGATACCGCTGCCGTTCTTCTATCTTGTCGTCTTCTATGGTGCTGCGACCGTAATGATGATGAACACCCGCCTGGGCCGCGAGATCTATGCGGTAGGCGGCAATCCGGCGGCGGCGAAACTGTCGGGCATCAACGTGCGGAAGGTGCAGACCATCGCCTTCGCCATCGCCGGGTTCATGACGGCGGTCGGGGCCGTGCTGATGGCCGCGCGTCTGAATTCGGGATCGCCCAACTACGGACAGACGCTGGAGCTGCAGGCCATCGCCGCTGCCGTCGTCGGCGGTGCAAGCCTTGCCGGTGGGCGCGGCAACATCCTGTCCACGCTGGTGGGCGCCCTGACCATCGTCATCGTGCAGAACGCGCTCAACCTGAACGCAGCGCCCGCCGCGGTGCAGAACGTGATCCTCGGCCTCATCATCCTGGTGGCCGTTGGTCTGGACATGTGGCGCAGCGAGATCGCCAACCTCTTGGCCCGCCTGTTCGGTCGGCGGCGATGATCAAGCGCCGCCCTTTCCACCCATCTGAATCTCTGACCTGAAGGAACCCTCACCATGGCCGCAGTCACCTTTTCCCACATCGGGATCACTGTCCCCGACCTCGACCGCGCCGTCGAGTTCTACTCCAAATGCTTTGATTTCTACGTCATCATGCCGCCCACGACGATCAACCATGACGAAAGCGCCATCGGCCAGATGTGCGATGATGTTTTCGGCGCGGGTTGGGGATCGTTCCGGATTGCGCACCTGTCCAGCGGTGACGGGATCGGCATCGAGCTTTTCGAGTTCCCGAAGACTGTCGAGGAAGACCGCCCCTTCGAATACTGGCGCAAGGGCCTGTTCCATTTCTGCCTGCAGGACGAAAAGCTGGAAGAGCGGGTGAAGCTGATCGAAAGCATGGGCGGCAAGCAGCGGATGCAGCAGGTCCGCCACTACTATCCGGGGCAGAAACCCTACCGGATGGTCTATGTCGAAGATCCGTTCGGCAACGTGTTCGAACTTTACAGCCATTCCTACGAGCTGACCTATTCAGCCGGCGCCTATGTGTGACGGGGTGGCATGATGACCTCGAAACCCAAGGTGGTGATCACCGATTACGACTATGGCAACGTCGATATAGAGCGCGCCATCCTTGAAGCGGCAGGCGCCGAAGTGGTGGCGCTTCAGGCCAAGACCGAGGACGATCTGCTTGAAGCCGCCCGTGACTGCGCGGGGATCATGAACCAGTATGCGCGCGTCGGTGCCAAGACCATCGCGGTGATGGAACGCTGCAAGGTCATCGCGCGCTACGGCGTGGGCATGGACATCGTCGATGTCGCCGCCGCGACGGCCAAGGGCATCCTTGTGACCAACGTGCGCGACTACTGCACCGAGGAGGTGGCCGATCACGCCGTCAGCCTGTGGCTTGCACTGGCGCGGGGGCTGTTTCCCTATGACCGTGCCACGCATCAGGGGCTATGGCGCTGGCAATCCGCCGCCCCTCTGCACCGGTTGCGCGGTCAGGTGATGGGAATCGTCTCCTTCGGCAAGATCGGTCAGGCCATCGCCACCCGGGCCCGCGGCTTTGGGGTCGAGATCGTGGTCTATGATCCCTATCTGCCTGCCACCGTAGCCAGCGACCATGGCGTGCGTCAGGTGGACAAGGCCGAGCTTCTGGCCAAGTCGGATGTGCTGATGATGCAGGTCCCGATGACGCCCGAAACCCGGCACTTCCTGTCTGAGCCGGAGTTCCGGGCGATGAAGCCGAATGCGCTGGTCATCAACACCGGCCGTGGCCCGACGATCGACAACAAGTCGCTGTACCGGGCGCTGACCGAAGGCTGGATTGCAGGCGCGGGGCTTGACGACCCTGAAGAGGAACCGGCCAAGCGCGCGGCATGGTCGCCCGGTGACAACCCGATCTTCAGCTTGCCCAACGTGATCGTCACGCCGCACGCGGCCTACTACTCGGAAGAATCCATCCGCTCGGCCCGCGAAATTGCGGCAAGCGAAGTTGCCCGGGTTCTGACCGGACAGCCCCCCAAGAACCCCGTCAATGCCGACGCACTTTCCGTCCGCTCCTGAGGAAAACCCATGTTGAAACAATTCAATGACTTCGAACGCCGCCCAGATCTGCTGAAGCAGTTCGATACGGTCGTGCAATGCTATTCCGCCGCCGCCGTCTTTGCCGATGTGCAATACCGCACCGGCGTGATGGACAGCGGGATCAAGCCCGCCTTTAGGGCCAAGATCACCGGTCAGGCATTGACCGTACAGCTTTCCAAGGGCGATCTGGTCGACCCGCTCAAGGCGCTGGAGATGGGTCAACCCGGCGACGTGATTGTCGTCGATGCAGGGGGCGACCCCAACACATCCGTTTGTGGCGGCTTGATGGGGGGCCTTGCACAGAACCGGGGCATCCGCGGCATGATCGTGGACGGCGCTGGCCGCGACACGGACGAACTGGAAGACATCGGCTGGCCAATCTGGACGCGCGCCATCACACCGCGCGGCACGCACACAATGTTTTCAGGCCGCAAGGAAGAACTGTCGATCAACGTTCCCATCGCTTGCGGTGGCGTGCCTGTAAGCCCCGGTGATTTCATTGTTGCAGATCTGATGGGCGTGGTCGTGATCCCGCTTGCCAACGCCGAAGAGGTAGTGCGCCTTGCAACCGAGCAGGCCGAGCGCGAGGAAAAGACCCGTGCCTGGGTCAAGCAGGGCAAAACGGTCGAGGATCTTCTCGCGGAATTTGGCCGGATCTAGCCAATGTCGGATGTGGCCCTGATCGCCATTGACTGGGGGACAAGTTCTTTCCGGGCTTGGCAGGTATCGACTGACGGAGGAGTGGTGGCCGAGATCACCACGCCCTTCGGCATCATGTCGGTGCCGGACAAAGCCTTCGACGCGGCGTTTGAAGCACTTGTCGGGCCTTGGCTTGATGCGATCCCGGCTGTGCCGGTGATCGCATCCGGCATGATCACCAGCCGGACCGGCTGGGTCGAGACGCCCTACCTTCCGCTGCCCATTGATGCCGGGGCTCTGGCCCGCGCGCTGGTAAGGCATGTCACGGACAGGGGCCGGATCATTCACTTCGTGACCGGGGCCGCGGTCAATCCGGCCGATGGCCTGCCGGACGTCATGCGCGGCGAAGAGACCGAGATTGCGGGCCTTCTTGCCACATCCGATGTGGCCGAAGCCCTGATCGTTCTTCCCGGCACCCACAGCAAATGGGTCAGCGCAACGGGCAAGACCTTCGCCAGCTTCGAGACCTATATGACGGGCGAAATATACTCCGTCATGCTGGGCCATTCGACCCTTGGACGGCTGATGACGGCAGGCCCGCCATCGCCAGACAGCTTTCGCAAGGGTGTCGAAGTGGCGCTGACCGATGGGTCCATCATCGGCAAGCTGTTTTCGGCCCGGTCACTGGTGCTGTTTGACCGGTTGGAACCTGCTGCGGTGGGGGATTACCTGTCGGGCCTCTTGATCGGTGAAGAGGTCCGCGCGGGCCTTGCGCGGCACGGGTTCGAAAAGCCCATAACCGTCATCGGTCGCGGTGATCTTGTGGGTCGCTATATCACGGCATTTTCCCTTTGCGGTGTGGCCGTCCGTTCGGCCGAGCCTGGCATGGCCCGCACCGGCCTTGTCGAGATCGCGCGGCAGGCGGGGCTTTTTGGCGTGACTAATGGCACGGCAAGGGACTGCGGAAAGTGCGGCCTGAATTGCAGCGCCATCGTGCCGGCTCCTTCGACAGGTCGCTCAATGCGGCGCTTGCATGATCGAAAACTTCGCCTTGACCCTTCCGCGCTGGGCCTGTTGGCCGCCCCGATCCGGGTTCCGGCGACCTTCAGTTCCATGAGGTCCGGCTGTAGGCAATGGCAGAAGGATCCGGGACGGAAGCTGCTTCCGCGGCGGTTTGACGCCCCGGGCCTAACGCATCAGAAGAACCGGCACTTTGCAGGACCGGATCATTGCGGTCGTCGTGGACCCGATGATCAGGTTGCGGATGCGGCTGTGGCCATAGGCACCCATAACCAGCAAGTCGAAGTGCGCCTCTTCGACCAGTCTGCCCAACGCCGTTTCAGGCTGGCCGGACAAGACTGAGATTTCAGCCTCAAGCCCCGCCGACGTCAGCATCGCCTTGGCGTCCTCCAACCCCTTGGTCACTTCCGGCGTCGGGCTGCCGACGGTCACCACATGCACCGCCAGCCCTTGAAACAGGGGGCTCTGTGCGATGTGATCGACCGCCTTGATCGCCGATGTGCCACCGTCATAAGCGACCAGCACCCTTGAGATCGGCCTGAACACGCTTGAGGCGATTAAGACCGGCTTGTGGCTGGCGCGCGCGATGCGCTCAAGGTTCGATCCAAGGTGCCCCTTGGCGAAATTTGCCGCCTCGCCACGCTTGCCGATAACGATGACGCGGGCGTCGGTTTCGATCTCGGCCACCGCCTCGACGATGTCACTGTGGCGCAGGCGGGTCGTGATTTCCGGCACGCCGTCCTTGTCAAGGATCGCGCGGGCATCCTCCAGAATGGCGCGGCCACGATGGCTGATCAGCTTGGCGCGCTGGGCGTCCAGTTCGGCAAGCTCGTTCAGCAGGGCGGTTCGTGCGCCAAGGCGGATCGCGCCGGAATGGTCATGCGTGTCGGCCGCCTCGCGGCGCCCAAGGACATGGACAAGTTCAACCGCTGCGCCGGTACGTCTGGAGATCCATGCCGCATGATCGCAGACGCTTGCCGAATAGATGGAGCCATCGACCATGGCGACAATCTTCTTCGCGCCGGGGTTCTGCGCATCAGGTTTCAGCGTTTGTTCAGGCATGGTCTTGCATCCCTCAATGCGGCATCAACGGATCCATCGCGCCCGGCTTGTCATGGGTGGCAAGCTTGTCGACGATGGTTTCCGTTGCTGCGTTCATTCCGACAATTTCAACTTCGGCCCCGTCGCGGCGGAACTTGAGCACTGCCATGTCCAGAGCCTGCACCGAGGAGATGTCCCAGATATGCGCAAGGCTGACGTCGATCACGACCTTGTCCAAGGCTTCCTTGAAGTCGAAGGCGTTCATGAAATCCTCGACGGAACCGTAGAAAAGCTGGCCCTGCACACGATAGGTGCGTTCGCGCCCGTCCTTCGAGATGGTCGAGGTGACGTTGAACAGCTGCGCGATCTTCCCCGCGAAGAAGATGCCCGACAGAAGCACGCCAACCAGAACGCCAAGGGCAAGGTTGTGCGTATAGACCACGGTCACGACAGTCGCGATCATCACGATGGAGGAAGAACGTGGATGCAGGCGCAGGTTCTTGATCGACGACCATGAAAACGTGCCGACCGACACCATGATCATGATCGCCACCAGCGCAGGCATCGGGATCTGGGCTACCCACTCGCCCAGGAACACCACAAGGATCAGCAGGACAACGCCCGCCGTGAAGCAGGACAGCCGCCCGCGCCCACCCGACTTTACGTTGATGACCGACTGGCCGATCATCGCACAGCCCGCCATGCCGCCGATGAAGCCGGTCGCCGTATTGGCGATACCTTGCCCGATACACTCCTGATTGCGGTTCGATCTGGTGTCGGTCAGATCATCGACGATGTTCTGGGTCATCAGGCTTTCCAAAAGACCTACGATTGCCACAGCGATGGAGTAGGGCAGGATGATCATCAGCGTTTCGAACGTCAGCGGAATCTGCGGTACAAGGAAGACCGGCAGGGTATCCGGCAGCGCGCCCATGTCGCCCACGGTGCGCACGTCCCAGCCAAAGAACAGCGTCAGGCCGGTCAGGACCACGATGGTGACCAGCGGCGACGGGATCGCCTTGGTCAGGATGGGGAAAAGGTAGATGATCGCCAACCCGGCCGCGACCAGAACATAGGTGAGCCAGGTCACTCTTGACGGGTCAAGTTCCGGCAGTTGCGCCATGAAGATCAGGATCGCCAATGCGTTCACAAAGCCGGTCATCACCGACTTCGACACATAGCGCATCACGAAACCCAACTGAAAAATCCCCGCGCCGATCTGGATCAGGCCGGCAAGGACGGTGGCCGCCAGCAGGTATTGCAGACCGTGTTCCTTCACCAGCGTGACCATCAGCACCGCAGTGGCCGCCGTCGCCGCCGAAATCATCCCCGGCCGCCCCCCCGTGATCGCAAGGATCACGGCGATCGAGAAGCTGGCGTAAAGCCCGACTTTCGGGTCAACCCCGGCGATGATCGAAAAGGCGATGGCTTCCGGGATCAGGGCCAGCGCCACGACAAGGCCCGCCAGAAGGTCACCACGGATGTTCCCAAACCATTGGGCCCGGTAGGCGTCGATTGAAATCATGTAAATTTTCCTGATCGACCCGTGCCGTTCCGGCGGCGTGTCGAGATTTGATCTGGTGTCGGTTCAGGTGGTCTGGCGGATCAGCGGCCAGAATAGCCACCCGGGCTTGCACCGGGTCCATGCGTCTGAAGGGCCTGTTACGCGCAAAGCTGCGTCGGAGGCAACCCGATAGCCGCCGATTGGCTATCTGCGGTTCCGGATTGACCGACCACAGACGCCGACCATCACCCGTGCCGTCGCCAGAAGGACCAAGGCGCAGAGTGCCAGTTTGGATAGCTGTTCCATGGTCCCGTCGATCAGCACTGCGTGAACCACGGTTCCAACGACGATCACAACCGCAAGCGAGGTGTGGACAGCGCGCCACAGGGCTGGCCTCAGGCGCAGCTTTCTGCGGAAGGCAACCAGCAGGCCCGAAGCAAAGATTGCCCACATCGCAACTACACCCCAGGCCGAGAAGGGTGTTGGCGATGCAAAGAGCAGGGCATCAACCACATCCGGCGGGCTGGTGATCCAAAGCGCAGCGACATGCACGGTGACCAGTGCAACCAGCACGGCCCCGATGGCGCGGTGCAGCCTTTTTCCCCCCGTTGCGGTCAAGCCCGAGAGATGTCCCCCAACGGCCAGCGGCTGCACCAACAACAGCGCCAAGGCGACGACACCTGCAAGGCCTGCCAGAATGTAGACAGGATCACGCCAGGCCAGCAGCGGACTGGTTGCCGACGCATAGATCGGCACACCAATCGAGGCTGCAAGGGCCAGCCAGCCAAGCGTAGCCCGCACCAACGTTTTCCGGCGGTTCATGCTGCTCAGGCGGGTTGCAAGACGAAATCCGCATGCAGGGTCGTGTCGCTCGCGCTTTGCATGACCGGGCGCAGAAAGACCGTTTCAAAATCCGCGTCGTCGTAGGCCAGATGCCCATGCGCCTGACCGAAGGCCGGCACGATCTGCGGCATCTCCAGGCGGAACTCACCCTTCGCGTCCGTCAGCGTGGCACCGTGGCTATGCGGGTCCCGCTCATGCCCTTCCGTGGTGTGCGCCCAGATCTGGATGCGCTGGCCTGCCAAAGGCGCACCATCGCCGGCACGACGAACGGTTCCTGTCATCCAGAAGCCACCGCCGCCGATCCTGTCAACGATTGGCGCGCCGGGCAGATAGTTGTTGGACCCGCCGCGCATCGACGGGGTGGGTGCAAGCCCTTGCGCGCGCGCGAAAGTTACAAGGCCGGGTGTGCTGGGGACAATCAAGGCACCTGCGCCAACCAGCAAGGTCCGTCGAGAGATCAGGTGTCGATGCATTCCACACTCCCATGACAAGCGACGTGCTCGCGTCAATTCACCGGAACATCATAGGACTTTTTCCCAAATTGCCGAGAGCCTGCCTTGCAGGTTCGGATGAACATTGTTCACGGCTGCGTCAGCACGGTCGCGGGCGATCAAGCCTGTTCGGGTCTTGGATCTGCCGCCCCATGGTGCTGCATCTCTGCCCCGGGTGGTGTCCTGATCCGCTTGACCGCACTGCCGATCTGGCTGCGGCCTGGGCAGTTCTGTCGCCAAATGCCGGGGCAGGGAAGGGGTTCTGATGTCTGGGCCCGGGTCGCTTGGCGCGCCCTTCCATCGTCCGCCCGCGAAAAGAAGCGAGCGCATTCCGGATAAAAGGTTGAAATATATCTTTTCAGCATCAAAACTGAATATCACGGTGTTTCGGTACAAGAAAACCATCTGGGAGGATGACATGACAGATAAAGGCAACAAGGCGCTTTCGCGCCGATCGTTTCTGCATGCCGGCACGGTCGCGGGTGTTGGCGCCACAGCGGCAACGGTGCTTGGCGCGCCGGCGGTTCTGGCGCAGGCCCCGCTCGTTGTGAAGATGCAAAGCTCGTGGCCGGCAACCGACATCTGGATGGACATGGCCCGCGAATACATCACGCGGGTCGAGGCGATGGCTGGCGGGCGTCTCAAGGTTGACCTGCTGCCCGCCGGGGCGGTTGTCGGTGCGTTTCAGGTGATGGACGCTGTTAATGACGGGGTGATTGATGCGGCGCATACCGTGCCGGTCTACTGGTACGGCAAGTCCAAGGCGGCGTCGTTCTTCGGCACCGGCCCGGTTTTCGGCGGATCGGCTTCCACCATGCTTGGCTGGTTCTATCAGGGTGGCGGCGCGGAACTGTACCGCGAACTGACGCAGGACATCCTTGGCCTGAATGTCTACGGTTTCATGGGGATGCCGATGCCCGCCCAGCCGTTTGGCTGGTTCAAGGAACCCGTGAACACCGTCGCCGACCTGCAGGGCTTCAAGTACCGGACGGTCGGTCTGGCGGCAGACCTTCTGCAAGCCATGGGCATGTCCGTCGCTCAGCTTCCCGGGGGCGAGATCGTTCCTGCGATGGAGCGTGGCGTGATCGACGCGTTCGAGTTCAACAACCCGTCATCCGACAGCCGGTTCGGGGCGCAGGACGTGGCCAAGAACTACTACCTGTCGTCGTATCACCAAGCGTCGGAGTCGTTCGAGTTCCTGTTCAACCGTGACTTCATGGATGACCTTGAACCCGATCTGCAGGCAATCCTGAAATATGGGGTCGAAGCCTCGGCAACCGCAAACCTTGCCCTTGCGATGAAAGAGTACTCGGCAGACCTTGCCAAGCTGCAAGCCGAAAACGGCGTTACGGTGCATCGGACATCGAAGGAAATCCTTGCCGCACAGCTTGAGGCTTGGGACACGCTGATCGTCGATCTGGAAACCGACCCGTTCTCGAAGAAGGTGCTCGACAGCCAGCGGGCATGGGTTGAACAGGTCGCGTATTACGAGTTGATGAACGCGGCCGATCTGGGCCTTGCGTACGAGCATTACTTCCCCGGCAAACTGAAGCTGTGATCTTGCCGCGACTGCAGTGATCCTTTGCCTGTCCGGGCCACGTTCTTGTGTGGTCCGGGCAGGATTTCATGTCCGGAGAATTGACACATGCTCGGATACATTCGTTTTGCGGACAGGCTTTCGGCCTGGTTTGGCAAGATGTTCGGCTGGCTGATCGTGATGCTGACCCTTGGCACCAGTTACGAGGTGCTGGTCCGCTATGTGTTCAACGCGCCGACGCCGTGGTCGCTGGACGTGTCCTTCATCATGTACGGCACGCTGTTCATGGTTGGCGGCGCCTATACCTTGTCGCGCGGCGGGCATGTGCGGGGCGATTTTCTGTATCGGCTCTGGGCACCACGCACGCAGGCCATGGTTGATCTGGTGTTGTACATCCTGTTCTTCTTCCCTGGCATTCTGGCCCTGACGATCACTGGACTGAAATATTCCTCGCGGTCGTGGAGCTATGCCGAAGTGTCGATCAACAGCCCTGCGGGCATCCCGATCTTTCAGTTCAAGTCGATCATGGTGCTGGCCGGAACCCTGCTGCTGATCCAGGGGCTTGCGCAGGTGTTCCGTTGCATCCTGTGCATGCGCGAAGGGTACTGGCGGCAGGCTGAGGAAGACGTCGAGGAAACTGAGGCCATCCTGATAAAGCAGCGCGCCGAACAGGCGCAATGATCCCCATTCGCAAGATCTGATGCGGCCAGAGCGGCCCGGGACGGAGCAAAAGACGTGACAGACCCCCAAGTCGCCCTGATGATGCTGGGCATCTTCATTGTGCTGGTTTTCCTGGGCTTTCCGATTGCCTTCACGCTGATGGCGCTGGGCATCGGCTTTGGTTACTACGCCTACTTCGAGTCTGACAGGATGTGGCGTAGCTACAACCGGCTGACCGAGGACGCGAGCTGGTGGGACAGTACGTCGCTGTGGGTCGAAGGGTTCTACAACAACCGCATCTTCGACCTGTTCGTGAACCAGACCTATACCGTCATGTCGAACGAGGTGCTGACAGCAATCCCCTTGTTCCTGTTCATGGGGTATATCGTCGAACGGGCGAACATCGTCGGGCGGCTGTTCGATACGCTGGCGATTGCCACGCGGAATGTTCCGGGATCGATGGGGGTGGCCGCGCTGATCACCTGCGCGCTGTTCGCCACCGCGACCGGGATCGTCGGCGCGGTCGTCACGCTGATGGGGCTTCTGGCGCTGCCCGCCATGTTAAAGGCGCGCTACAACGAAAGTTTCGCTGCCGGCATCATCTGCGCGGGCGGTACGCTGGGCATTCTGATCCCGCCGTCAATCATGCTGATCGTCTATGCGGCGTCATCTGGCGTCTCGATCGTGCGGCTCTATGCGGCGGCGCTCTTGCCGGGCCTGACGCTGGTCGGCCTCTACCTTGTCTACATCGTCGTCCGGTCCATCCTGCAGCCGGGTCTGGCACCCAAGCCGACGAAGGAAGAAGTGCCCGAGGTGCCATTCGCACGGCTGACCTGGATGATCCTGACCTCTTTCTTCCCGTTGGCGTTCCTGATCCTGGCGGTTCTGGGGTCAATCCTGTTCGGCTTTGCCACCCCGACCGAAGCTGCCGCCATCGGCGCGCTTGGCGGTATGATTCTGGCCATCGGCTATCGCCAGATGACGTTCCAGCGGCTGCGTGAAAGCACCTACCTGACAGTGCGGACTACGGCGATGGTCTGCTGGCTGTTCGTCGGCTCTTACACATTCTCGGCGGTGTTTTCCTACCTCGGGGGCGAGCATGTGATTTCGGAGTTCGTCCAGAGCTTTGATCTTACACCATTCCAGTTCCTCCTTCTGGCGCAGCTGATCATCTTCTTGCTGGGCTGGCCGCTGGAGTGGTCGGAAATCATCATCATCTTCGTGCCGATCTTCCTGCCGCTGTTGCCGATCTTCGGGATCGACCCGCTGTTCTTTGGCGTGCTGGTGGCGCTGAACCTGCAGACATCCTTCTTGACCCCACCCATGGCCATGTCGGCCTATTATCTGAAAGGCATTGCGCCACCGCATATCAAGCTGACGCAGATCTTCGCCGGCGTGCTGCCCTATGTCGGAATGGTCTTCATCTGCATGGCGCTGATGTACGCCTACCCGCAGATCGTGTTCTATTTGCCGGAGCTTGCCTATGGCCCAACCCGCTAAGGCCGCGCCGGGGCCGGACCCGCTGCTTGCCCTTGGCGCGGTGGAACTGCGCGACAGGCTGGCATCCGGGGCCGTGCGGGCCGTGGAGTATGTCGAGGCCTGCCTCGCCCGAATCGCCGAGGTTGAACCACAGGTGCAGGCCTGGGCCTGGCTTGACGGGGATGCCGCCGTGGCGCAGGCCCGCGCGCTGGATGCCCGGCGGGCATCGGGTGCAGCGATCGGGCCGCTGCATGGCGTGCCGGTTGCGCTGAAGGACGTGATCGACACCCGCGGGATCCCGACCGAGAATGGAACCCCAATCGACGCAGGCCGCGTGCCGCGCACCGATGCGACCCTGGTCGCAAGGCTGCGGGCTGCGGGGGCGATCATCCTTGGCAAGACCGTCTGCACCGAATGCGCCTTCCTGCACCCCGGCAAGACACGCAACCCGCACAATCCGGCCCATACGCCCGGCGGCTCGTCCTCGGGATCGGCTGCCGCTGTCGCGGCGGGCATGGTTCCCCTTGCGGTGGGCACCCAGACAGGCGGGTCGGTGATCCGACCTGCGGCCTATTGCGGTGTGGTGGGGTTCAAGCCCAGTTTCGGTCTGGTCTCGCGCACGGGAATTCTGGAACAATCCCCCTTCCTTGACACGGTGGGGGTGTTCGCCCGGTCTGTCGAAGATGCAGCCCTTCTGGTCGAGGTGCTGGCAGGCCATGATCCCGCAGACCCCGCGACCGAGGCATTGCCCACCCCCCGACTTCTGACCACCGCCTTGTCGCAAGTCCCACTGAAGCCAATCCTTGCTTCTGTCCGCCTGCCGCAGCACGACCTGGCCGATGCGCAGACCATCGCCGCCATGGATGAACTGGTCCAGACGCTGGGCAAGCAGGCCTTTTCCGCCCCGCTTCCGCCCGGGTTCGAGGCTGCAGCGGACATCCGTCAGCGGATCAACTTTGCTGAAATGGCCCACTGCTACGCTGGTCTTGAACGCCGGGGGCGTGCGCAGATGTCTCCGGTGCTGACGGCTGCGATTGATGAAGGCAAATCCATCCTCGCCCGCGACTACCTGTCTGCCCTTGGCTTGCGCGCCCTGCTCAACCGGGGGCTGGACGATCTGTTTGACCACTGCGACGCCCTGCTCTGCCCCGCCACGCCAACCCCCGCCGGACTGGGGTTGGAAAGCACGGGCAGCGCCATCTTCAACGGGCTTTGGACATTGTGCGGAACCCCCGTGATCACTTTGCCCCTGCTGCACGCCGACAATGGCCTGCCCATGGGTGTGCAACTGATAGGCCGCATCGGCGATGATGCCCGCCTTTTGCGCACCGCACGCTGGCTGACGGCGCATGTCGCAGACTTGACCCAGAAGGAACATCTCCAATGATCAATCGCGCGTCTGCCATACTGGCCTTCCTGACATTGACCGCGTTTGTCGGGGTTCTGTTGTGGTTCGTTCCGCGGCTTGATCTGGGGGCGGTGATCGTCGTCACACTGGCCCTGGCATTGGTCGATCTGTACCGGTCGGCCGGCGAGCGTGACAAACGCTGACTTCCCCCAGGGAACATCAACCGCAGTGGCGTGAAGACGCGATCAGAAGGCGCTGGCCCGCAGTGACCCGTCCCTGCACTTCAACCCGGGTTCCTTGCACAGCGAACGTAGCTTACGGGGGACACAGGGGCGGGGCCGGCGCTGTGGTTCCCAAGTTTACGCGTGGCTCCGACGGGCAAGGCCATGCTGAAGGTGGCGTCGGCCATACGCGCCTTGCCGATCTGGGCAATCGCATGGTCGGCAGCCGCACCCGGCGAAAGGCTGCAATGGCTGTCGGTGGCGGCTGTCGCTGGGGATTGCGACACGACAGCCCATAAGGCGGTCATGGCAATCAAAAGCATGAACGGTATGGTCAAGGCTGACCGGCGTGTAACGACGTGTTCCATTGTTAGCCCCTTGATGAATCAGCCAACGGTTCTGTTGGCTGGCGTCGATGACGTCATCTACATAGGCTAATTCTGGCAGGGTCAGGTGTCTGGACCGGCAGCGCAATTTTCAGACGGATCGCGCAGCAGTTTTATTGCCGATGGCATTTGATCTGTGCAGGGCACTATGCCCGACGGCGAGACATGACCTGCAAGGGCGCTTCGCCGAATGCCGCTTTGTAAAAGCGCGTAAATCGACCCGGGTTTGAAAATCCAAAGCGCAGTGCGACTGCGGTCAGCGTGGCCTCTGCATCACTGGAACGAAGCGCCTCACGCGCTGCTTCAAGACGGAATTGCCGAATGGCAAGAAGCGGTGTTGTGTCCCGGAAGTTCCGAAACACATGCTGCAAAGATCGCACGCTACAGCCGGCTGCGGCTGCAACATCGTGGAGCGCGATGGGGTCTTCCACATGGGCCCGGATATAAGCCTCGGCGCGCCGCAGAATTCCGGGTGTCGCGGCAATGTTCGGTCGCTCCAGCTGGTCGGAGTAATTGTGCGTCACGGATCGCAGGAGGGTATAGATCAGAAGATCGGAAAATGACCGGTTTGCCGCCTCGTTTCCAAGAAACGTTGGTGTGGGTGCCTGAAGTTCGACCATCAACATGTTGACAAGATGGCGAAGGACCGTTGAAGTCTCCCGATCCCATTGAAAGACTGGATGAAACTCCAGACCACCCGGAACCGGGGCATCCATGAGTGCTGAAAGACGTTGTGTCAGGCTGGCTTGCGGTATCCAGATCGCAACGCGCTCTTGCGAGCCGGTTGAGGTCAGATCCGTTTCCGGCATCCCACGGTAGATCAATCCCAGCTTCGGGTTTATTGCTTGCGCGACCTTGCCCTTTTCGGAAAAGGTCAGCACGCCCTTGCCAACCACGGTCAGGCAATAGTCGGGAATACCTATGCCGGTGATTGACATCCTTGCTGCAAGGCTGTCGGCAACAAAGGCAACCTCAAGTTCCCCGGCCTTGCTTGCACCCCGGACGGAGACGTCCTTGTTCGGCGCAATCCGCCCTGCCGATTTGCCAAGGATTGAATAGCGGATCCGGTGATACTCGGGCCCAAGGAAGTACGGGCGCAGCTGGGGCCAGTAGCTTCCGCTTTCAAGGTCCTGAAGGTCCTGAATACTTGCCAGCTTGAACCCGCTGCGCGGGCTGCCATCCTGGTCTGTCGGTATCCAGTCCATTCCAAGCTCTAGGTCGCAATTCCAGAGCCCTGAAGGAACTGGCGCCAGTCTGCCAGATCCGTGATGTCCAGCGCACCTTCAGCGGCTTGGCTTTCGCAGAGAAACCCGAAGACCGTCTTTCCATCCGACAGCTGCACAGTTCCGATCCCAAGCGGTGAAGGGATCGTCTGCATGAAACCTCCGAAATGGGAAAGCGGGATAGCCCATAGCTCTAGCGCAATCTCGCCACCCCTGCCGGGGGCTGTGCGGACGAGGCCGGGCCGGTAAGGGGGGCCACCGGGCAAGGCGAAGAACCTGTAGTCCGCACAGGTGCGGGCCGTGCCGACAAAGGTCGCGCCGCGCGACACCAGCTTGGGGTTCAGCGGCAGGCCGGACATATGCGCCCCACAGACGGCGATTGTGATCGTATCGCCATGCGTGCCGGGCTGAACCGGTTGCTGGACGACTGGCCATTGCGTTGCACCCAGCGTCCGGTTGCCCGCGGCCTCCAGCCGCAGGGCCACAGCGGCCAGAAGATGATCTTGCCCGGCCTTGGCCAGCAATGTCACGCTGCCCGGACGCCCATCGCTGCGGGCGGGCACCGGCACGGCGAGGCCGCACATGTTCAGCAGGTTGACGAAGTTCGTGTAGGTGCCGAAGTTGGAATTGGGGGTCACAGGATCATCCGTCAGGTCCTGCACCGTGTAGAACGTCGGGATCGTCGGCACGCAAAGCAGGTCAAGCCCGGCAAGCGCCGGTTCGGCAAGGCGAGCCAGTTCCTTCAACCGGTACATTCCGCGGAAGGCATCGGCGGCGCTCAGGCTTTCGGCCTTGCCGATGATCTTGCGCGTGACGGGAAGAATTGCCTCGGGGTCAGACTTCAGCAGGTCTTCGATCACCGTATAGCGCTCGGCCACCCAGGCCCCGTCGTAAAGCATGGCGGCCACGGCATAAAGCGGCGCAAAGTCCACTTCCTCAATCACCGCACCAGAGGCGCGCAGGATGCTGGCCGCAGCATCGAAGGACGCAGACTGAACCAGATCACCAAAGAACCTGATGCTTTCAGGGCTTGGGATACCGACTTTCAGGACAGGTGGGGCAGGCGAAAGGTCGGGCGCGGCAAAGGGGCGGGCGTAGGCATCGGCGGGGTCATAGACGCAGGCCACCTGATAGGCGCGCCACGCGTCCTGCACGGTCAGACCGAAGATCGACACGGTCTCGATGCTGCGGCAGGCGGGGACCACGCCGCTTGCCGACAGGGCACCGAGGCTGGGCTTCAGGCCCACGATGTTGTTCAACGCCGCGGGCACCCGGCCAGACCCTGCCGTATCCGTGCCAAGCGAAAGGGTCACGATGCCCTGCGCCACCGCCACGGCAGAACCGGCTGACGACCCACCCGGCACTATGGCCGCATCAAGCGCGTTCATGGGCACCCCGTAGGGCGAGCGGACACCGACAAGCCCCGTTGCGAACTGGTCAAGGTTGGTCTTGCCGATGCACAGGGCGCCCGCGGCCTTGAGCCGGGCCACGACAAAGGCATCCTCGTCGGCCATGTAGGCGAAAGCCGGGCAGGCGGCTGTCGTTGGGCAACCTGCCACGTCGATATTGTCCTTGACCGCGAAGGGCACCCCCCAAAGCGGGCGCGTCGGATCATAGGGCCCCAGCGCCATTGCCGCGGCCAGCACCTCGTCCTGCGGGATCAGGGTGATGAAGATGGCCTGATCACACACTTCTGCAATCCGGTCATAGACTTGCGCCACAACATGCGCGACCGGCGTTCCGGCTGCATAGGCTGCATGCAGGGCCGGGATTGTCAGGGCTATGTCGGTCACGGTCTGTCCTTCGTCGGGGTCTCTCCACTCCCTGCCAAGGTCGTGCTTCAAAGCGCCGAATGCAAATGCTAAGAATTCACAAAAGCGGTGCAAAAAATGCATCGCAACTAGGCGAAAGCATTGGGGGCACGATGAAGCATCTGCAGGATTTCGCCTATATCGAGGCGGTGATGCGGGCCGGGTCGATCCGCAAGGCGGCGGATGACATGAACATCACCGCCTCGGCGCTGAACCGGCGGATCCAGCGGTTTGAGGAGGAGTTCGGCTCCGAGATCTTCGAGCGTCTGCCGCGCGGGGTGCGGCTGAATCCGGCAGGCGAACTTCTGGTGCAGCATTTCCGCGCGCAGGTATCGGACCTGCGGCGGGTGCAAAGCCAGGTCGCCGATCTGTCGGGCATCCGGCGCGGGCATGTGTCGGTGGCCTGTTCGCAGGCCCTGATCCCCTACTTCATGCCGGAACAGATTGCCCGCTATCGTGAAAGCCACCCGGGGGTCACCTTTTCCGTCAGTGTCCGTGACCGTGAAGCCGCCGAACGTGATCTGAGCACGTTCCGCAGTGACATAGCGCTCGTCTTCGAACCTGTGCTGCTGGTGGACTTTGAGGTGCAGATGTCGGTTCCCCAGACGATCCATGCCCTGATGCGGGACGACCACCCGCTTGCCGGGAAACCAGAGCTGCGCTTGCGCGACTGCCTTGACCACCCGCATGTGGTGCCAAGCAGGCAATACGGCGTGCGCCATCTTCTGGATGCCGCCGCCGCGCGTGGATCGCGCGCCATCGCGCCAGTGGTCGAGGCAGATTCCTTCGACTTCATGCGCCACTATGTGCTGCACGAAAATGCGATCGCGTTTCAGATTCCGATCGGGCTGAAGCTCTGGCCCGGCTCTGGCCTGACGATGCGGCCCCTGTCTGGCCGCGATGTTCCTGCCGGGAACTTGCTACTTGGCCAGATGCGCGGGCGCACGCTGCCCGTCGCGTCGGCGCGCTTCGCGCAAAGCCTTCGGCTGGCGCTGCAGGCGATGACCTGACCTTCGGTTCCTGACTGCTGCATTTTTTGCACCACTCATGCAAAAAAATAGCAGACGTCAGAAGCAATGAAACATCCTAGCCTTCCTGTCAGAACCCAATCCCGATGGCCGCAGCAGGCCGGACAGCGCTGACAGGAGCGAACCGATGACAGCCTTCAACACCCTTTCTCGCCGCCGTTTTCTTGGGTCCTCCGCCGCGCTGGCAGGTGCGTCGGCCATGGGCGGTGTGCTGGGGGCCGGGGCCGCCCTGGCGCAAACGCCCTTGACCGTCGGGTTCATCTACGTCGGCCCGAAGGACGATTTCGGCTACAACCAAGCCCATGCCGAGGGTGCCGCCGCCGTGAAGGCGATCCCCGGCGTGACGGTTCTGGAAGAAGAGAACGTCCCCGAATCCGTCGATGTCCAGAACACCATGGAGTCGATGATCAACTTCGACGGGGCGACACTGATCTTCCCGACCTCATTCGGCTACTTCAACCCCCACATCCTTGAGCTTGCGCCAAAATTCCCGAACGTGCGCTTTCAGCACGCGGGCGGGCTTTGGACGCCGGAAAACCCGGCCAACATCGGGTCTTACTTCGGCTATATCGGGATGGGGCAGTATCTGAACGGGGTTGCTGCCGGACATGCCAGCGTCACCAAGAAGATCGGCTTTGTCGCGGCAAAACCGATCCCGCAGGTGGTGAACAACATCAACTCTTTCCTTCTGGGCGCGCGGTCGGTGGATCCGTCCATCACCTGTCAGGTGATCTTCACCGGCGAATGGTCGCTGGCCGTGAAAGAGGCCGAGGCGACGAACGCGCTATGCGATCAGGGCTGCGATGTCATCACCTGCCATGTCGACGGGCCCAAGGTCGTTTGCGAAACCGCTGCCGGCCGGGGTGCCTTTGTCTGCGGCTATCACGCCGACCAGACCGCGCTTGCGGGGGACAAATATCTGACCGGGGCGGAATGGAACTGGGCCGGCGTCTATACCGGCATGATCGAAACCGTGCAGGCCGGTGGCACCATCGACAATTTCGTGCGCGGTGGCCTGGCCGAGAACTTCATCAAGATGAGCCCGCTTGGCCCCGCCGTTTCCGATGCAGGCCGCGCCCAGTTTGAAGCGACCAAGGCCGAGATCATGGCAGGTGGCTTTGCCGCCTACAAAGGCCCGCTGAAGGACAACACCGGCGCCGAGGTCGTGCCCGCTGGCGCTGCCCTTGTGGAAACGGACGTGGCGATTGAAAGCATCGGCTATCTGGTCGAAGGCGTCATCGGTTCCACGAGCTGAGCGTGACCAACGAGGCGCAACCCCACGTGCGTCTGCTGCGGGCACCGGCACTGTCGGTGGTGGTGCCACGGTCCGAAGGTTTTGTGATCCCGCTGGCGGCATTGCTGGCGGGGTCCCTGGCCTTCAGCCTGTTTCTGCTGATGGTGGGGAAATCACCGCTCGCCTTCTTCGGGCTGGTGTGGACGGCTGGCTTCAGCACGGCGTTTTCCTGGCAGAACACGCTTTCACAAGTCTCACCCCTTATGTTTGCAGCTTTGTGTGTTGCCTTGCCCGCACGTTTGGGGCTGGTTGTGATCGGCGGCGAGGGGGCCATCGTCCTTGGGGGGCTGGCCGCCGCGGTGGCGGGTACGGTTGCGGTGGGCTGGTCCCCCGCAATCGGGCTGGTGTTGATGGCCCTGTCGGCGATGGCGATTGGCGGCGGCTGGATCGCCACCATCGGCGCGCTGCGGATCAAGCGCGGGGTGAATGAGACCATCGCCTCGCTCTTGATGGCCTATATCGCCATCGCGCTGTTCAACCATCTGGTCGAAGGCCCGTTCCGCGACCCGGCAAGCCTGAACAAGCCGTCAACCTTGCCGCTGGCCGAAAGCCTGCGCCTGGGGGAGATGCCGTTCATTTCCGCCCATTGGGGCGTTCTGGTCGGCATCATCGCCTGCATAGCCTGCTGGGTGCTGATTGAGCGGACGACCCTTGGCTTTGCTGCACGCATCGCCGGCGACAACCTGCGCGCGGCACAGGTCCAAGGCCTGCCTGTCGGAAAGCTGGTGATCGGGTTCACCGCGCTTGGTGGGGCCTTCGCCGGGCTTGCCGGGTTTTTCGAGGTTGCCGCCGTGCATGGGTCGGCCAACGGGTCGCTGATCGCGGGCTATGGCTATACCGGCATTCTTGTGGCCTTCCTTGCGCGGCACAATCCCTTAGCCATCATTCCGGTGGCAATCCTGCTTGGCGGATTTGCCGCCTCAAGCGGGTTGATCCAGCGCCGGATGGACCTGCCGGACGCCACGATCCTGGTGTTTCAGGGGATGATCTTCGTGGCGATCCTGCTATCGGAAACCGCTTACGGCCGGTTCAGGATCTTTACCCCCGCCTATTGGGAGGGCCGCTGATGGACCCTGTGGATATCGGCCTTTGGGGTGTTCCGCTGGCAATCCTTGCCGGAGCGATCCGCGTGTCTACCCCGTTTCTGTTCGTCTCGCTGGGCGAATGCCTGACAGAACGGTCGGGCCGCATCAACCTTGGGCTGGAAGGCACGCTGATCTTTGGCGCGATGGCGGGCTATGCCATCGCCTATGAAACGGGGTCGCCGTTTCTGGGGGTTGCAGCCGCCGCGCTTGCCGGGGTGGTGTTCGGCCTCTTTCACGGCTGGGTCTGCAAGTTCAAGGGCGTGAATGACATCGCCATCGGCATCGCGCTGATGCTGCTTGGCACCGGGCTCGCGTTCTTTTTCGGCAAGCCCTACATCCAGCCCGTCGCGCCAAAGCTGCCATCCATTTCCCTTGGGGGCTGGTCGGACGTACCGCAGGTTCAGGCCGCGTTGCAGGTCAATGTGCTGTTCCTTCTGGGCGCTGTCCTGGCGGTTTTCCTGTGGTGGATGTTTCGCGCAACCCGCGTGGGGCTGGTGATCCGCGTTGTCGGTGACAGCACCGATGCAGCCCGCGCCATGGGCCTGAACGCCGACCGCGTGCGCCTGTTGTCCACCGCGGCGGGCGGGGCCTTCGCCGGAATCGCGGGGGCCTACCTGTCGCTTTACTACCCCGGCAGCTGGAATGAGGGGGTGTCCTCCGGTCAGGGACTGATGGCCGTGGCGCTGGTGATCTTTGCCCGCTGGAACCCGATCAACTGCTTCTGGGCTGCGCTTCTGTTCGGCGGGGCCGGTGCCCTTGGCCCGGCGCTGCAATCGGTCGGGGTATCGGAAGGGTACTACCTGTTCTTCGCGGCCCCTTACGTTCTGACACTGGGGCTGCTGATCGCGACCTCGTCGCCAGAGCGGGCCATGCAGGGTGCCCCCGCCGAACTCAGCATCACGAAATAGGAGAGCAGAATGAACGGGTTGGGCGGGCTGAACAAATCGGACAATGGCGTGGTGATCGGTCTTGTGCAGCTGAAACTGCCAGTGGTCGTCACCCCTGCCGACCTTGCCCGCCAGACCGCACGCGTGGTGGAACTGGTCGCCAAGGCGCGACGGAACCTTGGCACGATGGATCTGGTCGTGTTCCCCGAATACATGCTGCACGGCCTGTCGATGGACACCAACCCCGCCATCATGTGCCGGATGGACGGGCCAGAGGTTGCCGCGCTGAAGCAAGCCTGCATCGACAACGCAATCTGGGGCTGCTTTTCGATCATGGAGCATAATCCCGGCGGTTATCCCTACAACACCGGCCTCATCATCGACGACAAGGGCGAGGTGCAGCTTTACTACCGCAAGATGCACCCTTGGGTGCCGGTTGAACCGTGGGAGCCGGGCAATATCGGCATCCCCGTTTGCACCGGGCCGAAGGGCGCAAAGCTGGGTCTCATCATATGCCATGACGGCATGTTCCCCGAGATGTCGCGCGAGGCCGCCTACAAGGGGGCCGAGATCATGATCCGCACGGCAGGCTACACCGCGCCGATCCGGCAAAGCTGGCGCTTCACCAACCAGTCGAACAGCTTCTGCAACCTGATGGTCACCGCCAATGTCTGCATGTGCGGGTCGGACGGCACCTTCGACAGCATGGGCGAAGGGATGATCGTCAACTTCGACGGCACCGTCATCGCGCATGGCACCTCGGGCCGAGTGGATGAGATCATCACCGCCGAGGTTCGCCCAGACCTTGTGCGCGAGGCTCGGGCTGGCTGGGGGGTGGAAAACAACCCCTACCAATTCGGCCATCGCGGCTATGTCGCGGTGAAGGGTGGCGCGCAGGATTGCCCCTATACCTACATGACCGACCTTGCCGCAGGCACCTACCGCTTGCCGTGGGAAGATACCGTCCGCATCACCGACGGCACGAGTTGCGGCTTCCCCGCGCCGACCCGCGTTTTCGGTGAAACCACACAGGAGGCCGCCGAATGACCACCATTGCCAGCCAACCCTACGCCTGGCCCTGGAACGGCGACCTGCGGCCCGACAATACCGCGTTGATCATCATCGACATGCAGACCGATTTCTGCGGCCCCGGCGGCTATGTCGATGCGATGGGCTATGACCTGTCGCTGACCCGCGCACCGATCGAACCGATCAAGGCGGTCGTCTCTGCCATGCGGGCCAAGGGCTACACCATCATCCACACCCGCGAAGGCCACCGCCCCGACCTTTCCGACCTGCCGCCGAACAAGCGCTGGCGGTCGCAGCAGATTGGCGCGGGGATCGGTGACCCCGGCCCCTGCGGCAAGATCCTGATCCGTGGCGAAGCTGGGTGGGACATCATCCCCGACCTGTATCCCGCGCCGGGAGAGATCATCATCGACAAGCCCGGCAAGGGGTCTTTCTGTGCCACCGATCTGGAAATGATCCTGCGCACCCGTGGCATCGCCAACATCATCCTGACCGGAATCACCACCGACGTCTGCGTGCATACAACCATGCGTGAGGCGAACGACCGGGGCTTCGAATGCGTGATCCTGTCCGACTGCTGCGGTGCGACTGACAAGGGCAACCATGAAGCCGCGCTGAAGATGGTGCTGATGCAGGGCGGCGTGTTCGGCGCCGTCTCGGACAGCGCGGCCTTGATCGCGGGCCTGCCATGAGCCCGCCCCCCAGAACCGCGCAAGGTGCCATCAGCGTCGAGGCGCTGAACATGACGATGCGCTTTGGCGATTTCACCGCACTGGATGACGTGTCAATCAAGATCGGGGCAGGCCGCTTCCACGCCCTTCTGGGCGAGAATGGCGCGGGCAAGTCCACCTTGGTCAAGGCGCTCATGGGGTCTTACCGTGCGACCGCTGGCACCGTGCTTGTCGCGGACCGCGAGGTCGAAATGACCGAACCGAAAGTGGCACAAGGTCTGGGTCTTGGCATGGTCTACCAGCATTTCACGCTGGTTCCGTCGCTGACGGCTGCGGAAAATCTGGTGATCAGCCGTGCCGATACCCCTGCAGTAATCAACTGGAAGGCCGAAGGTGCAACGCTGCGGGCCTTCATGGCGCGCATGCCCTTTTCCGTACCGCTGGATCAGCCCGTCAACCGTCTTGCCGCCGGGGAAAAGCAGAAACTTGAAATCCTCAAGCAGCTTTACCTTGGCCACCGCTTCCTGATTCTTGATGAGCCGACGTCGGTCCTTACCCCGGCCGAGGCGGATGAGGTGCTGGGCCATGTCCGCGCGCTGACCCAGGCGGGGGAAGTGACGGTTCTGATGATTACCCACAAGTTCCGCGAGGTGACCGCCTTTGCCGATGAACTGACCGTCCTGCGTCGCGGCAAACGGGTGGGCGGCGGCAAGGTGGCCGACCTGACCCCAGCCGACATGGCCAGCATGATGATGGGCGAGGCGCCGAAACCCTCCAACCGCCAGCGTACGGTGACTGCGGGCAAGGTGGTCCTGCAGATCGACGGCGTCCGGGCAATGGACCGTTCCGGCCTGAAACCCATTGCAATCGATGGTGTGTCCTTGCGGGCGGGCGAGATTTTGGGGGTCGCGGGGGTGTCCGGCAATGGCCAGATGGAGTTGATGGAAATCCTGACCGGCCAGCGCCCGTTGACCAGCGGCAAGATCATCCTGAACGGCACGACCTACACCGCCACGCGCACCGAAGCCAAGCAGCACAAGGTCCGCTATCTGCCCGAAGAACCCCTGCGCAACGCCTGCGCCCCACGGATGAGCGTGGCAGAAAACCTTGCCTTTCGCAGCTTTGACGAAACCGACTTGGCCAAACCGGCCTTCTGGAAAAGCAACTCGGCGATTGCCCGCAATGCCGCCGCGTTGATTGCCGCCTTCAACGTGAAGACCTCCAGCCTTGCCGCCCGGATTTCCTCGTTGTCGGGGGGCAACGTGCAGCGCGCGGTTCTGGCCCGTGAACTGACCGGCGATGTCGAAGTGCTGATCGTGTCCAACCCCTGTTTCGGTCTGGATTTCGCCGCCGTCTCCGCCATCCGCGACCGTCTGGTCGAGGCGCGGAACCGCGGTGTCGCCATCCTGCTGATCAGCGAGGATCTGGATGAAATCATGGAGCTTTCCGACCGGATCATCGTGATGTCCGAAGGCCAGATCGCCTTTGAAACCCCCATCGCTACCGCGAATGTCGCCGAGATCGGCCACCACATGGCGGGACATGCCTGATGCCAGCAATCCACGCCCGGCCCTTCGATTTTGCCTTTGAACGCGCCACCATCGGCCTTGTCGTGATCGACATGCAGCGCGATTTCATCGAACCGGGCGGCTTTGGTGCCTCGCTTGGCAATGATGTCAGCCTTCTGCAGGCCATCATCCCCACCACACGCCGCCTGATCCAGGGGTTTCGGGACGCGGGTCTGCCGGTCATCCACACCCGCGAATGTCACCGGCCTGACCTGTCAGACCTGCCGCCCGCCAAGCGCGACCGGGGCAGCCCCAGCTTGCGGATCGGGGACCCGGGGCCGATGGGTCGTATCCTGATTGCGGGTGAGCCGGGGGCGGACATCATTCCCGAACTGGCACCCCTGCCCGGCGAATATGTCATCGACAAACCCGGTAAAGGTGCGTTCTACGGCACGGATTTCGGGGCCCATTTGCAGCGGCTGTCGCTGCGCCAACTGGTCTTTGCCGGGGTCACCACCGAAGTCTGCGTCCAGACCACGATGCGGGAGGCGAATGATCGCGGCTATGACGGGTTGCTGGCGACCGACGCCACCGAAAGCTATTTCCCCGCCTTCCGCGACGCCGCGATCGAGATGATCGTGGCCCAAGGCGGCATTGTCGGCTGGGCTGCCTCCACCGATGCCATTCTGGAGGCCCTGAATGCCTGACCCCAAATCCATTGCCAGCCTTCTGCCGCATGGCTGGGATCAGATGCCGTTCGAACACTTTCGGGAAGGTGTCGAGATTTGCCGCCTTTGGCAGGGCAGTCCGGACGTCGCATTGCTGCGCTACGCTCCGGGCGCGACCATACCGCGCCATCGCCACCGGGGGTTGGAGACCATTCTGGTCCTCTCTGGCACGCAAAGCGACGATGCGGGCGACTATGAAAAGGGCACCATCGTGTTCAACCCCGAAGGGTCTGAACATCGGGTCTGGTCGGACCGCGGCTGCGTGGTTCTGATCCAGTGGGAGCGGCCGGTGGAATTTGTCTGACCGAAGCAGGCGCGTCGCCTGCGGTTGCAAGGTGTTCCCGCAGTCCTTGCATCTGCGACAGTGACCCGATCTGGCAAAATTCGTCGATCTTGGACGGTAAACCGTGTAGGGTGGGCGTATTGATTCAGGAATATTTGCCATGATCACTGACAAGGCAACGCCAGGGGCCAAGGGCTCTGTTGGTCAGATGGGGGACGGTGTCGTGATCGGCATGGTCCTTGGCTTTCAGGATGCCGTGCCACTGGTCGTCTTTCCGGGCAATGCTCAGGACACCGCAATTCCCGCGCGCAGCCTTGCACGGCTCGACACTGGCGATCTTGGGGCTGAGGTGGCGCTGCTGTTTGAAGACGGTGACTGCGCCCGCCCGCTGATCGTGGGCAAGCTGGTGGAACCTCAGCGCCCTGCAGCGGGCTCGGTGGTGGTCGCGGACGGCCAGATGCTGCGGCTGGTCGCGAAGGAGCGGATCGAGTTGCGGGTCGGCAAGGCCAGCCTGATCCTTGAGGCGGACGGCCATATCACCCTGCGTGGCACCGACCTTGTCAGCCACGCCTCGCGGTCCAACCGGATCCGGGGCGGCTCGGTCAACCTGAACTGACCCCGTGTCCGCCCCGGTCCTGCCCCACATCCTGCGCCAGCACGCCGAGCAGGCGGCCTTCCTGTGGACGGTCTACGACCGCGCGCGCCTGTTCCCGGAGGAAAACCCGGAACTGGACGAGTTGCGCATCAGCCGCCTGCTGGAACGGCTGGAGGCGCATCTGGACGGCTTGCGGATTGCGGGGGCGGACGGCGTGAAGCTGGCCGAAGAACGCTTCGCGGAATACCCGGAGGCAGGCGAGCTGTTCGTGATCCGCATGCTGCAACCGGGGGCCCAAGGGGTGCGGGTGGCGGAATTGGATCTGGGCAAGGTGCGTGAGTATCTGGGGGAGAGGTTGGGGGGCACCCGATAGGCGTATCAGCCCCCGAACTGGGCCATGTCCAGACGGCTTAGAAAGATGTTGCCATCATAGCCAAGCTCGAAACCTGACCAGTTCTCTCCGTCGAAGACGAACACCTCTTTCCATCCGGCAATGACCAACAGGTCTTCCGAGCTGTGCATCCTGAAACCCTGACCGATCGCGCGGAAGGGTTCGATCCGGTCGCCCCGTTGGATGGACAGGCCGAAATTGGCATCGCTCCAATAGCGCTGGCCCTTGAACTCGGCTATTCCCATGAAGCTGTGCCCTTCGTTGACAAGCGGAATCAGTTCCATGTCGCGGATTTCGTAGCACTGGCCCTCGAAACCTGCGAGGTAGATGCTGTTGTCAGCGCCGATGTAGATGTCGTTGAAATTGGCCTGAACGGGAAGCTCAAGCGCTATCCATTGGCGCCCGTCAAGCCTAAGCAGCTCCCCTCGGCTGCCGCAGGCGTGGATGGTGTCGACCGATCGGCCGTGAACTGACTTGATGTAGCTCTCTTGATAAGGCTCAAGCGCCAGCCATTCGGCAGAGTCGCGCATGTAGGCGATGCCACGATTGCCGAAGACGTAATGGTGGCGGTCATCCAGGGACCAGATGCGACGCAGCATACTCGGCTTCAGGGTGGTCTGGCGGTCGCCCTCGGGCTGAAGCTCATGAATGATGCCGCCAAGTTCCAGCACAAGGTGGCGGTCCGGTGCGACGCTGGAATGCGATTTGATCGAATCCTCGATGCGCAGGCGGATATCGAAGGTCAGCGACGGGCCGAACCGCACATCCAGCAGGAACGAGCGCGCAAATTCGCTGCGGTCATTGCTCAACTCGAAACTGGCGCTGAAGTGGTCTCCGCCAAGGTGGAAGGCCTCGATGGTTTCGATGTCGACATCTTCGGGCGCTAGGGCGTCAATCGGCCAGCCGCCGGGAGGAATGGCTTTGGTGACCATCGGGCTATGTCCTTATCTTGACGGTCTTGATTTCATCGACTGTCGGTTGTCGCATCTTTCCGGTCTGGGCATCTTTCACAGGTTGGGCCGACGCGGCCAGATAGGAAAGAATGATCAGCGTAAGGCAATCGAGTGCATCCTTCTTGGTCTTGTCGTCCTTGCCCTGCAGCGCCTCGTGATGTTTGCCCACAGCCTCCATGGTCTTTTCGCAAGCCTTCCCAACGGTCGGCTGCGGGTTTTCGTTCTCGGCCAGGAATTCCCGCATGTCTGCCGTCTTTTCGTAATGCGGCGTGTTCTTCTTCGAACCTTCGCCGCGCTTGCCGAACCCGTCAGCCTCCTTGTGCCGCGAGGTCATGCAGACGCACGGGGCCTGGTCAACGTCATACTTGGGGAAGTTCTTGTAATTCGGGCCGCCGCGCGCCTTTTGCAGCATCTGATTCTCAAAGAAATGTTCGGATTCCTTGACTGGCTTCTTGCCTGCCGCCTTTTCTTCAGCTGTCGTGCAATCGCTTTTGGCATGCGTGTGCACCGGCATCCCGATCTTTTCCAGCAATGCGGCGCAGTCGAAAACGTCGGTTCCAGGTTTGCAAATCTCCGGCCACGGCCCGGTATTTCCAATTGGCGACGCATGGTTGTGCGTCGCCAGATCGCTGAACCGGATCACTGGCTCGCCTTCAAACTTCACGTCCGTCGACCAGCTGTTGAAATACTTCTTGCCGGTGTTCTTCGACGTGATGACACCCTTTTTCGCCGCGCACCCGGCCTCGGTCCCGGAAGTCTTCTTTTCGTCCGACTTGTTCTTGATGTTCACCGTCTTGCCGGAAATCAGCACGGTTGCCGTGCCGCTTTCGGTATCCGACGCCATCCCGAAGCTGGGATAGGGGATTGGCACGCCCGGAGGCGTTGCCGGGTTTTCGGGCGGGGTGAAGCACACGTCGGGCATGGCGGCGATGGTCTGGGCCTGCACGGCCTTGCCCGAAATCTCCAGCCCGTTCGCGAAAACATTGCCGCCCATCACGCGGCCCTCCGCACGGCGTGGAACACGGCTGCTCCACAGGCACCATCGTCGCCAGAGCCTTCCATCAGCGCGGGGCTGCCGGGGGCGTAGCCGCGCGCCTCGGCGGTCATCAGTTGCGCCAGCATCACGGGCACGACGGCGGCGCCGATGTTGCCAAGGTTTTCGGCCGGGCTCCACAGGTCCTGAAACGGGGTGCGGCCCCGTTCAAGGCGCAGGCTGGCAAGCGTGGCCTGCTTGAAGAAGAACTGCTCTCCGATCAGGTCAGAGATGCGGTATTCGACATGCGCCAGATCGACATGCGCTTCGTCCATCGCAATCTGATAGGCCCGTGTCATCCCATCACCGCGAAGCGGCAGGTCGAGGCCATCCTCACCAGCGGCGTTGTAGATATGCGCAACCTCTCGGGCGAGGCCGAGCCCGGTAAGGCGCAGAGGGCCCGGGGAGGCAGTGCACAGAACGGCGGCGGCGGCCTCGCCCGGAATGAACCCGTTGGCGTTGCCGGGGCCAAGCAGACGGTTCTGGCCAAGGTAATGGGCCACGGATTGCGCGGTCAGATAGCTGTCGAGGCCAAGGATGATGACCGGGTCTTCCCCGGCGGCAACAAGACGGCGGGCACGGTCCAGCGCCACGAACCCCGACGGGCGGCCATGCGCGATGATCTGCAGCCGGGGGGCGGGGATCTGCAGGATCTCGGCCAGCAAACCGGCCAGAACGGCGGGGTCTGGAACCGGGCGGCCAGGGCGACCCTCTTCGGCGAGGCACAGAAGGATCGGCACTCCGGCCAAGCCTGCCGCCAACCCTGCGGGCATCTGGCGGCGAAGGTCCGCCAAGGCGCCCGCCGCCAGATGCGCCATCCGCTTGACGCCGATCCAGTTGCGCGGCAGGGGCACAGCCCCGCCTATCAGCCATTCGCCATCCGGTCCCATGAAGCGCGTCTCGGCAAATCCGTCGAGCCGCCCGCGCATCGCGGCGCAGGACGATGCCGCGTCAAGGCCCACGCAGGTGACCATGCCCGCGGCCTGGATATGCAGCGAAAAGGTCATTCCGCGGCCTCGGCGGCGCGGCTGACCGGGTCAAGCGTCAGATAGGATTTGCCGGCGTCGCGTGCGCGCACCAGACCGCGGGATGGCCGGCCCACCCACGCCTCGGAAAACTCGGTGATGATCCGGTGAATGCGCGTGTCGCAGCGCCAGGTCAGGGTGAACTGGCGGGCCTCGCAGTCAAAGGCAAGGGTGTCGGGGCGCAGGGTTTGTTGCAGGGCGATGTCGCGGCCGCGAAAGATGGTCACGGGCAGATCGGTGTCGGGCAGGCGAAACTCTTCCCGGCCCTGCGGGGTCAGGCCGACGATGATGACGGGCGTGCCGGGGGCGGGCGGGGTGATCTGCTGATCGGGCGGGGCGCATTGGTAATAACGTTCGTCAAAGTCGGGCGGCAGGAAGGGAAAGATGGTGTCTTTCCAGATGTCGTCATAGGTGCCGGCATGGCGCAGGCGGGTCGGAAAGACGCGCGGGATCGGGCCAAGCGCCATGGGCCGATGCGCCCCGAAGGGTGAGGTGACCGGGTCATCGACCGCTTCGGTCAGGGGCAGGTCAAGCCCGTCGATGCGTGACCCCGCGCTGACGGTCGCGAAGCCCAAACCATAGGGATTTTCGGCATAGACGGGGGGCATTTTCTCATCAGTCCGGCTGCGGTCCGGGCCACCGAAGGCGGCGTCATAGCCGAAGGCGAGGCGGGTAAACGGGAAGGGTCGGGTGGCCGCTATCGAAGGGCCAAGTGTGCGCCACTGCCGGGGGCCGACCACATCAAACTGCTTGGTCCAGTCCCCCACCCGCAGACCGACGCGCACCCGTTCCGCCGGTTTGCCGCCGGGCGCATAGGCCGCCCCTTGTGCCACCACATCGCAGGCCGCCTTGCGAAAGGCAAAGTCGGTTTCCCACAAGGGCGCGCTGAACCCCGGCGCGCCAAGGTAGTCATCCGCCATGATCAGCGGGCGCTGCACCTTGGCCCGTTTCGGCACCCCGCCGGGCGCTGGAAAGTCGAAGGTTGCCTTGATGACCAGCGACAGAAACTCACGCCCTTCCGCGTCCATCCCCATGGTGAACTGGCACGAATAGCGGGTGGAGGTGCGGATCAGCATCGCCTATGCGCCCAAAGCTATTCGAAACTGTAGGCAAAGCCCTCGGGCGTGCCGGTAACGGTGACCTTCGTCAAAGGCGTTCCTTCCAGCTTGCGGTTCAGCACCTGGCGGGAGAGTTCCGGCAAAAGGGTATTGGTCAGGATGGCGTCGATCATCCGCCCGCCGCTTTCCAGTTCGGTGCAGCGCGCCTTGATCTGGTCCATCACGCCTGCACCGATGACAAACTCGGCGTCGTGGCCTTTGGACAGACGCTTGGCAATGCCGCGCAGCTTGTGCCCGGCAATGGCCTCGATCATCGCGTCGGACAGCGGGTAATAGGGGATGGAGACGATCCGCCCCAGAAGCGCCGCCGGGAAGGTCTTGAGCAAGGGCGCGCGCAGGCTGGCGGTGAGGGTTTCCAGATCGGCGGTGCCTTTGCCATCATCGGTCAGCGTCATGATTTCATCCGACCCGACGTTGGTAGTCAGAAGGATCAGGCAGTTCTTGAAGTCGATCCGGCGACCTTCGCTGTCATCCATCATGCCCTTGTCGAAGACCTGAAAGAAGATCTCGTGCACGTCGGGATGGGCCTTTTCCACCTCGTCCAGCAGGACCACGGAATAGGGGCGGCGGCGGACGGCTTCGGTCAGGATGCCACCCTTGCCATAGCCGACATAGCCGGGCGGCGCGCCTTTCAGGGTGCTGACGGTGTGGGCCTCCTGAAACTCGGACATGTTGATCGAGATCAGGTTCTGCTCGCCGCCGAACAGCGTTTCGGCCAGCGCAAGCGCGGTTTCGGTCTTGCCGACACCGGAAGGCCCGCACAGCATGAAGACCCCAACAGGTTTTTCCGGCGCGCCAAGGCCGGCAAGGCTGGTCTGGATACGGCTGGCGATCATGCCCATGGCGTGGTCCTGACCGACAACCCGCTTGGCCAGAATGGTGGCGAGGGTCAGGGCCTGTTCGGCTTGGCTGGCCAGCATCCGTCCCGCCGGAATACCCGTCCAGTCCTGTACGACGGACCCTACGGCGATGCGGTCGACCGAGGGCAGGATCAGCGGGCGTTCACCTTGCAACACGGCCAGTTCGGTGGTCTTGGCTTGCAGGGTGGCCAGCGTTTCGGCGCGCTGGGCTGCTGTCATCCGCGCGGGCGCCTCGTCGGTTGCGTCGCCTTCGGCTCCGCCCTCCTCGGAGGTCGTGGTGTCATCGACGGGCAGGCCTTCCGCGCGCAACCGCGCCCGCAGGTCAAGCACTTCGTCGACTAGCGCGCGTTCGCTGTCCCAGCGAACCCTTGCGGCCTCAAGGTCGGTGCGCACGGCGGAAAGCGCGCTTTCAACCTCGGCCTTGCGGTCGGCCACATCGATGCCGACAGCGCCTTCCCGGTCGATGATGGCGGCTTCCACCTCCAGCGATTGCAGGCGGCGTTCAATGTCTTCAACCTCAGCCGGGGTGGCGTGCTGCGACACTGCCACACGGGCGCAGACGGTATCCAGAAGGCTAATCGCCTTGTCGGGCAGTTGCCGGGCCGGGATATAGCGGTGCGACAGGCGGACGGCGGCCTGAATCGCCTCATCCAGAATCTCGACCTTGTGGTGTTTCTCCAGCACGGCGGCGACACCGCGCACCATTCGGATGGCGGCCTCTTCACCCGGTTCCTCGACCTTCACCACCTGAAAGCGGCGGGTGAGGGCGGGGTCCTTTTCGATGTGTTCCTTGTGTTCGGCCCAGGTGGTGGCGGCAACGGTCCGCAACTCGCCCCGCGCCAGTGCCGGCTTCAGAAGGTTCGCAGCGTCGCCAGTGCCAGCCGCCCCGCCCGCGCCGATCAGGGTATGGGCTTCGTCGATGAACAGGATGATCGGCTTGGGGCTGGACTGCACTTCGTCGATCACGGCCTTCAGGCGCTTTTCGAATTCACCCTTCACCGATGCCCCCGCCTGCATCAGCCCGATATCCAGCATATGGAGATCGACCGCCTGCAACTGCGGCGGCACGTCGCCCCGCGCCAACCGCAGGGCAAAGCCCTCGACCACGGCGGTCTTGCCGACACCGGCCTCACCGGTGAGGATCGGGTTGTTCTGCCGACGCCGCATCAGGATGTCGATGATCTGGCGGATTTCCATGTCGCGGCCGATCACCGGGTCAATCTTCCCGGCCTTGGCCCGTTCGGTCAGGTTGGTCGCGTACTGCGCCAGCGCCGACTTGCCTTGCGGCTTCGCAACCGGCTCTCCTGCGGCGGCGGGGGCGGCTGTGGTCTCGACCGAGGCTTCCAGCAGCCCGTCAAGCTGCGGCTCCAGACTGTCGGGGTCGATCTTGTCGAACTCCAGGCTGATCTTCAGCATCAGCCCTTCCAGAACCGGCACCTTCATCGCGGCCAGAAGGACATGGGCCGAGCGGACCTGATCTTCCTCCCGCTCCATCTTGCCGAAGGTCCAGGCTTCGCGGATCGCGTGGAAGATGTGGTCGGAAAACTCTTCCACCGCACCCGCGCCATGGGGCAGTTTGTCCAGCGCGCGCTGGATGTCACCCTCCAGCCTTGCGCCATCAACGCCAGCGGATTGGCACAGGATGTCGAAATCGGACCGTTCGCTGCGCGACAGCGCTTCAATGAAATGTGCCAGTTCGACATAGGGATTGCCGCGCGATTTCGCACTTTGCGCCGCCGCAGAAAATGCGCGCAGGCATGTCTCGTTCAGTTTGCCGACAAGTTCCTTGCGCTTGACCGTCTCAGGAGAGCCACGCTGAGCCATGGGGTCTACCCCTTCAAAACAAGTGTGTTCAACGGATCATCAAAAAAAGGCGGGAAATTCGCCCAGACTCAGTCTAATCTGGAACGATAGATTTTGCGACTGTTTTGAAGGGGCTATCCGGGGTTCCCTCCCCCAGAGGTTGAAACCGATGATCGACGCATTGCCCGGAGACATCTTCCACCGCGGCCAGATCCTGAACAATACCTACGAGATCGAAGGCGTGCTGGGGCGCGGCGGCACGGGTGAGGTGTACCGCGCGCGAAACCTGATCTCGGGCCGGATCGTCGCGATCAAGGCGTTGAACGCGCAGTTTTCGGGGCAGGACGGCTACATCGAGCTGATGAAGCGCGAAGAGCAGATGCGCGACATCCGCGACGATGCGGTGGTGCGCTATACCGAATGTTCGCGCATGGATCAGGGGCATGTGTTTCTGGTCATGGACTACATCGCCGGGCCCTCCATCGCCGATGAGATGCTGCGCCGGCGGCTGGAACCGCGTGAGTTGATGATCATCGCGCACCGGGTGGCCGAGGGGCTGGTGGCGGCGCACAAGCAGGGCATCGTCCACCGCGACCTGTCGCCGGACAACATCATCCTGCGCGATGGCAGCCCGGAGAAGGCGACGATCATCGACTTCGGCATTGCCAAGGACACCGGGGAAGGTGCGCGCACCATCGTCGGCAATGATTTTGCGGGAAAGTATGAATACGCCGCGCCCGAACAGATGGAAGGCCGGGCGGAACCGCGGTCAGACCTTTATGCCTTGGGGGCCTTGTTGCTGGCGGCCTGGAAGGGGCAGGTCCCCTTTGCAGGGATGACCCCGGGTGAGATGATCCGCCGCAAACAGGAACGGCTGGAAACCGGTGGTGTGCCGGAACCCCTGAAGGGCCTGATCGACTGGCTGACCGAACCCGCGCTTGCCGGGCGTGCACCCTCTGCGGCGGCGGTGGTTGAACAGGTGGGCAAGGCGCTGAAAGGTCCAGCGGTGGAGCGTGGCCGCACCGCGCCCCCGACGAAGGTGACAACGCGAGGGGATGCCGGGGCTGCAGGCCGGTCAGGCGGCGGCTTTCTGGCGCTTGTGCTGGTGGTGTTGCTGGCGATGGCCGGGGGTGGGGCGTGGTATGCGGGCCTGCTGCAGCCGTTCATTGAACAACTGACCGAACAGCCCCTGCCAGTCGCCACGCCCTATACCCTTTCGGCCTCGGCGGGGGGCGGGCTGGCGACCCCGACATTTGCCGCCCACGCTCCCGATGCTGCGGCGGCCGATGCGATCCGCGCGGGCTTTGCCGCGCTTGCGGGTCAGCCGGCGGCTGACGATGCGGTGACGCTGGCGCAGGGCATGCCCGGGCCAAGCTGGTCGAGTGGCGCAGCGGCGATCTTTGATGCGGCGCGCGGGCTGGAAGGCTGGCAGATCGACCTGACGGATATGACGGCAAGGGTCAGCGGTCTGGCACCAACGCTGGCCGCAGGTGACAAGGTCCGCGCCAATCTGGAAACATGGGCCAACCTGCACAGCTTTGCCTTGCGGCTGGACATCGCGAACGGCCCCCGGGTTCTGGCACCGCAGGATGTGCAGGATGTGTTGGATGACATTGCCACCTGCGGCCCGCTGATCCAGACCGAGGCTCCGGCGGAAGGCTATGCGCTGGGCGCCACGATTACCATCGAAGGCGGCGCGCTGGAGCCGGGCTTCGACGCCACCATCGGCACGGCGCTTGCCGGGGTGATCGGCGACCGCCGCGTCGTGACCAGCCTTGATTTCCTGAACGACAACCTGTGCACGGTGCGCAACGAGCTTCCGCCGCTACCGTCAAACGCCCTGTCCATCTGGCTGGGGCAGGGCTCCACGGGCGAGGCCAATCTGACCGGCGTCTTCAGGACTGGTGAAAATCCCGTGGTCGATGTGCTGATCCCGGCCAGCGTCACGAGCGGCCGGTTGTGGGTCATGGTGGTGGACAACACCAATACCGTTTTCAACCTTTTGCCGAACGCGAACTTTGCCGAGACGGACATTACGCGGCTTGGAACGGTCGAGGGCAGCACCAGACGGGTCCGGGTGCTGTTCAGTGTCACGGAAAATCAGGCCGACAGCCGTTTGCCAAAGGCCGAAGTGAACCAGGGTGACTATGGCAAGAGCGAAATCATCGCCTTTCTGACCGAAGGCGACCTGTTCGACACGCGGCGGCCCGGCGACGAAAGCATCGCCTCCTTTGCCGAGGCGCTTGCCACGACATTGGCGGATCGACCGGGAAACATCGTGGGTTTTGCCTCTCGCATTCTGGAAACCCGACCTTGACCCAGCGACGGTCACGTGTAGGTTGAAAAAAACCTTTTTGTCTGCCAGTCTTTGCTTGGTCTAGCTGTTTTAACTCTAGGCACTTTGATATGGAAATTGCGGCATTCATCGCACCCGCAGACCCGTCGTCCCCCTCAGGGGTGGACTTGCGAAATGATGCCAGATTTCATGCCATCGAGAACCGCCTGCAAGCTGCCTCGCGCCCGGCGCGGCTTCGCCTGATCGAGGGTGGCGGCACTGGCGCGGTCGAACTGAACTGGGCCGAACTGCTGGAGGACGCCGCCGCGCTGGCACGCAGCGGTCGCGACCTGCGGCTCTTGGTGATCGTCTCCCGGCTTTTGACCAACGAGCGCGGGTTGGCGGGACTGGCCGAAGGGCTGTCCCTTCTGGCGCAAACGGTGACGCAGTACTGGGACAGCCTGCACCCCGCACTTAGGGACGCGGCGACCAAGCGTGACGCGGCCTTGCGGCGGATCAATGCGCTTTACCAGCTGGAAAACCCCGATGGCGGCGTGCTGGGCGATCTGGAGTTTGCCACCTTGCTGGCCCCGCGCGGGCTTGGGCCGATCACCGGTGGCGATCTGGCCGCAGCGGCGCTGTCGCGGTCGGCCTTTGCGGTCGAAGCGCCCAAGGGACTTGGTGACAAGGAACTGGCCGAATTGTTTGACCGCCATGATGCTCGGCTGAACCGGGTGACGGCGGCCTGCCGGGCCACCGCGGCTGAGCGGCCCGATGAAATGACGGCGCTGAAGGATGAGGTGGCCGCCGCCCGCGCAGGCCTTGCGGCGCTGGAAGCCGCCCTTGCGCCGCATGTGACGGAAAACGATGTGGCGGTTCGGTTCGACGCGCTTGGCCGCATGCTTGCCCGTATAGCCCAGACGCTAGAGGCCGGCGGCGACACCGCGCTTGCCTCCCCCGCTTTGGCCACACCTGTCGTGTCGGAGGTCCCCGCGATGCCCGCTGATCCCGCCCCTGCACGCGCCGCAAATGGTGCAGCCCCCCCCGCTGGCCAGACCGTCGCCATGCCCATGCAGATCAACACCCGCCGCGATGTCGAGCGTTGCCTTGATCTGGTGATCGACTTTTACGAACGCACCGAACCGTCTTCGCCGATCCCGCATCTGGCGCGGCGCATGCGCAAGATGGTGCCAATGAATTTCATGCAGTTGATGGAAGAGATCGCCCCCAGCGGCCTCAAAGAGTTTCGCGGCGTCGCCGGAGTTTTCGAGGAAAAGAAATGAATCTGGAGAGAATGAGCCATGAGTGAAAGCAAGGCAAAAGTCATCGAAAGAAACCGCGCACCGCGCGTGCAGATCGCCTACGACGTCGAACATTACGGCAGCCCAACCACGATCGAACTGCCGTTCGTGATGGGCGTGATGGCTGATCTTGCGGGGTCATCCGAAACCCGCGAAGCGCAGAAATCTCCCGCAGACCGCGCCTTTGTCGAAGTCGACGCGGGGCGGTTCTCCAAGTTCATGGAGGCTCTTTCGCCGCGCGTGAAGGCGCGGGTCAAGAACACACTGCCCGCAGGCGAGGGCGCCGAGGCTGACGAGGAAATGTTCGTCGACCTGTCCTTCAAGTCGATGAGCGATTTCACCCCTGACAAGGTGGCCGAACAAGTCCCAGCCCTCGCCGAACTGATGGCCATGCGCCGCCAGCTTGAGGAACTGCTGGGCTATATGGACGGCAAGGTGAACGCCGAAAAGCGCATCGCACAGCTTCTGGCAAACGAACCCCTGCTGCAGCAGGTGGCGGAAGAAGCGATGAAATCCGAGGGAGGTAAGGCATAATGGCCGACACCGAAAAAGCCAAAGACGCGGCCGGTGCCGCCGAGGCCCAGGCGATTGATCTGGGTGAGTTTTCGGATCTTCTGGAAAAGGATTTCCGGGTTCGCGAAGACGACAGCGCCAAGCTGAAGAAGCTGGTGCAGAACCTTGCCGTGGCCGCAAAGGAGAAATCCGGCACCGCCACGATTTCCGGCAATGCGGTCAAGTCCATCAAGTCGCTGATCGCCGGTATCGACCAGCTTCTGACGACGCAGATGAACGAGATCCTGCACGCACCCGAAGTGCGCCAGATGGAAGGCACATGGCGCGGCCTGCATTATCTGGTCAACAACACCGAGACCGATTCAAAGCTGAAGATCCGCGTCCTCAACATCTCGAAAGACCAATTGGCCGACCAGTTGGAAGATTTCGAGGGCCAGATGTGGGACCAGTCGCCAGCCTTCAAGAAGGTCTATTCCGACGAATACTCGATGTTCGGCGGCGAACCTTTCGGGGCGATCATCGGGGCCTATGAGTTCAGCCACCATCCGCGCGATGTGGGTCTGTTGCGCAATCTTTCCGGCATCTGCGCCTCGGCCCATGCGCCGTTCATCGCGGCGGCGGCACCGCAACTGTTCCGGATGGAAAGCTGGCAGGAACTGCCCAATCCGCAGGACCTGAAGCAGATCACCTCCTCGCCGGATTATGCCAGCTGGCAATCGCTGCGCGAATCCGAAGATGCGCGTTATATCGGCCTTGCCATGCCCCGGGTGCTGGCGCGGCTGCCCTATGGTGCCAATACCGTCCCGGTCAAAGGCTTTGCCTTTGAAGAGGCGATTGATGGCAAGCATGACCACTATGTCTGGATGAACGCGGCCTTCGCGATGGGCGTGAACATCAACCGCAGCCACAAGCTTTATGGCTGGGGCACCCAGATCCGTGGCGTGGAAAGTGGCGGGACCGTCACGAACCTGCCGGTCCATGCCTTCCCGACCGACGACGGAAGCATCGCGATGAAATGCCCGACCGAAATCGCCATCGACGACCGCCGCGAGGCGGAACTGGCCAAGCTGGGGATGATGCCGATCCTGCACCGCAAGAACACCGATCTTGCGGCCTTTATCGGGGCCCACAGCCTGCAGGATGACGAAGCGCGCGCCGGCCGGCTGGTTGATCCCGACGCGCAGGCGAACGAGCGGCTGTCGGCGAACCTGCCCTACCTTCTGCCGGTCTGCCGCTTTGCCCACTACCTCAAGGCCATCGCGCGCGACAAGATCGGCACGTTCAAGGAACGCGGCGACATGCAGGTCTGGCTGTCCGAATGGATCAACCGCTACGTTCTGGCCAATACCGCGATGGCCGATGACAAGGCCAAGGCGAAACGCCCGCTGGCCATGGCCGAAGTGCAGGTGGACAGCGTCGAGGGTCGCCCCGGCTATTACAACGCGCGCTTCTATCTGCGGCCGCACTATCAGCTTGAAGGCATCAATGCGAGCCTGCGGCTTGTGTCGGAACTGCCATCCGTAAAGGGCGTCTGACCCGCGCCCCCACCCACCGGCCCCCGGTGTTTCCGGGGTCCGCAATTCAGTCTTTGCAGACCGCAAGCGCTGTTTGGCGCCCGGACATTTTCCTTACCGAATCCAACATTTGAAAGGACAAGACCATGGCCTTTACCGGGTATCTGAAAGTCGAAGGCATCGACGGTGAATCCAAACGTGCCGACCATGAAGGCGAGATCGACTGCTTCGGCATCGAATTCAGCGCCAATCAGTTGAGCAGCTCCTCCGTCGGCTCGGGCCGGACGCGGGGCCGCGCCACCTTAAGCGATTTCACGTTTCACAAGTGGATGGATGCCGCATCCCCCTACCTGATGCTATCCTGCGCCAAGGGCAAATCCTTTGCCGAGATCGTCTTTACGGTGCGCAAGGATTCGGGTGATGCGCATCTCGATTACCTGATCATCACGCTGACCAACTGCATCATCTCTGGCTACAAGATGAAACAGTCGGCCACCGAAGCCGCCAATCAGGAGATGATCGCCGAAGAAATCGCGGTCAGCTACGAGAAGCTGAACTTCAAGTACGTCGTGCAGGCTGACGACCACTCCAAGGGCGATGAGCACGAGGTCGAATACGATCTGGTTTCGGCCAAGTAGCAAACCAGAAAGGCGGGTCAGACTTGGGCCAGGGTCCGGTCACGGTAACAGCGCGACGAGAGGCGGTTCAACCCAGTCTCTGGGACAGGCTTGTCGACGATCTGCCGGGTCTGGTCAGCGAAACAGATCTTCGGCGCCGCGAAATTGGCGCCGAAATCGGCATGGACCGGCTGGACCAGATGGTTCTGGGCGGGACACGCACGGTCGAGCAGGCCACAGATCTGGACGAAGGCAAGCGGCGCGAGATCGTGCAGTTTCTGGCCCTTCTCACTCGGCGTGCCTTTCTGGAAGACAGCGGCATTGTCGTCACCGCCGACGTCTTGCGCGAAGCCGTGCGCCGCGATCTGGAAGAGCTGTTCGGGATGGAACGACTGCAGGCCCGGTTTCTGTGGACCGATGCCGAACGCGGCAACACGCCGGACCCCGAAGATGTGCTGGCCGATTATCCGCATGTCAGCCGGTCGGTCCTGAACTATGGCGTCCCGTCCTTTTCAGGCCGCCGCGCCAAGGACTTCGATCCCGAAGTGTTGGCCCGCGAACTGCGCGAGGTGGTTGCCAGTTTTGAACCACGGCTCAAGCGCGACACGATCCGCATCGCCGTTGATACCGGCAGCCGCGAGGGGCTGAAGGTCCGGATCGAGGGCGTACTGATGCTGTCGCCAGTGCCGGAACGGCTGCGGCTGTCGACCACCATCGACCTTGACAACGGTCGCGCCGCAACCCGGATCGAGGACGGCTAAGATGGACCGGGCCTTTCTCAGCTATTACGAGGCTGAACTCGCGCATATCCGCGAGCTGTCGGTAGAGTTTTCGGCGCTGCACCCCACTGTCGCGCGCAACCTGTCGCTGGATGCGGTGCCCTGCCCCGACCCTTACGTCGAACGGCTGCTGGAGGGCGTGGCCTATCTGGCGGCACGGACCCGGTTGAAGCTGGACGGCGAAAGCCAGCGCCATGTGCGCGGTATTCTGGATGCGCTTTACCCTGATCTCGCTGGGCCTGCCCCGGCCATGTCCACCGTCGTGCTGCACCCCGGACCGCAGGTCCAGACCATGACCGACGGCCATCTAGTCAAGCGCGGTACACGGCTGGTCGCGGCCCTGCGCGAAGGGGTGTCGACACGCGCGATTTACACCACGGCTCAGGACGTGACGCTGTGGCCAATCGCGCTGGCCTCGGTCGAATACCTGCAGGACCGGGGCGCCTTGTCGGCGGCGGGCGTGCCGGATGCCCAGTTGCAGGGTGCCGAGGCCGGGTTGCGCCTGACCTTCAAGCGGCAGGGGGCAGGGTCGCTGGCCGATCTGTCGCTTGACCGGCTGGATCTGGAGTTTTCCGGCGGGCCGCGCGCTGGGGCGATCTTTGACGCGGTCTTTGCCGCCCCCCTGCCGGTGATCGCCCGCCGCGCCGACGCTGTGGCGCGTTTCCAGACCAGCGCCGCGCCCGACCTGATCGGCATCCGCGATGACGAAGCGCTGTTGCCACGCTTGCGGTCGTCGTTCGAAGGCTACCGGCTGATGCGGGAATACTTCCTGATGCCCGAACGGTTCCATGGTCTGCGGCTGACCGGGCTTAGCCCAGCCATCCGCAGTTGCGGGCCAAAGGGGTTGGAGGTCATATTGCCGATGGGCCGCGCCGCTCCCGCCATCTCGGAAGTGTCGGCCAAGGATTTCCGGCTGTTCGCTACCCCGGTCGTCAACCTGTTCGAAAAGGAATGCAACGTCGTCGAGATGGACCCCCGCTCCACCGCGCATGTGGTGCACCCTGACCGGACCCGCGCGCTGGACTTCGAAATCCACCGCCTTCTGCGCGTCGCCGATGCCGAGGCGGACGGGCCACAATCCGAACTCGCCTCGCTTTACACTCCCGCTGCGCAATCCGGATCGGGGCTGGTCTACACCACCGAACGCCGCCCCCGCCGCCCCGGCCCGGATGAGTTGCGCCGCGGCCAGACCCGGACCAGCTATACCGGCGATGACCTGTTCATCTCTGTCGCGCGGCCTGCCGGGGTGCAGCAGACCCGGCCCCTGCGACGGCTCGACATCCGGGCGCTGGTGTCAAACCGCGATCTGCCGATCTTCGACGACAACCCGAAGCTGACGCTGGACACCGGTGATCCGGTCGCGCGGGTTGAGCTTTTGTCGGCGATGCGCCGTCCGCGTGGGTCCTTGGTGGCGGGCCTGCCGCAGGTGGGCCGCGACGGCGAGGCGCAGCTTGACGATCTGACATGGCGGTTGGTCGGGCAGCTTTCCCTGAACCATCTTTCGTTGGCGGAAGACCTCAAAGGTGCCGAACCGCTGCGCGCGATGCTGGATCTTTACGCCGACCGTGGCGACCCTGCGCTGGCGCGGCATGTGCGATCGCTCGCGCGCGTCAGCTCGCGCCCGGTGATCGAGCGGCTGGATCTGCCCGGCCCCCTGTGCCTTGGCCGCGGGATCGAGATCACGCTGCATGTCGACGAAGGCCCACTGTCAGGAAGCAGCGTGCTGTTGCTGTCTGCCCTGCTGGCGCGACTTTTCGCCCGGCATGCCAGCATCAATTCCTTTGTCCGCACCAAGACGCGGCTCCAACAGAAACAGGAGGAGGTGGCATGGCCAATGGCCCTGGGCAACCGAGACCTGATCTAGGGTTCCGCACCCCCGACCCCGAAGAGATCGGCTTTTTCGAGCTTTTGCGCCGGCTGGAGCGTGAGGGTCTGCGCTTTGGCCGCTCCGGCGGTGCTGAGGCAGAGCCCGCCCGTCTGGGCCAGCGGGCGCGTCTTGCCATGGCCACGCGCGACATCGCAGGGTTCGCGCCGCCCGGTGACCGGGCGCCCGCGCAGGTTGATGTCGAAGTGCTGGGCCTATTCGGCCCCGAAGGTGCCATGCCATTGCACATGACCCGTTGGATCATGGCCCGGCAATCAGAACGCTGGTTCACCGCCGCCGACAGTGCCGGGCAGGGCCGGGTTACAGCCGACACCACGTTTCTTGATTTCTGCAACATGCTGCAGCACCGCCAACTTGCGCTTTACTGGCGGGCCTGGGCCGATCAGCACCCCGAAGTCGGGGTTGAACATTTTGGCGGCGGCAAGGTCTCGGCGATGCTGAAGACGCTGGCAGGGGTGGGCAGCCCGGCCTATCGGGCTGTGGTCAGCCGCGGCAGCGACGCCGATCTGCCGCTGCGGCAGGCCACTTCGCTGGGCCAACAGGTGAACCGCGCAGAGAGGTTGACCGACTATCTTGCCGACTATCTGCAAGTGCCCGTGCGATTGGTGGAATTCGTCGGCCATTGGCTTGAGATTCCGCAAGCCCTGCAAACCCGGCTGGGGCAGGTCTACAACGGGCTTGGCCGCGGGGCCGTCGTGGGCGCGCGGGTCTTTCAGCGTCAGGACCGGGCCGAACTGCGGCTGGGGCCGCTCAGCCTGCCGCGCTATCTGACGCTGACGTCGGACAAGGCGGCGCTGGGAGCCCTGCGACGCGCCATCCGCTTTGTCGCGGGCGCGGACATCACCTATGACCTGCGGCTGGTGCTGGCACGCGCCGAGGTGCCCGAGCCGCGGCTTGGCCACTGTGCGCTGGGCCGCACCACCTGGCTTGGCCGTCCGCCCCGGCAGGATGCCGATGACTTCGCCCTGCGCGGCTTTTCCGCCCCTGCGGAGGCCCAGCCATGACCCTGCGCTTGATCCTTGAAACCGCACCGCACCCGCAAGCCCGGTCCGAGTTTCGCCTTGCCGATGGTCAGGTGACCATCGGGCGTGGTGACGACTGCGACTGGAAGATCGACGACCCGCAGATGTTCGTGTCGCGCAGGCATTGCGTGATCGTGGGCGCAGGCGGGCAGTACCGGGTGACGGATGAAAGCCGAGGCGGGGTGTTTGTCGATACCGCCACAGCACCGCTTGGCACCGGGGTCACGGCCCCCCTTCACCCTGGCATGCGGCTTCGTCTGGGCGATTTCGTGATCCGGGCTGAGTTGGAGGGGGCGGCGGCGGCCCCCGCGAACACCGCCGCAAAGCCCGGCATCTTTGGCGATGACTTCTTCACCCCGCGCCCCGAGGCCCCGCCACCCCCGCGCCCAGCCGGTCTGCCAGACCCCTTTGATGCACCCCGACAGCCCTCTGCGGCGGCCCCGATGGCGGAGCCGAAGCCAGTGGCACCTGTGTTTTTCGACGACCCGTTCTCGATGGACCATGGCTCGCGGGCTGTCGCACCGGCGGACCTTCCGACCGCTGCCCGAGCCAACGATGCGGCCAGCCCAACGACCGGCGGCTTCGACTTTGGCGATTTCGGATTGCCCGAGGACCTTTCCCCGCCAGCAGCCCCACCCGTCCGCGACGACTTTACGGCAGCCTTGCCGCCGCTGGCTGCGCCGACGCCCCCGCCGCCAAGCCCCGCGCTACAGCAACCCCCCCTGCTTTCCGGCCAACCGCAACCGCCCACCAACGCCGATCCCGCCGTGGTCGCCGCGTTTCTGCGTGGCCTTGGCATCGACCCGCCCCCCGGTTTTCGCGGCACCCCTGACGAGGTCGAGGCGCTGGGCCGCCGCTACCGGCTGATGACGGAAGGTCTGGTCCGGCTCCTTCGCTTGCGGGCGCAGGAAAAGGGCAGCGCGCGGGTGGCGCAGACGGTGATCGGTGCGGCCAACGTGAACCCGCTCAAGTACATCGTCAGCACGGATGAGGCGGTGGCCGCCGTCGTCGCACCCAAGGGCGCGGGCTATCTTGATCCGGACGCCGCGATTGCTGCCGCCTTGCATGACCTTATGGATCACCACGCCCGGTCGTGGACCGGCGTTCAAGCCGCGCTGCGCCGCATGGTCGACCGCTTTGATCCCGCCCTGTTTGAAGCCGAGGTGGAAGACGTCGGCATGTTGAAGGCGCTGGTGGCAGGTAGCCGTTCAGCCCGGCTTTGGCAGCTTTACGCTGACCGGTACCGCGAAATCGCCAAGGCGGCGGAGGACCGGTTCCTTGGCGAAGTTGGCGCGGATTTCAGAGAAGCCTATGAAAATGAGACCCGAAAGGACAAATGATGGAACGTCGAGATTTTCTGATCGGTACACTGGGACTTGGTGCCCTCGGCCTGTCTGGCTGCGCGCCCGCGGGCCCCGGAGTTGTTACGGTGGTGGCGCAAGGTACTGCGGGCATGAACCCCGGCCCTGATGGCGGGGATCGCCCGCTGACTCTGCAGATCGTGCAGATGCGCAGCGCAGGGGCCTTTGACGGGGCCGATTTCTTTGCCCTGCAGAATCCCCAAGGTGCCTTGGGGGGCGAGTTCATCAAGGCCGACCAGATCGCCCTGACACCGGGGGCGGCCAAGACGCTGACAATCGGGCTGGATGCCGGCACGACAGTGATCGGGGTGATTGCGGGCTTCCGTGACCCGGCCGGCAAGGTGTTTCGCGCCAAGGCCGGCGTATCGGCCACCGAAAGCGTCACCTTCAGCGTCGAAGTCAGCCGCTCGGGCGTGAAGCTGCGCGCGGCATGAAGCGCGGATTGGGCAGGAGAACGGGATGACAGGCACAAACAGGGTCGTGTGGTCCGAGGGGCTGTTTTTGCGCACCCAGCATTTCCAGCAGCAGGACCGGCATGCCGATACGCTGATGCGGGCCGCCTTGCAGACGGCGGCGTATCAGCCCTACGGCTTTTCCCGTCTGGAACTGGACCGCGCGGGCCTTGATGCGGGGCAAGTGGCGATCCGCAGCGCCGAAGGGCTGTTTCCCGATGGCACGCCGTTCTCCATTCCCGAAACCGCTGCCCCGCCGCCGCCCGTGCCGATTGCCGCTGGGGCATCCGGCCTTGCCCATCTGGCCGTGGCGGTGGAACAGCCGGGGGTCGCCACGATGGACCCGTCGCATGCCGAACCCTCGGGTGCGCGCTACCGGGGCGAGATCGTTCAGGTCCGCGACACGGTGCGCAATGGCGCTGACCCCGCCGATGTCGAGGTGGCCCGTCTGGCTCTGCGCCTGCTTGCCCCAGGCGAGGCGACGGCGGGCTTCGTCACCCTGCCGGTCGCCCAGATCGAAGGGCTGCTCGCTGATGGGTCAGTCGCCATACCTGACGGCGACCTGCCCCCCGCGCTGACCATCGCGGCGCTGCCTTGGTATGCCGGTTTCCTGAAGGAGGTGGTGACCGGACTTGACCGCATCGCCGAAGCGCATGGGGCGCTGGTGCTGGGTGGGGCGGGGCGGTCGATTGAGAACCTTCTGATCCTTGAACTGGCCAATACCGCACGGCCCCGCTTTGCGCATCTTCTGGCGCAGAACCTGATCCACCCCTGCGCCCTTTATGAGGATCTTGTGGCGCTGGCCGGACGTATGGCGACCTACGGGTCCTCCTCACGCCGGTTGTCGGACTTGCCGGTCTATGATCACCGCGCGGCGTCTGCCGCCTTTGGTCCACTGGCCGATACCCTGCGCAGCCTGATGTTGTCGCTCCGCCATGTCGAACCGAAGTCGCGCGCCTTGCCGGTGGCGCGGCACAGCCAGAACGTCTGGAAGGTCCGCATCGACAACCCCGAGATCCTGAAGACCAGCCGCATCGTGCTGCGCGTAGGCTCAACCCTGTCCGAAGAAAGCCTCCGCAAGCTGTTTGTCGATCAGGCCACGGTGGGCGCGGCGGATGCCTTTGAATCCTTGTGGAAATCGCGCCTGCCGGGAATCGCGCTGAAACCGCTGCATTCGCAACCGCGTGAAATCCCCTATGATGGCGAAAGGCTGTGTCTGGAACTGAACCAGAAATCCGAACACTGGGCGCAACTTCTGAACGCACCCGGCTTCGTCATCGGCATTTCGGGGCAACTGGAAAGCGAACCGCAGATCGATTGCTACGCGGTCAGCAGGTGACGGGAATGAGCCGCAAAGATGAGTGTTCCCTAAGATGAGTGACAAGGACGATCCCTTTGGCCTGTCGTCAGAAGCCGGGCGGACGCGCATCCGCCCGGTTTCAGGCGCTGGGCAGCGGCCCGCGTCGCCGCCCACCTACGGCGCAGCCTCGGGTGGGGCCTTCGGCAGCTTTGGCGGTGGGGCCTTTGGCAGCGGCGCGCCGCCCGCTGGCCCGGCGCGGCCACGCGGCCAGCGCCCGCATGCCAACCCCCTGATCGCAGCCTTTGCCCCCTTGCTGGAGATCGCTCCGGAACTGGAACGTGCCGCCCCGCCCGGCCAGCCGGACGTGCTGCGCCAGCGCCTTCAGGGCAGCCTGATCGACGCGCGCGACGCGGCCGTGGCGCTGGGCCAACCTCTGACCCGCGCCAATCAGGGCGCGTGGTTTGTGGCGGCGCTGGTTGATGACATCGCCTTGAACACCCCTTGGGGTGGCCATAGCGACTGGCCTCGTCAGCCGCTGGTCACAGCCCTTTCGGGTGATGTTGATGCCGGGACCCGGTTCTTTCGGCATCTGGAGGAGTTGGTCGCCCATCCCACCCGCGACCCCGACCTCTTGGAACTGGCCTATACCTGCCTTTGCCTTGGCTTTCGCGGCCAGTACCGCCTGCAGGCCGCAGCGGGAGAGGCGTCGATCACCGCGATGCGCGGCCAGATCGCGCGCCTGTTGCGCAACGTCGAAACCCTTGCCGCCCCCCTGTCGCCCCATGCCGACGGGGTGAAAGTGCCAGACGCGCCCCGCCGCTTTGCCGTGCCGATATGGACGGTCTGGCTGGTGGCGGTGGCGCTGGCGGCAGGGATCTACACGCTTTTGTCGCTGCAACTGGGCAACAAGGCCGAACAGCTTTTCGTTTCGGCCGCTGCTCTGCCGCCGGCTGAGCGGGCGGGCGTCTTTCGCCCGGTTCGCGATACCGCCGCGCTGACCGAACCCGTCGTTGTAGTGGAACCCGTGGTGATCGAGCTTCTGCCGCTGTTCCAGGCCGCCGCCCCGACCGAAACCGCCTCTGCCCTGACCGGGCGCGAGGATGTGTCGCTGGTCGTGCTGGTGGTTAAAGGCACCGCGCCAGAGCTTTTTCGCAGCGCCAAGGCAGATGTGAACACCGAATACGCGCCGCTTATAGCCTCCATCGCCAAGGTGATCGGCGAGAATGCCGAAATCACCGGCCGCGTCACTGTGATCGGGCACACCGATTCAGTCCCCGTGCAGTCGTCGAACCCTTTCCAGTCAAATCAAGGGCTTAGCGAAGCCCGTGCCGCCACTATCGCTGAAATTCTGGTGGCTGCGGGGGTGCCTGCGGAAAACATCGCCTCCGAGGGGCGCGCGGATACCGAACCCGTGGGCGACAACGCCACGACCGAGGGCCGGGCCCAGAACCGGCGGATCGAGATCAAGATCGAAAAGAGGCTTTGACGCAATGCTGCGGATGCTCAAATCAATCCTGCGCTTCCTCATCTCGCGCAAGCTGTGGACGATGATCGGGGTCATCCTGCTGTGTGCGCTGATCTGGCAGTTTGGGCCGCTGCTGGCCCTTGGCGACCTGCACCCGCTGGACAGCGAGTTGAACCGGCTGATCGCCATCGGGGTCGTGCTGATCATCTGGCTGTTTTCGCATCTTCTGGCGCAGCTTCGGGCGGCGCGAAAGAACCGTATGTTTGTGACCGACCTTGCCGCCCCACCGGTGCAAGCCGCCGCAAAGCCGGGTGAAGGGAACCTTGCCGCGATTAACACCAAGTTTCAGGACATCCTGGCCCAGATGAAGAAGTCCAAGCTGGGCGCGAAAAAGTTCCTGCGCGAGATGCCGTGGTACGTCATCATCGGCCCGCCCGGCACTGGCAAGACGACGGCGCTCAAGCAATCGGGGCTGCATTTTCCCATCGACCTTTCCGATGACATCAAAGGGGTCGGTGGCACCCGCAACTGCGACTGGTTCTTTACGGATACGGCAGTGCTCGTGGATACCGCCGGGCGCTATGTCGAACAGGCCAGCGACCCCGAAATTGACGCGGCGGAATGGGGCGGGTTCCTTGCGCTGTTGAAAAAGCACCGTGGCAAGCGGGCCTTGAACGGGGTGATCGTCACCCTGTCGATGCAAGAACTTCTGGGTGACGAGGACGCGCTGAAGGCGCATGGCAAGACCATCCGCAAGCGCCTTGCCGAACTGCGCGAACGGCTGCAGATCCAGTTGCCGGTCTATCTGATGATTACCAAGGCCGACCTTGTGCCGGGCTTTGAACCCTTCTTCGCCGACCTGACCAGCCGCGACCGTGAACAGGTCTGGGGCGCGACCCTGCCTACCGATGCCCGCGCCGAACCCGCCGCCGTCGCGCGTGAAGTGCGGGGGCTGCTCAGCCGTCTGGAAACCCGGCTTTCAGCGCGGCTCGCCGAGGATGCGGCACTGGGCTGGCGGGCCGAGGTGTTCCGCTTTCCCGCCCAGATGGAACGGGTGGAAGCGCCGCTGAAGACCTTGGTCGACACCGTCTTTGGCGAAAGCCGCTATGAAGACGCGCCTTGGCTGCGCGGGTTCTACTTCACGTCAGCCGCGCAGGAAGGCAGCCCGATTGACCGGATGCTGGGCGACATGGCGGCGTCCTATGGGTTGCGGACCGAACCGCCGCCGCGTCGGGCGGCCAGCGACAACCGCAGTTACTTCCTGCACGACATGCTGGCGGGCGTGATCTTTCCCGAGGCGGGGCTGGGCCAGTTCGACCGCGCCGCCGAAGAACGCCGGGTCTGGATCTGGCGCGGGTCCGTCGCGGCGGCGGCGCTGGCCTGCACGCTGGCGGGGCTGGCGTTCCTCTATTCCTTCCTCAACCAGTCCGGCACCATCGCCGATCAGGCGCGGCTGACGGCGGACCTGTCGCAGCGGCTGGCCAATATCGCGGCCCGTCAGGCGCCGACCGACCCCCTTGATCTGGACATCGCCCTTGATGCGATGACCGAGATCGAGACGGCCCGCAGCCCGCTGACCGCCGGCATCCTGACCGTCGCCGGACCCTCGGCCCGGACCGACCTGACCCGCGCCCAGAAGATCGCCTATGACCACGGGCTGAAAACTATTCTGGAACCACGCATGGTCGCCCTGTTGGAGGCGACGATGTGGCGCGAGATCCGCAACCCCGAGTTCCTTCTGGGTGCGCTGAAATCCTATCACATGCTGACCGGCAAAGCCCCCTACGACCGCGACTTCCTGACCTTCTGGTGGACGGAAAAGCTGTCCGAAAGCGCGCCGATCCCGCCTTTTCCCACCGAGGCGGCGCTGCTCCATCAACTCGCCGCCATCGAACGCGCCAGCGGGGATGAGGCCGCAGACCGCATCGCCCCCGATGACATGCTTGTCTCCAAGGCGCTTGAGGCGATCTGCACGGTTCCCCTGTCGGTGCGGGCCTATAACAGCCTGACCGGCAACCCGGCGGTAACCAGCCTGCCCGAGTGGATTCCGGCGGAAACCGCTGGCCCGAACGCCACCAAGGTGCTGACGCGCCTTTCGGGCAAGACCCTGCGGATCGGCCTGCCCGGGGCCTATACCTATCAAGGGTTCCACACCGTGATCCTGCCCCTGATCCCCGAAGTCGCGGCCGAGGCGGCGCTGGACCGCGCCGTCTTTGCCGGGGGCTGTGCGGAAAGCAGTGACACCTCCGTCGCCACGCTTGAGGTGGATATCCTGAAGCTTTACTCGGATGATTTCATCGCGCAGTGGGATGGTCTGTTGCGCGATGTGCGGTTGGCACCGATCACCGATCTGTCGGTGGCGACGGCCAATCTCAAGGACCTTGCCAGCGCCGACAGCACGCTGAAACGCCTCTTGCGCGCCGTGGTCACCGAGACTGACCTGACTGCCGTCCCGCCGGAACCGGAGGAGGGCGCGGATGCGACGGGCGGCATCGTCAAGGCGGCCACGAAAAAGCTGGGCAAACTCGGGGCGCTGGTGTCCAAGGGCGCCAAGACGGCAGACAAGATCGGGCTTGGCGGCAATGACTCCGGCCCGCCCGCTGACCCGCCGGGCACAGTCGTTTCTGCGCATTTCGCCCCCCTGAAGGCCACCATAACCGAGGTGGACGGCAACCCACCGCTGATCACCGACGCAGAAACCGCGCTTGGGGCGCTGGCCAACGAACTGCAGACCGTGGCCGCCAGCCCAGACCCCGAGGCAGCGCTGCTGGCGCGGGGTGGCCTGCCGCAACTGACGGGGCAACTTGCCAACGTGGCCGCCGGGCTGCCTGATCCGGTGGACGACTGGCTGACCGGGCTGGCAGGCGACACGATCAGCGTCACGCGTGAGGCTGTCGTGGCCCAGCTGAACGCCCGCTGGAAAGCGGACGTACTGCCCTTCTGCACCAACGCCACGGCCGGGCGCTACCCGTTCGAGGCGGGGTCCGCGATTGACGTGAACACCGCCGATTTCCAGCGCCTCTTTGGCCCCGGCGGGTTGATCGACACCTTCACCAACACCCATCTGATCCAGTATGTCGATACCACAGTCCGGCCTTGGGTCTGGCGCGCCGATTTCGGACTGCCCGCCGCCAGCCTGCAACCCCTAGAACAGGCGCGCAGCATACGTGATGGCCTTTTCCCCGGGGGTGCCGGACCGATCATGGCCTTCGCGCTGGAGCCGAAGGATCTGTCCGCCAATTCCAGCCGCGTGACCCTGAATGTGGACGGGCAAACGCTGGTCTACTTCAACGCGGCCCCTCGACCGCAGGCGATGACCTGGCCGGGCAAGGACGGCACCAACCTGATCTCGCTGGCCTTCACGCCGGTGGATGGCACGGGCGAGGTGATGGCCTCGGAATCCGGGGCATGGGCGTGGCTGCGGCTGATCCGCAAGGGCAACCTTGCCAAGACAAACCTGCCGGAACTGTTCAACCTGACGCTGGCCGCCGGGGGACATTCGGCCACGTTCGAATTGCGCGCAGCCTCGGTCGAGAACCCGTTTGACCTGAGCATGTTTGGCAACTTCCGCTGCCCGCAGGGTTTCTGATGGCTGACCCTGCGTTCCCTCAGGGCGTGATCACCGGCTTTCACGGCAAGCTGCCCACGGCAGGCGATTTCGTGACCCGTGGCTTGCCGACCGGACTTGCCGCCTTCTGGGACGGCTGGGCCGCGCGGCATCTGGCAAGGCGGACCGGCTGGCCGGAGGGTGGCCTGCGGCTTCGGCTGGTGTCGGGCGGCAGGGTGGCGGCTGGCGTTGCGGTACCGGGGACGGACCGGGTGGGGCGGCGGTTTCCGCTGGCGGCCTTCGTCATCGCGCCCAGGCTGCCCGCGCCCGAAGGGTTGAAGGACTGGTGCGATGCGGCGGGGGTGCTGCTGGTCGCGGCGGGGCATGGGGCCATGGGCCCCGATGACCTGCTTGACCGGCTTGAGGCATTGCCGCCCCCGACCGGCGACGGGCAGGGTGCCACGATGCAGCTTTGGCGGGCCGGGAAGCCGCCACAGGACTGCGATCCGGCTGACTGCGAGCCGGTTCTGAAAAGCCTGTTCAGTTGTTCAGAATCTTCGACCCCTTGACGATCACATTCCCCGACGCCTTGACGTTGATCTTGCCCGACCCCTTGATCGTGATGTCCTTGCCCTCGATGTTGATGGTCCCGTCCTTCTTCATCGAAATCGAGGCGGAGCCGGTTTTCAGCACGATGGCATCGGCGGCTTCGATGGTGACGGTCTTGCCCGCCTTGATCGCCATGGCCCCCGCAATGTCGTGCAACGCGTCCTTGGCAACCTTGGTGGCCTGTGACCCGCCAACCTCGGTCGCCTGATCCTTGCCGACCTTGACCGTCATCCCGCCGCCCACGGTCATCGACTGGTTCGATCCGATGGTGACCGACTGGTTGGACCCGATGGTCCAGCTGTCGTCGCTGCCGATGGTATGGGTCTGGTCGCTGCCCACAGTCACTACTCGGCTGGCACCGATGGTGTTGACCTGCTCGGCCCCGACGCTGCGGATTTCCGCCGCCCCCACGGTATCAGTCCGCATGGCACCCACGGTGACTGTCTGGCTGATGGCGACGGTCTGGCTGTGGTTGGCACCGATGGTTTCATCCGAATTCGCGCCGATGCTGATCGTCTCATTCGACCCCACGGTCAGCGACCGGTTCGAACCGACCGTCTCATCGTCATTCACCCCTATGCTGACAGTGCGGTTGTTGCCCACCGACACAGACTTGTCATTGGCCACGCTTTCGGTGCGGTTGTGCCCGATGGACTGGGTGCCGTCATGGCCAACATCTTCAACCCAGTCATTGCCGATGGTGCGGGTTTCGTTGTTCTTGACCAGTTCGACATGGTCCTTCTCGGCCTGAAAATAGACCTCCTCCGCCCCGGCCTTGTCTTCGAACCGAAGCTCGTTGAACCCGCCGGAGGACGGTGTCGACCAGCTTTTCCAGCCCGACTGGCTGGCATTGCCGGGCAGTCCGTAGGGCACGGTGTTCTGGCCGTTGTAGACCCGCCCGGTGATGATGGGCTGGTCGGGATCGCCTTCCAGAAAATCGACAATCACCTCATGCCCGATGCGCGGGATCTGGATGAACCCCCAGCCCGCCCCTGCCCAGGCAGCCGAGACGCGCACGAAGCACGACGAGTTTTCGTTGCTGCTGTCCAGACGGTCCCAGTGGAAATGCACCTTCACGCGGGAATATTCATCGCAGAAGATCTCCGCCCCGGCAGGGCCCACGACCACGGCTGTCTGCGGCCCGGCCATGCGCGGCTTTGGCGTTACGCGGGGGGGGCGGAAGGGAACGCTGGCCGGAGAAAGCTCCATCGTCACCTCATAGCCCGACCCATCGCGCGACTGGCCCGCGCGCAACTCTTCGTCCCACATCACATAGGTCGCGCTGATCACCAGATAGGCGATGTTTTCGGCCTCACGCGGGAAAAGTTCCAGCGTGAAGCTGTGGCCCGACCACAGTTGCCGCGCGGTGCCCTTTGCCGTCACCCGGTGCTGGTCGGCCTGCAATTCGTGCAACCGCCGCTCGGTGATCTTTTGCCCGGGGTCCAGTTCGATATAGCGGCCGGGGTAGTGATACACCTCGGCCTTGTCGTCCTTGTGGCCCACGGGCGCTGAAGTGAGCGCCGTCAGATCGAAGGTCGGCTTGACGAAATCATAGTCGGTTGCCGTGAACTTGCCGGTTCGCACCTGCGCTTTCGGGACCCAATGGGTGATGAAATCGCCATCGCGAAAGCTGACGCGGCTGTCGGGTTCATAGGGGACTTTCTCGCTGTCACTTGCCGGTTCCAGCGCCTCGTTCGTGTCCGAGATCACCAGCGTATGGCCGTCTTCGGCATGGGTGAAGTGGTAGAAGATGCCGTCATCCTCCAGCAACCGCTGCACGAAGTGAAGATCGCTTTCCCCGTACTGCACGCAGTATTCGCGCTTGTCGTACTTGCCCCGCAGCGCCAGCTTGAACTTGGCATCGGGATAGGCCTTGAACACCTCTTCCACGATGTCCGGCGTGCTTTTGCCCTGAAAGATGCGGTTGTCGCTGTCCAGTGACAGAAACCACAGCCAGGGTCGCAGGGTCATGCGGAAGAACGCCAGATCGTCGCGGATCTCCTCCAGAGCGAAATCCGCAACGATCCCGTGAAAGTGGCGCGGCGCATCGCCCTTGACGGTGATCACCGCAGCCGTGCCCAGCACATCCAGCGGTTTGAGGTCCATGTCCTTGCACGAGATCAGCAGGGAATAGGCGAAAGGCGTGGAAATCCGATCCTCGCCCTCCATCCGGGCGAAGAAGATTTCGGCGTCGATGGCGGGAATGGAAATGATGATATCGCGGTCAGCTGTCACGGGGGCCATCCTTGGATGAACGGAGCAGTTGAAAAGGTCGTCTCGGAAAATGCTGGGTCAAAGTATAGCGCCAAATGCTGGGCTTGGCGCGCAGGAAGTTCCATCGCCGGGTGGCCAAAGCCCTGGGAAAAGCTACAGCACCGCCGGGCAGGCAAAGCCCTGCATCAGCTTGCGCAGGGCCAAGGGGTTTTGCGGTCGGTCAAACACGATCTCAAGAAACAGCCGTGACTGGTCGGCCCGCAGGTCAACCAGAAAGCGCTTGCCACCGTCACGGTCGCGCAGGCGCAAGGGCGCAAGAAGCCGCAAGAGGCCCCAGTAACCGGGCTGGGTCAGCCGCGCCTCACCTTCGCCCGAGTTGAAGGTCACCTCGATCCCGGCGTCGGGCTGCGCTCCGGGCCATGGCAGGACCAGACTGTCGGTTGCGGCTTCCACGGGGCCACCCGCGCCGCTGAGGCTGACAAAGGCGCGCCCCCGTTCTGCCAGCGCAGACAGGGTAAGTTCCAGCCCGGGCTGGCCGCCAGACGCACCTGCGGGGAACAGACCCGCGCCAATCTCGACAGCGCGTTGCAGGAAGACGGCACTTTCCTGGGTCAGGCCCTCGAACAGCGCTTCAGGTTTCCAGCGCCAGGGGGTGTCGGTCATGTCGAGCATCTGGACCGCGCGCCCCTTGACGAAACGGTCCACCAACCCGCCGGGTGCCAGCAGGCGGGCGATCTGATCGGGGTCGGCATCCGCACCTTCGGCAAAGGGAAACCGGTTGGCGGTGACGGCCATGCAGGTTTCCAGAACCTCGGTCTGCCAGACCCGTGTCAGGTCATTCGACATCAGGTCGGCATGCGCGGCCCCGGTCTGGGCCAGCGTGTCTTCAACCAGTTGCACCACGACTTTCGGAGCCACCCCAAGCGCCGCCACCGAAGCCGCGCGATCCTGCACGCTCATCAACCGGCTTTGGCCTTTCTCGCCCTCACGGTCCTGCGCGGCAAGCGCCACGTTCAGCCCGGCGAACAGCGTGGCTATGGCCTGCATCTGCCCGGCTTCGACGTATTGGATCATCGGGCCAAAGACTGCGGCGACCCGCAGTTGCTGGGGGTGGGTGCGGCGACGGTCGGTGCCGCCCGCCTGCACCCAGACCTCACGCAGCAGCCCCTCCAGCGGCGACGCGCGCCGCGCCAGTTCGCCCGAGATGCGGACCGAGGTTTCCGGCGTGACGAAGGCGCGCACCCGCAGGTCGGCCAGATAGTCCGACCACTGCGCCAGAGTATCGTCCTGCAGGCGGTCCAGCAGCACGTCAGGCGTGTCGTTCTGCGGTGCGGGCGGGGTCGAGAACAACCGCGCCGCCTGTTCGCGCGCCGACTGGACCGCCAGCCCCGCGCCAAAGTCGCGCGCATGGTCCCAACCAGCCTGAGTGAAAAGCCCGGGCATCGGCTGATCCATTCCCAGCCCCGATTTCCGCGTCAGGATGACGGATAGACCAGGGACCGCGACGTCAGGATACCAGCCCGGCAACGCCACCACTGCGGCAGAGCGGCGGAGTTCCAGATAGGCGCGGTCCGGTTCTGCGGCTTCGGCGGCAATGCCGCGGGCCTGCGCCAGCAGTTCAGCGTCCGGCGCTGGCGGAGGGGCAGACAACGGTTGCAGCCGCAAGACATGGGGGAAAAGGCCCTGCAGATCCGGATCGGCTCCCGCCCGGTCCGCCGCCCAGCCTGCCAGCCATTCCGGTTGCCAATCGGGCGCTTGATCGGGCTCTGCCTGCACACCCGTTCCCGCCAGAACCGACCACGCGCGTACTGTGTCATAGGCCGCAGCGGGTTCACCTTCCGACGCCAGTGCCAGATCGATTCCTGCTGCCAGCACACCCGGCAGATGCCGCTGCAGGGCGGCCTGATAGGTGGCATCGGCCATGTCCGCCGCGTCGTAGCCGAAAAGCCGGGCGAACAGGTTCACCGGCGCCTTTTCGCGCGCGGTTGCTGTGCTGCGCGCCTCGGCCGCCAGATCGTCCAGCCTTCGTGCGAGGTCGGGGAAAGGGCCAGCGCGGTCAAGGCCGATGTCCAGCGCACGCGCGGCGAATGTCGCCCCAAGGTCGCGGTGGAAACGGTATTCGACCAGTGCCGCCCAGCCCCCGACCGCAAGCAGGAAGCCGATCGCCAGCACCACAAGGATCCCGGTCCAGCCCGGCGTCACAGGCGAGGTGTCAAAGGCCCGGCGGCGGTTGTCCAGCCGCAGCAGGCAGTCGGCGACAAAGGCGGCCGTCCCGGCATGATCGGGCCGCCCCTCAACCCGCCTCAAGTACTCGTCCAGATCGGCGGAGGAGACTTCACGTCCCTCGAAGATCAGCCGCCGCGCGTCCGCCCCCCATAGCGCCACGTCGATGGCCCCGTTGTCGCGCGCCTTCTGGTCAAGGATCAGCGCAAGCGCTGCGCGGGCAGGTGGCACAGCCGCGCCGGGGATACCTGCGCGCTGCAGACCGGTGGCAAAGCGATCCAGCAGGGTCGCGGCGTGCCGCAACAGGTCTGACTGGCGTTCGCCCGTGACTGACGCAAGCCGGTCGGCATAGGCCAGCACCGGTTCGGCCAGCCGCGCGATCATGGCATCCGGTGCTGCCGGTCTGCCTGCCGTGTCCGCCCCTGTCGCCCGCGCCATCGGCTAAAGCTTTCCTTCAGCCGCCCAGGCCCGCAGGGTTTCCTCGCCAACCTCGAAATGCATCGAATCTTCGCGGTTGTAGGCCGCCCCCCAGAACCAGCCCTCATCGTTGAAGTATTCGGCAAGGATCAACAGCCCGAACTGGGTGCCCCCATCGGCAAAGCCGTCCAGCTGTCCCTCCAGCGTCAGGTCAATCGCCGTGGCCCAGGAATGGTTCGAGATTGACGTCGAAGACCCGCGGATGAACCGCACACACAACGCGCCCGCGGTCCCGACCTTGGCATGGATGTCGGGGTCGGTCTCTTTCAGACGGGTCATCACCCGTTCCAGACTTTCCAATGCCGGGCGCAGCATGGTGACCTTGATCGGGCCGATCTGGCGGGTTTCCAGCAGGTCTTTCAGCCGTGGGTTGGTCATCGGCTGGCAATCGGTGTTGTAGCTGTCGCGCGGCTGGCCCAGAAGTTCCAGCATGGTCCGGTTGCGGGGCTGGGTGATGCCCTTGTTGAAGCGGGTTTTTGCCAGCTTCATCTGTTCGGTCAGATTTTCGGTGCCCTGCTGGTTTTCAAAGTCCTCGTCCGGCAACAGTGCGGCTGGGTCGATCTCGATAAACTCGGGCGTGGTGTCTGTAGGGGGCAACACGACCGGTGAGCGGTTGGCCAGAAGGCTCAGATCCTCGCGCAGGCGGATCAGGTCGGCACCCTGGGCTTCGGCCAGCGTGCGGCCTTCGGCAACGCTTGCCTCCAGTTGCGCCACGCTTTCCTCCAGCCGCTGCAGGCGCAGGTCGGTGCCCCCATCCGCCGTGTCGATCAGCGTTGTGACCACGGCAAAGGCGATGGCCGCCACGATCACGCCGATGGCCACGATGATCGGGCCGATCAGGGCACCCTTTCCCATCGGCTAGCCCGCCACCAGATCGACCACGACGACCGACACGTTGTCAGGGGCCCCTTCGGCAAGCGCACGGCGCAACAGCGCCTGACAGGTGGTTTCGGCAGGTTCGGGCTGCACAAGGATCGCCTCAATGTCCTGAGCGTAGACGCAGCGCGGCAACCCGTCCGAACACAAAAGCAACCTGTCGCCCGCCACAAGCGGCACTGCGGCGTAGTCTACCTCGATCTCATCGGCGGCCCCGACGGCACGGGTGATGATATGCGCCTCGGGGTGGCCTTCAGCCTCGGTCAGGCCCAGCTCACCCCGGTCAACCATGGCCTGCACTACGGTGTGATCATGCGTCAGCATCCGTAGTCGCTCCCCGCGCAGCAGATAGGCCCGGCTGTCGCCCGCCCAGGCCACATGCGCGATCCCTTGCGAGATGAACAGGGCCACCACCGTAGCGCCCATGGTCCGCGCGCCAAGCGATCCGGCGGCGCTGCGGATGCGGTCATTGGCCCGCTCGATCGCATCTTCCAGCGCCTCGGCCGGAGGGGCGTCATCGGCGATCGTGGCAAGCGTATCCACCACCAGATCGGCGGCAATCGCGCCCCCCTCGTGCCCGCCCATGCCGTCTGCCACGGCCCACAGGATGCCGGCCGGATCGGCAAGAATGGCATCCTCATTCGCCGTGCGCACGGCCCCGCGATGGGTCAGCGCATGGCCTTTGGGCTGCGGAAAAGCGGTGCGGCCAAGGTTCGGAACGATGGTCGTGGGCTGGTTCATCGCCGCCGCCCGCAGGTACAGCGCACGGCGGCGCAGGCCTTGCGGCGGTTGGTCTGGCGATGGCAAACCACATGCATGCCTGAGGGTCCGATGAAATGGGTACGATTGAAAACTTGGCAAATATAGCATACGCTGGTTGTGCGCTTAACAGAATTTTTAAGGTGTATTCATGCTGCCCAAAGGCCTTTTCCTGGCTGCGTTCGTGCTTGCGTCGGCTGCCGCTTCGGCGGGGGCCCAGACCCTGACGGATGACGAAATCCTTGACCGCTTCCTGATCCAGCGCGACGCCTATACCGCCGTGCGTACCGGCCAAGGGGCAACCCGCGGCCTGACCATCGTGACGGTGGAAACCCCGGACGCGACCGCCCCCGCGGTGGATGTGGTCGATGGTGGCCCCGAGTTGGGCGACGCGCCGGAAGACGATTCATCCACGGTCGTAGTGGCCGGAACCGAAACCGCACCGGCGACGGGCGACGGCACGGTCAGCCTGACCGAAGTCGCCGCCGACGCTGCACCTGCCGTTGATGCATCGAAGGTCGGCCTTCTGCCCGAAGACCTGCAAGTCAATGTCCGCATCAGTTTTGATTACGACAGTGCGACGATCAAGGCTGACCAAAGGCCCGTGCTTGACCAGATGTGCCGGGTTATGCGCGCCAGCGACATCGGGCTGTTCCGGATCATGGGCCACACCGATGCCGCCGGGCCCGATCTCTACAACGAAAAGCTGTCGCTGCTCCGTGCCGAGGAAGTGAAGCGGCGTCTGATCAGCGATTGTGGCATCGCGCCGACCCGACTGGAGGCCATGGGTCTGGGCGAGCGCTTCCCAGCCGACACTGCCGACCCCCGGGCACCGGAAAACCGCCGGGTGGAGTTTCAGGCGCTAAGCTGACGCCCGTTTCAAGGGCTGCAGTCAAAGGGGTTGCATCGGGCCATGGCCCCGCAAAGGCCGCACGGCAGCCCGCGCCTGAACTGACCCCTCAGCGTCCAGTCTGGGCAATGCCAGACCCAGCGCCGTGTCCAGACGGATGGCAAGCGTCTCGGACAAGGCCATCCGCTGCGCGGGATCGGCGGCTTGTGCGGTGATCTTGTCCCAGAACTGCGCAAAGGCCGGGTAGTCGGCAATGATCTGCGGCGGGGCACCGTCAAGCGCAGTCCGCACCGCGCCCAGCCGCGCGCCAAGGATTGCCCAATCACCATTCGGCTGGTCAATCCCGACCGAACACCAGACCCGCAGCCGATCAAGGTTGACGTCGCCAAGGTGCCGGGCAAAGGCCTCGGGCAAGGGCAGGTCCGGATAGGCTTCGTCAGGCGCCTGCCCCCGGATCAGGCACAGCTTCACACCCTCGCGGTAGCCAGACCGGAAAGCCTGCGCCGGGGTTGCGGACATGCGAACTTCGGAAACCACGCGGTGGATCAGATAGAAGGGCAGCGTCCAGAAATCGAGCTGGCCCGCCCGGCGCGTCGCATTCTCATGGCTGCGCAGGTCTTGCAGCAGCACACGCGGCCACAGCTTCACGCCGCCATTACCATAGCAAAGCCCGTTCAGCCCGTTGCGGGCCGAAAACGAAAAGACATGGCCCAGATCGCGCGGTGCCACGTCCAGCCAGCCGTCAAAGAAGGCGGGGTCGGTGATGCGGTTGTCGCCATCGACGGTGAACACCCAGTCGGACGCCCCTTCGGCGGCGCGCCGGTGAGCAGCATCAAAGCCCTGCACCCCATGCACCCGCCGCGCCCGTGGCAGGCGCGCCTGCAGATGCGCGATATTCGCATCGGCCTCGGGTTCATCATAGCTGATGAACACCACATCGGCGCGCGACAGGTCGATCATGCTACCACTCGGCATGGGCACCCAGATGAACTATGGCCCCCGGCTGCCACTTGGCGGCCAGCAACTGACGACAACGCGCGATGTAACCCGTCCAGTCCATGCGGGCCGCACGGTCCAGAACGCCAGCATTGGCACTGGCGTCGGGCAAAGTGTCATAGGGCAGGCCCGTGCGGCGCACCTCGACCATGTCGGCGCTGTCCACCACCAAGACCGGCACCATGTCCTTTTCCGCGGCCATGCTGGTGATCAGCGGCACCAGTGGTGCAATCGCGGGCCAGTCCAGCCCCGTCAGGTCAACCAGCATGACCACAGTTTGCGCGCCGCGCTCCAGCCGGTCGCCCAGCACAGCAGCATCCGTGTTGAAAGGCCAAGCCAATTGGTCCCGCAGGGGCGGTGGCGTCTGATCAAGGTCTGTTTCGGGGGCTGTCACCATGGGCCGACCCTTTGCAAGGCAAGCCCAAGGATCAGGTCGGCCCAGGCTTCCGCCAGCATCGCGGGATCACGACCCGCCATGGCGCTGCGGGCCGCCTGACCGCGTTCGGCCCAGACGTCCGGGCCTTCGGAAAGGGCATCGGCCAAGGCCGGTTGCAAACCGCCCTCGGGATAAAGGATGCCGCCGCGTCCAGCCTCCACCGCGTCGCGCAGGCCGGGACAGTCGGGGCCAAGAACCCCCCTCGCCAAAGTGGCCGCCAGCAACGCTGACCCCGAGGTCAGCGACAGATCATAGGGTAGGACAACCAGATCGGCCGCCGCGTGCAACTGTGCCACCCCTGCGGCATCCAAATGACCGGGGCGCAGGATGATCCGCGGATCGTCAGGCCGTGGGAAGTCAAGGCCTTGCTCCATCTTTCCGGCGATGAGCAGGCGGTCCTGCGGCCCTGCCACCGCCGCAAACGCCGCGACAAGGGCTTGGGGCTGCTTGTAGGCGGCAATCCGGCCGGGCAGAAGCACCACCATCCCTGCGTCATCCAGACCGAGATCGGCCCGCGCACGGCTGCGACCGGCCTGTGGATAGTGCCCGTCATAGGATGGATGCGCGATGACCCTGACCTTGTGCAGCGGCAGGTCCCAGCGCTGCCGCGCTGCGGCCACGGCGGGCAGGGAATGCAGATGGATCACATCGGCCAGCGCAAACAGCCCGGTGCGCAGGTCGGCCAGCCTTGGTTCCATCGCCGGGTCATGCGCGGCAAGGTTGTGGATCGTCCAGATCACCCTGCCGCCCCTGCCGCGAAACGCCTGCAGCCGGTTCAGAAACCCCTCCGCCGTGGCACCGGGTTGGCGCAGCACGGCATCCTCCCAGTGCAGATGGAACACGGAACCCCGGCCTTGGGATGGCCCAAGGGACTCCAACGCCCCGGGTTCGGACCGGATCATAGGGGGCAAGCGGTCGTAAAGCTGGCTTTGGACCGGATTTGCCGCACGGTAGTCGGGAAAGAACGTGACAGTGACGGGCAACCCCGGATGATCGTTCATGGCGATAAGCGCCCTCTTTGGCCCCTCAACCTTCGCCGTCAGAAACAATGGCGGTCAGCTTCAGGTTCAATTTGTGATTTTCAATTCAAAGGTGAGTCTATTAGCATGGTAGCATAAATTTTTTACGGAGGTTTTTATGTCTAAATGGGTTCTTGCCAAGTTGACTGCTGTTGTCGCGGCACTGGCCGCCCCGGCAACGGCCGGTGAAGGTGACAAGTCACCGCTTGTGAAGTTTCCGACCGAAGAGTCAGCGCGCAGCTATCTGAAACAGAACCCGACGGGCGACCTTGCCCGGCTCGCCTTTCTGGCGTTGGTCGAGTACCGGCTGATGCGCGAATATCCCGGTCTGACCAAGAAACAGGCCATGGCGGTCTTTGCCAAGAAGCCCGTGGTGACCCGCCGCCCGCGCGAAGTGGCCGTCGCGATCTACTAGGGTTCGGCATCGGGAGGGCAAGCCATGGCTGGCGGGCGTGCGATCGACGGGTGGCGATGCAGCCCTGCGGCGCGCTGGGGCTGGTCGATCCTTGTCGGCCTCTTGCCGCTGGGCGTGCAGGCACAGGACGGAACGAATGCGCCTCGGGTGGCGCTGGTCATCGGCAATTCGGCATATGTCAGCGTCGAGCCGCTGCCGAACCCGTCCAATGATGCGAATCTGATCGCGGAAAAGCTGTGGCATGCCGGGTTTGAGGTGATCGAGTCCATTGATGCCGACCGCGCGACGATGCTGGCCGATCTTGCCACCTTTCAAAGCCGCCTGCGCCCCGGCAGCGAGGCGTTGTTCTACTACGCTGGTCACGGGGTGCAGATCGGCGGGCGGAACTATCTGCTGCCGGTCTCGGTTGCGCCTGCATCGATTGAGGACCTGAAGGCGCAGTCGATCGACGCACAGCTGGTGGTCGACATCATGTCCGGGTCGGGCGCAAGGTTGAACCTTGTGCTGCTGGATGCCTGCCGCAACAACCCCTTCACCAGCATGTCGGCGGAAAACGCGGAACAGATCGCCTCGCGGTCCATCGCGCTTGGACGGTCGGCGGATCAGATCAGCCGCGGCCTGACGCTTTTGTCGGATGTCAGCCGGGAAGGCCTTGCCGAGATGACGGCAGGTTCAGTCGAGACGATGATTTCCTTCGCCACCGCGCCGGGGTCGGTCGCGCTGGATGGGGCAGGCCGCCACAGCCCCTATACCGAGGCGCTGGCCCGGAACATTGACCAGCCGGGGCTGGAGATCAGCGATCTCTTTCGCGCCGTCCGCGCCCATGTGCGCGAGGCGACCGACGGGACGCAGATCACCTGGACCACATCGACGCTGGAGAACCGGTTCTACTTCTCACCAACCGGGAACGACCCCCGCCAGACGACCGCAGGCATGGCCGTCGCGGGCGATACGCTTGGCATCCTGCCGCCTGACCGGGTGGTGGACCGTGCCTTCTGGCGGGCCATCCGCAACAGTGGCCGGGCCGAGGCTTTTGCGGCCTATCTGCGCACCATGCCGGACGGCGCCTTCCGCGAAGATGCCGAAGCACAGTTTCGGGCGGCGGGCGGCGATCCGGCCACGCTGATCGCAGATGACCCCCTCCTGCCCGATTTCGCCCCTGCCCGATCCGCAGAAGAGCAGGCCGAGGCGCGACAGGATGCGCTGGACAGTCTGGATCGCGCGGCGCTGGGCGTGACCATCGGAACCGCAGCCCAACCGCTGAAGATTGAGGGGGAGGGCGGCTGGTTCTGGCTGTCCGACCCGGTGCATCTTGGCGATGTTTCGGGGGCCACCGGAACTGTGCTGTCCGATGGGGCCGTGCAGTGGCTGCCGCCGGGGGCCGATCTGGCCTATGTGCCGAAACTGGGCACCAACGGCGGGGTCGATACCCTGAAGGGCGCGCTTCTGGGCGACGGCGGTGCGGCAACCCTTGTCGAAGCGCAGTTCGAAACGGTGATTGATGCCTGCGATCTTCTGGCGGGCAACCCCTACGATGGCCAGCGCGTCACCGCAGGCACCCGTCAGTTCATCATCGACCGGAACTTCGACGCCGCCATCGCGGTCTGCGAGATTGCGGTCCAGACCTTCCCCGATGTCCCGCGGTTCTGGGCCCAACTGGCGCGCAGCTACCGCGCCGCCGGCCGCTATGACGAGGCGCTGGTCTGGCAGCAGAAGGCTGTGGATGCGGGCTATGTCAACGCCGCCGTCTACCTTGGCCAGATGTATCTGGACGGACAAGCCGTGCCGCAGGACTTTGCCAAGGCCAAGGAGCTGTTCGAATACGCCGCTTCCCAAGGCGACACGGCGGCCCAGACCGCCTTGGCCTGGATCTACCGCGCCGGGGTCGGCGTGCCGCAAAGCTATGACCTCGCGCTGTCGCATTACCGCGAAGGCGCGGCGCTTGGGAACGACTGGGCCATGACCAACATCGCCGAGTTCTACAAGGAAGGTTTCGGTGTCGCCGCCGACGCAGATGAGGCCGTGCGATGGTACACCGCCGCCGCCAAAAGTGGCGAGTTGACCGCGCAAACCCGACTGGCCCGGATGTATCAGGTGGGCGATGGAATTGCGCGGGACTATACGCTCGCCCGGTTCTGGTTCGAAACCGCTGCATCACGCGGGGTGCCGAACGCACTGACGCGGCTTGGGTTGATGTATGAGGAAGGTCAGGGCACCGACAAGGACCTTGACGCTGCCGTCCGACTTTACACCCGCGCCGCGCGTGGCGGCGACATGGAGGCGCGGTTCCGGCTGGGCAAGGTCTATGCGTCGAAAGCGCCCTTGTACGACGATCCCGTCCGCGCGGCAGGCCTGCTGACCCAGGCTTCGGAAGCCAATGTGTTCGGGGCGAACCGGGAACTGGCAAGGCTTTACGAACAGGGACGCGGGATTGACAAGGATCTGGCCAAGGCCCGCATGCTTTATGCGACCGAGGCAGAGAAGAACCCTTGGGCCGCGCGCGACGCCGGGCGCGCCTATGCTTCGGACGACGGGGCGGAACCGATTTATGACGAAGCCGTGCGGTTTTACCGGCTTGCCGTGGCAGGCAAGGTGCCGCCCGCCGCGCTGGAGCTTGGGCGGCTGGTGGCGGCAGGCAAGGGGGCCGATCCCGACCCGGGCGCTGCGCTGATCCTGTTTGCCCGCGCGCTTGGCCTTTCGGGCAGCGACACCAAACTGGCCGATGCCGCGCGAAAAGCGGCGGATGGGGCCAGTGCCGAGGACATTACCCGCGCGGTGCAGACCTTGCTGGCCGAACAGGGATTCTTCGCCGGGCCGGTGGATGGAATGCCCGGCCAGGCCACTCAGGCCGCCCTTGCAGAAGCCTTTGCCAAACTGGGGTTGAGCGCCCCAGACACAGACGTACCGACATTTGACGATCTTGCCATTCTCGCAGCGATTTAAAGGAGCGACATTATGCCAAAACTTTCCCTTCCGACCGTGGCGCTGGCCTTGGCCGGGACCTTGGCTTTGACCGGCTGCACTGAAACGATGACGTCCAGCGGCGAAAGTTCTGCCTCTGGCGCCGTGGCCAGTCTTCGCAGCAAGGGCTTCAAGCCCACGGCCCGTGACAGCGCCGGCCAGATCATCGCGATGACCTATTCCGGTCCGGTGACCAGTGCCGTGGTCTGTGGTGCGAAAGGCAGGCCAAAGGCCCCGATCAAACCCCAGATGACCGACCTTGACGGCACGGCAAAACGGGCGACGCTGGACGCCTATGTGATCCTGAACGATGGCAAGGTGGCCACGGGGATCTACGCCATCGTGCTGCGCGCCCCGGGCAAGATGCCGGAAGGCATCGACTTTGCCCCCGGGGAATCCAAGGCCTTTGCCTCGGGCCTGACCTGCACCAACGCATGATGCAGGCTCCGGTTCGGCTGGACCTATGCGTTCTGGCCGATCCACGGCTGGGCGATGCGGCCGGGGCTTGCCATGCCGCGGGCTTGCGCGCGCTGGCCGGGCTTGGCTACCGCATTGGCCTGCTGGCGGTGGCGACGGATGCCATTGCGGCGGACACGGGGGCCTTGTGTCCGGCCTGGGCCGCCTTGCTGGACGCGGGGCACGTCGTGCGGCTGGCACCGACCGCCCGGGTGCAGGCGCGGGTGTCGCTGGCACTCGACAGCCGCATCCTTGCCCATGATCTGCCCAGACGCTTTGCCCTGACAGCGGATCTGGCCTTTGTCACGGTTGACCGGCCGGCCCATCTGTCGGGCCTTGTCGAGCGGGACATCAACCAGATCGCCCAACGCGCCCAAGCGGTGCTGGGGGCCCCGGTGGTCTGGGCCCCCGGCACAGTGCTGGCCCGTGATGCGCTGGCCCATCTGGCACCCCACTGGCCACTGACCGCGACAGACTGGCCGCTGGTCCTGCCCGAGTTTACGCCGCCACCGGCCATCGAGGTGCAGCGCAGCCGTCCGGTGGCTGGCTGCGCCCGGCTTGCGCGGGTGCGCGGCGTACAGGATGCCGTGCCGCAGGCCTGGCTTGACGATCCGCGCATCGCCTGGCGCCTGCGGCTGGGGCCAGAGGCACCGCGCCTGTCCTGGCCGCAGTTGGCCCCGGTCGAACTTTGGCCCGACACTGCGCTGGACATGGCCGGGTTTCTGGCGCGGATTGATGCGCTGGTCCTGCCCGATGATCCCGCGCAAGACCCGTGCCCGCCCGAGGTGCTGATGGCGCTTGCCGGTGGGGTCGTGCCGCTGCTGGACCCGGGCTACCGTCCCGTTTTCGGCGCGGCGGCCCTTTATGCCCGGCCGCAGGACTTGCCGGATCGCCTGATCGCCCTGCACGAAGACCGCGCCTTGCGGGCCGAAGTGGCCGAGGCCGGACAACGGCTCTTGCAGCGCCAGCACGCACCCCGGGATTTCGCCCTGCGTCTGGCTGATCTGATCGGCCCGCCACGCGCCGATGCCTTTGCCCCAAACGTGCTGGCCCGCCCCCCACGCACTGTCCTCTTCTATTCCTCGAACGGGATCGGCATGGGCCATCTGACCCGCCAACTGGCCATTGCCCGACGGCTGCCACCTGATCTTGCCCCGGTCTTTCTCAGCCATTCACAAGCTGTCGATGTGGTGCGTGGGTTCGGCTTTTCGGCTGAACACCTGCCTTACCACGCGACCTACGGCCAGAACCGCGCGCATTGGAATGCCGCCCTTTCCGATCGGCTGGACGCCGCGATGGCCTTCTGGCAGCCCGCGGCGCTCGTCTATGACGGCAACATCCCCTTTCCCGGCCTGATCGAAGCGCTGCTGCTTCGCCCCGAGGTCGCGCGCATCTGGGTCCGCCGCGGGCTTTGGGGCCACGGGCGCGACCCCGAGGCCCTTGCCTCAAGCCCGGCCTTTGACCTTATCGTCGAACCGGGCGACCCTGCCGATGCGTTCGACGATGGCCCGACCGCCCACCGCCCGGGCGAAGCCTTGCAAGTGCGGCCCATCCGGCTTCTGGATCAGGCCGAGGTTCTTGAGCGTGCCGAGGCTTGCCGCGCGATGGGGCTGGACCCTGATGCGGTGAACGTGCTGGTGGCGCCGGGGTCAGGCAACAACGCATCAACCGGGGCGCTGGCCGCTGCCACGCTTGGCGCGTTGGCCTGCCATCCCGGGATAGGGGTGGCGCTGGCCGAATGGCGCATTGCGACCCGGACCCATGCCTTGCCGCCCGGGGTTGTCCGGCTTGCCGACTATCCCTTTGCCCGGCATCTGGGGGCCTTTGATTTTGCCATCGCGGCGGCTGGCTACAACACTTTTGCCGATCATCTGTCGGTCGGATTGCCAACGATCTGGCTGCCGAACGAGGCGCCGGAGCAAGATCAGCAAATCCTGCGCGCGCGTCTTGCCAGCGAAACCGGCCTTGGCCTGACGCTGCGCCTGACCGAAGGCTTTGCGCTTCAGTCCGCACTGGCGCAGATGCTTGCCCCGGCATCCCGTGCCGCATTCGCAGCCGCAGGCCGCCGCTACGCGGAGGTCCATATGGCCGAAAACGGTGCCTTCGCTGCGGCAGCGGCGCTTGCTGCGGTGTGCGGGATGACCCCCTCCCGCGCCCCGCCTGCCTTGGCCGAAGATCCGGGCTTGCAGGTTATGGACGTCCGCCATTGAGTGCCGACAAGCCTGCTTCTGGCAGGCGTGTGCCGCGTCACTCCGCCTCTGCGCTGCCGCGAAAGGCCAGACGGTCCATGCCGTCCAGCGAAGGCCTGCCAGCGCCAATCGCTTCGGGGGTCATCGCGATGCTGTCCGGCACGGTTTCGATGAACCCTTCGGCCTGCATCCGGGCGAACAGGGCGACAAGGTCCACCTCCCCGATGGAGCTGTAATCGATCCGCGTGCTTCCTGCCTTGACCCAGTTCGCCACAAGGCAATCCAGCGTGCGAACATCCGCCCCTGAAAACAGCTTCAACTGGTTTGCAAGCCTTGGCAGGATGTCCGACCTGCGCCGGGCGATCATCCCGATGCGGCAGTCGGGCTGCACCGCATAGGCCGCCATATGCAGCGCCGATCCGTCCAGCGCCAGAATCTGCCGGGCCGCCGCATATCTGGCCAGTTGCACCCGCGCGGAATGTCGTTGGGGATGAAAGATTTCATAGCCGTTGCTGGCCAGAACCTCCTCGATGATCGTCTCGCCAAGGATGCCACCCCGGTTGTCGTTCAAACCGCTGCGCGAGATGTACAGCCGCTCTGGTCCGTCCGCCGTGATTTCGGCAGCCACCCGACCGCGCATGAAGCTGCGATAGTGGGGCGACCCCACCATCCGCGCTTCATGCCCAAAGCCGGGGTCGGGCACGACCAGCGTGTCAACCCGTGTCGGGCCGCTGATGGGTTCCAGCGGCCTGTCACCGCAGAAAATCTCCAGAAACGGACGATAGGCCTTGCGGGCACGCCAGATGGAATTGGGCCCGAAGGGAATGAACAGGACCGACTCGATGGGGTCCGAGTCTACACCCAGCACCCAAAGGCGCGGCGTCGATTCCAGCAGGAAATGCCCGAAATGCGGATGCAACGGACCGGCAAACAGGTGTCGCCCCGCAAGATGGGCCAGCGGCTGTTCCAGCACTGCCGGGTCGGGCGGCACCCGGGCGCGGCGTGGGCGCAGATAGTCCAGCGAGAAATCGACGAAATTGCCTTCTGCATCCAGAACCCCGCAGCGACCATCGGCGTCCGGCGGGCAGACGACTGCGTCCTTCAAGACAAGGAAGCGGTCGGTCATCCCGGTCTTGTTGTAGGTGGCCATCATCGGTCCTGTGGTTGGGTCGTTTGCCGCCCGTCATGGCCTGCAGGGCTGTACAGCCTTGGCAGGGCGACTTGTCTTCTGTCAGTCATCGGCCTTCCGATCAAGCACGCGGCTGATCCGGTCCTGCACCCAAGACTTCCACTCCCCTGCCGGTGAGGCTTCGGTCGGGATCAGTTCCCTGACGGGTCGATTGTGCTGGCCGTAGGGGATCATCGCGACGTCGACATTGCAAGCGCGGGCGGTCATGTCGCCAGCCAGACGCGCCGCGGCCGCGCGGGGCATGATTGGATCCCCCCGGGCCAGCAGCACTGCCCCCGACGTGGGATGCCCGGGCGTGATCCGCCATGGCTGCGGCGGGACAGCCGCCACCCCCAGCGCCAATGCCGGAGCCTTTGCGGCAGGGTCCAAGCCATCAAGGCCCCAGGCATAGCCCATCGCAGCCAGCGCACCCGCCGAAAGCCCCATCACGATCAGTGGCACATCCCCAAGCGCCGGTCCCTCTGGCGCAAGGCGCAGCCAGTCGACGGCAGACGACAGGTCCTCAACCGCCCGGTACAAAAGCGGCCCGAACAGCCGCCCGGCAATCTCGGGGTAAACCAACTGGCTTTCCGCCACGGCCCGCTCGATTGCCGCCACCCGCGCCTCTGGCATGCCCTGCAGCGGATTGCCCCCCTTGCGATAGTCGATCGACGCAAAGGCCAGACCGCGCCTTGCAAGGTCGCCAGAGAAATGGCGGGCCAACCGGTCATCCCGGCTGCCGGTCATGAAACTGCCGCCATGCGCATAAGCGACAAGGGCCTTCGGGCGATCCGGGCCGCAGGCATAATCCAGCGACAGGCCGCGGCGATAGACGTGGGTCTGCCGCTGGATCACCGGATCAGTCATCGCTTGGGTCCAGCTGAAGAACGCAAAGGCTGCCCCGGTCGGCCCCGAAATCCGTATCGGCAAGCACCTTGTGGCACAGGTCCTGCACCTGCAGCCGTCCCGCGAACCGACGCCCGCCGTCCCCGTTGGCCGTTGCTGCCACCACGACCGCATCACGCGCAAGCAGGGGGCGCAGGGCCATCAGCGTCCGCAAGGCCTGGATGTCCGCATCGGCAAACAGGATCAGGTCAAAGCCACCCGGCGGAACCTGACCGTCGATCATGGCCGGAAGGTCGCCTTCGGCCCCCGCCATGATCCTTAGCCGGTCCGGAAAGCGCCCGGCCAGCCAGTCGCGGGCAACCGGCACATAACGGGCGCGGTCTGGTGGATCGTCGTCGCCTTCGACGGGCCAACGCATTGCATCAACCGCCACGATCTGCAGCGTCGGGCTATGGTGCAGCGCCGACAGCACCAGATGCCCGGTGTCATAGCCGATGACCAGCGCGTGCCGGGCCGACCCCAGCCAGCCCAGCAACTGGCGGCGCATCCCATCAGACCGGGTCCGCAGCTTTGCCTCGACCAAGGGCTGCTGCTGCATGTGGCGATAGAAGTGCAACCCCTGAAACCGGACCGGAAGCCCCGCCTCGGCCATGGCTGCACAAAGGGTGGCGTTCAGACTGTCGACATCCTGCACCACCTCGGGCCGGGACAAAAGGCCCGGCACCTTGTCTGCCACCCTGGCCGCATCCGCCAGCCGCAGGGCCGCGCCCTTCTGGTCAGACCCCTGCCGATCGCCGAAGGCCCCGGCCAGCCGGTCGATCAGACCCCGGTGCCGCTGCTGCAATTCCTCGGCCGGCACAATCTCGGACGACGGTCCGTTGCGCCGGTTGTAGGCGAAGGTCGAAGTGCCCCATTTCTGTTCGGCATAGATCCTGTCCGGGCCGTCATACCAGACATCCGGCGCGCTTTTCTGCCAGGGGATGAAGTAGTGCGTGGGAAAGATGGCAAGCGTCTCCGGCCCCGGTGCACGGTCCTTGATCATCCGCATCAGGAACCGGTTGCCGGTCGAAACCTCGGGTTTGCGAAGCTCCCACGGCTCCAGCCCGGCCAGTTCGTCGATCACCGCGCCAACGAAGGGGTTCCCCGGTTCACAGGCCAGAAACGGGCAGACCCCGCGGAACTTGTCCGTCTCGGGCCGGTCATAGACCGTATAGGCGCGCGGCTGGTCCAAAAGCTCGTCCACCGGGTGCAGGCTGATCGCATCGGCATCGGCCATGAACCCGCCATAGCGGAACAGCAGTTCATACCGCATCATGTCTTGAACCCCGGCCCATGCCCCGCGCCAGGCGTATTCGTTGATGAGCTTGCGCAGGCGGAACGGGTAGCCGGTCAGCGTGTCATTGCCAAAGACCGTGTAGGACCAGCCCGGATGCATCTTTGGCCAGCTTTCCATCCAGCCTGTCGGGGCCGGTTTGGGGCCAATCCAGATATGCCCAAGACGCCGCGGGACCGCCAGACCCTTGGGGCTGGCTGGCCGAGTGGACGGGCGCTTCTGGCTTGGGTCTGGCATCATGGCTTCCTTTTACCTGCGGGCCGTTCAGAACAGCTGCGCAAAGCGGGCGGGCAGGCGGTAAAGTTCCGGGCTGTGCAGATCAGGCATCACCCAATGGCCGTGATCCGCCTGCACACGGCCCTTCGTCAGTGCCGCGACGAATTCGGGAAACTCCACCTGTTCGCCAACCAAGCCGACCCCTGACCCCACGGGATCACTGAAAAGGGGGCGCAGGTTGAACAGGAACAGCTTGGGGTCAAGCAAGACGTCACGCACCGTGCTGCCCTGACCGTCCGGTGCAAAGCCGATCCGTCTACGGGTGATGCAGGGCTTGGTAAGCCCCGCCTTCAACCGAAAGGTGCGGCTTGTAGTCAGGATGGGCTGTGCGGGGTCCAACGGCTGCCGCCCGTCTGCAGGGCTGTGGACCATCTCGATCCCGATGGGGGCGATGACTTGTGGTGCGCGGCCGGTGGCGAACGTCGCGTCAAGATAGTCTGGCAGGGCAAGCCCGGTCTCGGGGTCCGGCGTCACGATCTCATCCACGTCGGTGCAAAGCACCCAGTTGTAGTACAGGGTCAGCCCGCTGGTGAAATGCCCCAGCGTTGCCCAGCGGTGGTCAAAGGCTGACGGATCGCCGGTGTCCGGCTGGTGGATGATGTTCGCACCTTCGGCGATCCGGTCAACCCCGGCGTCCTGTCCGTGGCGCAGGACATAGAGGTTCTCACGCCCGATCAGCTTGCCATAGTAGTCCACCCAACGCGCCAGAAAGGCGTGGTCGCCCCTGACCATCGTCACCGCAGCCATCCGCGCTTTCGAGGGGTCCGGGCCAAAGACCGGGGCCGGCGCATGGGTTGGCTCTTGCGGCTCGGCCAAGTCCGGGGGCAGGTCCGGGGGCAAATCCGGGGGAAACCCGTCCGGGCCGACCGGTGGCACGCCTGCGGGGGGGGGCACCTTGAAGATCCAGCGCACGCGGCTGGTGCCAAGCTGGCTGGCAAGGATCTTGTCGGGCACGTCCTTCATCCCCGCGTCCGCCAGGATCTGCCGCCCCCGATAGTGCAGCAAGGTCACATCGGCATCCTTCGCCAACGGCTTGCCGCGCAGGATCCCGTTGATGCTGTAGTTGTATTTTTCCGGCAGCGCGTTCCATGTCATTCCGGCAGCAAGGGTCGCCACAGGCAGGGTCATCTGGTCCAGATAGGGCCGCCGGTTATCGATCCCGGTGCGGTCCAGCGTCTGGGCGCAGTCCATCCAGACCTCGGCAAAGCGCTGGCCGCGGGCCGTGCGCCACGCTTCGTCCACCACGACCAGCCCGGCGTTGAAATAGGGTGCCACGAGTTGGCGCTTGTCACGGGTCATCGTCATGCGTTCGTCGGGAACCGGCATGTCAAAGGTGCCGTAGATCTGGTCCCACACCGTCTGCGGGGCCCAGCGCATCGAGCTGGCCGGGACCATGCCGATCTGGCCGGGGCTGACCAGCTCCTCCACGCTGCACGGCTGCAGGAACAGCATGTCGCTGTCAAGGAAGGCGGCAAAGTCCGTCTCTTTCGGGGCCAGCGTCGCAAGGATCTTGTTGCCATGTGGATAGGCCGGATCAAACTGCCCCTCGGCGTCAATCGGGCGCACTTCGCAGCGCAACCGGCGCAGCACTTCCAGCGGTTCCCGCTCCATCTCGGCCCAGCGGTGCTTTGGGCAATAGCCGATGATCTTGACTTCGGGCGGAAGGAACTTGCGGATCGACGCCGCCAGATGGCAGCCCATGTAAAGATAGGCGGGCGGCTCGACGATGAAGAACAGGGTCAGGCTGGGGGGCATCGTGGGGCCTTGCACAGAGGGATCAGAACACACCATTGAAACGGTCGGGAAGGCGGTAGATGTCGGGCGGCCTGCCGCCCCCCATCAGCGTGAAGGGCGGGCGCAGGATGCGGTCATCCAGCATGGCCTTGCGAAACGCGGGATGGTCCACCGTTTCGGCCACCGGGGCGCGCTTGGACAGCGCCTTGAACGTCCCCTCGACCGAGGTCCAGCCCCAGCCGCCTGCCTGCATCGCCTGCTGCTCTGCCGGGGTCTTGCCGGCCAACCGACGCTCAAGGCTTTTGTGGAACCGGGCCATGCAGGTGTCATGGTCGATGAACCGCAGGTGGAAGTTGTAAAGATGCGGGTCCAGCGTGATTTCGGCATGGTTGGCCCCATGGCCGCCCGCCTTGAATTCGGTCGGGCGGCTGATCAGGCAGGGCTTGGCATAGTTGGAATTCAGCCGGTAACAGCGCCGCGCCCCAAGGATCGGCGTGCCGGGCAGCAGGGGAACCGTCTCGGTTTCCACGTTGTGCACCATCTCGATGGCGAAGGTCGTCAGCGCCGGTGGCACCTGATCCCGCGCGGCGATGTCCATCAGGTATCCCACAAGATCGCCCGACACCGCCGGGTCCAGCACCACGAACTCGTCCACATCGTTGCAGGCCACCCAGTGATACCCCCCCGTCAGGGCTGAGGCGTGCAGCGACAGGATCTGCCAGCGCCGCTGGTTCACCGATTTCTTCAGGCTGTCATAGGGCAGGCGGATTACGTTGCAGCCCTTGGCAATCCGCGCCACATCGGCGTTGCCGCCATGGTTCAGCACATAGATCGCGTCATCCGGCAGGTAGGTGCGCCAATGGGCAATCCAGCGCTCAAGGAAGAAATCTTCCTCATGCACCATGGTCAGGGCGGCAAGCGGAGCCTTGGAGCGGTCAAGCGGCATGCGGTTCAACACTCGTTTCCACGGCGCGGCAAACTATGGCAGCCCGGCCAAACCCATGCAATCGACGCAAGGGCGCAAACCGCGTCACTTCGCCTTCTCCCGCTTCTTGCGCTTTGGGTCGGGGCGGGCCTCGGGCCCATCAATCTGCCCCACCACCGCCTGCGGGTCCGCCACGCCGAACAGGTCCACCACCGACAGAGCCAGCCGAAGCTGCACCCGGCCTGCGCCCATGGCCGTGATCTCGGGCATCCCCGGCCATTCGCCAAGGTTCAGCCGCATCATGGGCCCCCAACGCCGGATCACCGTGACACCACCATAGGCGATATGGAACACCACCGCCCCGGTGCCTGCGTCGATCTGGTTCACCCCGGCCCCGACATGCACCACATCGTCGCCGTCACCCAAGGTCACCACATTCCGCCCCGGGCCGGTATGGATGACGGATGACCCATCGCCATCCACAATCCGGTCATTGCCATGTCCGCCATAAATGCGGTTGTTGTTCCCCCGCCCGAAGATCACATCATCGCCCGTGCCGCCGTCCAGCGTGTCCTTGCCCGGTCCGCCCGACAGCGTGTCGTTCCCCGCCCCGCCATAGAACGCGTGCCGGCTGGAGGTGAGCGTGGCGATCGCCCGCAACTCATCATTCCCGGCGCCAGCCCGGAACGTCGCGCTTCCGTACTTGGGCCCCAGCATGATGTCGCCCCGGTCTGACCCGGTGACATCCACCTCCACCCGCTCCGATGTCTCGAAGTGGATCGGGCTGTCGGGGTGGGCGACGATCTTCAGTGTCTTGCGCACCTCACCGCCGCCGGTTTCATTCCGGGCCACCACCGTGGCGATGCGGATGCGTTCGACATGCGGCGGGCAGTGCAGGACATAGTCATCCGGCCCTGCCATGTACCACAGCGTATCCAGACCCCCGTCGCGTTCCTCCCTGATCTTCTCGGCATCCGCGCCATAGGCCCAATAGTCGGTGTTGCCCCCGCCCCCCGCCAGAATGACGCTGCCATCCACCGCCATCATCGCGTTGACGCCGCGTTCCGGGTTCTCAAACCCCCGCAGGTCCAGCCCCAGCGCAAGCGCGCCCTGCACCAGTTCGGCCCGCAACGCCTCCAATGGGGCGGTGTCCTTCAGGTTCGCCGTCTCTCCCGGATCGGCGACGATGTCGTAGACGTGTTCCTCGCCGTTCGGATAGCGGAAGTAGCGCAGATGGGTCAGCCCCTCGGTCGATGGCCGGACCGACAGCGTCCCGAACACGCTGGTCACCGGCGACTGGCTGCGGTCATAACTGCCAAAGGACGCATCCACCAACGGCAGCAGGCTTTGCCCTTGCGTCCAGTCCGGGCGTGGCGGCAGGCCCGCAATCTGCATCAGCGTCTTTGGCACGTTGCCCAGCGAGACGGGCAGATCGACCTCACGCCCCGCCATCCCCTTGCGCCAGATCGCCAGCGGCACATGCGCCGCACTGTCCCACTGGCTCATCTTGTGGAAACTGTCGTGGTTGCCAAGGTTGAAGCCGTTGTCCGACAGGAACACCACTGTCGTATTGTCGCCCAGCGGGGACGCCTCAAGCGCCCGCATGAAGCGGCCAATCTCATGGTCCACATGGCTGATCGCGGCGAAATAGGCGCGGACGACCTGCCGCCACGCCTCATCGCTGGACCGTTCCGGCGTCCAGTGGCCATTGGCGATATAGGCCGCCTCGTAGACCGCAAAACCCGGCTGTGGGCCAAAATAGTCTTCGGGCGAGGCGATGCTGGGCCAGCGGATTTCAGCGGGGTCATACAGCTGGTAGAACCGATCCGGGCAATCCAGATTGTAATGCGGGTGCTTGAAGCCAAGCTGGATCAACTGCCGCCGCGCGGGATCGGCCCGGTCAAGATAGCGGATGGCGTTTTCGGCCACCCAGAAGTCATAGAACCGGTCATCCTGTTCGCCCCTGTCATTCGGGTGGTTGGTGCCCTGAATGCCGGGGCCGCCCTCCAGATAGACCTTCACCCCCGTCCGGTCCCCGGAATCCTGCACCAGCGGGTTTTCGTGGAACAGAAGGCGCCGGTAATCTTCGCGCATGGGGCGATAGTTTGCGTCCACCTTGCCGGTGGTAAAGGTGTGAAACCCCGCCCGCCGCAGATCATAGGCCCAGGCCTTTTCCGGTGCCAGCACATCGCTCCAGAACCGGTTGAGGTCCACCAACCCGCTGCGGAAGGGTGACAGGCCGGTCGCCAACTCTGCCCGGCACGGCGCACAAAGGGGCACCGTGGCATAGGCATTGCTGAACCGAACCGCCCCCGCCATCAGCCGGTCCAGGTTCGGGGTCTGGATGCGCAGCCCGAACGTGTCGCGCCAAGTGTAGACGTCGATCATGTCGTCCACCCAGATCACGCACAGGTGGCCGTCCCGGATGGCATCGGCAGTGAACGCCATGCCTCAGCGTCTCCACAGGTAGTAGCGCGCCAGCTTCAGGCGCTGATCTGCATCCGCCGCGGTCTGTGGCAGCAGAAGCGACATGCCCGGCCACAGCAGCACATCCTCGATCACCGCCTCGCCCAGCGTCTTTTGCAGACCCGACCGATGGCTGCGCGCGCCGATGAACAGCGAGGCAGGGTTTGGCAGGGTGGGCGGGAGGCCTTCCCCCAGATGCACCGGCCCGCCGCTGTCCTGCAATGCCACGCGCCCACGGTCGATCGAGACGAGGACACAGCGCAGTCCAGCCACCCCCGGGGTTTTCAGTGCCGAAAGCGACAGGCCGTCGCTGGTGTCCTTGACCAGAAAGCTGTCGCCATAGTCGGCGAGGAACAGATAGGGCGCGCTGCCGCCTTCGCCTTCGCCGTTGATCGTCAGCAGCGTCCGCGCCTCGGCCCCGGGATCGGCGCGGTAAAGCACCGCCATGCTGAACCGACTGGCGCTGGCCAGAGCCTGCGGCAGGACCAGCCCGCAATGCACGCCCAGCCGCACCTGCAACCCGCAGCCGGTGTCGGTCGTGGCAAGCCGGCCGTGCCCATCGTTCGGCTTGGTCGACAGCGCCTCGGCGGCCCCATCGACGGTCTGCCAGCCCAGCACAACCCCGCCCGCATCACAGCGGAAATGCCTCGCCTCGCCATGCAGCCAATGGCCCCCCGCCGCGGCAACCGCCGCCGCAAGGTCAGCCGTGCAACCGTCCAGCAGCGCGGCCTCGGGCAGATCCTCCTCCACCCGGATCATGCCGCCCCGCCTTCCCGAATGGCCAACCGGCTGGGCAGGGCCCAGCGGTGCAGCACCCGCCCATCCGCCGCCGTCAGTTCCCAGCCGTCGCGGATTGCCACCTGCCCGGGGCCATCCGGGGCGACACCGTAACCGTAGCGCAAAAAGGCATCACCCTCGGGCCGCCGGTCCAGCGTGACCAGCACCGCCTGAGCATCCGCCGGATCAACCCCGACCGACAGGATCTTCGCCCCGGCCCGGTCGCCGTCCAGCGCAAAGCCCACCGCCCGGTCGCCGCCCACACTGTCGCCCGGGGCCAGCACCAGATCGCCCAGCGCCCGCAGCACCAGCCGCAGCACGACCGCACCCTTCGGACCAGCCTCAAGCTCTGCCAGATGGAAGACCGGACAGCGCCAGCCGTCCGTCAGCGGGTCAGGCTTCAACGTCTGCTCGCCTGCTGCACTTGCCGCCGCTGCCGACATCGCCGCCATATGCCGCCGCGCATCGGGCGTTGGTCGGTCATATTCATCATGCGCGAACATGTACCCGGGGGCACTGATCACCAGCCGATGCGCAACGCAGTTCCAGGCCAGTTCCCACTGCGCCTCGATCACTCTGTCGGGGGTCAGCCCCGGCTGCCCGCCTTCAAGCCGCGCGACGAACACCGGGCGGTCAAAGCCCAGCTTGGCCAGCCCCGCCTCGATCCGGTCCATCAGCGTCAGCATCCCGTCGCGGTAGTCGGTGGCAGACCCCTCCACCGCCTCAAGCGCGAAATCCAGCGTCACTGCGAAGATGCGGGCCGGTTTGCCAAGTCGCGCCGCCGCCAGCTTCAGGTTCGCCGCCGCGCGCAACAGGTTGTCGACCGCCACCCCCTCGGCCAGCGTCGCCGCGGAAGCCGAGCTATCAGTCTCCACCCGCGTCACGAACAGCGGCAGACCGGCGTGCTTGTCCAGCTGCCAGTCCAGACAGACCTCTGCCATCAGCGCCTCATGCGTCATCTCGCGCAGATGGGCCAGAAACTCGGTCACCGCCGCCCGCTCCACCCCCGCATGGCCCACGGCGCCGATGTCATCGGCCGGCGCAAGGATGTGGAACGGGTAGGCCGCGCCTTCCGGGTTTGCCAAAGCCGCACGTGGCCCACCGATCCCAAGGATGCCGACCACCGGCCCCGGCGCATCCGCCACCACATCGCCCCCCGCGCGGGACAGGCGAAAGTCGCGCGGGCCCTGACGCCCGGGAAGGCGGCCCGAAAACCGCAGCCAGTCCCCCTCGGCCCGGATGTTCCAGACATCGCGACCCTCAAGCATCGCCTCAAGGTCAGCCAGATCGCGCGGATCGCTGGCCGCAGCCGGGGCCGAAGCTTCGGCCTGAAGCCGCCCCCCTAGCCGCAATGCTATGTCGTCGATCACCTTGTCCGACAGCCGCAGGACAAGGCCGGTCGGGTCATAGCCGATCACATCGCCATTGCGCGCGCGCACCAGCACGCCATGGCCCGCCCGCACCACGCGGTTTGCCGGGCCGTTATCTGTCTTGTCGGTCACTCGGTTTCTTTCGGTTCCCGCAACGCCGGCGAAAGGTTGCAGCTTTCCCCCAAGGCGCCGGATTGCAAACAAATCGAAAATACCCTAACCCACGGACAGGTTACGTTCCAGTAGGTCGAAGGCCACGCCAGCTTGACCGACACAGCCGACACACCACCCTTGCCGCCGATCCTGCCCGACGCCTCGTCAGCCGGTCCCGCCACGGCGTTCCGCATCGTTGCGCCCAAGGCGGCGCTTTGGTTTCAGCCCGGCTCACGGCAGCTGGTCGTCAGCTTCGACAACCTTGCCACCGTGGATGACCCCTATCCCCGACCGCCCTGGCTGCTCGCCCGGCTGCAGGCTGAGGGCTATGCCGTGCTTGGTGTGCAGACCTTCGCCAAGGACTGGTACCGCAACTCCGATGCGGTCCCCATGGTGCAAGGTCTTGCCGCCGCCGGGTTCTTTCGCAACTTCGACCGCGTGGTTTTCATCGGTGCCTCGATGGGGGCCTTTGCCGCGATCAACCTTGCCACCTTGGTGCCGGGGGCGGCGGTCATCGCCTTTTCGCCCCAGTCCACCATGTCCAGCCGCATCGCACCCTTCGAGCGCCGTTTCGGCTGGGCGGTGCGCAAAAGCGACTGGACGACCCCCGCCTTCCTTGACGCCCGCGACGCCCTTCCGAAGGTGGCACAAATCGTCCTTCTCTACGATGGCCGCGTGCCCGAAGATCTGGCCCACGCCCGCCGCCTGGTCGCGCCGAACGTGCAGCTTGTGCGGATCGACCATTGCACGCACGAAGCCATCCGCGTCGTCCTGAAATGCGCAGCACTGCCGCCCTTGCTGGCCGAAGTCATGCAGACCGGAGCGGCTGGCCCAGCCTTCTGGCAGGCCATGCGCGCCCGCCGCACCGTGCGCAAATGGGCCCGCGCGCTGATGGGGTCGGTCGTCGCTGACGGCCATCCCGCCCGCATCCGTGCCACCGCAACAGCGCTTTTGCGGCAAGAGGATTACCTTTTCGCCCAGACCGCTCTGCGCGACTTGAGGACGACTTAGCCGCGCCTGACGAACAGGACCGACCCTCCCTCGGCCGCAGCCTGATCTTCGTCAAACCCGGCCGCCGCCAGTGGCCCGGCACAGGCGTTGCGGCAGTCATCCCGTTCGACACCTGAATCGAACGGCAGGATGATCCGCCGCACGCTTTCCAGCGGGGCCATGGCCAACACCTCGGGTGCGACCCCGGCCCGCGCGTTGACCCGCAGCGCATCGGGGCGGAAGTCGCGCAGATAGGCGGCGAGCCCAGCCCCCGCATCCTCGCCCAGCCGCAGCTTGCCGCCGACCGGCTTCAAGATTGCCGTGTCGTCGAACCCGTTGCGCCGAAAGACTTCGGTCATGGCGGCCAGCATACCGGGTGTCTCGTCCTGCAGCATCACTACCAGACCGGGGCTGTCGCGCAGCGCCTTCATCGCACAAAGCCCCACGCCGCCGCCAAGCTCCAGCAGCCGCTTGGCCCCGGTCAGATAGGCCCCGATGTTGCGCGCGTGCTTGCGGTCGAACTTGCCCGCCAGCACCGCCATCACCGCCTCGGCCCCGAAAAGCTGTGGATCGGCGGGCAGGATGAACTTCTGGTTCTCCACCCACTCCACGCCCGCCTTGGCCAGCGCCACCTTCGGCCCGGCATAGGCCCCCGGCGGCAGGTCCAGCGGTTGCGCCGCCCGCCTTTCAGCCGCCGCGTCGATGGTGCGTACTTCGACCTTGCTCATCTTCTCGGCGATCTTGGCCGGGTCGCGCGCCTTGGGCGGCTTTGCCTCGACCTTGGTGATCGGCACCTTGCCCGCTTCGATCAGGCCGGCCCGCAGCTCGGCATAGGCAGGCGTGCCGCGTAACTCGGCCAGCCGCGCCTCGACCCGCGCCAGCGCCGCCTCGTGCAGGCTGCGCAGCACCGGGTCCTTCAGCAACTCGGCCAGAATCTCCGCCCGCCGGGGCGCGTGGCGCAGGATGCGGGTATCGGACACTTCGTTGCGGTCCTGCAGCGCCCAGTAGTCGGCGTTGTACTTGTCGGCCTTGTTGTTGACGTTCCCGCGCAGGCGGCGGATCGCGTAGCTATCGATCGACTTGACCGCGTAATGGTTCATCTGCGCCCAGTCGAAGCCCACCGTGCGGCGGATCGACCGCCAGCCACGGAATTTGAAGTAATCCTCCATCTTCTGCCCCGACCCGTTCAGCCACAGCACCGTGTCGGGAAACCCGTCCTTCAGGTGCTTGTTCTTGATGGAGGGCCGGTGGATGCCCAGCTTCCAATACTCCGGATCAAACTTGAACAGCGTCTTGACCCCCCAGCCCATGTGCCACAAGGGCGGGGCCGCGCGGGTGTATTGTTCCGTCACCGGGGCAGGCGACCAGTCCTCCACCCCGCCCGACCCGAAGATCCGCCAGGTCACGACGATCCCGTTCGCCCCTGCCGCCACCGCGTCATCCAGCATCCCGTCCAGCTGGCCTGAAGGGTGGTTGACCGACAGAAACTCATCCGCGTCAAACACCATCAGCCAGTCGGCCTCGGCCACCAAAGGCTCCACCTGCGCATGGCTCAGGGCAGAGGGCTGGGGCTTGCCCCCCGGCTTGATGACGTTCGCGCGGTGGTAGCCAAGACCAAGAGCCTCCAGCCGCTGGAGCATCTCGACCGTGCCATCGGTGCAGTCGTTGGTGTAGACGAGGATGTCGGTGAACCCGACCGCCAGATGATGCGCGAACCATTCCAGCAGGAAGGGTGCTTCATCCTTCATCATCGACACCGCCATCACCCTGCCATGGCGGCTGACGGGTTTTTGCAGCGTCACCACGGCCGGGCCGTCATTCTTCCAGCGCGGCGGCCGGGTCGATGCCAAGATCGGCGCACATCCGAGCGACGTAGGAATTGGCCAAGGGCGAGTTCCGGCGCCAATAGGGCTTGGTCCCGTTGGTATAAAGATGGACCGAGACGGTCGCGTCGGTGAAATGCCCCTCAACCCGGCCATAGGGGTCAAAGAACACGTCGTTCAGCTGGAACGGCACCGGGTACAGCACATCCGGCGTCATCGCTTTGGCGATGTCCCCGGTCTGCTGGGCAAACCAGGTGAAGGCCTGCGGGCCAAAGGCGGTGCGTTCGGTCTTGTAGATCGCGGCGGCATGGGACAGATCGCCCTTCTCGCTGATCCGGTCCATCTGCTTGCGCTGCTTCTTGTTCCACCAGGCGGGATAGTCGGGCAGGTTGTCGTAGTAGTCCAGCAGTTGATCCATCAGCGCGCAGTCGGCAGGCAACCCCACCACCCCGCAGTTCAAAGCGCCGCGCATCCCGTGGCCGGCAAAGACATAGTCCCAGTCGTCGGGGAAGGGCCGGTGGCAGAAGGCATCGCAGTCGATCCACAAGGCCCCGGTCTTGCGGATCATCTTGTAGCGGAACACGTTCGACAGGAATGAGGCCGACGTCGCCTCGACCAGCGCCATGTCCAGATCCATGATCTCTTTCGCCGGGCGGATCACCACACCTTCGGGCGCGTTCTTCACGTCATCGGTGCAGTAAAGCGTCACCGGATGGCCATGCATCAGGTGCGATTTCAGACAAAGCTGGTTCAGATAATGCAGCTTGTCGCCGATCCAGAGCGAGGCCACGGGACGACGGTCAGATTTCATGGCCAAAGGGTCCATCCGAAAGGGTTTTGCCCTTGCTGTCGTATCGGATCGTCCAAGGCGAAACAACCGCCTTGCCAGCCCCTGCAACCTGCGACCCGGCCCCCGGTCGCAAAGATGAGCGCGTTCCGCGCACGCCTTTTGCCTCGCCTCTGGCGCGTTCCGCGCCAACCGGCTCGGACGTTTCGCTCCGCGGGGGATATTTGGAGAAGAGAAAGGGCTGGGTCGCGACAGACGGTTTGGCGGCAGCAGCGCACGACCTGTCGCTTTCCGCCTTGATCGCGGATCGGTTCCGGCGCACAGATTGGGGCGATGGTTCCCGGCCAAACCACGCGCGGCCGGGTGAAAAGGGAATACGGTGTGGTGTAGGCAAAAGCCGCCAATTCCGTGACTGCCCCCGCAACTGTAAGCGGTGAGCGACCCCCAAGCGCCACTGGTCTTGCCCGAGGTTTTCGGCAGGCCGGGAAGGCGGGGCAAGCCACGACCCGCGAGTCAGGAGACCTGCCATCGAAGCAATCAGCCGCCGGGCGGGGTGCCCCGGAAGGAGTATTCGATGGACGACAACCTACGGCGGCCCCGGGCCATGCCGAACTGCAAGGTGGCACAAGCCACCCGCCGCTTGCTGCGGACAGCGGCGATGGCGGTGTTGCAATGACCCCGACAGTCGAACTTTCCGGTGTCTTCTGGGGCCCACAGCGCCACTCTGACATTCTGCATGACCTCAGCTTTGCGGTCGCCAGAGGCGAGGTGCTGGCGATCTGCGGTGCGAACGGGGCTGGGAAATCCTCGCTTCTGCGCCTTCTCTACCGCCATCAGGCCCCGCGCAAGGGCAGCGTGCGGCTGATGGGCCGCGACCTTTGGCAGATGAAGGCACCCGAGGCTGCGCGCATCGTCGCCGCCGTCCTGCAGGAACAACCGACGGATTTTGCCTTGACCGCCCGCCAGATCGTGGCCCTCGGTCGCCTGCCGCACCGCAAGGGGTTTGGCCCCGGCCAGACCGACACCGCGATGGTCGATGCCTCCTTGCGCCGGATGGATTTGACCTCCGTTGCCGACCGTGCTTTCGGCACGCTGTCCGGTGGTGAACGCCAGCGCGTCATGGTCGCCCGCGCGCTGGCGCAGGAACCGCAGGTGATCGTGCTGGACGAACCGACAAACCATCTGGACATCCGGCATCAGCTTGAACTCCTCGCGCTGCTGCGCGGCCTTGGCCTGACCGTGATCACCACGCTGCACGACCTGACCCTTGCCGCCGAATTCGCCGACCGGGTGATGATCCTGCACCAAGGCCGCATCATCGCCGACGCCCCGCCGGATCAGGCCCTGTCCGAGGCGACGATCGCCCAGGCCTTCAACGTCTCGGCCCGCGTCGACCGCACCGGCCCCGCGCCCCGTTTCTCGTTTCAACTGCATGGACATTGAATGAATTACGCCCTCACTTGCCTGCTCCTGTCCGCCACCCCCGCCCTTGCCTTCCCGGTTACGGTCAAAAGCTGCGATCGTCAGGTCACCTTTGACAAAGCCCCAACCCGCGCCATCGCCAATGACGTCAACCTGATCGAGATGATGCTGGCCCTTGGCCTGCGCGACCAGATGGTCGGCTATACCGGCGTTTCGGGCTGGAAGACGCTGGACGAAGGCCTGCGGTCCGGCATCGCCGAACTGCCCGAACTCTCCGCCAAATACCCCACCCGCGAAGTGCTTGCCGGGGCCGAGCCCGACTTTTTCTTCGCCGGCTGGAACTACGGCATGACCGTCGGCGGCGAGGTCACGCCCGAAACGCTGGCACCCCTCGGCATCCAGGTCTATGAGCTGACCGAAAGCTGCATCTTCGTCGGGCCGAAGTCCAAATCCAGCATGGAGGACATGTACGCCGACATCCTGAACCTTGGCACGATCTTCGGGGTCGACGCAAAGGCGCAGGCGCTTGTCGAAAGCTACAAGGCGCGTCTGGCCGAGGTGACGGCAGGCATTGACCGTGAGGTTCCCCTGCGCGTCTTCGTCTACGACAGCGGCGAGGAAACCCCCTTCACCGCCGGTGCCTTCGCCATCCCCACCGCCCTGATCGAGGCGGCAGGCGGCGTCAACATCATGGATGACCTGGAAAAAAGCTGGGCCACCGTCGCGTGGGAGCCAGTGGTGGAACGCAACCCCGAGGTCATTGTCATCGTCAACTATGGCGACGTGACCGCCGACCAGAAGATCGCGTTTCTGGAGGCCAACCCTGCCTTTGCCAACGTGGACGCGGTGAAGAACGACCGCTATGTCGTGCTGGAATATGTCGAGGCGACCCCCGGCCCCCGCAATATCGCGGCGGTGGAAAAACTGGTCGCGGGCTTTCAGGGCGACTGAGATGACCGAAACCCCCCTTGCCACGTCCTTGCGTCCCGCGCTGCGCCTGACCCGCGCTGCCGGGTTTGCGCTGGGCGGGGCAGGGGCGCTTTTCTTGGCCATCCTTTTCGCCGTCTCCATCGGCGCGGTCGCCGTACCGCTTTCCACGGTCTGGGGCATCCTCGCCCACCAGATCACCGGCCTTGTCACCCCCGACTGGACCCCGGGGCGCGAGGCCATTGTCTGGGACATCCGTTTCCCCCGCGCCCTGCTTGCCGCCCTCGTCGGGGCGGGCCTTGGCATCACCGGCGCGGCCCTGCAGGCGGTGACCCGCAACCCCCTCGCCGACCCCCACCTTCTTGGCATCTCCTCGGGTGGAGCGTTCGGGGCCATCGCCGCCCTCCTGCACACTGGCCTCTTCCTCGGCCTCCTGACCGTCCCGCTCATGGCCTTCGGTGGGGCATTGGCGGCAACCCTCATGGTCCTCGCCGCTGCCCGCCTGACCGGGGCAACCAGCGCCGACCGTCTTGTGCTGGCAGGCGTCGCCATCAGCTTCGTCATCATGGCCGGGGCCAACATCCTGATCTTCCTTGGCGATCCCAAGGCCACCCATACCGTTGTCTTCTGGATGCTCGGCGGCCTCGGCCTTGCGCAATGGGGCCACCTGATCTACCCAGCTGCCGTCCTCCTCCCCGCCGGTCTCTGGCTGTGGAGCCAAAGCGCCGCCCTCAATGCCATGTCCCTCGGCGATGAAACCGCCGCATCCCTCGGCATACCCGTCGCCCGCTTCCGGCTGTCCGTGTTTGTCGCCGGGGCCCTGATCACCGGGGTCATGGTGGCGTTCTCCGGCATCATCGGCTTTGTCGGCCTGATGATGCCGCACCTCGTCCGCCTGATCGCCGGGGGCGACAATGCCCGCGTCCTGCCCCTCTCCGCCTTGTTCGGAGCCATCTTCCTTGTCCTCGCCGATACCCTCGCCCGGGTGGTGATGGCGCCCGAGGATATGCCCATCGGCGTCGTCACCGGCCTGATCGGCGGGGTGTTCTTCCTGTGGCTGATGGGTCGCCGCGCATGAAGATCATGATCCAGGGCGCAGGCTCCAACGTGGGAAAATCGCTGCTGGTGGCGGGCCTCTGCCGCCATTTCACCCGCCAGGGCCTGACCGTGCGCCCCTTCAAGCCGCAGAACATGTCGAACAACGCCGCTGTGGCGACGGGGGGAGAGATCGGCCGCGCCCAGGCCCTGCAAGCCCGCGCCTGCCGCGTGGCGCCGACCGTGCACATGAACCCCGTCCTCCTGAAACCCGAATCCGAAACCGGCGCACAGGTCATCGTGCAAGGCCAGCGCCTGACCACGGTGAAGGCCCGCGACTATGCCGCCCTGAAACCGCAACTGATGGCCCCGGTCCTCGACAGCTTCCACCGCCTAATGGCCGAGGCGGACCTTGTGATCGTCGAAGGCGCGGGCAGCCCGGCCGAGGTGAACCTGAGGGCCAATGACATCGCCAACATGGGATTCGCCATCGCCTCCCAGACCCCGGTGATCCTGACCGGCGACATCGACCGCGGCGGCGTGATCGCCCAACTGGTCGGGACGCAAGCCGTTCTGGACCCGGAAGATGCTGCGATGATCCGTGGCTTTTTCATCAACAAGTTCCGCGGCGACCCCAGCCTGTTTGACGATGGCTACCGCCTGATCGAACAGCGCACCGGCTGGCAGGGCCTTGGCGTCATCCCGTGGTTCGCCGATGCCCACAAGCTCCCCGCCGAAGACGCCGCCGATCTGGGCGGCACGCGGGGAACGGGGGATTTCCTGATCGCCGTCCCGCACCTGAACCGCATCGCGAATTTCGATGACCTCGACCCCCTCGCCCAGGAACCTGGCGTCACGCTGAAGATCATCAAACCCGGCCAACCCCTGCCGGTTGAGGCTGACCTGATCATCCTCCCCGGTTCCAAAGCCACCATCGCCGACCTGGCCCATTTCCGCGCCCAAGGCTGGGACATCGACCTCGCCGCCGCCCTGCGGCGTGGCGCGAAGGTCCTCGGCCTTTGCGGTGGATACCAGATGCTTGGCCGCGAAATCGCCGATCCTGACGGGATCGAGGGCAAACCGGGCTCGGTTCCCGGCCTTGGCCTCCTTGACGTCACCACGGTGATGACCGCGGACAAGCGCGTAACGGAAACCGTCGCGCACCACCCTGCGACGAACACACAAGTCAAAGGCTACGAAATCCACCTTGGACGCACCGAAGGCCCCGACCGCGCGTTGCCGATGTTCACCGTGAACGGCCAACCCGAAGGCGCGCAGCGCCCGGATGGCCGCGTGATGGGCAGCTACCTCCACGGCATGTTCACCGAAGACCGCTTTCGCCGCGCCTTCCTCGCCAGCCTCGGCGCAACGCCGGGCACCGTCAGCTACGATGCAACGGTCGAGGCTACGCTTGACGCGCTGGCAGACCATCTGGCCCGGCACGTGGATTGTGACCGGCTTCTGGCCCTTGCCAGGGCCTGAACGGTCGACCCGACGCCCCGCCTTGGGCAACCGTCGCAAAGGAGGGCTTTCAGCCCCCCTCGTCGCTCCGCTCCTCACCCCCTGAGGATATTTGTACAGAAAGAAAGCCATTAACGTTAACGGCTTTTTAATGCGAATCGATCAATGTTGCAGGGCGGTACAGGCGGGGACGCCGATGACCGCCAGATGGAAAGTCGCCCTGTCACCGGGCTCGCGTCCAGTGGCAGGGTTCCAGCCCCGCATCCTTTCTTTCTGCACAAATATCCTCCGGGGGTCCGGGGGTGGAAAACCCCCGGTCCGACGCTAACCCAGACAATGACTCAAGTCGTCCTTCCCCGGCAGCGCCAGCCGAGTGGGGCTCGATGCCCCCGAGGGTGGCCCCTTTTTTCAAGAAAGGCCCCCTCAGAACAGCCCGTCGCCGCCCTTGTCCTGCTCGACCGCTTCGTCGGCGACCACCGCAACAGCCCCGCCAACGAGCAGCGGCGCACAGCCGCCAATGGTCAGTGCAAAGCCTAGCAGAACCATCGTGAATCCCAATTTCCGCATGTCCAACTCCCTGAAAGGTCCTGCCAAACCGTTGATGCCCGAAGGCAAGTCCTTGATATCACTGCCGCCAGATGATGCCCCTGCCCGGGACATCAGAACTCCACCCCGACCTGCGCCTTGATGCCTGACCGGAAGGGGTGCTTGATCAGCGTCATCTCCGTCACCAGATCCGCCGCCTCGATCAACCCCTCCGCCGCGTTCCGGCCTGTCAGGACGACATGGGTCAGCGGTGGCTTCTCGGTCGCCAGAAACTCAAGCACTTCGGTCAGATCCAGGTAGTCATACCGCAGCGCGATGTTGATCTCATCCAGCAGCACCATGCGGATCGCCGGATCGCGGATCAGTTCCTTCGCCTTCTCCCACCCCGCCTGCGCCGCCGCGATGTCGCGGGCCTTGTCCTGCGTTTCCCAGGTGAACCCCTCGCCCATCGCGTGAAACTGGCAGAGGTCGGCGAAATGGCTGGTCAACAGCCGCCGCTCCCCGGTGTCCCATGCCCCCTTGATGAACTGGACCACCGCGCAGGGCATCCCATGCGCCACGCAGCGCAGGATCATCCCGAACCCGCTGGAGCTTTTGCCCTTCCCCGCCCCGGTGTGAACGATGATGAGCCCCTTTTCGCCTTCCTTCCCCGCCATGATCTTGTCCCGCGCGGCCTTCTTCTTCGCCATTTTCGACGCATGGCGGGCAAGGTCATCGGTTTCGGGTGTCGCAATGGTCTCGGTCATGGTCGGTGGTGTCCTTGACATTGGTCGGTCTATCGCCACAGGTGGACGGGCGCTGGTTCCTGTTTATGACAGGCGAAGAGGGAATGCGACAGGGGTGGAAATCCCAAGGCGCAGCCGCCCCCGCGACCGTGACCGGAGAGGTCTCCAAAGCCACTGGCATCGGCCGGGAAGGCGGGGGACCGCGGGGGAAACCCCGGATCCGCAAGCCGGGAGACCTGCCAGCGCGAAGGAAAACCGGCGGACGGGGTGTTCCGCGACCGGGTGATGGTGGGTAACCGCCCTCTCTGGCCCATGCCCCGATGCCACGAGGACAGGCGGCAATGCGCGCAACACTTTACGTCTGCACAACCTGCAAGGCCGGTGAGCCGGTGCCCGAGGGGGACCTTCACCCCGGCGCGCAGCTGCATGCTGCGCTGATTTCCGAAGGCGTTCCCCAAGGCGTCCGCATCGTCGGGGTGGAATGCCTGTCGGCCTGCAACACCGGCTGCGCCGTGTCGCTGACCAAACCCGGCGGCTGGTCCTATGTCTATGGCCGCCTCACGCTTGATGACGTCCCCGCCATCCTTGAAGGCGCTGGAAAATACGCCGCCACGGCTGACGGGATCGTCCCGTGGCGCGACCGCCCGACCGTGTTCCGCAAGCAAAGCATCGCCCGTATCCCGCCGCTGACCCCCCTAGATGAGGCCGCCGAATGACCGATCTGACCAAAATCCCCGTGACCGTGATCACCGGCTTCCTTGGGGCAGGCAAGACCACACTGATCCGCCATCTGATGCAGAATCCCCAAGGCAAGCGGCTGGCGATCCTCGTCAACGAGTTCGGCACCGTGGGCGTTGACGGCGACATCCTGAAATCCTGCGCCGATGACAATTGCCCGGTCGAGAACATCGTGGAACTGGCCAATGGCTGCATCTGCTGCACCGTCGCCGATGACTTCATCCCCACGATCGAGGCCTTGATGGCGATGCCCGTCCGCCCCGATCACATCCTGATCGAAACCTCTGGACTTGCCTTGCCAAAGCCGCTGCTCAAGGCCTTTGACTGGCCCGCGATCCGCAGCCGCATCACGGTGGACGGCGTCATCGCGCTGGCCGATGCCGAGGCCGTCGCCGCGGGCCGTTTTGCCCCCGACGTGGCTGCCGTCGATGCGCAACGCGCCGCCGACCCCAGCCTTGACCACGAAACGCCCCTGAGCGAGGTCTTCGAAGACCAGATCCTCTGCGCCGACCTGATCCTTCTGTCCAAGGCCGATCTCGCCGGCGAAGCGGGCCTTGCCACAGCGCGTGAGGTCATTACCGCCGAGATGACTCGGCCGATCCCCATGCTGTCCATGACCGAAGGGGTCATCGACCCGCGCGTGATCCTTGGCCTGAAGGCCGCGGCAGAAGATGATCTTGCCGCCCGCCCTTCGCACCATGACGGCCATGACGACCACGAACATGACGACTTCGACACTGTCGTCATTGACCTGCCCGAGGTGACCGACCCCGAGGCCCTCGCCGCCGCCATCCAGCGCCTTGCCGACGAACAGAAGATCCTGCGCGTCAAAGGCCATGTCGCCATTGTCGGCAAGCCGATGCGGATGCTGGTCCAAGCCGTCGGCGCGCGGGTACGGATGCAGTATGACCGCCCTTGGGGCACTGCTCCGCGCCTGTCGCAACTGGTAGTCATTGCCGAGCACGACGACATCAACGAAGCGGCGATCCGCAAGGTTCTTGGGGCCTGACAGAGTGGAACGGGTCGGGTGGCAGGCAGAGGCAGGCACGGCGGTCAAAGGACCGTCGCGTCCCGGGCTTGACCCGGGACCTCTGACATCCCCCGAGGCCCCGGGTCAGGCCCGGGGCGGGGTCTCTTGCATCAGCCGACGTGGGAGGGCCTGACGCCATGCACGTCGTCTTCCGTGAAAGCCACGGGCTGGAGGAAACCGAGGCCCCCTTCGACCCCGGTCAGGACCCCGCCGATCTGGTGGTGCTGTCCTTTTCCGACAGCGATCTTGGGGCCTTCATCGCAGGGTATGAGCGGGCGCAGAAACTGGGCACCGGGTATCCCACGGTCCGACTGGCCAACATCATTGCGCTGAAGCACCCGATTTCCGTCGACACCTATGTCGAAAAGACATTGTCCAGTGCCAAGGCGATCCTCATCCGCCTGATCGGCGGTGAGGCGTATTGGCCCTACGGCCTTGCGACCATTCAGGACCTTGCCCGTCGTCAGGGTATGGCGCTGGCGATCCTGCCCGCGGATGGCCGCCCGGACCCCCGGCTGGACGAGTTGTCCACGCTGCCCGTCTCAACCCTCCGCCGCCTGCAGGCGTTGTGTGATGAGGGCGGGGCTGTGGCCGCGCAGGCAGCATTGGCGCAGCTGGCCTTGGCGGCGGGGCTTTATGCCGGCCCGGTTCTGGGCGACAAGACCGTGCCGCAGATGGGGTTCTATGACCCGGAGCGGGGGGTCATAGCGGCACCGGACGTCTTGAACACCCGTCCCGGGCTTGACCCGGGACCTCGGTCTGCGCCTTTCATGCCCTCCGCAAAGAGTGGTCCCGGGTCAAGCCCGGGACGCGATCCATTTGAACCAGAAGCTCCGGACACCTCAACCCACGCCTCCCCTCCCCCTCTGTGGGGAGGGGCTGGGGGTGGGGGGCGACCCACCAAAGGTCCGGTCCTCGTCACCTTCTACCGCAGCTACCTTACCGCAGGCGACACCGCGCCGATTGACGCCCTGATCCACGCCCTGCGCGCCGCAGGCTTCGCAGCCTATGGGGCCTTCGCCCCCAGCCTGAAGGCCCCGGGTGTGGGCGACTGGCTGCGCGGGCATCTGGCCGCCTGTCCGCCGGTTGCCATCCTCAACGCCACCGCCTTTTCGGCGCAAGGTGCAGACGGTTCCACCCCCTTTGACAGTGCCGATTGCCCTGCGTTCCAAGTCGCGCTCTCCACCGCCCGCCGCCGCGACTGGGTGGCATCCGACCGCGGCCTGTCGCCTGCCGACCTTGCCATGCACGTCGTCCTGCCCGAGGTGGACGGTCGCATCTTCGCCGGTCTCATCAGCCACAAATCCCCCGGCAAGCGCCACCCGGACCTGCAATTCTCGCGCTTCGCCCACCGCGCCGATGCCGCGCGGATCAAGGCTGTGGTCGACCGTGTGACCGCGTGGCACCACCTCGCTACAACCGCCGCCGCTGACCGGCAGTTGGCGGTGATCCTGTCCACCTACCCCGGCCGGGCCCACCAGATGGCCCATGCCGTCGGCCTTGACGCCCTCGCCTCGACCGAAACGCTCCTGTCGACCCTCGCTGCCGAGGGCTACCGCGTCACCGAAGGCACCCCCCTGCCACAGGCGCTGACCGAAACCCTGACCTGGCCGCTGGCGGATTATCTCACAGCGCTGGCAACCCTGCCAGAGCCCCTTCGCCAAACCCTGACCGAAGCCTGGGGCGACCCCGCCGCCGACCCATCCGTCAACCAAGGACAGTTCCACTTCCCCGCCACGCGTCGCGGCCATGCCCTTGTCGCCCTCCAGCCCGAACGCGGCGACGTCCAGACCCGCGACGGTGACTACCATGACCTCTCGCGAACCCCGCGCCACGCCTATGTCGCCTTCTACCTCTGGCTCCGCGCGCAAGGCCTTCACGCCCTGCTCCACATGGGCGCGCATGGCACGCTCGAATGGCTTCCCGGCAAATCCGTCGCCCTTGGAGATACCTGCTGGCCCGAAGCCCTGATCGGCCCCACCCCGGTCATCTACCCCTTCATCGTCAACGACCCGGGTGAGGCGGCGCAGGCCAAGCGCCGGATTGGGGCTGTCACCCTTGGCCACTTGCCGCCCCCCATGGTCGCCAGCGCCCTCCCCCCCGCCCTTGCGACGCTGGAGCGTCTCTTGGACGAATACTCCACCGCCGACGGCCTTGACCCCGCCCGCCGCACCCGCCTGATCGCGTCGATTCAGGATGAGGCCCGGGCCTCCGGTGTCGCGGATGATGTCGGGCTGGCCAAAGATGCCACCCCGGCCGAAACCATCACCCGGATTGACCGTTTCGTCTGTGACATCAAGGAAAGCCAGTTCGGCCACGGCCTGCACATCTTCGGCGCGGGGGAGGGGGAGCGGGAGGGTCTTCTCGCCGCCCTCGATGGCCGCCGCGTCGCCCCTGGCCCCGCAGGCTCACCCAACCGGGGCCGCAGTGATGTGCTGCCCACCGGCCGCAACCTCTTTTCCGTCGACCCCCGCGCCGTGCCGTCGCGCAACGCGCATGCGCAGGGCGTCAAACTGGCCGAGGAACTGGTCCGCCGCCACCTGCAAGACCACGGCGACTATCCGCGAGGGCTGGTGGTGGACCTGTGGGGCAGCGCCACGATGCGCACCAGCGGTGAGGAATTCGCAATGGCCCTCCACCTCGCCGGCCTTGTCCCGAAATGGGACGACGGCTCGACACGGGTGTCGGGCTTCGAAATCCTCCCCCTCGCCCTCCTTGGCCGCCCAAGGATTGACGTCACCCTCCGCGTCTCGGGCCTCTTCCGCGATGTCTTCCCCACCCTCGCGCAACTGTTCGAAGCCGGGGCGGAGGCGCTGTCCCAGCGTGACGAAACGCCCGAGGACAACCCTTACTCCCTCCGCGCCCCCCGGGTCTTCGGCCCGCAGCCGGGGCAATACGGCCTTGGAATGGGCACCGCCGCCGACACTTTCACTGCCGAAGCCCGCGCGGCCGCAGGCGAGGCTTGGCTGACCGCGTCAAGCTGGGCCATCGGCACCGACGGCCAATCCACCGAAAACCGCAAGGGCCTTGAAGCGCGGGTCCTGAGCGCCGATGCTTTCGTCCATGCTCAGGACCTGCCCGAAACCGATGTGCTCATGGCCGCCGACTATGCCGCACATGAGGCCGGCTTTGCCGCCGCCGTGGCCCGCCTTGGCGGCCAGACGCCAAGCCTCTACCACCTTGACGCCACCCGTCCCGACGATCCGCGCGCCCGCACCCTGACCGAGGAAATCGCCCGCACCGTCCGCGCCCGCGCCGCCAACCCCCTTTGGGCGGAGGGCATGATGGCCCACGGCTACCGCGGGGCCGCCGAAATCGCCGCCACGCTGGACCATATGGCCGCTTTCGCACACCTCGCGCAGGTCGTGCCGCCGCACCTTTTTGACCTCTACCATGACGCCACCCTTGGCCGCGACGACGTCCGCGCCTTCCTCGCGCAGGAAAACCCGCAGGCGCTTGCCGCCATGGAAGACCTCTTCCGCCGCCTCCGCGACGCGGGCCTCTGGCAGACCCGCCGCAACTCCATTGCCGCAAGGCTGGACGGTGCCGCATGACCCGAACCCCCATCTTTCCTTTCTGCGAAAATATCCTCTGGGGGTTTGGGGGGCGAAGCGCCCCCAAGGGCCGAGGCCTTTGCGCGTTCTTCACGCGCAAAGGGCGAGACAGAAGGCTTGCGCGGAACGCGCTCCTTTCAATAACCGCCCCAACCCCGGGGCGCAGCGCATGACCGCCGCGCCGACGATCAAGGGCTGGTGCCCCGGCGCCCTCCGTCCGATGCAATCCGGCGATGGCCTTGTCACCCGCATCCGCCCGCCGCTTGGCCGCCTGACCGCACGCCAGGCCGAAGCGATCGCCATGGCATCGCGAACCCATGGCAACGGCACGCTTGACCTCTCTGCCCGCGCGAACCTGCAACTGCGCGGCGTGACCGTGGCCTCGCACCCCGCCCTGATCGCCGACCTGAGGCTGCACGGCCTGATCGACCCCGATATCGAGACCGAGACGCTGCGCAACCTGATTGTCACTCCGTTCCGAAGCCCGCCCACCTCCTCCCCCCCCTACAGTGGGGGAAGGGGGGCGCCGAAATCCGACGTCTCGTGCGACCCTGACCGAGCAAGCCTCCCCTCCCCCTCGTGGGGAGGGGATGGGGGTGGGGGGCGATCCGCGGGAACCTTCGCGGAAACCCCCGCCGAAACCGAAGACTCGCTCGCCGAGACCCTCACCGCGACGCTTGCCCGGATGCCCCCACTGCCGGGAAAGTTTGGCTTTGCGCTGGACACGGGCCCACGCCCGGTGCTGACGGCCGCCTCTGCCGACATCCGGGTGGAACGGGCGGCGGATGGGCGGCTGATCCTGCGACCGGATGGCCTGCCGCTTGGCAAGCCTGTCACTGACCTCGCCGCCGACACGCTGGCACTGGCGGACTGGTTCCTTGCTTCGGGTGGTGTCACCGATGGGCGCGGCCGGATGGCGGCGCTGATCGCCCGGGGTATCATCCCGCCCGGCTGCGACACCGCCCCGGCCACCCCGCTGCCGCAACCGGCACCGGGCCTTTACCCTGATGGCGCGCTGGTCGCCCTTGCCTTTGGGCAGATGCAGGCCGAAACCCTGTCCGCCCTAGCCGCCCTGGGCCGTGACATCCGCCCGACACCCTGGCGCATGCTGCTTCTGGTCGGGGCCACTCGCCTGCCGGACATCCCCGGCGTGATCACCGATCCCGCCGACCCGATCCTGCGCGTCACGGCCTGTACCGGCGCGCCCGGCTGCCCGCAGGCGCTGGGCGAGACGCGGGCCCTGGCCCGCAGCCTTGCAGCACGTCTGCCACGGGGGGCAAACCTCCACGTCTCGGGGTGCACCAAGGGCTGCGCGCATCCGGGCGTCTCGGACCTGACGCTGGTCGCCACGGCCAAAGGCTATGACCTTGTGCAGGGCGGCACGGCGCAGGATACCCCAATGCATCGCGCCCTGATGCCATCTGCGATTCCAGATCACCTGCCCGATCACACGAAGGCCCCAAATGCCCCATCACTATGAAACCGACGGCGCAGCGATCTATCTGCAATCCTTCGCCATGATCCGGGCCGAGGCCGACCTTGCCCGCTTCACCCCCGAGGAAGAGATCGTCGCCGTCCGCATGATCCACGCCGCCGGGATGGTGGATCTTGCCCCCCACATCCACTTTTCCCCCGGCATGGCGATCGCCGCCCGCGCAGCGCTGGAGGCTGGCGCGCCCATCCTGTGCGACGTCCGCATGGTCAGCGAAGGCATCACCCGAAAGCGCCTGCCCGCCGAAAACCGGATCATCTGCACCTTGCAGGACCCCGCTGTTCCGGCTCTTGCCACCAGCATGGGCAACACCCGTTCAGCCGCCGCTGTCGAGCTTTGGCGGCCTTACCTGCAGGGGGCGGTGGTGGCCATCGGCAACGCGCCCACGGCGCTGTTCCACTTGCTCAACATGCTGGAAGACCCCGCCTGCCCCCGACCCGCCGCGATCATCGGTTGCCCGGTCGGCTTTGTTGGTGCGGCGGAATCCAAGGATGCGCTGATGGCCGCCCCGCCGGTGCCATCGGTCATCGTCAAGGGTCGCCTTGGCGGGTCGGCGATCACCGTGGCCGCGATCAACGCGCTTGCAAGCCGGAAGGAATGACCATGGCCCCGATCAGTGGCAAGGTCATCTGTGCGGGCCTCGGCCCCGGCGACCCCGACCTGATGAGCCTGCGCGCCGCGCGGGTGATCGGGTCGGCCCGCCACATCGCCTATTTCCGGAAAGAGGGCCGCGCGGGTCAGGCCCGGCGGATCGTCGAGGGGATGCTGCCCCCCGGTGTCGTCGAGTACCCGATGGAATACCCGGTCACGACCGAGCTTCCCTTTGACAGCCCGGAATACACCGACGCCCTCGCGCGGTTCTATGACGACTGGGCGAACCGGCTTGCAGCCTTGGCCGCGACTGAGGAGGTGGTGGTCCTCTGCGAGGGCGACCCCTTCTTCTACGGCAGCTTCATGCACCTGCATTCCCGCCTGCAGGGCCGGGTGCCGGTGGAGGTGATCCCCGGCATCACCGGCATGACCGGCTGCTGGCACGCGACCGACACCCCGATCACCTGGGGCGATGACGTGCTGACCGTGCTGATGGGCACCCTGCCGGAGGAGGACCTCGTCCGCCATATGGCCAATGCCGACGCGCTGGTCGTGATGAAAACCGGCCGCAACCTGCCCCGCGTCCGCCGCGCGCTGGAGCGGGTGGGGCGGCTTGACGCCGCCTGGCTGGTGGAACGCGGGACGATGCCGAACCAGCGCGTGGCGCGGTTGGTGGATGTGGATGCCACCGATTGCCCCTATTTCGCGATCGTCCTCGTCCATGGTCATGGACGTCGTCCGGAGTTGCTGGAATGAGCCCGCATTGCCTTTGGCTGTGGGCGGAACCGGGGGGTTTCACACCCCCCGGACCCCCCGTGGGATATTTGTGCAGAAGAGAAAGTTCAAAGGGAAGAAGGGGGCAGCGATGACCGGGTCATTGGTCATTGCGGGCCTTGGGCCGGGGGCGGAGGCTTTGGTTACGCCAGAAGTCACCGCGGCGCTTGCCGCGGCGACGGATGTGGTCGGCTACATTCCCTATGTGGCGCGGGTGGCGCCTCGGCCCGGGCTGACGCTGCACCCTTCGGACAACCGGGTGGAGCTTGACCGTGCGCGGGCGGCGCTGGAGATGGCGGCGGCGGGCAAGCGGGTGGTCGTCGTCTCATCCGGCGATCCGGGGGTGTTTGCGATGGCAAGCGCGGTGTTTGAAGCGCTGGAGGGGCGGGTGGACTGGCAGGCGCTGGATATTCGGGTGCTGCCGGGGATCACCGCGATGCTGGCGGCGGCGGCGGCGGCGGGGGCACCCTTGGGCCATGATTTCTGCTGCATCAACCTGTCGGACAACCTCAAACCATGGGAGGTGATCGAGACCCGGCTGCGCCACGCCGCTCGCGCTGATTTCGCGATGGCCTTCTACAACCCCCGCTCGGCCAGTCGGCCTGCGGGGTTTGCAAAGGCGCTGGAGGTTCTGCGGGAGGAATGTGGTGCGGATCGGCTGATTACCTTCGCGCGCGCCGTCTCGACGTCTGATCAACGGATCGTCACGGTTACCCTTGGCGAAGCACTGCCCGAGATGGCGGATATGCGGACGGTGGTGATCGTCGGCAATTCCGCCACCCGCCGGGTCGGGCGCTTTGTCTATTCGCCAAGGAGTGTTGGATGAGCCCGGTGCCCCACCTCGTTCACGGCCTGCCCTCCCTGGAGGTTGCCCGCGAGGAGTGCACGGAGTGCTCGACGAGCGTTGCCTTAGCCCAGCCAGGCCATGACGTCCTTGACGCTTCGTGCGACCGGGCGCGGTGGGATCAGCGGGCGGTCGATCATCAGGACCGGAAGGCCAAGGGCGCGGGCGGCGGCGATCTTGGCGACGGCACCTTTGCCGCCAGCGTTCTTGGCGACAACGACGTCAATTTGATGGTCACGCAGCAGCGCGGTGTCGCCCGCCACATCGAAAGGCCCGCGCGCCACGATCGCCTGAGCCTGGGGAAAGGGCAGGGGGCCGGTCGGCGGATCGACCAACCGCAGAAGGTAGTGATGCTGAGGCTGGACCGCAAAGGGCTCAAGGTGCTGGCGACCGATGGCCAGAAAGACGCGCTGTGGCGGGCCGGCAAGGGCTGCAGCGGCGGCGAGGATGTCGGGGACATGGGTCCAGCGGTCACCCTCGCCCGCCACCCAAGGCGCGCGCTCCAGCGCGATCAGGGGCGTGCCGGTTGCCGTGCAGGCGGCGACGGCATTGGCGCTCATCTGCGCGGCGAAGGGGTGGGTGGCGTCGATCACATGGGTGATCGCCTGATCCGCAAGGTAGGTCCGCAGCCCTTCAACCCCGCCAAAGCCACCCATGCGCATGTGGATCGGCTGGCCCATTGGCGCCTCGGTCCGGCCGGCGTAGGAGTAGACGCCGGAAAGGCCAGCGTCGGCAATGGCCTTTGCCATCAGGTTCGCCTCGGTCGTGCCGCCGAGGAGGAGGATGCGTGTCATGGGTAATCCTTGGGGTAATCCCTGGCTGACCCTGATCGGGCTCGGTGAAGATGGACCGGAGGGCCTGTCACCCGCAAGCCGTGAAGCGCTGGACCGGGCAGAGGTGATCTTTGGCGGGCCGCGGCATCTGACGCTGGTGGGTGCTGCGGGGCGGGGGCAAGCATGGCCGGTGCCGTTTGACACTGGGCCGGTGCTGGCGCTGCGGGGGCGGGCCGTTGTGGTGCTGGCGTCGGGAGATCCGTTCTGGTTCGGGGCAGGGGGGAGCCTCATGGCGCAACTGCAGCCGGGGGAATGGGTGTCACATCCCGCCTTGTCCACCTTCCAGTTGGCCGCCAACCGTTTGGGTTGGCGGCTGGAGGAGGTGCATTGCCTTGGCCTGCATGCCGCCCCCTTTGCCCGGCTGCGCCCGGTGCTGGGGCGGGGGGTGCGGGCGATCTGCACCTTGCGCGACGGGGCGGCAGTGGGGGAGTTGGCGGCATGGCTTGCCGCGAACGGTCATGCCTCGGCGCGGCTGGTGGTGTTGGAACGGCTGGGTGGGCCGGCTGAGCGGATCACCTTCGGTGTGCCGGACGCGGCAGGCGCCCCGGTTTCCGTGGCCATCGAGGCCACCGAAACCGGCCTGCCGCGTGCCTCGGGCCTTGACGAAGGATTGTTTGACCATGACGGGCAGATCACCAAGCGCCCGGTGCGCGCGCTGACCCTGTCGGCGCTGGCTCCCCGGCCGGGGGAGGTGCTTTGGGACATCGGCGCGGGGTCCGGGTCGGTCGGGGTCGAATGGTTGCTGGCCGGAGGGGCGCGGGTCGTGGCGCTGGAGGCGGATCCGATCCGGGCCGCGCGGGCGCGGGGGAATGTGGCGGCCTTCGGGTTGGCGCACCGGCATGAGGTGATCGAGGCGCGGGTGCCGGAGGGGTTGGACGGATTGCCAGTGCCGGATGCCGTGTTTATCGGGGGCGGGGCGTCGGAGGCCGTGCTGGGGCGGCTGTGGGAGGCGATGCCCGTGGGCTGCCGTTTGGTCCTGAACGCGGTGACGCTGGAAACCGAGGCGCTGGTGTTGGACTGGTCGGCGCGGCATGGGGGAAGCCTGCTGAAGATCGAGTTGTCCGAGCCCGCCGCGATTGGACGCAAGCGCGGCTGGCGGTCCAGCTTACCGATCCTGCAATGGAGCGTCGTGCGATGATCGTCGCGGGGTTCGGGTTCCGGTCCGGAGTGACCACGGGCGCGCTGCAGGACGCGCTGGCGCGGGCGGGCGGGGCGGCGGGGGTGACGCATCTGGCGACTGCGGCCGCGAAGGCGGAAGGGTTGGCTGGCTTGTCGGCGGTGCTGGGGCTGCCGGTGGTTGCGATCGCGCCGCAGGTTCTGGAAGGGCAGGCGGTGGTGACGCAGTCCGACCGCGTGGCGGCGTTGTATGGTACGGGGTCGGTGGCAGAAGCGGCGGCATTGGCTGCGGCGGGGCCGGGCGCGCGGTTGCGGGGGCCGCGCGCGGCGTCGGCGGACGGCACGGCGACAGCGGCGATTGCGGAGGGTCCGGCGTGAAGCCTGTGGCTGGCGGTTGTCAAGTTGAGCGCCTTGCGGCGCAAGCCTTTTGTCTCGCCTCTGCGCGCGAAGGGCGCGCAACCGGCTCGGGCGGGCGCTCCGCGCGGGGAGTATTTGGGAAAAGAGCAAATGCAGGGGTTGGGCCTTGCGGGGGGGCGGGATGACGGTCCATTTCATCGGGGCGGGGCCGGGGGCGGCGGATCTGCTGACGCTGCGGGGGCGGGATCTGATTGCCGCGTCCCCGGTCTGTCTTTATGCAGGATCACTGGTGCCGGAGGGGGTGCTGGCGCATTGCCCGCCGGGCTGTCGGATCGTGAACACAGCGCCCCTGTCGCTGGACGAGATCATGGCGGAGATCGCGGGAGCCCATGAAGCCGGGCAGGATGTGGCGCGGCTGCACTCGGGGGACCTCTCGGTCTGGTCGGCCATGGGGGAACAGCTTCGGCGGTTGCGTGACCTTGGCATTCCTTACGATGTGACGCCGGGGGTGCCGTCCTTTGCGGCGGCGGCGGCGGCCTTAGGGGTGGAGTTGACGCTGCCCGGCCTTGCGCAGTCGGTTGTGCTGACCCGGGTCGAGGGGCGGGCGACCCAGATGCCGGAGCGCGAGACCTTGGCGGCCTTCGGCGCAACGGGGGCGACGCTGGCGCTGCACCTGTCCGTGCATCTGATCGACAAGCTGGTGACGGAACTGGTGCCCCATTACGGCGCGGATTGCCCGGTGGCGGTGGTCTGGCGGGCCAGTTGGCCGGACCAGAGGGTCATCCGCGCAACACTGGCCACTCTGCATGGCGCAGTGCCGGAGGAAGTGGAGCGGACGGCGCTGATTCTGGTCGGTGCAGCACTGGCGCAGGAGGGGTTTGAGGAGAGCCGGCTTTATGCGGGTGACTATGACCGGCGCTATCGGCCTGTCGGCACGCATCCGCGGTTTCCGGGGACGGGGTCATGATATCGGGTGCGCTTCCCCCGGGCCTTGTCATCTCGGCCCCCGCGTCTGGCACTGGCAAGACCACGGTCATGCTGGGGTTGTTGGCGGCGCTGCGGGATCGGGGGCTGGTGGTGCAGCCGTTCAAGAACGGTCCGGACTACATTGACCCGGCATTTCACCGGGCGGCGTCGGGGCGCTGGTCCTGCAATCTGGACAGTTGGGCGATGCCGGGGGCGATGCTGGACGGGCTTCTGGGTCAGGCCGCTGGGGCGGATCTGATCCTTGCGGAAGGCTCGATGGGTCTGTTCGACGGCGTGGCCGCGCCCGGCGGCTGCGGGACTGGTGCGACGGCGGATCTGGCGGTGCGGATGGGTTGGCCGGTGGTCGTGGTCATTGACGCAAGCGGTCAGGCGCAGACGGCGGCGGCGGTGGCGCTGGGTCTGGCGCGCTTCCGGGCGGGGGTGCGGGTGGCCGGGGTAATCCTGAACCGGATCGCCAGCCCCCGGCATGAGGCCTTGGTGCGCAAGGGGATGGAGGAAGCTGGCCTGACCGTCCTTGGTGTCTTGCCCAAGCGCGCGGCGATTGCGATGCCCGAGCGGCATCTGGGTCTGGTACAAGCCGAAGAACAGCCCGCCCTGCAAGCCTTGATCGCCGAGGCCGCCGCGCTGATGCGGGAGGGGGTGGATCTGGACGCCCTGATTGCCGCCGCTGCGACCACGGCGCAAGCAACCCCTGCCGCAAGGATAACGCCACCCGGCCAGCGGGTCGCCTTGGCGCGGGATGCGGCGTTCAGCTTTGTCTATCCGCATCTTTTGCACGGCTGGCAGGCAGCCGGGGCAGAGGTGCTGCCGTTCTCGCCCCTCGCCGATCAGGGGCCGGACCCCAGCGCCGATGTCTGCTGGCTGCCTGGCGGGTATCCGGAGCTGCATGCGGGCGCTTTGGCCGGTGCTGAAACCTACCGCGCCACCCTGCGGGCCTTTGCCCAGACGCGGCCCGTGCATGGTGAGTGCGGCGGGTATATGGCGATGGGCGAGGGGTTGGTGGACAAAGACGGCACGCGGCACCGGATGGCGGGGCTCCTTGGGCTGGTCACCAGTTACGCCAGCCGCAAGATGCATCTTGGCTACCGCCGGGCGGTTCTGGCCGCGCCGATCCCGGGGCAGGCCGCTGGGGCAGAACTCGCGGGGCATGAGTTTCACTACTCCACCATCCTTGACCAGCCCGACGCGCCCCTTGCGAAAGTCACCGATGCCAGCGGGGGAACGGTGGCTGAAACCGGCTCCTCTCGACGGCAGGCGGGCGGTGGGCTATCCACCGGCACCTATTTTCACCTGATCGCGGGATCATGATGACCAGCGCTGTTCGCCTTGCCCCCGGAAGGTTCAAGACCGGCTCGGTGCCTTCAAAGGCTACAGTCCGAGTTCTTCAAAGACATCAGGGGCTGCGATGACCGGTTTCGTCACCTTTGTGTCGGCAGGCCCCGGCGACCCTGACCTTCTGACCGTGCGTGCCGTCAAGGCGCTTCAGGCGGCGGATGCGGTGCTGTTCGATGATCTGTCGTCCGGTCCGATCCTTGCGCTGGCGCGTGCGGGGGCAGACCTTGTGGGGGTGGGAAAACGCGCGGGTCGCGCCTCACCGAAGCAGGATCACGTCAGCCGGCTGCTGGTGGAGTATGCCTTGACCGGGGCACAGGTCGTGCGGCTGAAGTCGGGCGACAGCGGCATCTTCGGGCGGCTGGAGGAGGAGCTGACAGCCCTCCACGCCGCCGGGGTCGGGTGTGAGATCGTGCCCGGCGTCACCTCTGCCTCGGCTGCTGCTGCGGCGGCGGGCATCCCGCTGACACGGCGCGGGCATGCCCAGAGGGTGCAGTTCATCACCGCCGCCGATACCAGCGGCAACCTGCCGCCGGGGCTGAACCTGCCCGCGCTCGCCGACCCCGGGGCCACCACCGTGGTCTTCATGGGCAAGCGCACCTTCCCCGCCCTCGCCGCCGCGCTGATCGCCCACGGTCTGTCGCCCGACACGCCCGCGCTTCTGGCCGAGGCGGTGTCCACCCCCGACCAGCGCCTGCACCGGTCAACCGTTTCGGCCCTTGCCGAAACCCTTGCGCAGGACCGCAGCCCCCTTCCCGGGCTGATCATCTACGGCGCTTTGGCCGATGGTGTCGCGGACTGATCCTGCCCCGTCGCCTTCTTCCTTGACCGAACCGTGACGCGGGCGCAGACAGGGTGGGCAAGGTGTCCCACCAAGGCGCAAAGCGCCGGGACTGAAACGGGAATGAGGAGCGGGCTTACCCGAATGGGAGCCCGTGTCATCAGCCGCCCCCGCGACTGTCAGCGGTGAGCGGGCTTCATCAACGCCACTGCCCCACAAGGGCGGGAAGGCAAGAGGCCCGCCGCGATCCGCCAGCCAGGAGACCGGCCCTGCAAAAGAAACAACCGCCGTCGGGTGTGACGGACAGGAGGGACTTATGCATATCGAAGCGGGCCTCGTTGACGGGGCAAAGATCGCGCTTGGCTATGCCACTGCCGCTGCGGCAGGGGGCACAGCCCTTTATCATATCGCCAAGGCGACCCGGCAAAGCGGCATCGCTTCGGTCGCGGCGCGGGCGATCATCGCCACCATCGGCGTGTTCATCTTCTTCGAGGTGATGCCGCATTTCGCCATTGGCGTCTCGGAGGTGCACTTCATCCTTGGCTCCACCCTGTTCCTGATCCTTGGGGCAGGGCCTGCGGCCATCGGGCTGGCGGCGGGCCTTCTGATCCAGGGGCTTTTCTTCGCCCCGTTCGACCTGCCGCAATACGGGATGAACCTGACCACGCTGCTGGTCCCGCTGTTCGCGCTGCACGCACTCGCCAAGCGGATCATTACACCCGGCACGCCTTATGTTGATCTGAAGTACAGTCAGGTTCTGGCACTTTCGACGGTGTATCAGGGTGGCGTCGTTGCCTGGGTTGCGTTCTGGGCGGTCTATGGCGCTGGCTTCGGGGCGGAAAACCTTGTGGCCATCGGCACCTTCGGGGTGGCCTATATGGCTGTTGTCCTGATCGAGCCTTTGGCCGATCTTGCCGTCCTTGGCCTCGCCAAGGCGATCAAGGGCCAGGGGTCGGCCTTCGTCACCCCGCGCCTCTACGCGGCCTGATCTGAAGCGGGGGCGGCCTCGCACCGCTCGTCGATGACTGCGTCACTCCTCGCGGGTCGCCCACCGACGAGAAGACGAAGTCGCGCGAGGAGGCCGCCCCATTCCCCACGCCCGGCCTTGCCAAGAGCAGCGCCGCTTTCTAAAGCCGGTCCATGATCACCCTTTCCCTCATCGGCATCGGCACCGGCAATCCCGGTCACTTGACGGCAGAAGCCGCAAGCGCGCTGAACGTCGCCGACCTGATCCTTCTGCCAAGGAAAGGTGAGGAGAAATCCGACCTCGCCGATGTCCGCCATCTGATCTTGCGTCAGGTCCTGACCGCATCGGTCCCGGTCGCGGAATATGACGTGCCGCAGCGGGCCGACCAGACGGACTACCTTGGCGCGGTCAACGATTGGCATGATGCCATCGCACAGGTGTGGCTCGACGCCGTCACCGCCCGCCTGCCAGACGGAGGCAACGTCGCGCTGATGGTCTGGGGCGACCCTTCGCTTTACGACAGCACCCTGCGCATCGCCGCCCGTCTGCCCGGCGTTGTGGTCAAGGTGATCCCAGGTATCACCAGTTTGCAGGTCCTGACGGCTGCCCATGCGATCCCGCTCAACACCCTCGCCGCGCCCGTCACCATCACCACTGGCCGCCAGTTGCGCGACCATGGCTGGCCGGCGGGCACCACAACCCTTGCCGTCATGCTGGACAAGGGCGGCGCCTTCGCCACGCTCGACCCGGCCAACACCACGATCTGGTGGGGCGCTTACGTCGGCATGCCGCAGCAGGCGCTGATTCATGGGCCCTTGGCGCAGGTGTCGGACCAGATCCTTGCCACCCGCGCTGCCCTGCGGGCCCAACATGGCTGGATCATGGACATCTACCTGCTTCGGCGCGGCGATGACTGACCTTCTACGCCGCGCGCTCCCCCTCTACGGCCTGCCCGAAGACACGCCGCTCACCCTTCTCAACCGCTCGGAAAACGAGACTTGGCGGGCGGGTAACCTGATCCTCCGTTTTCACCGCCAAGGTTATCACACGAAGCCGGAGATCGCCTCTGAACTCGCGTGGCTGACGGCGTTGCAGGACTTGCCCGGCCTGCGCGCCGTGCGCCCCATCGCGGGTGCACAGGGCCCAGTGACCGAGGTTGAAGGTCGCTACATCGTCGCCTTCACCCCCATCGCCGGGCAGGAACTCCAGCCCGATGACGACCTTTTCCCCCACTTCGCCCCGTTGGGAGAAATCACCGCCCGCCTCCATCTGCATGCCCGCCACTGGACCCCTTCCACGGGCTTCACCCGCAAACGCTGGGACGTGGACACGATCCTTGGCCCACAGCCACACTGGGGCCACTGGCGGCAGGCGCAGGGGTTGGACACGGAGGGTGTTAAGCTTCTCACCCGTGCAACTGAAACGCTGGCGGCCCAACTGCACGCCTACGGCACCGGGCCGGAGACCTTCGGCCTGATCCATGCCGACCTTCGGCTTGCGAACCTGATGGTCCACGGCGACACGCTGACCGCCATCGACTTTGACGATTGCGGCTTTGGCTGGTGGGTCTATGACCTTGCCGCCGCCTTGTCCTTCATCGAAACCGATCCCCGCCTGCCCGACCTGATCGCCCGCTGGATCGAGGGCTATACCCGCGTCGCCCCCCTGCGGCCCGAAGACCGCGCGATGATCCCGGCGCTGATCTTCCTGCGCCGCGTGCTTCTGACCGCATGGCTTGCCACCCGCGCCGACAGCGACACCGCCCAATCCTTGGGCGGGGCCGCCTATACCCAAGGCACCCTTGGCCTTGCCGAAGGCTTCCTGGCCGACGGCCTGCAGCATTTTCATCCCTGACGCCCGCTTGAAGGGAATGACACTGTTGAGAAGGCGTTGCCGCCCTGTTACCCTTGCCCCGGCGCTACTTACGCGCCTTCCGGGCGGCTATCGTGCGGCCCGGCAACGACAGCACGGTCATTCCCATGCGCGCCCTTGTCGTCTATTGCCACCCCCAGCCTGACAGCTTCAACGCCGCCGTTCGGGACCTTGTCCTGCGCAAACTCCACGCCGCCGGGGCCGAGGTTCGGGTCGCCGACCTTTACGCCGAAGGGTTCCAGCCGGTGCTGACCGGGCCGGAGTGGCAGGGCTACCTCGACTGCCCGAAAAACACCGCCTGCGTGGCCGAAGAGGTGGAGGATGTCCGCTGGTGCGACACGCTGATCTTCGTCTACCCGACGTGGTGGTACGGCCTTCCCGCCATTCTGAAGGGCTGGCTGGACCGGGTGCTGTTGCCCAACGTGGCCTTCCACATGCCGGATGCGCAGAACCGCACCATCCGTCCCGGCCTGCGCCACATCACCCGCCTGGGGATTTTCACCACTTGCGGGGCAAGCTGGCTGATGACGCAGATCGTCGGCGCGCCGGGCAAGCGCACCCTGTCGCGCGGGGTGGGTCTTTTGTGCAAGCCCGGCAAGCGCACGGCCTTTGCGGCGCATTACCTGATGGACAGCTCCACCCCCGAAAGCCGCGCGCGGCATCTGGCCCGTGTCGCCCGCCAGATGGACCGGCTGATTGGCCAGCGCGTTCCGGTTCCCTTGCCCGAGCCCCCGACAGGCGCTGTCGCAGCCGAATAGTCAGTCTTTCAACAGCAGCCAAAGCGCCAGCGCCGTCATCGCCACGCCTGCCAGCACCAGCGCGGGCGGGGTATCGCCATGCATCGCGATCTCCCACAGGATGACCCAGGCGGGCACCAGATAGGTATAGGCCATCACCTTGGCCGCAGGCAGCCGCAGCGAGGCATATTGCAGCAGGACAAAGGTCATCGCGCTGGCTGCGACGGCCACATAGACCAGCGTCATCCAGACGATTCCCGGCAATGCGGCCCAGTCGGTTGCCACAATCGCGGGCCATGACCACAACGTCAGAACCAGCGTGCCCGCCATCATCATCCCGAAGGTGAAGACCACCGCAGGCTCGCCCCGGTTCAGGCGGCGGACCATCGGCGCATAGGCGGCATGGGCGCCACAGCCCCAGAAATAGGTCACTTCGCCCGGCCCGATCCGCAGCGCCAGAAGGGCTGCAATATCAGCCCGGAAGATCACCCACAGCGCCCCTACCGCGCCGATGACCAAGGCCAGCGCCATGCGTCCGGTCAGCCTTTGGCGGAGCAGAAGCCAGCCAAACCCCGCCGCCATCACCGGCGTCAGGGTAAAGACCGCTGCGGCCGAAACGGGTTGGGCCGTCTTCAACCCCTCGAACATCAGCACGAAATAGGCTGCCAGCAGCGACCCCAGCACCAGATACCGCCAAGGTGCCACCCAAGCCGACCGCGGCAGCCCCGTCGTCACATGGGCCGCGATCCCGACCAGCGCCCCCGCCAGCAGGAAGCGCAGCGCCGACAGCGCGCCCGGGTCTACATGGGGTGCAGCAAGCGCCCCCAGCGAGAATGACCCCGCTACCAGCGCCGAGAATGCCAGCATGGCCAGATGCCCGCGCTGAGCCTCGCCCAATCGGCGGGGGGCAAGCTGCAGGTTCAGGCGCAGAATGCCCACTCTTTCGCGGCGTCCTTCAGATGCCCAAGAAAGGCCTGCACCTTCCGCGTCCGGTGCAGATCGACATGGGTGACAATGCGCAAGGGCGCTTCCCATTCCGGCCTTGGCGGCAGGATTTCCACCAATCCAGGCTCGGCAGCTGCGCGGAAGGCTGAGATGAAACCGATCCCCGCACCCTGACGCACCGCCTCTTCCAAAGCGGCCGGTTCGGTCGCGGAATAGGCGATCTGGTCAGGCTTAACTGTCGCCCGCAGCCAGCGATAGAACGGCGCGCGCGTCGCCTCATTGTCGCTGCAGACAAAGCGGTGTCCGTCAAAATCAGCCTCGGACGCGGGTTTGCCAAAGCGGTCGACATAGGACTGTGCCGCGAAAAGCCCGGACTTTATCCGCGCGAGGGGCTGCACCACATTGTCCGGCTCCTCTTCCCCGGTTCCAGCGCGGATCGCCACATGCGCTTCGCCGTAATCCAGCCGGAACACCCGCATGTCGGTCAGGAACCGCACCCGTACATCGGGCCATTTGGCCTGAAAGCTGACCATGACGGGCGTCAGCAGGTCTGCAATGCCCGCGATCGAGGTCACCACCAACTCGCCCGAGACAGTCTCACCCTGGCCCTTGATCCGGCTGGACAGGTGGGCGAACTGTTCTTCGGTCGTCTGGGCCACGACCAGCAGGTCACGCCCGGCCTCGGTCGGGGTGTAGCCGCGCGCGTGGCGCTGGAACAGCTTGGCCCCCAGCCGTTTTTCCAGCGCATCAATATGCCGGATCACCGTGGCATGGTGGACCCCAAGCACTTCGGCAGCGCCCGAGACCGTACCCAGACGGGCAACCTGATACGCGGTCCGGATTTCGTCCCAGTTTTCCATCGTGGCCTCTTTTGGCGCGGGGGCGCAGGAAACCGCATCGTGGTTGATTGCGCAAGGCAACTTTTGCACCCGGGGCGGCGGATCATGCCGGCGGACAAAGATCATTGTCGCGCAAGTATTTTCCGACCAATGTTGAACGACTGTCGCGGCGGCAAGTATCTTATCGTGCGGGTGAAAATTGGTCTCAAGAAAACTTTGGCTCCGGAACGCGCTGTTTGTCGGGGCGTTGTCATGCTCCGCCGTCCTGTTGCTTGTCGCGTTCGGTTTACCGACCGGTCAAAGTGTGTTGTTCAACTATTCCTGGACCACGCAGTATTCCTTGGCCCTTTCCTGGACCAACCCCCTGCCAAGGTATCTGCCCGAGTTGTGGGCCGGCTTTGGCGGGTATGATTTCTTCTTTTACGCGCCCTTGCCGTTCTGGTTCATCGCCGCAGTCGTCGATCCGCTGTGTCCAGGTTGCCAATCCTCGACGGAACTTGTCCTTGGGGCGTCGGTCTTTCTGGTCGCGTCCGGCGTCTCGATGTTCGCATTCCTGCGCGCGTTTTTTGCCCCCGGACCAGCAGCCTTTGGAGCAATCATCTTTGTCGTCCTGCCATACCACCTGTTGGTCAACTGGGTCCTAAGACAGGCGGTGGGCGAGTTTGCAGCTTATGCCTTCATCCCCTTGGTTGCCTTGGGGATCGAACGCGTTCGAAGGGGTGCGCGTGGTGGCTGGCTTCTGGCGATCGGTGTCGCCGGAACAGCCCTGAGCCATCTGCCGACAACATTGCTTGCGGCCCATGTATTCGGTCTGCTGGTGCTTGTCCTTGCAGCCTTTGAACGCGGCGGTTTCGTCGCCAGGCTGCGCCTGCTTGCCCGATTTGCCTGGTTTGCGGTTCTTGGCTTGGCTCTTGCTAGTTTCTACTGGCTGCCGGCGGTGATGCTGCTTGACACCGTATCGCCAGAAGTCCTTTTCGGTCCCTATTACGAGGCATGGCGCTGGCTTTTCCTCGGCGCCTCATCGCTGCCGGATGCAGGTTTCGCCTTGGTCCTTGTTGCCGTGTTCCTGGCCTGCCTGCCCATCCTTCTTGGCTCAATCCTGTCTGCGCGAGGCCCGCTTCTTGCGTGGATCCTTGTTCCAGTTGTCCTTGCCGTGGTCCTGAATACCGTACCCAGCGAGCCGATCTGGCAGAACTGGATCATTGCCAAGGTGCAGTTCCCGTGGCGCCTCATGGTGTTTGTGGATCTGGCAACGGGCAGCGCAGCTGCCGTTCTTGCCGCCGGTGCAGTCAGATGGATGGGCTGGTGCGTCCTGTTAGTGGCGCTGACCACCGCTGTGGTCCCGGCGGTGATTGTGGCCGCAACACTTGGGGACCGGATGCAGGGCTCCACGGCCGAAAGAGAACTTCAGGACGGGGTCGCTGCCATGGAATACTTCAGCCCCGAAATGACCGCAGCGCTGAGACGCCGGCTTGATCGGCCAGGCGTCGATCTTCTCGATCAAACACTGCTTGCCGCCACTGGTGCAGACATGGCGGCCGAGTTTGCTGAAACCTATCCGCCCGCCAATATCCAGAAGCGTCGGTCGCGGTCACTGACGGTCGTTCCACCCATGGGCGCTGCAGTTTTATCGCTTCCGATACAGTACTGGTTCCTTTGGAGTGCTGAAACAGCAACCGGCACGGCCCTTGACGTTCGTCCCAATCCGACCTTCGGCACACTCGACATTGCCGCTCCAATAGGGGGGTTCAACCAGGAACCAGTGATCGTCTCGCTGCGCTATCACCCAAGCGAATTGGCCGGGGCCGGGGCCTTTTTGCTGGCCATGTTTGCCCTCTTTGCGGGCGGATTGGGGTCCAGACGCAGCAGGCCCTGACGTCAGCCGCGTCAATGTCCGCCCGCCTGCATTGACTTCGCCTCCGTTTCGGCTTAACGCCCACTCCAATTCCCCGGAGGCGTGCCGCTTCCGGTCCCTGTGGTGCATGCCCGGGATCGCCATCCGTCAGCGCGTTGCGCCCACGGGTGCCATTCCGCTTTGCATCAACGGCTCGCCGCCCCCATATCGGGGCAGATGCAAAGATGAGGTGACGCGATGTTCGAAAGCCTGTCAGAACGCCTTGGTGGCGTGTTCGACCGTCTGACCAAGGCCGGCGCGCTGTCTGAAGCCGACGTTGTCACCGCGCTGCGAGAGGTTCGCGTGGCGCTGCTGGAGGCGGACGTCTCACTTCCCGTCGCGCGCGATTTCATCAAACGGGTACAGGACAAGGCCACCGGGGCTGCTGTCACGAAGTCGATCACCCCCGGCCAGATGGTTGTCAAGATCGTCCATGACGAATTGATCCGCGTGCTTGCCGGCGATGGCGAGCCGGACGCGCTCAAGATCGACAATCCGCCCGCGACGATCCTGATGGTCGGTCTGCAAGGCTCGGGTAAAACCACGACGACGGCCAAGCTGGCCAAGCGGCTGAAGGAGCGGAACGGCAAGCGGGTTCTGCTGGCGTCGCTTGATACCAACCGCCCCGCCGCGATGGAGCAGTTGGCGATCCTTGGCGCGCAGATCGGCGTGGATTCGCTTCCCATCGTCAAGGGTGAAACCGCCGTCCAGATTGCCAAACGCGCCAAGACCCAAGCGAACCTTGGCGGCTATGACGTGGTGTTCCTTGATACCGCCGGGCGTCTGCACATCGACGAAGTGTTGATGGACGAAATCCAGGCCGTCCGCGACATCGCCCAACCCCGCGAAACGCTGCTGGTGGTCGATGGCCTGACCGGTCAGGACGCGGTGAACGTCGCCACGGAATTTGATGGCAAGGTCGGCATCTCCGGCGTCGTCCTGACCCGGATGGACGGCGACGGTCGCGGTGGTGCGGCCCTGTCGATGCGCGCTGTCACCGGCAAGCCCATCCGCTTTGTCGGCATGGGCGAAAAGATGGACGCGATCGAGACCTTCGAGGCTGATCGCGTCGCAGGCCGCATCCTTGGCATGGGCGACATCGTCGCTCTGGTCGAAAAGGCGCAGGAAACGTTCGAGGCTGAACAGGCCGAACGCATGGCCAAGCGCTTTGCCAAGGGTCTGTTCAACATGAACGACCTCAGGATGCAGCTGGAACAGATGATGAAGATGGGCGGCATGCAGGGCCTGATGGGCATGATGCCCGGCATGGGCAAGATGCAGGCGCAGGCGGCCGAGGCGGGCCTGAACGACAAGATGCTGACGCATCAGATCGCGCTTATCAATTCGATGACCAAGAAGGAACGGGCCAACCCTGACCTCCTTGCCGCCAGCCGGAAAAAGCGGATCGCTGCGGGGGCGGGGCTGGATGTGGCCGACGTGAACCGGCTGTTGAAGCAGCATCGGCAGATGGCCGACATGATGAAGAAGATGGGCAAGGGCGGCATGATGAAACAGGCGCTCAAGTCCATGATGGGCAAGGGTGGCATGCCCGACCCGTCGAAGATGACGCCTGAACAGCTGGCCGAAGCCGCCAAGGGCATGCAGCAGGGCATGGGTGGAATGGGTGGAATGGGCGGTCTGCCGCGCGGGATGACGCTGCCTGCGGGCCTGTCGGGGCTGATGCGGAAGAAATGATCCAACGCCCGCAGCATATTGCGTATCCCAGCGCGCCGGTCCTTGCGACCGCGCGTCTGGTGCTGCGCATGCCGCGGTATGACGATTTTTCCCACCGGCTTGCGTTCTTCGCGTCGGACCGCGCTGTCTGGGAAGGCGGGCCCTTCACCCCCGATCAGGCCTGGCGCATCTTCGCGTCCGAGGTCGGGCAATGGCCGCTGATGGGCTTTGGCCCGTTCTCGGTCGACCTGGACGGCACCTATGTGGGCGAGGTGGGCATCTACCAGCCGCAAGGCTATCCCGAACCGGAACTCGGCTGGTTCGTCGTGGATGGCGCCGAAGGCAAGGGTATTGCCAGAGAAGCCGCGCAGGCGGTCATGGTCTGGGCAAGGGGTGCCTTTGGCTGGGACCATATCGACAACTACATCGACCCCGGCAATGCCCGGTCCATCGCCCTTGGCCTGCGGTTGGGCGGCGTGATCGTCGATGCGCCCGGTGTCGACCCGACCGATGTGGTCATCCGCCATGATCTGAGGGCGGCCGCATGACCGGTAGCGTCCAGATTCCGGTGCTCACCACCGCCCGCCTGAAGCTGCGCGGACCGAAGGATAGCGATGCCGTCGCGCTCGGGGCCTTTCTGACCAGCCCCCGCGCCCAGTGGATTGGCGGACCGTATCCGGCCGAAGACGCGCCGGACTGGTTGTCGCATCAGCAAGACATCTGGAACAAGCGCGGCTGGGGATCATGGATCGCAGCGCTCAAGGACAGTGACACCCCGATCGGTCGCGTCGGCCTGTTGGATCATGACGGCTGGCCCGAGCCAGAGCTGGCGTGGTTCCTGTTCGAGGGTTTCGAAGGTCACGGCTATGCGGCTGAGGCGGCGATCGCCGCCCGCGCATATGCGGCTGGCACACTTGGCCTTTCGCCGCTGTTCAGCTTTGTCGAACCCGCGAACAAGCGGTCACGCGCGCTGGCAGAACGGCTTGGTGCGGCCCACGAACGCGACGCCAGCTTCAAGGGCCACAGCTTCCGCATCTACCGCCACCCCGGGCACGAGGCATCGGCATGATCACCACCGCCCGCCTGACCCTGCGCCAGCCGGTGGCTGCCGATTGGCCCGCCTACCGCGACTATCGGTTGACCGCGCGCAGCACCAGCCGGATGTCCCAAGGCGAGGCGTGGACCCATTTCGCCGCCTTCTTCGGCCATTGGTCCCTGCGCGGCTTTGGCCGCTTCATCGCAACGTTGCAAGGTCGCCCCATCGGCCATTTCGGCCCGTTCTTCCCCGAAGGCCACCCGGAACGAGAACTGACCTGGACGCTGTGGGATGCCAGCCTTGAAGGCCAGGGCTATGCGTTCGAGGCGGCCTTGGCCGCGCGCGACCATGCCTTCCGGACGCTCGGCTGGAGCACGGCGGTCAGCTACATCGACCCGGAAAATGCCCGCTCGCAGGCGCTTGCTGCAAGGCTTGGCGCGGTACGCGATCCGGTGGGGACCAACCCCTATGGCGACGACACGCAAGTCTGGCGCCACGGGCAGGGGGTATTGGCATGACCCGCCCTTGGGAAACCGTCATCCCCGGCCCCGCCGCCGATTTTGCCGCCACGCTTGCCGCCCGCTTGCCGGTGATCGAAACCGCCCGCCTGCGCCTGCGCGCCCCGCAGTTGACGGATTTCGACGCCTGGGCCGAGGTTTTCTGCGGCCCTGCGGGTGCTCACCTGGGCGGTCCCTTTGACCGGGACGCGGCTTTCACCGAATTCACCGCGACTTGCGGTCTGTGGTTGTTGCGGGGCCACGGTCTGTGGACCGTTGAGTCCAAGGCTGGGGGCGAGGTTCTGGGCTTTGTCCTGATCGGATTCGAGGCGGGCGATCAGGAACCCGAACTTGGCTATCTGTTCCGCCCAATTGCAGAGGGTCGGGGCTATGCCACCGAGGCCGCCGCCGCCCTGCGCGACCATGCCTTCTCGGGCTTGGGGATGGCGCGGTTGGTCAGCTACATCGACCCGGCCAACCGGCGCTCGCAGCGCGTTGCCGAACGTTTGGGTGCGGTACGCGCGGCCGATCATGATGGCGCGCAGGTCTGGGTCCACCGCCCCATTCCACGGAGCGGCGTCTCTGCCCGCGTCGGGACGGAAGACAGACGCAAGGAAGACGCATTGAACACGTCGGAAAAGGGGGATTGATGGACGCCGCCACGCACGCTGCCGAACTGCTGAAAGAGCACCGCGAATCCATCGACCGGCTGGACGCGATCCTTGTCTACACCCTTGCCGAGCGCTTCAAGCAGACGCAGGCGGTGGGCAGGCTCAAGGCCGAACACAACTTGCCGCCCTCGGACCCCGACCGTGAGGCGCGGCAGATGGCGCGGCTGGACCAACTGGCGCAAGAGGCGAACCTTGACCCCGACCTCGCCAAGAAATTCCTGACCTTCATCATCAGCGAAGTCATCAGGCATCACGAGAAACTGCAGAAATAACAACCATGTAGGGCGCAACTGCCCTCGACACAAACCCAAGGAGACTACCGATGTCCATGAAAATCCGTCTGGCCCGTGGCGGCAGCAAAAAGCGCCCGTTCTATTCGATCGTCGCCACCGACAGCCGCATGCCGCGCGATGGCCGCTTTCTTGAAAAGCTGGGGACCTACAACCCGCTGCTTGCCAAGGATGACGAAAAGCGCGTCGTGATGAACCTCGAGCGTGTGCAGTACTGGCTTGGCCAGGGTGCCCAGCCCACCGACCGGATCGCCCGCATGCTGGAAGCCGCCGGCGCCCGCCCGAAAGCCGCCCGCGCCAACCTGAAGTCCGGCACCCCGGGCAAGGCGATGGCCGAGCGTGCCGCCAAGAAGGCCGCCCGCGCTGCTGAACCGGCTGCCGAACCGGCCGCCGAGTGACCCGGCCCGGCCAGTTCAGCCCGGCCTTCCGGGACGAGCTGGCCGCGCTCATGCGGTGGCGGCGCGACGTGCGCCGCTTCCGCACCACACCCGTCCCGGCGGATGTCCTTGCAAGGTGCCTTGCGGCCTTTGCCAGCGCCCCCTCGGTCGGGTTGTCCGAACCTTGGCGCATCCTGCAGGTCGAAACCTCGTCTGCCCGGCAGGCCTGCCACGCCAACTTCCGTGACTGCAATGCCGTGGCCCTTACCGGTCAATCCGGTGAAAAGGCGCGGCTTTACAGCCAGTTGAAGCTGTCCGGCATGGCGGAAGCGCCCGTGCATCTTGCCGTGTTCTGCGATGACGGCACGGCCAAGGGGGCTGGCCTTGGGGCCGCCACGATGCCTGAAACCCGGGCCTATTCGGTGGTCGGCGCGATCACGCTGTTCTGGCTGGCGCTGCGGTCTGAAGGGCTTGGCCTTGGCTGGGTGTCGATCCTTGACCCCGACCGTCTTGCGCGCGACCTTGTGGTGCCGGAAGACTGGCGGTTCATCGGCTATCTCTGCATCGGCTGGCCGGAAGAGGAGGACACTGTGCCCGAACTTGAACGCTCTGGCTGGGAAAGCCGCGCGGCCACCTTGCATCTGGAAACCCGTTGATGACCGACCGCATCTGTATCGGCGCCATTGCCGGGGCCTTTGGCATCTCGGGTGAGGTGCGGCTGAAATCCTTCTGTTCGGAGCCGGGGGATATTGGCACCTATGGCCCGCTGTTCACAGAAGACGGCACCCGGCAGTTCCGCATCAGCCTGACCCGCCCTGTGGCGGGCGGTTTCGGCGCGCGGATCGCCGGGATCACCACCCGGGAGGAGGCCGATGCCCTGCGCGGTACCAGCCTTTTCATCGACCGGGGGCGGCTGCCCTCGCTGCCCGATGACGAATTCTACCATGCCGATCTGATCGGGTTGGAGGTTCTGGATACCGGCGGCGAAGCATTGGGAAAAGTCATCGCCGTCCACAACCATGGGGCGGGGGATATCATCGAAATATCCTCCAAGCGTCACAAATCGGCCCTGCTTTTGCCCTTTACCAAGGCAATCGTGCCTAATGTCGACCTTGCGGCTGGTCGTTTGATTGTCGATCTGCCAGAGGAAAGTGACTAGCTCTCTGGCTTTCGCCCCCGCGGCTGCCGGATCTGATGGGGGAAACCATGCCAACCCGACTGCGTTTGCTGAAAGGGGCGACCGCCCTTTTGTACATCGGCCCGCTTTTTGCAGGCATCAGTGGAATGGGGTTTGGCGTCCTCGGCTTTTTCGTGGTGATCTTTGTCGTCTGGCTTTTGATCCTGCGCCCTGAACAGTGGCCTGCCACCGCGAAGGAATGGTTTACGCCACAGGCCGTCGGGGTTGTCGCGACGCAAGTGCTGTCACAGGTTCTGCTGGTCTGTGTCCTGCTTGGCATCGGGCGTGGGGTCGGGGCGGTTGCGGGCTTTCTGCCCGTCGTCAATCCGATCTTTCCGCTGGCGGTGTCCTTCCTTGCCATTCCGCTGTGCCGGATGCTGTGGGATGCCCGGGCCGCCGCCGATCAGGGCGTGTTTCTGGATGATGAGGCTGAGGCCGCCGAAACGCCCCGCGCACTTGCCGAAGCCGCTGCTGCCGTCATCCCGCTGCTGAACCTTCCCGACGACGCCCCCGATGCCGAAGTCAGCGCCGCCGTTGCCAACGTGATGACGGCCATGGGCGCCGGGTTGCGGCTGGAGGCGTTGACGGCCGCGCTGGAACGGCCCAGCCGCAGCCACACCGCCCTGCGCCGGGCCCTTGTGCTGTGGGCCTCGGAACCCGAAGTTGTGGTCTCGGGCCAAGTCCCCCGCGCGATGGCCCATGCCTTTGCCATTGCTTCGGGAAATGGCGATCTTCTGCGGCTTTACGTTCCGCGGGCGCTTGCCCTTGTGGCCGCTTTCCCGGACCGCGCGGAAGACTTTCCGACCGCAGCCCAACTGCGGCAGGCCTCGCTAGATGGTGCGGGGTCTGATCCCGGCTCGGATCTGCCGGCGCATCTGCGCGCCGATCTGCGCGACGGGCTTGCCGCCTTGGCCCGGGCCATCGAAAAGGTGGTCGAGGGCGAGCGCGCGCCCAAAAGCATCCACCATGAACCGATGACGCAACCCACCGCCCGCACGGCCTGACCTGCCAAAGCGGTCAGGGCTTTCCCGGCATGGCGTTTCCGGCTAAGCCCGGCACATGTCAGACCCCAGCGATCCCTCCCCACCTCGTGGGAAAAGCCACGGCAGGCTGTCGGCCCGGGCCAGCCTGCAGCCGCGCGACCTGATGGAGGAACCCCGCCTTGTCCGGGGCGCGTGGACCGCCAAGGTCATCACCCTGTTCCCCGAGGCGTTTCCCGGCACGCTGGGCCTGTCCTTGACCGGCAAGGCGCTGGATTTCGGCCTTTGGCGGCTGGACACCATCGACCTGCGCCCGTTCGGCATCGGCAAGCACCTGAACGTGGATGATACCCCGGCAGGCGGTGGGGCCGGCATGGTCTTGCGCCCGGATGTGGTTGATGCAGCCCTTGCCGCCGCCGCCGAGGGCACACCAACGGATCGCAGCCGGTGGCCGGTCATCTACCTTTCCCCCCGCGGCAAACCGTTTGACCAGGCCACCGCCCGCCGCCTTTCGCAGGCCGATGGGATCACCCTGCTTTGTGGCCGTTTCGAAGGCGTGGACCAGCGCGTGCTGGATCATCACGGCGTCGAGGAGATCAGCCTTGGCGATTTCGTCCTGACCGGCGGAGAGATCGCCGCAACCGCCTTGATTGATGCAACGGTCCGGCTTATACCCCGCGTGCTTGGGAATCAGGTGTCCACCGAAGAAGAAAGCTTTTCGGAAGGCCTGCTTGAATTTCCCCAGTACACTCGGCCGACCGACTGGCAAGGCCGCGCGATACCCGAAGTGCTTCAATCGGGCCATCACGCGAACATCGCCACCTGGCGGAAGGCCATGGCCGAAAGGCTGACGAAAGAACGCAGGCCTGATCTCTGGCGGGCTTACTGTGCGGCGCACGGTAGGGACCCGAATGAAGACCGAGAGCTCTGAGGCGGCATCACTTCGCGGAAAAAACCGCGAGCATTGGAGAATTGCGATGAACCTGATCGCCCAGATCGAGGCCGAGCAGATTGCTGCGCTTGGCAAGACCATTCCGGATTTCAAGGCCGGGGATACCATCCGCGTCGGCTACAAAGTGACCGAAGGCACCCGTTCGCGCGTGCAGGCCTATGAAGGCGTCTGCATCGGCCGCAAGGGGGGCGCGACCATCGCCGCCAGCTTCACGGTCCGCAAGATTTCGTTCGGTGAAGGCGTAGAGCGGGTGTTCCCCCTCTATTCCACCAACATCGACAGCATCGAAGTGGTCCGCCGTGGCCGCGTCCGCCGTGCCAAGCTGTACTACCTGCGCACGCGTCGCGGCAAATCGGCCCGGATCGCCGAAGACACCACCTACAAAGCCAAAGCGGAATAAGGAGCGGGACGATGAAAGCCGAAATTCACCCCGAGTACCACACCATCACCATCAAGATGACCGATGGCTCCACCTACGAAACCCGCTCCACCTGGGGCAAGGAAGGCGATCAGATGTCGCTCGACATCGACCCGCTGGCGCATCCCGCCTGGACCGGTCAGCAGGCCAAGCTGATGGACACCGGCGGCCGCGTGTCGAAGTTCAAGAACAAATACGCTGGTCTGGGCTTCTGATCCCAAGCCATCGGCTGATCCAAAGAACGCCGCCCCTGCAACGGGGCGGCGTTTTTCGTTTGGTCCAAGCCATCGGCCTGTCGAAATCCCTGACCCCCGCGCGTCTTCCCTGTGCCACCGCTGAGGCTGGCCCGAAAAATGGAGATTGCGATGAACCTGTTCCTGTCGACCGCCGTTGCCGTGGCGCTTGCCACCCCTGTTCTGGCGGAAACCGCCGCGCCTGACACCCTTTCCACCCTGCGCGGCACCTATGAAAGCGCCGGGGCTGAACCCTGGTATGGCGGCTTTGGCCACCGTGAATTCGTGTTCGCCGATGGCAACTGGAGCCTGACCTTCACCCATGCCCTTGACCCCGACATGACGCTGCGCACCTTCCAGTTCCGTACGGGCGGGCCCTATACCGTGGGCGACCCCTCCGCCGAGGTAGAGGGGGCCTTTCGCACGGTGTTCCGCGAAGACTGGAAGCACCTGACGCTGCTGACCCCGGACCCGGCTCTTGCCACCGCCTTCGGGATGGCCGACTGCAGGCTGACGGTGAACCTTGAAGCGGACATTTCCAGCACAGGATGTGCCGCCTGGCGACCGGTCGCAGAGTGCGGGGAAGATCATGACATTCTGGCAATGGACCCCAGCGGGCTGCGGTTCGGGGTGCGACCGGCCGACAATGACATGTGCAGCGCCGACAAGACGCCCACGGCCCTGCTTCCCGCCGTCGTCAAGCGCCTGCCGCTGAACTGACGGACAAGCGCCCCGGCAGTCGGATCAACCTCCGGCTGCCGACTTGCGCACCCTCTGGCGCGCGCGCTATGACCGCCCGGACATCAGGGTTGGGATGGGCTTGGCCAAAGGGGCAAACGTGGCGCGGATCATCGTCGTCGGGAACGAAAAGGGCGGCTCGGGCAAGTCCACCACCTGCATGCATGTGGCCACCGCGCTGGCAAGGCTTGGACACCGGGTCGGGGCGCTTGACCTTGACCTGCGGCAGCGCTCCTTTGCCCGCTATGTCGAAAACCGCCGGGCCTATATGGCACAGGCCGGGCTTGACCTGCCGACGCCCGACTACCGCGACTTGCCCGCAGGCGACGCCGCCAGCCTTGCAACCGGCGAGAATGCCCATGACCAGCGCCTGACCCAGGCGGTCGAGGCGATGCACGCCGTGAAGGATTTCATCGTGATCGACTGCCCCGGCAGCCACACGCGTCTGTCACAGGTGGCCCATTCGCTGGCCGATACGCTGATTACCCCGATGAACGACAGCTTCGTCGACTTCGATCTTCTGGCCCGCGTCGATCCGATGACCGGTCAGGTCAAGGGGCCGTCAATCTATGCGGAAATGGTGTGGTCGGCCCGCCAGTTGCGCGCGCAGGCCGGTTTGCCGCCGATCGACTGGATTGTGGTCCGCAACCGGCTTGGCGCGCAGGCGATGCACAACAAGAAGAAGGTCGGCGCAGCGCTTGAGGATCTGTCCCGCCGCATCGGTTTCCGTGTGCTGCCCGGCTTTTCCGAACGAGTGATCTTTCGCGAGTTGTTCCCGCGCGGTCTGACCCTGCTGGATCTCAAGGATACCGGGGTGGATCAGCTGAACCTGTCCAACATCGCCGCACGGCAAGAACTTCGCGATCTGATGACCGGCCTCAGGCTTCCGTCTCTGACTGTCGGTTTTTGAACACCGGGCCGCCAAGGCCGGCCTTGTTCACCACCCGCGCGCGATTGACCATCTTCAGCCGTTTTTCGAACGGGGAAAGCTCTTCGGTTTCATCCGTCTGCTTGGGACGGGACAGTCCCATCTTCTGCAAGAGGCTCAGTTTCTTCTTCATCGGGAACGCCCCTATACCTATACTGCTGTCTTCCTGTGCAAGCGCGGCAGGACTATGGCAAACCACGTCGCAAATCGTGAAACGTCGCCCTGTCATCTGAACAGACTGTTTCCGTCAGGAGGACAGAGCAGCTTTAGAATCACAAATCGAAGTTAAGATTATGTTACTCTAATTCCGCGCCGATTTCTCGTTCAAGAAAGCGTTCAAACGCATCGAGATCGACCGGTTCGAACTGGCCAAATCCTTGCATCCAGACCGACGCTTCGCGCATCGCATCCGGCTCCAGCCGGCACCAGATCACCCGTCCCCGGCGCTCCCTTGTAATCAGCCCGGCATCGGCCAGCACGCCAAGATGCTTTGAAATGGCGGCAAGGCTCATGGCAAAAGGTTCGGCCACATCGGTCACCGCCATGTCGTCTTCCAGCAGCATCGCAAGGATCGCCCGGCGGGTCGGATCGGCAAGGGCGGAAAATACGCTGTCCAGCGGATGGGTCATGGGGCGACTATTCCCAAAGGTCCGCGCATCGTCAACCGCAAGGTTGAATATACCCGGCTGCTGTTCAGCAGGGCGCAAAGCCGGAACAGCCGGCCGTCCTGCCAAAATAATCAAGCGATGGCAGGGGGTTACAGGCATCTGTCTTGGCTTGACTCTGCGCCGCCCTCTCCGTAGGTTCCGCCCGACTGAAAGGGGCTTCGCCATGGCGTCCGATCCCGATCCTGACCGGCTCCGCGCGCTTGAAGCGCGCCTGTCCAAGGTCAAGGATCAGGCGCCTGCAGCGAAGACCAACACGGTCAAGGGTTTCTCGCAGGGCGAAGTGGCCTGGAGGATGGTGATCGAGCTTGTGACCGGCATGTTGCTGGGAATGGGCATCGGTTACGGGCTTGATGTGCTGTTTGGCACGTTGCCGGTCTTCCTGATCATATTCTCTCTCGTAGGCTTTGCCGCGGGCATCAAAACGATGCTGGGCTCGGCACGGCAACTGGCACAGAAGGCGGCTGATCAGGCCGCAAAGGGCGAAAGGGACTGACGGATGGCGACGGAAGAGCATGCTGGCGGGCTGCAGATCCACCCGATGGATCAGTTCATCGTCAAGCCGCTGTTCGGCGACGGTCCGATTGAATGGTACACGCCCACCAACGTCACCCTGTGGATGGCGATTGCCGTCCTTGCGATGACCGCGCTGCTGGTGCTGTCCACCCGCCGCCGCGCCATCGTGCCATCGCGCGGGCAGTCGGTGGCCGAACTGTTCTACGGCTTCATCCACAAGATGGTCGAAGACGTCGCCGGCCATGAAGGGCTGAAATTCTTCCCCTATGTCATGACCCTGTTCATGTTCGTCTTCCTGTCGAACATTCTGGGCCTGATCCCGATGTCCTTCACCACCACCTCGCATATCGCGGTCACCGCGACGCTGGCGCTTTTGGTGTTCTTCACCGTCACCATCGTCGGCTTCATCCGCAAGGGCCCGGGCTTCCTGTCGATGTTCTGGGTGTCGTCAGCGCCCTTGGCACTGCGGCCAATCCTGGCGCTGATCGAGGTCATCTCGTACTTCGTGCGGCCCCTGTCCCATTCCATCCGTCTCGGCGGCAACCTGATGGCCGGTCACGCCGTGATCAAGGTCTTCGCGGGCTTTGCCGGGGCGATGGGCGTGGCCTCGGTCGTGCCAATCGCGGCCATCGTGGGCATCTACGGGCTGGAACTGCTCGTGGCCTCGGTTCAGGCCTATGTCTTCACCATTCTGACCTGCGTCTACCTTCGTGACGCAGTGGGCGACGCCCACCACTAAGGGTCCGAACACAACTTCAGCCAATTCCAAAAAGGAGCTACCAAATGGAAGGCGATATCGCAGAAATGGGCAAGTTCATCGGCGCCGGTCTGGCAACGATGGGTCTGGGCGGCGCTGGCATCGGCGTGGGCCACATTGCCGGCAACTTCCTGGCGGGCGCCCTGCGCAACCCGTCGGCAGCACCGGGCCAGATGGCCAACCTCTTCGTCGGCATCGCGTTCGCCGAAGCTCTGGGCATCTTCTCGTTCCTGATCGCCCTCCTCCTGATGTTTGCCGTCTGATCCTTCGGACCTGATTTCCGGGCCAGACTGACGTCTGGCCCCGGTTCCCAAGGCTTGAGGAGTAGACGACATGGCAACCGAGGCAACAGGCGAAGCCGAAGCCGCTGTGGGCATGCCCCAGCTGGATTTTTCGACTTGGCCAAACCAGATCTTCTGGCTTCTGGTCACGCTGGTCGTGATCTACTTCGTGCTGAGCCGCATCGCCCTGCCGCGCATTGGCGCGGTTCTGGCGGATCGGAAAAGCGCGATCACAAATGACATTGCCGCGGCTGAAGAGCTGAAGCAAAGGGCCGTTGCCGCCGAAAAGGCTTACAACGACGCCTTGGCGACTGCCCGGACTGAGGCTGCCAAGATCGTGGCGGCCGCCAAGGCCGAAATCCAGAAGGATCTGGACGCAGCCTCTGCCGCCGCTGACGCCGAGATTGCCGTCAAGACGGCCGAATCGGAAAAGACCATCGCGGCGATCCGCGACGGTGCTGCATCGGCCGTGGCCGAAGTGGCGCGCGACACCGCCAGGGAACTGGTGGCGGCACTTGGTGGCGCTGCGGATGCGAAAGCTGTGACGGCTGCCGTCACGGCCCGGCTGAAGGGATAAGGCGATGAAACGGCTCTCACTCGCGCTTGCGCTGCTTGCGTCGCCTGCCATGGCGGCGACCGGCCCCTTCTTCTCGCTTGGCAACACCGACTTTGTGGTGCTTCTGGGCTTTCTGGCCTTCGTCGGCCTGCTCGTCTACCTCAAGGTGCCGGGCAAGCTGACGGCGATGCTGGATGCGCGTGCCGTGGCCATCAAGGCCGACCTCGATGAAGCCCGCGCCCTGCGGGAAGAGGCGAAGTCGATCCTGGCCACCTATGAACGGCGCCAGAAAGAAGTGCAGGAACAGGCCGACCGTATCGTCAGCTCCGCGCGGGATGAGGCGATGGCCGCCGCAGCCCAGGCCAAGGCAGACCTAAAGGCCTCGATTGCCCGGCGTCTGGCGGCTGCAACGGACCAGATCGCCTCGGCCGAAGCCGCTGCCATCCGTCAGGTGCGCGAACAGGCCGTGTCGGTGGCGATTGCCGCTGCGGGCGACGTGCTTGCCAAGCAGATGACGGCAGAAGCTGCGGCAACGTCTATCGACGACGCGATCGTTCAGGTCGCGGACCGGATGCACTGACGCCCAACGGCACCCCATACCAGAACGGCGGCCCCTCGGGCCGCCGTTTTCATTTCAGCACCAGCGGGGCAGGGTGCCCTTAGCGGCTTTCTTCATGCTCAAGCCGCTGGCGGGCGATGGTCTCGTTCTTCTCGGCGCGGATCTGATCGACCAGCGCCTGTTCGACAAAGTTCAGATGCGCCTCAACTGCCGCCCGCGCCGCCGCCGGATCGCGCGCCTGAACGGCGGTGTTCATCGCCCGGTGCTGGTCCAGCAACTGCTCGCGCGTCATCCGGTTCTTGAACATCACCTGCCGATTGTAGAACACCCCTTGCCGCAGCAGATCGAACATCGACCGCAGCATGTGCAGCATGATGACGTTGTGGCTCGCCTCGATGATCGCCATGTGAAACTCGGCGTCCAGCTGGGCTTCGTCGGTGGGGTCGCGCTTCTGATGCGCAACTTCCATCTTGGCGAAGATCGTTGCCACGACCCGCAGGTCGGTCTCCGACCCCAGCCGTGCGGCGCGTTCGGCGGCAAGGCCTTCCATGTCGCGGCGAAAGGCGATGTAGTCGAACACCGCCTCTTCATGCGTGGCGAAAAGCTGGATCAGCGCGGGCGAAAACGCCGATCCCAGCACCTCGGCGACAAAGACGCCCGACCCGGCCCGGCTGGTCAGCAATCCGCGGTCGGCAAGGTCAGAGATCGCATCGCGCAGCGACGGGCGCGAAACACCAAGTTTTTCGGCCATGTCGCGTTCTGAAGGAAGCCGTTCCCCCGGCTGCAGGATGCCACGCAGGATCAACTGCTCGATCTGGCGGACAACGGATTGGGAAAGTTTTTCGGGAGTAACTTTGAGAAATGGCATTTCAAACCCCGGCGATTGGTCCAAAATTATGACCAGTCGTCGGGCGACACAATGGGAAAAGGGCCGGGAAACCCCGGCCCCCTCAAAAACCCGTTCGGGCGCGCCTTAGCGGATCGGACGGATGATGATTTCCACCCGACGGTTCTGGGCGCGGCCTTCGACTGTCAGGTTCGACGCGACCGGCTGATCCTCGCCCCGGCCAAAGGCCGCAATCCGGGCACCCGGCACGCCGCTTTCGCGCAGGACCCCGGCAACCGAAACCGCACGGCGCTGGGACAGGTCCTGGTTATAGGCGGCCGAGCCGGTGTTGTCGGTGTGGCCGATCACCTCGATCCGGCTGTTGGGGTATTTCAGCAGGCTGGCGGCGACAGTCTGCAGATCCTGGCGCAAATCACCGCGCAGCGTGGCGCTGTCGGTGGCGAACAGCAGGTCCTGCGGCATGTTGACGATCAGGTACTCACCCGTATTGGTGACCGAGATGTTGGAGTTCAGCGACCCCCGCAGTTCGGCTGCCTGACGGTCAAGGTCGGCACCGATCAGCGCGCCGCCGCCAGCGCCAAGCGCGCCCCCGATGATTGCGCCCTTCAGGCGGTCATCATCCGACGACACGGCCGCGCCCAGAACGGCACCGCTCAACCCGCCGATGATGGCGCCCTGCCGTTGACGTGCGTTCGGGTCATTTGGGTAGGCGTTGGGGTCCACGCAGGCCGTCAGTGCCAGAAGGCTGGCCGAAGCCAGAATGAAAGGGGTCTTGATCATCATGTTGCTCTCGCCTCGAAGGAATGCCCGTTGGGGGCTGGTGGCACAATACACCAACGCCGTCGCGTGGCTGTCGGTTCCCTCGTGTCTCGGCAAGGTTTCGCGCATCACAAATCCGTGCGCGCGGCCTCCCACGCCAGCATGGCGCGCTTGCGCGGCAAGCCCCAATGATAGCCGCCAAGTCCCCCGTCGCGCCGCAGGGCACGGTGGCAAGGAATAAGGAAACTGATCGGATTCCGCCCCACTGCCGTTCCCACCGCCCGATGCGCCTGCGTGTGGCCGATGGCCCCGGCAATATCGGCATAGGTCGTCACATGGCCCGAGGGAATGGTCATCAGCGCCTCCCAGACCTTGATCTGGAAGGGCGCGCCGATCAGGTGCAACGCGGTCGCCTTGCCGCCAAAGGCCGCGTCGACCATGGGGCGCATCGCTACGGGGTCTTCGACGTAGGTGGCCTTTGGCCAGCGGCTGACCAGATCTTCCAGCGCGGCCTCGGCCCCGATCTCGTCGGCAAAACCCATGCCGCAGATGCCCCGCTGCGTCGCCATCACCAGTGCCGGGCCGAACGGGCTTTCGAACCACCCCCAGCGGATTTCCAGCCCCTCGCCACCCCTTGCATAGTCGCCTGGTGACATCGCCTCCCAGGTCAGGAACAGGTCATGCAACCGACCGCTGCCCGACAATCCCGCCTCATGCGCAGCACCTAGGGTGGTGTGCCGCTCGGACAGCAGCTTTCGCGCATGGCTTAGCGTCAGGTATTGCTGATACCGCTTCGGGCTGACGCCAACCCACTGGCTGAACAGCCGCTGGAAATGCGCCGGGCTCATCCGCATCTTGCCGGCAAGGTCTTCCAGCGTCAGGCCGGGGCCGCTTTGGTCGATCACCTCCAACGCGCGGGTGATCACCTGATAGTGGTAGGCGGGGGAAAGGTCGGTCATGGCAGTCTCCTTGCCCATAGCATAGGCACCGCGCTTGGCCCCCGCGACCCGCTTCTTGCGGATAGGATGAACTTGCCCTTCGCCCTGCAGCACGGGCGTTGCGCCGCCGCCCCGGCGCTGGCAAGAAGGGGCCATGGTTGCACAACTTCCCTATGCCACACTGCAACAGGTCTTCGCCCGCTTTGCGGAAGCTGAACCCGAACCGAAGGGAGAGCTTGAGCATCTCAACGCCTTCACCCTTCTGGTTGCGGTTGCCCTGTCGGCGCAGGCCACCGACGTCGGCGTGAACAAGGCCACCCGGGCGCTGTTCCAGATTGCCGACACGCCGGAAAAGATGCTGGCCTTGGGCGAAGAGGCGCTGATCGACCACATCAAGACCATCGGCCTGTTCCGCAACAAGGCCAAGAACGTCATCAAGCTGTCGCGCTTGCTGATCGACAATTTCGGGGGTGAGGTTCCGTCCTCGCGCGCCGCGCTCACCTCGCTGCCGGGGGTGGGGCGCAAGACGGCGAATGTGGTGCTCTCGATGTGGTTCCACCACCCCGCACAGGCGGTGGATACCCATATCTTCCGCGTCGGCAACCGCACCGGCATCTGCCCCGGCCGTGACGAGATCAGCGTCGAACGCGCGATCGAGGATAACGTGCCGGTCGAATACCAGCGCCACGCGCACCACTGGCTAATCCTGCATGGTCGGTATATCTGCACCGCGCGCAGCCCCAAATGCGGCATCTGTCCGATAGCGGACTGGTGCCTTTACCCGGAGAAGACCGCATGAAGTCCTATCAGGTTGTCGGCATCGGCAACGCCATCGTTGATGTGTTCTCGACAGCCGACGACACCTTCCTTGACCTGATGGGCATCCAGAAGGGCATCATGCAACTTGTCGAACGCGAACGCGGCGAGCTGCTTTACGGCGCGATGACCAACCGGAAGCAGGCGCCCGGCGGGTCAGTTGCCAACACGCTGGCCGGCCTTGGCAATCTTGGGCTGACCACCGGCTTCATCGGCCGCGTCCACGCCGATGCGCTGGGGCAGTTCTACGCCCGCACCATGGCCGACGAAGGCACCGATTTCGTCAACCCGCCCGTGCCGGGGGGGGAACTGCCCACCTCGCGCTCGATGATCTTTGTCAGCCCGGATGGTGAGCGGTCGATGAACACCTACCTTGGCATCTCGTCCGAGCTTGGCCCGGATGACGTGTCCGACAGCGTTGCCGGCAGCGCCGAGATCTTGTTTCTGGAAGGCTATCTTTACGACAAGCCCAAGGGGAAACAAGCGTTCGAACGTGCGGTCGATCTGTGCCACGCCGCAGGTGGCAAGGCCGGGATCGCGCTTTCCGATCCGTTCTGCGTTGACCGCCACCGCGACGACTTTCGCCGTCTGGTGAAATCGCTCGACTATGTGATCGGCAACGAACACGAATGGGCCTCGCTCTATCAGACCGATCTTTCAACGGCGTTGGAGCAAGCGTCGCAGGATGCGGGCCTTGTCGTCTGCACCCGGTCCGGCCATGACGTGATCGTCATGCGCGCGGATGAGCAGGCCATCGTCCCGGTCAACCGCGTCGTGCCGGTTGATGCCACCGGCGCAGGCGACCAGTTCGCCGCCGGGTTCCTGTACGGCCTTGCCACCGGCCAGCCTCTCGCCGTCTCTGGCCGGATGGGTTGTGTCGCGGCGGCTGAGGTCATCAGCCATTTCGGCGCCCGACCCGAAACCGATCTGAAGGCCCTGTTCCGCAAGGAAGGCCTGATCTGAGGCAGGGACATGCACAGATCGCAGCGACGTGATGCCACAGGTCGGAAAATTTCTGATCCCCTGCCCGAAGGTTGCCCCAATCTTGCGGTAACACCTTGCCCAAGCGCTAAAAACCGGGGGCTTCCGTGCTTCGACTGATCGGATTTCTGCTGATGGTGACCATCGGTGCCGGCGGCTTTCTGGCGCTGGATTACAACATGGCGCGCCAATTGGCCGATAGTGAAGAAGAGGACGGGGGCCTGACCGTCCGGGAATACCTTGGCGGGCTGTCCGTGCGCATCGCCTCGGTCACCGGGTCTGCGGCAACCCCCGGCCTGCCATCCGCCTTGCAGGACATGCTGCCGAAACCGCCCGAAGGCTGGACCGTCCGGCCCGCCACTGCCGATGATGTGACCGGTTTTCTGCCACGCGATGCGGGCGCTGGCGAAGCAAAGGCGCGGGATCTGGTTTTCGCCATGGTCAACGACAAAGTCGATGGCGCGGCTGAAGTTGTGATCCTTGCCTATGAACGGCGGGACCGTCGGGTCATCGTCAAGGCCGTACGCTACCCCGATGTGATCTTCACCAGCGACATGGCGATCCAGCAGCGGTTCGACCTGCAAATGAAAGCGGCCGAATATCGTGGGATCTCGTCGATGACGGTGCGGGGGCTGGACATCACCGAAGACCTGCTTCCCGATGATATGCGCGGCCGCCTGTTCATGGCCGATGTCGGTGGCCAGATCCATCTGCGCGTGCTCGCCCCCCGGCGGATGCCAGATGCCGAACTGGTCACGTTCTTCGAAACCCTGCACGTCAAGGCGCTGAACGCTGCCGTCGTCGACAAGCGTGAAGGTCTGGGCGAAGTCCCGGTGATCGTGCTTGCCTCGTCGCTGTCCAATGCCGACCGTGACGCCTACGATGCCGACCGCGCCGCCCGCGCCGCAGCTGAGGCTGCCCAAAGCCGCGAGGCTTTGCAGATGGCCGAAGCCGCCATTGCGGCAGAGGCCGGGCCTGATGCCACGCCCGAGGCCGAAGCCGAAGCCGCGCCCGCCGTGGCCCAGTGCGTACAGGGGGCAGGCGGGGTCAAGCGTTGCAAGGTTGGCGAGTGATTGGCGTCAGAACGTAAGGCCCGAAAACCGTGACGGTGCCTGCGGCACGCCGGGCAGGACGCACAGCATCTCGTAAAGAATATTCGCCCCGATCAGCGCGGTGTTGCCTGTGGGGTCATAGGGGGGCGACACCTCGACCAGATCGCCGCCGACGATGGCCAAACCCTGACAGCCTCGGATGATCTCCAGCGCCTGCCATGTGGTCAGCCCGCCCGGCTCGACCGTGCCGGTTCCGGGCGCAAAGGCCGGATCAAGGCTGTCGATGTCATAGCTGATATAGACGGGTGCATCGCCGATCTTCTCCCGAACCTGCGCCATCAGGCCGGTCAGGGATTTGTGCCAGCACTCCTCGGCCTGAACCACTGTCCAGCCCTTGTCGCGCGCCCAGTTGAAGTCATCCGCCGCATAGCCCGTGCCGCGCAGGCCGATCTGGAACACCTTGTCATTGATCAGGCACCCATCCTCCCACGCGCGGCGGAAGGGGCAACCATGGGCGACCGTTTCGCCGAACATCGTGTCGTTGATGTCGGCATGCGCGTCGATATGGATCAGCGCGACCGGACCATGGCGTTCCTTGATCGCCCGCAGGATCGGCCAGGTCAGCGTATGGTCCCCCCCAAGCGTCAGCGGGATGATCCCGTGCGCAAGCGCCTCGCGGTAATGCGCGGTGATGATGTCCACGGTCTTCTTGAGGTCAAAGGTATTGATCGCCACATCCCCCAGATCCGCGACCTGCAGGTGTTCAAATGGCGCTGCCCCCGTCGCCATGTTGTAGGGCCGCAGCATCCGCGATTCATCCCGGATCTGCCTTGGCCCCAGCCGCGTGCCGGGGCGGTTCGAGGTGCCATGGTCCATCGGGATGCCGATGAAGCCCACATCCAACCCCTTGGCGCTGCTGGCAAACGGCAGCCGCATCATCGTCGCCGGCCCGCCAAAGCGCGGCATGTCATTGCCGCCAAGCGGTTGATTGAAACCTGTCATCTGCCCTTGCCCCTCAGCCAATCCAAGATCATCTCGCGGTGCCGTTCGCCGGAATAGCTGGGGAAATGCCCGCCATGCACCACCCGCACCGGCAGCGCCAGCAACCGCTCCATCGAGGTGACATACTGCGCCTGTTCCAAGTCGCTGGTCCCCTCGATCAGTTCCCCGTCATAGACGATGTCGCCCGAGAACAGAATCCCGGTCGCCGCCTCCCACAAGGCGATCCCGCCGGGGGAATGGCCCGGCGTGTGGATCACCTCGAAATGCCGGTCGCCAAGGTCCACCACATCGCCATCCCACAACAGCCGCGTCGCGGGGGCGGCTTGCACGGCGTAGGTCTCGCAGGTGAAGGGGTCCGGCGGCAGCTGCGTGAAGATGTCCTCCGTCACATACTTATCGGCAAACGTATTCTCCCGCGTGGGCGCGCGAAGAAGATGCGCCTCCGCCCCATGGCAGAGGCGGCAGGGGAATTCGTGGTGCAGGCCGATATGGTCGAAATGCGTGTGGCTCGCCACTGCCTGCAGCGGGCGTTCCGTCACCAAGGGCACCCGGTCGCGCAAGGAAACCACGCCCATCCCGCTATCCACCAGCATGTCGGTATCGCGCCCCCGCACATGCCAGACATTGCAGCGGTAGAACTCACGGACATGCGGCTCATCAATATGGGTGACCCCGTCGCCCATGGGGCGCACCCGCCACCAGTCCTCTGGCTTCGCTCTCATCCCTGCAACACCACATAGGTTTCTGCGCCAAGGTCCAGCACCGCGCCAACCTCGACTGCCGCAGCTTGCGGCAGATGGACCACCAGCCGCAAGTCTGGCGCTGCCAGCGGCGTGACATGTGCGCGGACATGCGTGCCGAAGAACGCCACCTCCTCAACCTTGCACAGCCCGATATGCAGCGACCCCGTGGCCGAAATCGCCTCCGGTCGCAGGCACAGCGTGCCATCGGGAACCGCGACCGGTCCGAACGGTGCCTGCCCACCCACCACGGGAATCCGGTTAACCTCGCCCATGAAGCCAGCGGTGAACAGCGTCTTGGGGTGCAGGTAAACCTCCCTGGGCGGGCCGAAATCCTCTACCCGGCCGGCGTTCATGACCACGATCCGGTCGGCAATCGCCATCGCCTCTTCCTGATCGTGGGTCACATGGACAAAGGTCGTCCCCACCCGGCGCTGGATCGCCTTCAACTCCTCCTGCATCTGGCGCCGCAGCTTCAGGTCCAGCGCCCCAAGCGGTTCGTCCAGCAACAGAACCTCCGGCTCTACCGCCAACGCCCGCGCCAAGGCCACCCGCTGGCGCTGTCCGCCAGACAGCTCATGCGGCCGCCGATCCCCGCGCCCCTCAAGGCCCACCAGCGCCAGCATCGCTTCGGCCTTCGCCGCCCGGGCGTCGCGGGCGACCCCCCGCATCCGCAGCCCAAAGCCCACGTTGTCGCGCAAGCTCATATGCGGAAACAGCGCGTAGTCCTGAAACACCGTCGTTGTCGGCCGATCCTTCGGCGCCACCCCCGCCATGTCCCGCCCGCCAATCAGCACTCGGCCTTCCGTCGGTTCCGCAAACCCGCCGATGATGTTCAGCAAGGTCGTCTTCCCACAGCCCGAAGGCCCCAGCAGCACGACAAACTCCCCTGCCTCGATCTCAAGGCTGACGTCCTTCAAGGCCAGCGCCGACCCATAACGCTGCGACACCCGGGCGATGGACACTGCGGCGGTCATTTCGCCCTCCGGAAGACAAGGATTTCAAGAACGATCACAAGGGTGACTGACACAAGAAAGACCAGCGACCCGACGGCATTTGTCGCAGGCGACAGGCCCGATTTGAGCATGGACCAGATCTCCACCGGCAGGGTCACGTCAAAGCGGGTCAGCAGAAAAGCGATGATGAACTCATCCCAGGAAAAGGTCACCGACAGGAAGAACGCCGCCGCCAAAGGTGCCGCCAGCATGGGGGCGCTGACATGCAGCAGCACCTGACCCTCGGACGCCCCAAGGTCCCGCGCGGCGCGTTCGGCCGATTTCTGGTGGTCCCCCATCGCGGCATAGGTGATCGCAAAGCAAAGCGGCAGGTTGATCACCACATGCCCGATCCCCGTGGCCCAAAGGGACGGTCGGATGCCAAGCTGGTTGAAGACGGTAAGCAACCCCAAGGCGATGATCAGATAGCTTACCGTCATCGGTGCGATCAGGACGCCCCGCATTAACACTGACCCCGGCAGCCGCACCCGCGCCAGCGCATGGGCCGCAAGGAACCCCAGGACCAGCGCCACCGCGGAAGACACTACCGCCACCAGAAGCGAATTCACCAGCGCGGCTACCAGATCATCATCGGCCAAGACCTTGGCATACCAGTCCAGCGTCACACCCTTGAACGGCGGCACGGGCAGGCGGCCATCCTGAAAGCTGAACGCCACCAGCACCGCGACGGGCAGGAAGATGAAGGTGTAGGCGGCGGCAAGATAGGCCCAGGAAAGGACGCGCATCATGGCGAAAACCTCCTCGTTCGACTGCGTCTCCTCGTCGGGACATCAGCGAGGAGTGACGAAGTCATCGACGAGCGCCCCATCATACCCGATCCAACCGCAGCCACCGGCTGCTGGCGAAATAGGCCAGCGTCACTACGGCCATCAGCACCACGCTCAGCGCCGAGGCCAAGGGAAAGTTCCCGCTTCGCCCCAGTTGCAGCATGATCAGTTGCGGCAGGGTCAACTCTGCGTTCCCGCCAAGGATCTGCGGCGTGATGTAATCGCCGATGCAGAGGACAAAGGTCAGGAACGCCCCCGTCACCACGCCCGGCAGGGTCAGCGGCAGGATGACATGGGTGAAAGTCTGCCAACGGCTCGCCCCAAGGTCCTGCGCGGCGCGGGCATAGTTGGGCGAGAGCTGGATCAGGTTGGCAAAGATCGTCAGCGTCAAGAGCATGACGAAGAAATGGACAAAGCCGATCACCGTCGCCGCCCGTGTCGACGCAATCTCCAACGGTTCCGCCACCAGCCCAAGGCCCAGAAGCGCCTTGTTCACCACCCCGTTCTGCCCCAGCACCAGCAGCCAAGAATAGGACCGCACCACATAAGACGTCCAGAACGGCAGCACCGCCAGCAGAAGCGCCAGCCGCTGCCAGCGCGCGGGCACCCGGAAAGCGATGATCGCGGCCAAGGGATAGGCCAGCACGACTGAAATCACCGTGACAACAACCGTGATCTCAAGACTGTTGGCCAGCGCCCCCAGCATCGTCGGATCCGTGAAGACCCGCACATAGTTGCCGGGGTCAAAGCCCCGGACGACCTCGCGCCCGTCCATCGACGCGAAGGACAGGGCAAGCATCGCCAGAAACGGCAGGATGAAGAACGCCGCCGTCCAGATCAGGGCCGGGGCGATCAGGCCCCAGCCCAGACGGCGTTCTTTCGCGGCAAGCGTCACAATACGGGCTTACTGGGCCAGCATTTCCGTCCACAGGTCCTGCATCGCCGTATCAAGCGCCGCATCCGGGATCGGGTAAAGCTGCGCCCGGGCCAGAAACTCCGGCTGCTGGTCCCAGCGCAGCACCGCCTTCTGCTCGTCGGTCAGCGCCTCACCGGCCTTGGCATTGGCCGGCATCCCCCAGTAGCAGGACGATGTCGCCAGCCGCGCCTGCCCCTCGGGCGAGGTGATGTAGTTCACGAACTCCAGCGCCAGATCCGGCTGGGTCGACCCGGCCACAACGCCGATCGACTGCGCCCAGCGAAGGCCCCCCTGCTTCGGGATCGTCCAGTCAAGGTTCGCATTCTCCCCGGACAGCACCGCCGTCAGCCATTCGCCCCCGCCGACGATGATGTCCACCTCACCCGTCGCCAGTGCCGTCTGGGCCGACACCACATCCGCCACCTGCTTTGACGCCGCCCGCAGCGCCATCAGCGGGTCTTTCAACGCCCCCAGATTGTCAGCGGTGATGTCGGCAGTGTTGATCCCCTGACCCAGCGCGACCAGCCCCAGCACCGGCAGATAGTAATCGTAGATCCCGATCCGCCCGTCATACTTGCCCGAGGTGAGGGTCGCCATATCCTCCATATCCGCCGGATCGACCTTGGACTTGTCGTAAGAGATCGTGTTGTAGCCGAACTTTTCCGTCACGGCGTAGGTCTTGCCGTCCACCATGTTGTTTTCGGCCATCACCAGTTCCGGGAAGAAATCCGCGGTCTGCAGCTTGTCCGCCGGCAGCTCGGCCAGATGCCCACCCTCGACCGCGCGGCCTACGTCCACGGCGTCGATCACCAGAACATCCCAGTCGCCCGGCTGCGACTGTTCAAGGATCGCCAGCCCGGCCGCCGTCCCCTCATATTCCTTCAGGTTCACCTTGACCCCGAACTGCGCCTCGAACGGCTCGATCAGCGCCGGGTCGGTGTGGTCGCACCAGACCAGCGCGTTCAACTCCTGCGCAAGGCTGGGCGTGGCGGCAAGCAGCAGGGCAAGCGAGGTGGCGGGCAGGCGGATATGGGCCATGGTCATCTCCTATGTCGGGGTGGGTGCCTCTGTCGGGCGCTTCAAGAAAATAATTGAGTTCGTTCAAATTTGAAGTCAACATCAAATAATGGGCAGATTGAGAACAGCATGACCGGACTGCGCGAAAGACAGAAGGCCGACCGCACAAGGCGGATTCTTGAGGCGGCCTCATCCTTGTTCCGCGCCCAAGGCTATGACGCCGTGCGGATCGAAGATATCGCGGCGGCGGCTGAGGTTTCGGCCGGAACGTGCTACAACTACTTTTCCACCAAGGGGGATCTCCTCCTCGCCATCGTGTCGATGGAGGTGGAAGAAGTCGTTGATGCCGGGCGTGAGGTGATCGACAACCCGCCCACCAGCACGGCCAAGGCCCTCGCCGGCCTGATCCGCCTCTACTACGACCACTCGCTCAACTACCTGTCGAAAGAGATGTGGCGCAAGGCGATGGCCTTTTCCATCGAAGCCCCCGCCACGCCCTTTTCGCAGCGCTATACGGAACTGGACGCGATGCTGTCAGCGCAGGTTTGCGACCTGATCGCCGCCCTGCAAGCGCGGGGCCTTGCCCGCAAGGACCTTGACCCTGCGACCTTGGGGCAAATCGTCTTCAACACGCTGAACCAGATGTTCATCGAATTCGTGAAAGACGACGCCATGCCTCTGCATGACCTGCACCGCACCAGCGACGCGCAGACGGAAAGCCTTGCGGCGCTGATGCAGGCGTGACGACGGACGCTATTGCTTGATCCGCAGCCGCTCCAGACCCTCTACCGCCGACAGATCGGCAATGCCGGTCTCGGTGATGTCAAGACTGCCCAGTTTTGTCAGCCCTGCAAGCGGTGACAGATCGGTAACGCCGGTGCCGCTGATATTCAGGCTGGTCAGTTCCGCCAGCCCTGCCAAGGGGGCGATGCTGGTGATCTGCGTCTCACGCAAGTCAAGGGACTGAAGTTTGGTCAACCCGGCAAGCGGGGCAATATCAGTGATCGCGTTGCGGTCGATGTCCAGCGATGTCAGGTTGACCAGACCGCTCAGGGCGGACACATCCGTGATCCTGCTTTGGTCAAGGTGCAGCCGGGTCAGGCTGACGCTTTTCGCCAAAGGCGCAATATCGGCAACCTTGGTATCAAACAGCCCCAGCACCGTCAGCCCGGTCAAGTTTGCAAGGGGCGACAGATCGGTGATGTCCGATCCGCTCAACTCTAGAAAGGACAGCCCGGTCAGGCTGGCAAGCGCCGCGTAATCGTTGACCACCGCATCCGCCAGCGACAGGGTTTCCAGCTTTGACAAGCCCGCAAGCGCGGCAAGATCGGGTGCCCGAACCCCGTCCAGGGTCAGGTCGGTCAAGGCGCTGAGGCCACTGACAAGACCAAGGTCAAACTCGGGCCAGCCCATCACCGCCAACCGGTCCAGCCCCGTAAGCTGCGACAGCGCTGCGGGATCGTCGATCCTGACGTCGATCAGAAGCAGTTGCCGCAGGCCCGGATAGGCCGCCAGCGGCGACAGGTCTGCCAACTGGCCGCCCCGAAGATCGACACTGCGCAAATCCTCAAACCTGCCGATGCTGGAAAAGATGCCAATGTCGCCAGCGCTGATCGTCAGGGCCCGCGTCTTTGTCGTCACGCAGGCCGTGCGAACCTTCAGACCCGGCACGCCATCCGCCTCGCAGGGTTCAAACGCGGTCTTCACCTCATCCGCTTCGGCAATCACCTCGCGGGCTTCGTTCGGCGAGGCGGTCATCACCTCGGTCAATGAAAGTTCGCCGATCTCCTCGACGGTCAGCGGCGGCTCAGCCGGTGCCAGGGGGCCTGAGTCGGCCACGGGTGCCTCTGCGCTGGGCGAAAGCAGCGGCTGCAGCGCGGCCCCCACGGCCAGAACGAACAGCACGCCGACAATTCCCAGCAACAGGCCCATCCGCCCCATAGGCTTTACCTTTCAAAACCGGCTGGCCCATTGCCGCCCCGACCAGTTTCTGCACAACCTTGGCATCTTCAAGGCTGATTTTCGGAACACCCATGGCTGGCGCGCCTGCGCGCGACGTATCGAAACCGACCCCATGTCGTTTTCTGACGCCAAAGGTCGGGTGGACTTGCCCGGTTTGGCCCGGCTCTGGCAGATAGGGGCAGACCTTTGCCCATACCGCTTCCTGGAGGCCCTCGATGAAAACCCATGTCAAAGCCCTTGTCGTCGGTGGCGGCGCAGTTGGCACCGGGATCGCCTATCACCTTGCCAAGGCCGGGTGGGACACGATGCTTGTCGAACGTGATGAGTTGACGGCGGGATCGACGTGGCACGCAGCTGGCCTTCTGCCGCTGTTCAACATGGGCTACGCGACGACCCATATCCACAAGTACTCGGTCGACTTCTACAAGGGGCTTGAGGCGGAGACGGGCCTCAACCCCGGTTTCTATGTCGTCGGAAACCTGCGGATGGCACAGCACCAGCAGCGGATGGACGAATACATGCTGTATTCCTCCGTCGCGGAAACCGCCGGGGTCTACCACGAATTCCTGACGCCGAAGGACATCAAGGATCGCTGGCCGCTGGTCCGTACCGAAGACCTGATCGGCGCGCTTTATCACCCGCAGGACGGCTACATCAACCCGGCCGACGTGACGCAAGCCATGGCCAAAGGGGCGCGGCAACTGGGCGCGACCTTCGAGCGGAAAGTGCAGGTCGACGGCTACCGCTGGACCGGGTCGGAATGGATCGTGTCCTGCACCCGGATGGTCGAACAGGGCGGCAACCTTGTCGCCAGCGATGACCGCTTCGACATCACCGCCGAACACGTCGTCACCGCCACCGGCAACCACGCCCAGCGGACCGCCCGCCTGTTGGGGATCAAGACCCCCGCTGTCGTGGTCGAACATCAGTACATCGTCACCGAACCCGACCCTGCGCTGGTGGAATGGCGCAAGACAAACCCGCAGCACCCCGTCCTCCGCGACGCCGACGCCAAGTGGTATGTCCGCGAAGAACGCGGCGGCTGGATCCTTGGCCCGTATGAGAAGGGCGCCCCCGCCCGGTTCCCCTACGAAGTCCCCGAATCCTTCCGCGCCGACCTCTTCCCTCTCGACCTTGAACGGATCGAGCAGGAATACATGTCGTTCATCCACCGGATTCCGTCCTCGGAAACTGTAGGCCTCAAGGACGATTACAACGGCCCGATCTGCTATACCCCCGACGGCAACCCCCTCGTCGGCCCGGCGCCCGGCCTGCGCAACATGTGGCTGGCGGAGGGCTTCAGCTTCGGCATCACCGCCGCAGGCGGCACCGGCTACTACCTCGCCCAGCTGATGACCGAAGGCGAGGCCGAGATCGACATGGCCTCCCTCGACCCCAAGCGCTTCGGCAACTGGATGACCACCGAATACGCCTCGCGCAAGAATGAGGAGTGCTACGACCACGTCTTCATCCTGCACCACCCGGACGAAGAACGCGAAGCCTGCCGCCCGCTGAGAACCGCACCCGCCTATGACCGCCAGCTTCAGCTAGGCGCGCAGATGGGGCAGGTAAATGGTTGGGAGCGCCCGAACTACTACGGCCCGAAAGACGCCCCCGCCGACTTCGACCACAACTCCCGCAGCTTCCGGCGCGGGGCCTGGTGGCCCTATGCCAAGGCCGAGGCCGAAGCGGTGCGCAATACCGTCGGCATCATCGACGCCTCTGCCTTCACCAAGCATCTCGTGCGCGGGCCGGGTGCGACGGCCTTCCTTGACCACTTCACCTGCAACAAGCTGCCGAATGTGGGCCGGATCAACCTCACCTATGCCCTGACCGACCACGGCACGACCCGCACCGAATATACCATCGTCCGTCTGAAGCAGGATGAATACTACCTGATCTCCGCCGGGGCCTGGACGGCCTATGACTATGACTTCCTGCAGAAATCCGCCGACGACTGGATGGCCGCAGGCAAGGGTGCCATCGACATCCACGACATCACCACCCAATGGGGCGTCTTCGCCCTTGCTGGCCCGAACGCCCGGGCGCTTCTCAAGGACATCATCAAGGACCGCGACCCGGAAACCGTGCTGTCCAACAAACGCTTCCCCTGGCTGTCCTACCGCGACATCGAGCTTGGCATGTGCCCCATCCGCGCGATCCGCGTGGCTTACACGGGGGAACTCGGCTGGGAACTCCACTACCCCATCGAATTCGGCCGCTACCTTTGGGACCTCCTCCTGCAAGCGGGCGAAAAGCACGGCCTCAAACCGGTCGGTGCCCGCGCCCAGAACTGGCTGCGGCAGGAAAAATCCTACCGCGCCTTCGGCAACGAACTTGGCCGCGACGCCACCCCGCTGGAGGCCGCCCTCGACCGCTTCGTCGACCTGACCAAGGACTTCCGCGGCAAGGAAAAGATGCTTGCCACCGGCATCCGCTCCAAATGCGTCACCCTGCTGATCGACGGCCCGTCAGACGCGGACCCATGGGGCAAGGAGGCGATCCTGCATGACGGCATCAAGGTTGGCCGCCTGACCTCGGGCGGCTACTCCATCGCCTTCGGCAAGCAGATCGGCATGGGGTATGTCCCCGCAGCCTTGGCCGAGCCTGGACAGAAGCTGAAAGTGAAGATGCTTTTGCAGGAATGGGACGCGGTGGTCACTGAAGACAGCCCCTTCGACCCCACGAACGCCCGCATCCGCATCGACGGCTAAGCGATTTCTTCAAAGAAATCGCACCGGAGCCTTCAAAGGCTCCGTTCCGAAATCTTCAAAGATTTCGGACCCATGCCCAAAGCTGCGTTTGGCACGGTGACCCCGGGAGGATTCAGGGCAGGCGCGCCTGACTTGAAGCTGTTGCAACCCTTCACCATCTTACGCCCATGGGAACAGAATCGGCATGACACGACGCGAGCGCAGGTTTCAGCGGCAGTTCAAGGCATTGGAGCGGCTTTTCCCGCCCCTGCGCGGACCCATGTCCACTCTGCGCCGCGACAGTTGGTTCCCGATCCGCTTTCCCATGGCCCTTGCCCTGATCGTCGGCGGCCTGTTCTCGTTCCTGCCGGTTCTCGGCATCTGGATGCTGCCGCTTGGCCTGCTCTTGCTGGCCGTAGATCTTCCAGTGCTGCGCGGGCCGATTTCGGTTCTGATCATCCGCGGCCGCCGCACCGCCAAGCGCTGGCTGCGCCGCTGGCAAGCCTGGCGCAAAAGCCGAACCTGAAGCGCCCAACCTGAAGCGCCCGAACCTAAAGGCGTTGGCTCCCCAGCCAATCCGCCCATGCCGCCTTCGACCCGCCGAAGACGTTGATATCCACCTTGCCCGCAATCCCCGGCACCACCCCGGTCGAGGTGTATTGCCAGAACCGCCAGTCCCGCCCGGCATAGACTTGCCCGGGATGGTCGGCGACAGCGCGCAGCCAGAACTCCACCCCGTCCAGCCGCCACAACTCGGTGTCCTCGAAGAAATCGACCGTGGTGTAGATCAGCGGCCGCTGGCCATAGTGACGGGCTACGATGTCGATGAAGATCCGTGCCTCGTCGCGGATCGTCGCTCCGTCGCGGCGGATCGTGCAGGTCGGCGAGAACGGCGTCCACTCCATGTCCAGAACCGGGGGCAGAGCGCCCGGGCTGCGCGGGACATGCCGGATGAACCAGCGCGCCTGCTCGGCCGCTGGGCGGCAATGGTAGAAGAAGTGGTAAGCCCCCCGCTTCACCCCCGCCGCCCCGGCACCGCGCCAGTGGCTGTCGAACATCGGGTCGACCAGATCGCCGCCCTCGGTCGCCTTGATGAAGGCAAAGTTCACCCCGTTCGCCCGCGCCGTCGGCCAGTCCACGGCAGTATGGAACCGCGAAAGGTCAATCCCATGCACCGGATACCGGTCAGGCGACCGCCCCGGCCAGTCGGTCGGGTCCGCATCCGTGAAGTTTGAGGAGGTGACTGTCACCTCATCGGGCGGGCCGCCCGCCTCACGCGGGGCCGTGCCACAGGCAGCCAGCAACAGCAGGACAAAACCGACGACATGCTTCATACCAGCGATGCTGCCGCGCGATGGCCGCGCTGTCACGCGTAGATTTCAGCGCTCGGCGGAAACCGTCACCCGAGCCGAGCGGGCGACAGCGCGGCCACCAGCCCGGCGTCAAGCTCCGGCACGCGCCCGCCGATCAGGTCCGCCGCCAGACGGCTTGCCGCCGGGCAGGTCTGGAACCCATAGCCACCCTGACCCGCCAGCCAGAAGAACGACGGCTCGCGCATATCCGGCCCGATCACCAGCACCCGGTCCGGCGCAAAGGTCCGCAACCCCGCCCAGCTTGCCAGCAAGCGCGTGACCGGTTCCGTCACCATCTCCTCATACCGCGCCAGACCCTCGGCCAGCACCATGTCATCGGCCCAGGCGTCATGCGGCTCCATCAGGTCTTCCTCGGCGGGGCTCACGATCAAGGCCCCCGCATCGGGCTTGGCGTACCAGTCCTCCCCCGGCCCGAACAGCATCGGCCAGCGGCTGACGTCATGCCCCCCGGGTGCCGGTATCCGCGCCATCGACCGACGGTATGGCGTGAACCCCAAGGGGCGCACCCCCGCCATGGCGGCCACATGGTCCACCCAGGCCCCCGCCGCATTCACCACCATCCGCGCCGTGAATTCCCCCGCGGTCGAGGTGACGCGCCACCCCCCGCCGTCCTTGGCCACAGCGCTGACCCGCGCCTTGGTCAGGATGCGCGCCCCGCGGCCCTTCGCCTCCCGCGCAAAGCCTTGCACCAGAAGGTCCGTATCCACATCCTCGGCATGGGCGGCATAGCCCGCTTGCACCACCACCTCCGGGTTCAGGATCGGCACGATCTCCCGCGCTTCGGCCACGCTGATCCGGTCAAAGGCCATGGCGACCAGATCATGCTCGAACGCCTCCCGCACCCCGTCCTTGGCCAAAAGCATCAACCCACGCGGGGAGAGCACCCCCGGCACCGACCGGAAATACGCCTCCGACGCCATCGACAGCCCCACCACCGGTGGCGCGCCATAGCGCGGCTCATACAGCGCCGCTGACCGGCCACTGGCGTGATGCGCCAGCGCCTCCTCCGCCTCCAGCACGATGACCGACCCCTGCTCCGACAGCCGCGCCGCTGCCGAAACCCCGGCAATTCCGCCGCCAATGATCAGAAAATCCGCGTCCATGATCCCCCACCTCTCCCGACAAGAAAGGGCACGGGGAAGACCCATGCCCTTTCTCTTCTCCAAATATCCCACAGGGGTGCGGGGGTGTGAAACCCCCGCTTTTTGGCGCGGGTCGCGGGGCTTGCCCCCTCGCCCGCGCCAAAAATCCCTTACTTCGGAATCTCGCCGGTGATCCCCTCGACGTAGAAGCTCATCCCCAGCAGATCACCGTCCGGAGCGACCTGACCTTCGGCCAGCCAGGGCGAGCCGTCCTGCTTGTTGATCGGCCCGGTGAACGGGTGATAGGTCCCCGCCGCGATCGCATCGCGCATCGCTTCGGCTTCGGCTTTCACATCCGCCGGCACCGCGTCGGTGATCTCGCCGATCTCGACCTCGCCCTCGGGAATTCCGGCCCAGCTGTCGGTCTGCTCATAAGTCCCGTCCAGGAGTGCGCCCACGCGCTTGACGTAGTAGGGTGCCCAGTTGTCGATGATCGACGATACCCGCGGCGATGGCTTGAAGTCCGCCATGTCCGAGGCCTGACCAAAGCCGATCACCGCGCCATTGGTCTTGGCCGCCTCGGCCAGCGGGGCGGTGGAGTCGGTGTGGCTCGCGATCACGTCCACGCCTTGGTCGATCAGTGCCTTGGCCGAATCGGCTTCCTTCGCCGGATCGAACCAGGTGAAGGCCCAGACCACCGAAAGTTCCACCTCCGGGTTCACCTTCTTGGCGTGCAGGTAGTAGCTGTTGATCCCCATGATGACTTCGGGAATCGGGAACGACCCGATGTAGCCGATCTTGTTGGTCTTCGTCATCTTGCCCGCAATGTGGCCCTGCACCGCCCGGCCTTCATAGAACCGCGCGTTGTAGGTGGACACGTTCGGATGCTCGCGCTTGTAGCCCGTCGCATGTTCAAACTTGATGTCGGGGAACTTGGCAGCAACGGTGTTCGTTGCATCCATGTAGCCGAAGGACGTGGTGAAGATGATGTTGCAGCCCGACAGCGCCATTTGGGTCAGCACGCGCTCGGCATCCGCGCCCTCGGGCACGCTCTCCTGGAAGGCAATTTCGACCTTGTCGCCATAGGCTTCCTGAACGGCCAGAGCGCCCTCGTGGTGCTGGTAGGTCCAGCCCAGATCGCCGATCGGCCCGACATAGACGAAGCAGGCTTTCACCTTCTCCAGCCCTTGGGCAAAGGCGCTGCCGCCGAAGACAAGGCCAAGGCCAAGTGCCGCGGTTGCAAGCAAGTGTCTGCGTTTCATAGGTATCTCCCCATTTTTAGCAGGGGCTGTCCCGCCCCCGGAGTGTTTCACTCAGTGTGTTGCCTCAGCGCGAGGCGTGGAAATTCTGGCCCAGACAGGCCGGAGCGGCGAGTGCAGCCTTCCCACGTCCCGATGACATGATGACCAGCACAAGGATGGTTATCAGATACGGGGCCATGGACAAGTATTCCACCGGAATGGCGGAACCGGCAGCCTGCAGGTTCAGTTGCAGGACCGAGATCCCGCCGAAAAGATAGGCACCCGCCAGCACCCGCCACGGCTTCCAGCTGGCAAAGACCACGATCGCCAGCGCGATCCAGCCCGCGCCCGCCGTGATCCCGTCGGTCCATTGCGGCACCCGCACCAGGCTGACGTAAGCCCCGCCAAGCCCGGCCATCGCCCCGCCGAACAGCACGGCCAGCATCCGGATGCGCGTGACCTTGTAACCCAGCGCATGCGCCGCCTCGTGGCTTTCGCCCACCGCCCGCAGGATCAGCCCTGCGCGGCTGTATTTCAGAACCCACCACACCGCCGCCACCAGCAGGATGGATGCATAGACCATCCAGTCATGCCCAAAGACCGCCACCCCCAGAAACGGAATATCGGCCAAGGGCCCCAGCGGCAGATCGCCCGTCAAGGGCGGGCGGATGCCGACATAGCTCTGTCCGATCAGGCTGGACAGCCCCAGCCCGAACAGCGTCAGCGCCAGCCCCGTCGCCACCTGGTTGGTCTGCAACACCTGCGTCAGCACTCCGAACACCGCCGACAGCGCCGCCGCCCCCAGCGCCCCGCCCAGAAACCCCAGATAGGGGTTCCCGGTGACAACCGCGGTGACGAATCCGCAGATCGCCCCCATGATCATCATCCCCTCAACCCCAAGGTTGAGGACGCCCGATTTCTCGACCACCAACTCCCCCGTCGCCGCCAGCATGACAGGAACCGAGTTCACCATAAGCGCGGCCACCAGCAGGGCCGGATCAATGCTGCCAAACATCACGCGGCCTCCCTTTTCGCCAGACGGATACGGAAGTTGGTCAGAAGGTCAGTGCCCAGCAGGAAGAACAAGAGCATCCCCTGAAACGCCTGAATCGCCGCTGACGGAAGTCCCAGCATGAACTGCGCCAATTCGCCCCCGATATAGGTCAGTGCCATCAGCAAGCCCGCGAACAGGATGCCCACCGGGTTCAACCGGCCCAGAAACGCGACGATGATCGCGGTAAATCCATAGCCCACATTGAAATCGATGCTGATCTGCCCTGCAGGCCCGGTCACCTCGAACACCCCCGCCAACCCCGCGAGGACTCCCGAAATCCCCAGACACAGCACCACCAGCCGCGCCGGAGAAACCCCCGCAAACCGCGCCGCCCTTGGCGCTTGCCCGGCCAGCTTGATCTGGAACCCCAGGATATGCCGCTGCAGCAGGATGTATCCCGCGATCACCGCCATGAAGGCCGCGACCACGCCCCAATGCATGCCCGTGCCTGCAATCAACTCCGGGTTCGCCATGGACGGAATCTGGCTCAGGTTGCGGCTGCCCGGAAACCCCCCGCCCTCCGGGTTGCGCAACGCGCCCAGCGCCATCATCGCCAGAATGTTCTGCGCCACATAGACCAGCAACAGTGACACGAGGATTTCGTTCGTCCGGAACACCGTCTTCAGGATCGCCGGGATCATCGCCCAGACAAAGCCGCCAAACGCCCCCGCCACGATCATCACCGGAAAGATCAGCCGGCTGTCCACCGGGTACACCGCCAGCCCCGCCGCCGCGCCAAAGATCGCGCCCATGATGTACTGGCCCTCGGCCCCGATGTTCCAGATCCCCGCCCGGAACCCCAGGCTCAAACCAATCGCGATCAGGATCAGCGGCGCCGCCTTCACCAGAAGCTGCGGCCGCGAATAACTGGCGAACTGCGCGTTGAACAGCGGGTCCCAGAAGATCGTCCGGATCGCCTCGAACGGGTTCTTCCCCAGAACCCAGAACATGATCCCCCCCGCCACCATGGTCAGCGCCACCGCCAGAAACGGTGAGGTGCGCTGCCAGAACACACTGGGTGAGGGCCGCTTTTCCAGCCTCAGCATGACCACCCCCCTGAAGCCCTTTCATTCTGGCCCAAATATCCTCGGGGGGCGCGGGGGGCAGAAGGCCCCCCGGCAACGCCAGCCCCAAAGCGCAACGCCGCAGACCAGACGCCTCCCCTCCCTCTCGTGGAAAGGGGGTGGGGGGCCACTACAGGCAAACCCTCAGCCATGATGCGCCACCTCCATGCCATGCGTCCCGCCCATCATCAGCCCGATCTCATCCACCGTCAGCCCGTCCACGGGCCGCGTCGGCGTCAGCCGCCCGCCATTCAGTGCCGCGAAATCATCAGCAATCTCAAGCAGTTCATCCAGGTCCTGACTGATCACCACCACAGCCGCCCCGCCTGACGCGCGGTCAAGGATCGCCTGCCGGATCGCCGCCGCCGCCGCCGCATCAACCCCCCAGGTCGGCTGGTTGATGACGATCACGCTTGGCGTCTGGCTCAACTCCCGCCCCACTACGAACTTCTGCAAGTTGCCCCCCGACAGCGCCCGCGCCGCGACATGCGTCCCCGGTGTGCGCACATCGAAATCCTTGACGATCCCTGCCGCGAACTCCTCCGCCGCCGCCCAGTCGATGAACCCGCGTGTGGTCAACCCCTGCCGCACCACGCCCGACAACAGCGCGTTTTCCACCAGCGACATATCCGGCGCCGCCGCATGGCCCAGCCGCTCCTCCGGTGCCGCCACAAGGCCCGCATGCCGCCGCTCGTTCGGCCCCTTGTCGCCCATCGCCACCCCGGCGATCTTCACCGCCGCCGCCTGCGACTTCAGCTCTCCCGACAGCGCCAGCAAAAGCTCGTCCTGCCCATTCCCGGCCACCCCGGCAATCCCCAGCACCTCGCCTTTCCTGACCGCAAAGCTCACGTCCTTCAGCGACGTCCCGAACGGGATGGGCGAGGCGACGGACAGCGCCGCCACCTGCAAGGCCACCTCGCCCTTTGCCCGCCCGGCCCGCACCGGGGGCGTCAGGACGGTGCCGACCATCAGCTCCGCCATCTCCCGCGCGGTTCGGTCGCGCGGGGTGCAGGTCGCCACCACCTTGCCCCGCCGCAGGATCGTCGCCTCGTCGCACAGGCTGCGGATTTCCTCCAGCTTGTGGCTGATATACAAGATCGCCGTCCCCTCTGACGCCAGTTGCCGCAGCGTCTTGAACAGGATCTCCACCTCCTGCGGGGTCAGGACGGATGTCGGCTCGTCCATGATCAACAGCTTCGGGTCCTGCAAAAGGCACCGGATGATCTCCACCCGCTGCCGCTCCCCAGCGCTCAGATCGCCCACCATCCGCGATGGGTCCAAGGGCAGCCCGTATTCCTCCGATACCTCCCGGATACGTCCGGCAAGCGCCTTCATCGGCGGCGGGTTTTCCATCCCCAGCGCCACGTTCTCCGCCACGTTCAGCGCCTCGAACAGGCTGAAGTGCTGGAACACCATCGCCACCCCCTGCCGCCGTGCCTCTGCCGGCTTGGCGGGCGTGTAGGGCTGGCCGCGCAGCGTCATGCGACCGCTGTCGGGCTTCACCAGCCCGTAGATCATCTTGACCAGCGTCGATTTCCCCGCCCCGTTCTCTCCCAACAGCGCGTGAATCTCGCCCTCGCTGATCTGGAACGACACATCACTGTTCGCGACCACGCCGGGATAGGCCTTCGTCACCCCCTCCACGCCCAAAAGCAAAGTCATGCCCTGTCCCTCCGCCCCACCGATACGCCGCTTGCTGCCAGAAACTCTGCCGCAACCCCCACCGCAATGGCCTGCGGATGCTTGCCAAGCGACGGGTCCCCAATCGGGCAGCGGATCGTTAGGATCGCCTCACGCGAATGCCCCAACGCCGCCAGCCGAGCGCGAAACCGCGCCCATTTCGTCGTCGATCCGATCAGCCCGGCACTGCGGAACCCATGCCCCAGCAACCGGTGGCACAGCTCCAGATCTAGGGCATGGGAAAAGGTCGCCACCAGATGCTCCGCCTCACGCGAAGCTAACGCGACCGCCACCTCGGGCTTGGCTACGGGCAGCACCCGCACGCCCGCAGGGACCACATCCGGAAACCGCTCCGCACTGACATCCACCCAAGTCAGCGCCACCCCCGGCAAGGGCGCAAGGACGGACACCAAAGCCCGCCCCACATGCCCCGCGCCCCAGACCCAGACCTGCCGTTCCGCCCGTGCCACGGGTTCGACAAACCATCCTTGCACCAGTTGCGGCAGGGGCATCACCCCTTGCCCCCGCGCCCGTGCCACGATCCGCTTCACTGCCAAAGGCATCGCCCCCGGCCCGCGCGCGATCACCCCGTCCTCCGGCACTGGAACCTCCTCGAACACCTCAGTCCAGAGCGTCACCGCCCCGCCGCAGCATTGCCCCAGCGCCGGCCCGAGCGAAACCCGCTCGACCTTTGCAGGTGCCCCCCCACCCCAACCTTCCCCCACAAGGGGGGGAGGGAGGTCCCTCAGATCATCGGTCGCAAGGTGGGCCCCAAGCGTCTCCCCTCCCCCTTGTGGGGAGGGGGTGGGGGGCACCGGCAAGGACTCCGCCAGAAGCTCCCGCGCCCGCGCCACCGCTTCAAACTCCAACGCCCCGCCGCCAATCGTCCCCGACTGGCCCCCGCCAAGGGAAGCATCGGCCCAGACCAGCATCGCCGCCCCAACCTCACGCGGGCTTGACCCCTCGAACGCGGCAATCACCACCCGGGCCACCCGGCCATGGGCGTCAATCGCAGCCTGCAGGGCATCAAGGTCAAACACCTTCGACCCTCCGCACTGCCATCAGCACCCGCTCCGCCGTCGCAGGCGCGTCCAAGTCTGGATACACCGACCCATCCCCACAAGCCGCCACCGCATCCGACAGCGCCATCAGCGCCGAGATGCCCAGCATCAGCGGCGGCTCGCCCACCGCCTTCGACTTGCCCACCGCATCCTCGCGGTTGGGCTTGCCCCAAAGCGCCACGTTGAACACGTCGGGCCGGTCCGAACAGGCCGGGATCTTGTAGGTGCTTGGCGCATGCGTCGCCAAACGCCCCTTCCCGTCCCAGACCAGCTCTTCCGTCGTCAGCCACCCCGCGCCCTGGACATAAGCCCCCTCGACCTGGCCAATATCCAAAGCCGGGTTCAGACTTGTCCCCGTGTCATGCAGCACATCCGCCCGCAAAATCCGGTTCTCCCCGGTCAGCCGGTCAATCACGACCTCGGTCACCGCCGCGCCATAGGCAAAGTAGAAGAACGGCCGCCCCGTGCCCCGCACCCGGTCCCAGACGATCTTCGGTGTGGCATAGAACCCGGTTGACGACAGGCTGACCCGCGCCTGATAGGCCCAGGCCACCACCTGCGCCCAGCCGTAAACCTCGCCCGCTACCCGCACTGTGCCATCGACGAACCGCACCGCAGACGCCTTCGCCTGATGCTTGTCGGCAATGAACTCTGCCAGCCGCGCGCGGATGGTCTCTGCCGCCGCCTTGGCCGCCATCCCGTTCAGGTCCGCCCCCGAACTGGCCGCGGTCGCTGACGTGTTCGGCACCTTCGCCGTATCCGTCGCCGTGATCTTCACCATGGAGGCATCGACGCCAAAGACCGAGGCCGTGACCTGCGCCACCTTCTGGAACAGCCCCTGTCCCATCTCGGTCCCGCCATGGTTCAGCGCGATCGACCCGTCCTGATACACATGCACCAATGCCCCGGCCTGATTGAGCCATGTCAGCGTGAACGAAATCCCGAACTTCACTGGCGTCAGCGCGATCCCCCGTTTCAGTACCGGCGACCCCCGGTTCCACGCCGCAATCGCCGCCTTCCGCGCCAGATAATCCGACGACCGCTCCAGCTCCGCCACCAGCTCATGCCCGATGAAATCTTCCACCGGCATGTGATACGGCGTCGTCTGCACCGGCCCGTCCAGTGGCAGCGCATGGGACCCCACGGCCCCACCAGCCCCGCGTGAGGTCAGATCGGCCTCTGCACTTCCTTGCGGTTTCATACTGGCAGAAATATCCCCGCCGGAGGCTCCGACGCCTGCCATTGCGCGGTAGAAGTTGGCCTTGCGCACCGCCAAAGGCTCCCGCCCCACGGCAAAGGCCACATGGTCCAGCACCCGCTCGATCCCCACCATCCCCTGCGGCCCGCCAAAGCCGCGAAACGCCGTCGCGCTTTGGGTGTTGGTCTTCAGCCGGTGCGATTCAATCCGGATGTGCGGCAGATGATAGCAGTTGTCCGCATGCAGCATCGCCCGGTCCGCCACTGGCAAGGACAGGTCCTGAGACCAGCCGCAGCGAAACAGGTGCTGGAACTCCAGCCCCAGAATCCGCCCCTCATCATCCACCCCGGCGCGATAGGCAATCCGCAGGTCATGCCGCTTGCCGGTAATCACCATGTCATCGTCGCGGTCATAGCGCATCCGGGCAGGCCGCCCCAACCGATGCGCCACCACGGCACAGGCAATTGCCAAGGCGTTGCCCTGCGATTCCTTCCCGCCAAAGCCCCCGCCCATCCGGCGTACCTCAACCCGCACGGCACTCATCGGCAGATGCAGGGCATGGGCCACCTTGTGCTGCACCTCTGTGGGGTGCTGGGTTGAGGAGTGGACAACCATATCCCCCCCCTCCTGCGGGATCACGGCCGCAACTTGACCCTCCAGATAGAAATGCTCCTGCCCGCCAACCTCGAAACTGCCTTCGACGATCCGCGGTGCAGCGGCAATCGCGCCCGCGGCGTCGCCCTTCTGCCAGACGACAGGCCCCTGCTCGAACCGGCTTCCGGCGGCCAAGGCGTCATCGACCGTCAGCAAGGCTGGCAACTCGCGGTAAGTGACCTTGCCCAACCGCGCCGCCTTCCTCGCCGCCAGATGGCTGTCGGCGACGACCAGAAACACCGGCTGGCCAACGTAATGGACCTTGCCCACCGCCAGCAAAGGCTCGTCATGGGCCGAAGGCGAACAATCCGGCATCTCGGTGAAATCTTCGGCCGACAGCACCGCCACCACACCGGGGGCAGCGCGTACGGCAGACAGGTCCATCCCTGTAATGTCACCATGCGCGACGCTGGACAGGCCGAAGGCCAGATGCAGCGCGTTGCCCGGCAGCGGCAGGTCATCCACATAGCGCGCCTGTCCTGTCACATGCAGGGGGGCGGCGTCATGGGGCAGGGGTTTGCCCATCGTCATGCCCGCACCTCCAGCACCGAGACGGGCACACCGGCGAGGTCATGGAAATACCGCAGCATCAGGTTCTGCGCCGTGGTCAGCCGATAGGCAGCACTGGCCCGCATGTCGGACAGCGGGGTGAAATCCCCCGCCATCGCCTGCGCCGCTGCCTCTGCCGTGGCAACCGTCCAAGGCAGCCCGACCAGCGCCGCCTCGGCCCGCGCCGCCCGCTTCGGAACACCCGCCATCCCGCCAAAGGCGATGCGGGCTGATGTCACCCGGCCCCCGTCAACCGTGACGTTGAAACACCCGCAAACCGCCGAGATATCCTGATCGAACCGTTTGGAGATCTTGTAGCAGCGCAGCCCCGGCGCGTGTTCCGGAAAGGACACCCCCGCCACAAACTCGCCCGGCCTGCGGTCCTGCTTGCGGTAGTCCAGAAAGAAGTCCTCCAACGGGAGGCTTCGCATCTCATCCCCGCGCCGCAAATGCAGCGTGGCGCCCAATGCGATCAACGCCGGAGGCCCGTCCCCGATGGGCGAGCCGTTGGCGATGTTCCCCCCGATCGTCGCCGCATTGCGCACCTGTTCCGAGGCATAGCGGCGGAGAAGTTCGCCGAAGGACGGCAGCCGCTCTGCCACGGCCGCGCGCAAGGCGGCAATCGTGACGCACGCGCCCACGTGCAGCTGGCCGCCCTGAACCTCAATGCCCTGCAGGTCATTGACCCCGTTCAGAAAGGCCACGGGCGCAAGGTCGCGCAGCTGTTTGGTGACCCAAAGCCCCACATCCGTCGCCCCGGCGATCAGGGTGGCTTCGGGGTTGGCCAGATACCACTCCGCCAATTCATCGCTGTCGCGCGGGCTGAAAGCGCCGGGGGCGCTGCCCCCCATGCCAGCGGTTTCTCGAACCGATGGCGAAACCGCCGGCATACCCCGGGATACTTGGGCCAGAATGAAAGCTGAATCAGAGGTCATCCAGTCGGGTGCCGGTTCGCTTTCAGCCGCCTCCGCCGCCCGGATGATCGGCGCATAGCCAGTGCAGCGGCACAGGTTCCCTGCCAACTGGTCATCATGATCCCGCGCACCGTTCAGATGCGCCACCGCCATGCTGACGACAAAGCCCGGCGTGCAGAAGCCGCATTGCGAGCCATGCTGCGCCACCATCGCCGTCTGCACTGGGTGCATCTGGCCCTCCGGCCCGGCGATGCCTTCCACGGTGCGCACGGCCTTGCCGTCCAGTTGGGGCAGAAACAGGATGCAGGCGTTCAGCGCGCGTGAGCCGCTTTCATCGGTCACCATCACCGTGCAGGCCCCGCAATCGCCTTCGTTGCAGCCTTCCTTGGTGCCGTTCAGCCCACGCTCTTCGCGCAGCCAATCCAGAAGTGTCCGGGTCGGGGCCGTGCCCTCAACCCGGACCGGCGTTCCGTTCAACAGAAACGCTATGGTCATCGGTCAGTCCGCCGCGGTCTCCCCGGTTGAGGCATGCTGCGTGGCCGCCCGATGCGGCGTAAAGCGGGCCACGCGCCCCACGGGTCTTTTTGCCCGTTCCATCTTCAAACCATGAAGCGCAGGCCTTGGCCACAAGGCAAGACATACCTTCGCTGGTTTCGCGAAAGCAGTTTCGCCTTTTGCCGAAAGAACGGGCACGGCCCTTCCCCCACCCGGCCCCCTTCGCTAGGCTGCCGTCATGTCCAGCGCTCCCCGATTCATCCACCTTCGCACCCATACCGAACACTCGCTTCTGGAAGGCGCGGTCCCGGTCAAGAAACTGATCGACCTCTGCACGGCGGCGTCGATGCCCGCCGTTGCCGTGACCGACACGAACAACATGTTCGCCGCATTGGAGTTTTCGGTCACCGCCATGGGCGCGGGCATCCAGCCCATCGTCGGCTGCCAGATCTCTGTCGCGCATGACCCGGCCCAACCGGGTGAAAAACCCCGCGCGCCTGCGCCCATCGTCCTGCTGGCGCAGGACGAGGCCGGGTATCGCAACCTGATGCAGTTGAACACGCGCCTCTACATCGACGGTGCGATGTCGGGTGCCGCCAACCTGCCGCAAGTGACGCTGGACGAACTTGCACGGCACAGCGCCGGCCTGATCTGCCTGACCGGCGGTCCGGAAGGCCCGCTTGGCCGCTTTCACGCCACCGGCCAGACCGCCAAGGCGCGCGGCCTGCTGGAACGGCTGGCAGCGATCTACCGCAACCGCCTTTACGTGGAACTGCAACGCCACCCGGGCCCCGGCGGCGCGCTTTCGGAAGCCGAGATGCTGGCCGAACGTGGTGCTGTGGAACTGGCCTATGACCTTGGCCTGCCGCTGGTTGCCACCAATGACGTCTACTTCCCCAAATCCTCGATGTATCAGGCGCATGATGCCCTGATCTGCATCGCCGAAGGGGCCTATGTCGACCAGCAGCAGCCCCGCCGCCGCCTGACCCCGCAGCACTATTTCAAATCCGAAGCCGAGATGGCGACCCTGTTCGCCGACCTGCCCGAGGCCCTTGAAAACACCGTCGAGATTGCCCGCCGCTGCGCTTTTGCGGTGAAGAAACACGCCCCCATCCTGCCAAGGTTTGCCGATGACGAAGTGCAGGAACTGCGCCGTCAGGCCAATGCGGGGCTGCAGGCCCGCCTCAAGGTGATCCCCCATTCCGCCACGCCGGAAGAATATCAGGCCCGGCTCGATTTCGAACTCGGCATCATCGAAAAGATGGGCTTCCCCGGCTATTTCCTGATCGTGTCGGACTTCATCAAATGGGCCAAGGATCACAACATTCCCGTGGGTCCGGGCAGGGGGTCGGGCGCAGGGTCACTCGTCGCCTATGCCCTGACGATCACTGATCTTGATCCGCTGCGCTATGCCCTGCTGTTTGAACGCTTCCTCAACCCGGAACGTGTGTCGATGCCCGACTTTGACATCGACTTCTGCATGGATCGGCGGGAAGAGGTGATTTCCTACGTTCAGGAAAAATACGGCCGCGACCGCGTGGCCCAGATCATCACCTTCGGCGCACTTCTGTCCAAGGCCGCGGTCCGTGACGTCGGGCGCGTGCTGCAGATGTCTTATGGGCAGGTCGACAAGCTGTCGAAGATGATCCCGGTGGAAGGGGTGAAGCCCGTCAGCATCACCAAGGCGCTGGCCGATGAACCCCGCCTCCGCGAAGCCGCGAAGGAAGAGGTTGTCGGTCGCCTGTTGGAGTATGCCAAGGAAATTGAGGGGCTTTACCGCAACGCCTCCACCCATGCCGCTGGCGTGGTGATCGGGGATCGGCCGCTGGACCAGTTGGTGCCGCTGTACCGTGACCCGCGATCCGACATGCCCGCCACCCAGTTCAATATGAAATGGGTCGAAGCCGCCGGTCTGGTCAAATTCGACTTCCTCGGCCTGAAAACCCTGACCGTGATCCAGAACGCGATGGACCTTCTGGCCCTGCGCGGCATCAGCTTTGACATCAACCTGATCCCGCTGGACGACAAGCCGAGCTACGAGCTTTACGCCGCCGCCAAGACGGTTGCCGTGTTCCAAGTGGAAAGCTCGGGCATGATGGACGCGCTGCGTCGGATGAAGCCGACCTGCATTGAGGATATCGTGGCCCTCGTCGCGCTCTATCGCCCCGGCCCGATGGAAAACATCCCGGCCTATTGCGAGGTGAAGAACGGCCTGCGCGATCTGGAATCCATCCACCCCACCATCGACCATATCCTTGCCGAAACCCAAGGGATCATCGTCTATCAGGAACAGGTGATGCAGATCGCCCAGGTTATGGCCGGGTATTCGCTGGGCGGCGCGGACCTGTTGCGCCGCGCGATGGGCAAGAAGAACCCGGTCGAAATGGCCCGCGAACGCCCGAAATTCATCGAAGGTGCCAAGGCCACCCACAACATCGACGCCGCCAAGGCGGGTGAGGTGTTCGACCTTCTGGAAAAGTTCGCCAACTACGGCTTCAACAAATCCCACGCCGCCGCCTATGCCGTGGTCAGCTACCAGACGGCCTACCTGAAGGCGAACTACCCGGCCGAATTCATGGCCGCGGTAATGAACTGCGACCTCCACCTCACCGACAAGCTGGCCGTCTACAAGCGTGAGGTGGACAAGCTGGGCCTGAAAACCATCGCCCCCTGTGTGAACGCCTCGCTGGCCACCTTCACCGTACGGGATGGCGCGTTGGTCTACGGCCTTGGCGCGCTGAAGAACGTCGGCGTCGATGCGATGCAACTGATCGTCAACGCCCGTCGGCCCCCTCAGGACGAGACCCCGCCGAAGGCCGCAAGGCCTGACAAGGGGTACGAGGACCGCCCCTTCGCCACCCTCTTCGACTTCGCCCGCCGCGTGGACCTGAAACGCATTGGTAAGCGCCCGCTCGAAATGCTGGCAAGGGCAGGGGCCTTCGACGCCCTCGACCCCAACCGCGCCCGCGTGTTCGAAGCCCTTGACCCCCTTGTCGCCTACTCCGCCGCGATCCATGAGGCGACCGCCTCGGCCCAGGTTTCCCTTTTCGGCAGCGCGGGCGCTGACATCCCCGAACCGCGCCTGCCGTTCCGCGATGACTGGCTGCCCGTCGAACGCCTCGCCCAGGAACACCAGGCCATCGGCTTCTACCTCTCCGGCCACCCGCTGGACGACTACATGTCCGCCCTCAAACGCCAGAACGTCGAAACCCTCGCCCAAGTCACCGCCCGCGCCGAACGCGGGCCCATCACTGCCAAGATCGCCGGCTCCGTCTCCTCCCGCCAGGAACGCAAATCCGCGCGCGGCAACCGTTTCGCCTTCGTCCAGCTGTCCGACCCCACTGGCCTTTACGAAGTCACCTGCTTTTCCGAAGTCCTCGAAGCCTCACGCGATCACCTTGATCCCGGGCAGAACATCGTCCTCACCGTCAAGGCCGAACTTGAGGGCGAAACGCTCAAACTCCTTGCCCAGGCCATTGCCCCGATCGACGCCGTCGCAGCCCAAGGCGGCGCCCAATCCATCCGTATCCACCTCGCCCGGCCCGAAGCCGTCCCCTCTCTCGCCTCCCTCCTCTCCCGAGTCGAAGGCCGCTCCCGCGCGCAGATCACCCTTTGCATCACCGACCCCGCGGGGCGTGAGGTGGACATCACCCTTCCCGACGCCTACCCCGTCACTCCCCAGATCAAGGGCGCGATCAAGGCCATGCACGGCGTCCTCGCGGTCGAGGAGATCTGACCCTCGATCCCATCGACCTGCGATCCGAAGCCCTTCCGAGATCACGCACCGATGTGGAGGCTGATCGCCTTCGTCTCACGAAAGGCTTCGACCCCTTCGATCCCGAATTCGCGGCCCCAGCCCGATTGCTTGTAGCCGCCGAAGGGCAGGTTGGGATCAAAAACGCCAAAGGCATTAAGCCAGACCGCCCCCGCCTTGACCCCATTGGCCATGCGATGCGCGCGCGCTGAATCGCGGGTCCAGATCGAGGCGGCAAGGCCGAAAGCCGTGTCATTGGCCTTGGTCAGAGCCTCACCCTCGTCCTTGAAGGTCATGGTGCACAGCACTGGGCCAAAGATTTCGTCCCGCGCGATGGGCAGGGTGGGATCGACGTTTGCCAGAACGGTCGGCGCGAAGAAATAGCCACGCTCGCCGCTGCGGGCCCCGCCCGAGACAACCTCGACCCCGGCCTTGCGGGCCGCTTCGACCATGCCGGACACGCGCGACAATTGCCGCGCCGACATCAGCGGGCCAAGCTGGCTTTCGCCGTTCAGCGCGCAGCCAAGCTGCAGGTCGGCTCCGATCTTGGCGATGCCTTCGATCACCTGATCATGGATCTTGGCGTCCACCAGCAGCCGCGAGCCTGCGTTGCAGACCTGACCCGAGTTGCCAAAGATCGCACCCGCCGCCGCCGGGATCGCACGGTCAAGATCAGCGTCGGCGAAGATGACCGTGGGCGATTTGCCCCCCATCTCCAGCGTGAGGCGCTTGAAGTTGGACTGTGCGGCGCCGGCGGCGATGGAGCGGCCCACCTCAGTCGATCCGGTGAAGGAAACCTTGTCCACCCCCGGATGCCGGGCAAGAGCCGCGCCGACGGTATGGCCATAGCCGGTCAGCACGTTGACCGTGCCGGGCGGAAAACCGGCCTCGGTCACAAGCTGAGCCAGCCGCAGCGTGGTCAGCGGCGTTTGTTCGGCCGGCTTCAGAATCACCGTACAGCCCGATGCCAGGGCCGGCGCCAGTTTGAACGCCGCCTGCGCGAAGGGATAGTTCCAGGCATAGATGGCGGCGACGACCCCGACCGGTTCGGTCCGGGTGTAGGTGTGGAACTGTTCGGGGTTCAGCGACAGATCAAACGTCCGGCCTGACAGCTTGGTTGCCCAACCGGCGTTGTACTTGAACACCTCGGCGGCAAAGGGAATGTCCAGCGCGCGGGCGATATGGGCGGGCTTGCCGGTATCCAGACCTTCCAGTTCGGCAAGCTGGTCAAGGTTCTGATAGATCAACTCGGCCAGACGGTGCATGCAGGCGGCGCGACCGGCCGGAACCATTCTGCCCCAAGCCCCGTCAAGCGCCTGACGGGCGGCATCGACGGCGGCATCCACCTCGGCCATCCAGGCCGAGGGCACTTCGGCAAGGGTAACCTCAAGCCCGGGGTCTTCGCTGGGAATCATCCCGCCCGAGGCTTTCTCGATGACCTCGCCACCGATCAGCAATCCTTTTGGCGCATCAAGAAAGTGGCGCACATCGTCGCGCATGGCTGAAAGGTCGTGATAGAGGATGTCCTTGGGCATGGCTCTGTCCGGGTTGAGTGTTGCGGTGGGGTTAAAGCGTGACGCGGTTGGCCGCGATCACGTCAAGATCAGGGGTGACGCCAAAGCCCGGCCCCATGGGAAGGCGGACCTGCCCGTTCACCGGGACAAGGCTTTCGGTCACGATACTGTCGCGCAGCGCCACGGGGGCGATGTCGCGCAGGACCATGTCGGTCAGCCGGCTGGCGGCCATGAAGTGCAGCATCGCGGCAAAGCCAAGGTCCGATCCGTAGTGATGCGCCGAAACCGCCAGCCCATGCGCGCCGACCGCGCGGGCGGCATCCATGGCAGCCCCCATCCCGCCGCAACGACAGGGATCGGGCATGATGACATCGGCCAGACCCTGTTCTGCCACCTGCTGAAACTGCGCCAGACGGAAGGCGTTTTCGCCCCAAGCCATGCGGATATGGGGAAACTCGGCCCGCAGCCGGTGCTGGGTGGCGAAATCGTCGGACAGGACGGGTTCTTCGATCCAGTAGGGGTCAACCTCGGACAGGGCCGCGATCATCCGCCGCGCGCGGGGCAGATCGAAGGCCTGATTGGCATCAATCAGCAGGGCAACGTCCGGCCCGATCGCATCGCGCACGGCATGGGCGGCGGCAATATCTGCAGCCTCGCCGAACCCGACGCGCATCTTGATGGCGCGGTAGCCGGCCGCAACAGCCTCACGCGCGCCGGCACCGGGATCGTCGCTGCGGATGCCGGTGGCATAGCAGGTAAAGCTGTCGCGGTAGATGCCGCCCAGAAGCGTGGCCACGGGCAGGTTCACGCTTTTGCCGAACGCATCCCACAGCGCCATTTCAATGCCCGAGATCGCCTGCGAAAGCGCCCCTTCGGACCACATCCGGGTGAAGGATCGTGTCGCATCCACCATCTTGTCGCGCAGCCGCAGCACATCCTGCGCGGGTTCCCCGATCAGCAGCGGGGCCAGCCCTTCCGTGATCGTCGCCGCCCGTTCGCTATAGGTCCAAGGCGGAAAGTTGATCGAGGTTTCGCCCCAGCCAACCGTGCCATCCGTCGTTTCAACACGGATCAAGCCGAAGTTGCGATGTGTCAGCACCCCGCAGGACAGCGGGATCGGACGGGCCAGTTCGGACCGGCACAGGACATAGTCGATCGACGTGATGAGCATCAAACCTTCCCCTTGGCAGCGTGTCGGCTTGGACACCCCAGACCAACACCGCGCTGCGGCACCATCGGACTTGCGACGTATGACATCAGATGGTATGACCAGTCAACCGATGGCTCGACATCGGTGTGCAGGTGGCGTGGTGCAACCGAAACAACAGGGGAGAGAGTGAAGATGACGGATAAAGCCAGGGGCGGCCTGTCGCGCCGCACGTTCCTGATGTCGACCGCCGCAGTCAGCGCCACCGCCGGTCTTCTGCCGCGCTACGCATCCGCGCAGGATTTCGCGGGGCAAGAGCTGAACGTGATGATCGTGCAGCCGCATGTCGTCGCGACCGAGATCATGGCGGCCGATTTCCAGGCCGCGACCGGGGCCAAGGTCAATGTCACCGCCGTGCCCTATGATCAGGTGCAACAGCAGGCCACGCTTGACGTGATGTCAGGGGCCAACCGCTTTGACGTGCTGGACTACTGGTATCTGTCGCTGGGTGCGCTGGCGTCCGAAGGCGTGATCGAGGATGTGACCGACTGGATCGCGCGCGACACGGCCCAGATCCAGCCCGAAGATTTCATTCCGACGATCTATGACTCCTACACCCTGTTCAACGGCCGTCGCTGGGGCCTGCCCTATGACGGCGACACCCATGTGCTGTTCTGCAACACCGAAATCCTTGCGCGCAACGGGCTTTCGGCCCCGAAGACCTGGGATGAATATGTGCAGGTTGCCAAGACGATCACCGAGGCGGAATCGGCCAATGGCGTCTATGGCGCCGCGATGATGGGCTTTGGCGTGCCGATCATCCTTGTCGGCACCTTTGCCAACCGGCTTGCGGGCTATGGCGGCACGTTCCTGAACGCCGACGGCTCGCCCGCGCTGGACAGTGCGGCGGCGCTGGCCGCGGCCGAACAGATGCTGGCCGCAGCACCCTATTGCCTGCCCACCCCGGCGGAAACCGCCTTTGATCAGGCCCTGCCTGCCTTCCTCAGCGGCAAGGCCGCGATGATGGAATTCTGGACTGATCTTGGCGTCTATGCCCAGGACCCTGAAGGTTCGCAGATCGTTGACAAGTGGAGCGCGTCACAACTGCCGACCGGACCGGGCGTCGAGAGCGCCCTTGCCTCGCTCAATGCCGGGTTCTGCTTCTCGGTGTCCAAGGGCAGCGCGAAAAAGGATCTGGCCTGGGAATTCATCAAGTTCGCCACCAGCCCGGACTACAGCCGCAAGCTTTTGGTGACCACCGGCTCGGGCATTGACCCGACCCGTCTGTCGGGCCTGAACTCGGACGAGTACAAGACCTTTGCCCCGCTGGTTCAGCAGGCGGCAAGCGCCTCGCTTGCCGGGGTTCTGCCTTGGCCTACGACGCCACAAAGCCCGCTGATGATGGAAACCCTGTCCGGTCAACTGTCGCAGATGATGGCCGGTCAGATCTCGGCGGCCGATGCGCTTGCCGCCGCGCAGGCGGAATGGGTCCGCATCATCGGCTAAAGACGGGCTATGACAAGGATTTCCGGGCGGCGCGGACCGTCGCCCGGGCCACCAACGCTTTCCCGGGCGCCACTTTGGCGCAAGGGCATCAGGAACCAGATCGTTGAACCGTCACGCCGCAACCGAGAAAGCCGGAAAAGTGATGATCGCCCCGATCCTGATCGGGCTAAGCCTGTTTGCCCTGCTGCCGCTGATCTATCTGGTCGGCCTTTCGGTCACGAAATCCACCCTTGGCGCCCCGATGAGCGAATTCGTCGGCACGGAGAATTTCCAGCGCGCCCTGACGGGGGGCGAATTCGGTAACAGCCTGTGGATCACGTCGCTGTTCGCCTTTCTTGTCTGCACGTTGCAGATCGTGCTGGGCCTGTCCCTTGCGCTTTTGTTCGACAGCATCACCAAGGGCGGCGGCATCCTGCGCGCGCTGATCCTGTTGCCGCTGATGACCCCGCCGGTCATGGTCGGCATTGCGTGGAAGCTGATCCTGTCACCGTCGGGCGGGCTGGTGAACGGCTGGCTTCTGTCACTGGGCTGGATCGAGCAGCCGATCTCGTTCTTCGGATCGACAAGCCTTGCGTTCTTTTCCATCGTCATCGCCGACACCTGGCAATGGACGCCGTTCGTCGCCCTTCTATGCTATTCCGCGCTGAAGGCGCTGCCCGCCGATGTGTATGAGGCATCGGCGCTGGACGGGGCTTATCCGGCCCGGCAGTTCTTTTCGATCACCCTGCCGATGCTGCTGCCGGCGCTGGTGGCGATCTTCCTGATCAAACTGATCATCGCCTTCAAGACCTTCGACCTTGTCTACATCCTGACCTTCGGCGGTCCGGGGTCCAGCACCGGCATGTCAAGTTTTCTGATCTGGCGCACCACGCTGCGGCAGTTCGACGTGGGCCTTGGGGCGTCGATGACCCTGCTCTTCGCGGTGGCAGTCACGATCATCACCCTGCCGGTTGTGCTGTACTACACCCGTCTCAGCAAAAGCGGGGGGCACTGAGCCATGCGTCTTGTCGGCCTGATCGCCTTTCTTGCCTTCTTCCTGTTCCCCATCGCCTTCCTGCTGGCGACCTCTTTCAAGACGCCCGATCAGGTGCTTGCGGGCGGGTTCTTTCCCGAAAGGGCAGTGCTGGAAAACTGGTCCACGGCGTTTGAAAAGGTGCCGCTGGCGCTGTTCCTGCGCAATTCGGTCATCGCGGCGGTGCTGGCCGGGCTGTTGACGCTGTGCATCACCGTGCCTGCCGTCTATGCGGTGGAAAAGCTGCGGGTCGCGCAGGGGTGGCTGCCCAGCGTGGCGCTTGGCGTCTATCTGGCGCCGCCCGTGGTGGCGCTGCTGCCGCTGTTCTTCATGCTGCGCTTTGCCGGGCTTCTGGATTCCATCGTCGGGCTTGTCCTTGTCTTCGGGCTGATGAACATCCCAGTGGCCTTCTGGCTTCTGCGCCCCTTTGTGGCCGCCCTCCCGCGTGAACTGGATGAGGCATCCTGGGTTGATGGCGCGGGGTTCTGGCGGACGCTGATCGTCATCAACCTGCCCTTGTTGTCCCCGGCGCTGGTGGCCACGGGGCTGATCTGCATCATCCTGTCCTATAACGAATTTCTCTTTGCCTCGACCTTCACCTTCGCTGACGAGTCGCGCACCTTGACCGTGGGCGTATCGCTGTTTCAGGGCGACCGGCTGGTGAACTTCGGGCAGATGGCGGTCGCATCGCTGACCGCGATCATCCCTGTCTATTTCGTCGCTCTCATATTCCAACGATGGTTGATCGGTGGACTTACAGCCGGAGGAGTCAAGTAATGACCAACCCAGCCCTTGAATTCGAAAGCCTGACGCGCACGACCCTGTCAGCGCAGGTGGCTGAAACGATCATCGCACGCATCGACGCCGGTGAGATCGCAAGCGGCACGAAACTGCCCAGCGAGCGTGAGCTTTGCGATGCCTTCGGCGTGTCGCGCGTTTCGGTGCGTGAGGCGATCCAGCTGCTGCAGGCCCGGCGCTATGTCGAAATCCACCCCGGCAAGGGCACCTATGTGGTCGATGAAGAGGTGCGCAAGGCGGGTTCGCTGAAGCCATGGGTGGGCGGGCGCGACCGCGAGCTTCTGTTGATGGTGGAACTGCGCATGGTCGTGGAACCCGGCATCGCCGCACTGGCCGCCGAAAAGGCCACGCCCGAAGCTGCGGCGGCCCTGATGCAGACGGCGCGCTGGCTGGCGGACTGCCCCCGGGCGGAAAGCTCGCAGGTTGATGCGCAATTCCATCGCCAGATCGCCGACATGACCCAGAACGCCCTGATCGCGGAACTGCTTTCGGCAAGCCTGGTGACCACCGAACCCCTGCGTGAGCGTACCTTGCAGGACCGCAAGCGCCGCGATCTTGCCACACGCGGGCATGTCGCCATCGCCGAAGCCATCCTGCGATCCGATCCCGCAGCGGCCCACGCGGCGATGGTCTCACATCTGAAGGATGCGGAATCCAGCCTTTGATCGCCCCTTTGCACCGTTCCCCGTCCGCACCATCACCCGCCCTGACGCCAGGGCACACCACCCAAGGAGAAGACCGATGAAGTTTGCCCCGCAACGGACCACCATTTCGCCCAAGGATGTGCTGGACGGCGCGCCGATGCAGCAGGCCAGCCGGGCCGTGCGGGACCTGAAGCTGGTGTATCCCGATACCGGTCTTGATGCGCGGACCTTGTGCATGGGTCTGGTCGAGATTGATCCCGGCCATGCCTCGCCCTTGCACTGCCACAACTGCGAAGAGGTGTATTACGTCCTGCAAGGCCGTGGCGAGCTTGAGATTGACGGCGAAACCCATCCGCTTGTGGCGGGCGGAGCCTCGCTGCAGCGGCCGAATCTGAAGCACCGCGTGGTCAACACCGGAGACGAGCCGCTGCGACTGATCGTGGTGGGCGGCATCATGTTCGTTCCGCTTTGGCCGCAATGGCCCACCGCCAGCCCCTATGAAGTGTTCGAAGGCGATACCAGCAACGCGTAAGGGTGCCGCGATGGCAAGAATCACGATCGACGGGCTTAGCAAGTCCTACGGTGTTGTCCCCATCCTGAAGAACATCTCGCTCGAGGTGCAGGAAGGCGAGTTCATCGTGCTGGTTGGCCCGTCAGGCTGCGGGAAATCCACCCTGCTGCGGACCATCGCCGGGCTTGAAAAGGCCAATGGCGGCGATATCCGCTTTGACGGCGCGTCGGTCGTGGCGCTTGCCCCGCAAGAGCGCAACATCTCGATGGTGTTTCAAAGCTATGCGCTTTACCCGCACATGACCGTGCGCGGCAACATCGCCTATGGGTTGAAGATCCATGGCTTTGCCAAGGACGAGGTTGCCCGCAGGCTGGAACAGGCCGCCGAGATCCTGCAACTGACCGACTATCTGGACCGGCGGCCCGCCCAGCTTTCGGGCGGGCAGCGGCAAAGGGTGGCGATGGCGCGTGCCATGGTGCGCGAACCGGTTGCGTTTCTGTATGACGAACCCCTGTCGAACCTTGACGCCAACCTGCGGGTCGCCATGCGCGGCGAGATCAAGAACTTGCACAAGCGGCTTGGCCGGACCTCGATCTACGTCACGCATGACCAGGTTGAAGCGATGACCATGGGCGACCGCATCGTGGTGATGAAGGATGGGGGCATCCGGCAGGTCGGCACGCCGCTGGAGCTTTATGACGATCCGAACGATGTGTTCGTTGCCACCTTCATCGGCTCGCCCCCGATGAACATCTTGCCCGCGACCGTGGGCGGTGGCGGTCTGATGCTGTCGGCCACCGCCCGCATGCGGGTGCCGGAGGCGCTGCTGACCGAACTCGGCGGGCACAGCCGGGTCAAGATCGGCCTGCGCCCCGAACAGTTGCGCGCCGGACGCCATGCCGGCGGCCAAGGCACAAGGGACAGCGATCTGCACATGACCGCCCGGGTCATCGAACGCGACGATCTGGGCCATGACGTCGTGGCCACGGTCGATGTCGGCGGCGAGCGCCTGACCGTGCGCACCGACCGCACGGTTGCCTGCACGCCCGGCCAGGAGATCGACCTTGCCCTGCCGGTCAACGACGCCCGCTTTTTCGATGCCCGGACCGACACCCGGCTTCGCATCACGATCTGAAAGGAACGCTCATGTACGATTATGTCATCGTCGGCGGCGGGGTTGCGGGCTGCGTGCTGGCGTACCGGCTGAGCGAGGATCCGAAGGTCAGCGTCGCCGTGCTGGAATATGGCAAGGCGGGCAACCACAAGAAGACCATCGTCAAGATGCCCCTTGGCATGGTCGCCTTCATGATGCCCAACCTCGCCTTCATGGGCGGCCCCAAGATGACCTACATGTACAAGGGAGAGCCGAACCAGGCGCTGGGGGGCAAGGCGCTGGACCTGCCGCGCGGCAAGGCTGTGGGCGGATCGTCGATGATCAACGGAATGCTGGTGATCCGCGGCCAGTGGGAAGACTACGACCATTGGGAAGCGCTTGGCGCGACCGGCTGGTCGCGCGACGAGATGAAGAAGTACTTCATCAAGTCCGAGAATTTCGAAATCCTTGACAACCCCCGCTACAGCCCCGGCTTTTCGATCATGGGCCAGCCCGTAGCCAGCCAGATCGACGCAGGCTTCCACGGCCGCGGCGGGCCTTACAACGTGGCCCCGCCCCGCAGCCCGAACCCGATGTGCGAAGTCTACTTCAAGGCCGCACAGGAAGCGGGCTACAGGATCAACCCCGATTTCAACGGTCCCGATCAGGAAGGCTTCGGCTATCACTGGCTGCAGCAAAAGGGGGGTGAGCGTTGGGGGATGGAATCCGGCTATGCCAATGCCTGCAAGAACCGGCCGAATGTGGATTTCATCACCGAAGCCAAGGTTCTGAAGCTGGAACTGGACGGCAAGCGCGTGACGGGCGTGACCTATGCCAAGGACGGCTTGACCCAAACCCTGCGGGCCGGGCGTGACGTCATCATGGCGCTGGGGGCGTTCAACACGCCGCAGACGCTGATGCTGTCGGGCATCGGTCCAGCGCATGAGTTGTTGCCCAAGGGGATCGAGGTTCGCCACAACCTTCCCGGCGTCGGCCAGAACCTGCAGGATCACATCGACACCTGGGTCAAGCAAAAGTCGACCAAGCGGATCACTTATGGGCTGTCGCCATGGGTGCTGCACAAGAACATCGGCCATGTGATTAACTGGTTCACCCGGCGGCGCGGGGCCTTCACGTCCAACACCGCCGAGGCGGGCGGGTTCGTCCGGTCGCATGACGGGGCCGACCGCCCCGATCTGCAGCTGTTCTTCTGCACCACCATCGCCTCGGCGCAGGCGGCGGACAGTTTCTTTGACCATGGCTGGGCGATGCATGCCACCGACCTGCGCCCGTGGTCGCGCGGCCATGTCGGGCTGCACAGCGCTGACCCGATGGATGCGCCGCTGATCCAACACAACTTCTGCCAGGATGACCGCGACATGCAGAACCTGATGCGCGGCATCAGGATCATGCGCAAGCTGACCGACCAACCCGCCTTCCGCGATTATGTCGGCACCGAGGTGGAGCCGGGCCGCGACGTGACCACCGATGACGAATTGCGCGCCTATATCAAGTCGCACAACATGTCGATGTATCACCCCACCTCGACCTGTGCGATGGGCACCGGCAAGATGGCGGTGACCGATCCGCTGACCATGAAGGTTCATGGGCTGGAGGGGCTGCGCATCGCCGATGCCTCGGCGTTTCCCGCCGTCACCTCGGGCAACACCATGGCCCCGACAATCGCCCTGGCCGAACGGGCGGCTGATCTGATCAGGGCTGTTCCGTCGTGAACTAACGCCCGGCGCCCGGTCAAGGCCGCCGCTCTACCAGTGCGGCGGGCGGGCGTTGGCAGCGGGGGCGTCGCCTGCGGCCTCCCGCTCTGCTTCCCTTTCGGCCAGCAGCCCGACCAGCCGGGTCAGCCGGGCCATCTCGGCCCCCTGTGTGGCCACCACGTCCGACAGGTCCTCTACCGCGCGGGTCAGGTGGGCGATGCGTTCCTCAAGGATTTCGATCCGGTCCATGGGCCCCTCTCCGGGCGCTTGCCGCCCCTTGCCCCATTCGATACACGGGGCCCGAAGAAAAGCGAAGGGTGCGACCCATGGCAAACGACAAACCCCGCCGCCCGCGTGCCGAAACCCCCAAGGGCTTTCGCGACTATTTCGGGGCGGAAGTGACCGAGCGCAAGGCAATGCTGGACGCGATCGCCGGGGTCTATCACCGCTACGGCTTTGACCCGCTGGAAACCTCGGCGGTGGAAACGGTCGAGGCGCTGGGCAAGTTCCTCCCCGACGTGGACCGCCCGAACGAAGGCGTCTTCGCCTGGCAAGAGGATGAGGCTGACTGGCTCGCCCTCCGCTATGACCTGACGGCCCCCCTGGCCCGGGTGGCGGCGCAGTACCGCAACGACCTGCCCTCGCCCTACCGCCGCTACGCGATGGGGCCGGTCTGGCGGAACGAAAAGCCGGGGCCGGGGCGGTTCCGGCAGTTCTACCAATGCGATGCGGATACCGTGGGGTCAGGCTCCGTCGCCGCCGACGCGGAGATCTGCGCGATGCTGGCCGACGCGCTGGAGGTCGTGGGGATTCCCCGCGGTGACTATGTGGTCAAGGTCAACAACCGCAAGGTCCTGAACGGTGTGATGGAGGTCGCGGGTCTGGCGGGCGACGACAAGGAGGCCGAACGCGGCATCGTCCTGCGCGCCATCGACAAGATTGATCGGCTGGGGCCGGAGGGGGTCCGAGCCCTGCTGGGTGAGGGCCGGAAGGATGACAGCGGGGATTTCACCAAGGGGGCGGGGCTTTCGCTTTCCCAGCAAGAAGCAATTATGCGTTTTGCTACCGCAACAAAGCAAATCGACACTCGGCTAATTGAAATGTCTTTCATTGCCGGTGATGCGAACCCAGAACTTCGACAGAGAGCAACAACCGCTTTTTTCGCTGATGATGCGCTGTTGCGCAGCATCGCTCCAACCGACGAACAAGGTGGGGCGCTGCGAAACCGAGTTGCTGTTTCCGTGCTTTCAGAGATCGTTTCTACTTCCAAAGTAGGGCAGGAGGGAATTTCAGAGTTGGAAACGATCGCGTCGCTCCTCGCCGCCCAAGGCTATGGTCCCGACCGCATCGTCATCGACCCCGGCGTCGTGCGTGGCCTCGGCTACTACACTGGCCCGGTCTATGAGGCGGAACTCACCTTCCAGATCACCGACGAAAAGGGCCGTCCGCGCAACTTTGGGTCCGTCGCGGGGGGCGGGCGGTATGATGGGCTGGTGAAGCGCTTTACCGGGCAGGATGTGCCTGCAACCGGCGTCTCCATTGGCGTTGACCGGCTGCTCGCGGCGCTGCATGCCAAGGGGCGGAGCCGCGCTGACACGGCGGGGCCGGTGGTGGTGACGGTGATGGATCGGGACCGGATGGCCGATTACATGGCGATGGTCGGTGACCTGCGGCAGGCGGGCATCCGGGCCGAGGTCTACCTTGGCAACCCGAAAAACTTCGGCAACCAGCTTAAATACGCGGATAAACGGCAGTCGCCCATCGCCATCATTCAGGGTGGGAATGAGGCGGCTGAGGGCAAGGTCATCCTGAAAGACCTGATCCTTGGTGCCAAGATCGCCGAAAGTGCCACGTTGGAGGAATGGAAGGACCGGCCCGCCCAAGTTGAGGTGCCAAGGGCCGATCTGGTGGCGGCTGTGCGAAAGATGCTGGGGCAATGATCCCCAAGCCCGCCATCCGTGCCGAGGGCGAGCGGCTGCTGGCGGCTTTTGTCGCTGCGGGAGCCGAGCCGATCGAGACTGATCTTTTGCAACCCGCCGAAACCCTGCTGGACCTTTATGGCGAGGATATCCGGGCGCGGGCCTATACCACGCAGGACCCGGTTCTGGGCGAGATGATGCTGCGGCCGGACTTCACGGTGCCCGTGGTTCAGGCGCATATGGCCCACGGTGCCGACCCCGCGCGCTATGCCTATCTGGGCGAGGTGTTCCGCAAGCAGGCCCGCCGGTCGGGCCGGGCCAGCGAATATCTGCAGGTTGGCTATGAGGTTTTTGACCGCCAAGCCCCGGAAGCGGCGGATGCCGAAGTGTTTGCCCTGTTCCGTGACCTGCTGGCGGATCTGGATTTGCGCCCGGTGACTGGCGATGTCGGCATTCTGATGGCGGCCGTCCGGGGGCTGGAAACGACCGAACGGCGGAAGGCGGCCCTTTTGCGCCACATCTGGCGGCCGGGGCGGTTCAAGGCGCTTCTGGACCGGTTCGCCGGGCGCGCGCCGGTTCCGGCCGGGCGGGTCAGGCTGTTGGAGCGGTTGGCGGCGGGTTCGCCCTTGGCGCTGATCGAAGAGGCGGGCACGTTCGTCGGGCTGCGCACCGCCGACGAGATCGCTGCCCGAGCCGAGGCTCTGGTGGCCGACGCCAAGACACCGCCGATCAAGGCAACCGAGGCCGCGCTGCTGTATGACCTTCTGTCGCTGGAGGCCCCTGCGGCACACGCGTTGGACCATCTGCGCGGGATTACCCCTTTGCTGCCCGCCATCGCCCCGGCGGTGGACCGGTTCGCAGCCCGGCTGACGGCTTTGGCCGAACGGGGGGTTGATGTGGCGACGCTGGCGTTCGAGGCAAGCCATGGGCGTACCAGCCTTGAATACTACGATGGCTTTGTCTTCAGCTTTCACGGCCCGGCAGGGCTGCCCCCGGTGGCTAGCGGTGGCCGCTATGATGCGCTGACGGCGGTTCTGGGGTCCGGGGCCTTTATCCCGGCGGTGGGCGGTGTGATCCGTCCCGGTCTGGTTGCGCGGTTGAAGGGGGCATCGGGATGATCCGGATCGGGGTGCCGTCAAAGGGGCGGCTGATGCAGGACTGTTTTGACTGGTTCGGCGCAAGGGGTGTCGCGATGCGGCGGTCCGGTGCGGACCGGGAATATTCCGGCGTGATCGAGGGCGTCGAAGGCGTAGTGCCTGTGCTGCTGTCGGCAGGGGAAATCCCAAGGGAACTGGCGGCGGGGCGGATCCATCTTGGCGTCACCGGGTCCGACCTTGTGTGCGAAGAACTGGGGACTGAGGCGGCGGAAGTCATGGAACTCGCCCGGTTGGGCTTTGGGCATGCCGACCTGAACATTGCGGTCCCTGCGGTCTGGATCGACGTGGAAACGGTCGATGATCTGGATGCGGCGGCAGCAGCCTTCCGGGCGGCACACGGCCACCGCCTGCGGATCGCAACCAAGTATCACCGGCTGGTCCGCGACTTCCTGCAGGGGCAGGGGGTGGCGGATTACCAACTGGTCGACAGTCAGGGCGCGACCGAGGGCACCGTGAAGAACGGCACGGCCGAGGCGATCGCCGACATCACCAGTTCTGGCGAGACGTTGCGGGCCAATCACTTGCGCATCCTCTCGGACGGTCTGATCCATTCCAGCGAAGCGGTGTTGTGGGCGAGCCGGATGGCGGAATGGTCGGATGCAGATCGCTGGGCCTTTGACGGGCTGGCGGAGCGGCTTCAGGTGACCGGTCGCCCGTTCTAACGCCGGGCGAGGGTGACACCCACCGCCGCCAGCGCCATTCCGGCCCAGGCGAGGGGTGGCATCGCCTCACCCAAGAGCGGCCAGGCGAACAGGGCGGCCAGGGGTGGGACAAGGTAGAACAGCGCCGAGACGCGGGCCACTTCGCCCGCGCGGATCATCGCCAAGAGCAGCGTGATCGAGATCAGCGAATTGCCGATGATGAGATAGGCAAGAACGGCGAAAAGCTCGGGCGTCCAGTCGGCGGCAAGGCCCTCGGTCGCGATGGCCAGCGGCAGGGCGAAGGCGGCACCCACGGCATATTGGATCAGGTTCGTCGGCACCGGGTGCTGCGACACGCCGAACCGCTTTTCGTAGAGCGTGCCGGCGGTAATGCCGATCAGCGCGCCAACGGCGGCGACCACGCCCAGCGGCGGTTCGGCCGAGATGCCAGATCTGGCAAGGATCACGGTCAGCGCCCCGGCAAGCCCAAGGCCAAGCCCAAGCCAGCGTAGGCGGCTGATGCTTTCCCCGACAAGGCGGGGGGCGATCAGGCTGACAAGGATCGGCTGCAGGCAGACGATGATCGCCACCCCCCCGGCGGACACGCCAGACCGGAAGGCGATGTAGCACAGGCCGAAGTACAGCACCTGAATCAGAAAGCCAGTCACCGCGATATCCAGCGCCGCGCGCCCCTTCGGCATCGGCGGGCGCAGGACCGCCAGAAGCGGCAGCATGACAAGGACCGCGATGGCATAGCGCAACGCCAGCAGCGTGAACGGCCCGGCATGTTCCAGACCCATTTTGGCAACGGCAAAACCGGCCGACCAGAGGACTAGAAAGATGAAGGGGGCGGCAAGGATCATCGGGCGCGACATGCGCCACTCATGGCTTGCCTGACATGGAATGGAAAGGGCGGTTGACCTTCTGGCCCGCCGCCTACCTTTGCCGGGCAACGCAAAGGAGATGTCGCATGTTCCACCGGTTTTCCGCAACTCTGCTGCTGGCTGTGATGGCCGGTCCTGTAATGGCCCAGACGCTGGCCACCGGCGCCGAGATCACGGCGGCCATTTCCGACAATACCGTTCAGGGCAGCATGACTGCTTCGGGCGCCTATACCGAGTTCTACGCCGCCGACGGCACGATCAAGGGCGACGGCTACACGGGCACATGGACGGTTGAGGGCGACACGATGTGCTTCAGCTATGGCGAAGCGCCGGATTGCTGGAACGTTCGGATCGACGGCGAGATGGTGACCTGGGTGCAGGACGGTGCCGATGGCGGGACTGGCACGATTGTAGCGGGCAACCCGAACAACTTCTGACGCTTAGCGCAGGCCGATTTCGGCCAGGGCTTGCGCAAGGGCGGCGGGCAGGGGGTCATCCTTTGCCCGCCCCTTCGGCAGGTCGCGCGGGCTGTCCTTCGGGTCAAGATACCGCCAGCCCTGAAAGGGACGGCGGGGGGCGGCTTCGGTGCGGATCACCTCGGCATCCAGCACAAGGGCGCAGCGGCTGATGCCGTCGCCAAGGTCCACTTGCTGCAGATCGGTGATCTGCTGGCGGGCCAGGATCACGCCCTTGATCACCCAGTAAAGCGACCCGCCCTCCAGCACCTCGGCCTCACGCTTGGGCCACATGCGGGTGACGTGGACGGCTTTGCCGGGCGGCCAGTGGCGGCGCTGGCTACGCTGCCAGTCGAGAAGATCCTCGACCGAGTCGGCGCCAACGCAGAGTTTCAGGATGTTGATCATGGGGCGAACATAGCCGGGGTCGGCGTGAGTGCAAGTTGACCGGGGGGCGGCACGGGCGTATCTTGTGGGTTCGCCCGACTTATCCACAAGCAATACCCCTGAACGAAGGACCCTTCGCCCCATGTCGCGATTCCAAGCCCCCATTGCCGAAGCCATCTGGGACATGAAGTACCGCTTCAAGGCGGCGGATGGCACGGCGCTGGATGGCACGGTCGAGGATACCTGGCGCCGGATCGCCCGCGCCCTGGCCGAGGTGGAGGCCGAGCCCGCCAAGTGGGAGGCAGAGTTCTATGCGGCGCTGGAAGGCTTCCGGTTCCTGCCTGCGGGGCGGATCACGGCAGGGGCGGGGACGGGGCGGTCGGTCACCCTGTTCAACTGCTTTGTCATGGGCACGATTCCCGACACGATGGAGGGCATCTTCACCGGGCTGAAAGAGGCCGCGCTGACGATGCAGCAGGGCGGTGGCATCGGCTATGATTTCAGCACCATCCGCCCGCGCGGGGCCGAGGTGAAGGGGGTCGCGGCGGATGCCTCGGGGCCGCTTAGCTTCATGGACGTCTGGGACGCGATGTGCCGGACGATCATGTCGGCAGGCTCCCGTCGCGGCGCGATGATGGCGACGATGCGCTGCGACCACCCGGATATCGAGGCCTTCATCGAGGCGAAGAAAGACCCGGCCCGGCTGCGGATGTTCAACCTTTCGGTGCTGGTGACCGATCCGTTCATGGCGGCTGTCAAGGCGGACGGGCCGTGGGAGTTGGTGTTCGGCGGCAAGGTCTACCGCACCGTGCAGGCGCGCGATCTGTGGAACCGGATCATGCGATCCACCTTCGATTTCGCCGAACCTGGGGTGATCTTCATCGACCGGATCAATGCGGCGAACAACCTGGGCTATGTCGAGACGATTGCCGCGACCAACCCCTGTGGGGAACAGCCCTTGCCGCCCTATGGGGCGTGCCTGCTGGGGTCGATCAACCTGGCGACCCTCGTGAAGGATGCGTTCGAGGCGGGGTCCAGCATGGACATGGCGGCGCTGGACCATCTGGTTCGGGTGGCCGTCCGGGCGATGGACAATGTGGTGGATGCCAGCCGCTTCCCCCTGCCGGAGCAGGCTGCCGAGGCCAAGGCCAAGCGGCGGATTGGCCTTGGGGTTACCGGCCTTGCGGATGCGCTTTTGATGGTCGGGCTGCGCTATGGGTCGGAGGAGGCCGCGCAGGTGACCGAGATGTGGATGCACAAGATCGCGCGGTCGGCCTATCTGGCATCGGTCGATCTGGCCAAGGAAAAGGGGGCGTTTCCGCTGTTCGACGCCGAGGGGTATCTGGCGTCCGGCAATATGGCCGGGATGGACGCGGATGTGCGCGAGGCGGTCCGCGCCCATGGCATCCGCAATGCGCTGCTGACCTCCGTCGCGCCGACCGGGACGATCTCGCTTTATGCAGGGAATGTCAGTTCGGGGATCGAGCCGGTGTTCGCCTATGCCTATACCCGGAAGGTGCTGCAGAAGGATGGCAGCCGGACTGAGGAGGAGGTTGTCGATTACGCCGTGCGGCTGTGGCGCGAGAAGTTCGGTGATGCGCCCTTGCCCGACCATTTCGTGAACGCCCAGACCCTGCCGCCCTTGGACCATGTGCGGATGCAGGCGGCGGCGCAGCGGTGGGTGGATTCTTCGATCTCGAAGACGATCAACTGCCCGGTGGACATCAGCTTTGACGACTTCAAAGAGGTCTACATGGCCGCCTGGGATCAGGGCTGCAAGGGCTGCACCACCTATCGGCCGAATGATGTGACGGGGTCGGTGCTGACCGTGTCCGAGGCCACCGACAAGGCGCCGGGGGAGGCCCCGGATCAAGTCCGGGGCGCGGTGTCCTCGGGTGAGGTGGTGTATCTGTCGCATCCGCTTGACCGACCGGCGGCGCTGGAGGGGCAGACCTACAAGGTCAAATGGCCGGGGTCGGAGCACGCGCTTTACATCACGATCAACGATATCGTGACAGCGGGGCATCGGCGGCCGTTTGAGGTGTTCATCAATTCCAAGAACATGGAGCATTTCGCCTGGACCGTGGCGCTGACCCGGATGATCTCGGCCGTGTTCCGGCGCGGTGGGGATATTTCCTTTGTGGTCGAGGAGTTGAAGGCCGTCTTCGACCCCCGCGGCGGGGCTTGGATGGAGGGGAAGTATATTCCCTCGATTTTGGCGGCCATCGGCGGGGTGATCGAGCGCCACCTGATCGACATCGGCTTCATCGACGGTGAGGGGATGGGGCTGAAGTCCGACCCCAAGGCGGAGTTGATGGTGGTGGGCGAGGCCCCCAGGGGGAAGTCGTGCCCGGCCTGTGGGTCGTATGACTTGCGGATGGTGGAGGGGTGTCTGACCTGCGGGTCGTGTGGGCATTCGAAGTGTGGGTGAGGGGTGGGTGGAGAAAAACTAAATGCGGGACAATAGATGGTCTTCCGGTCTCGCTTTCGGACTGATCGGAGGGCTGACCCTTTCAGCATTGCTTCTTGCTTGGTTGTCGGATGGACCGCCCAGTTGGTGGAAGCATGATGGAGCATTAGTTACATCCAAGGATACCTTGGCAAACTGGCTGGTTGCGATCTTTAGCTTTATTGCAGCAATCCTCCTTTGGCTGACCCTCCGTGCGACACAAGCGATGGCTAAGGATACGCGAGCCATAGGAGAAGCGCAGGTCCGCGCCTACCTTTCGATAGTCAAGATCTCTGCTGCTGTAGATCCTGCAAGTTCACATCCGACGATTGAAATCACAGTCAGGAACGCTGGACAGTCTCCAGCAAGGCGAATTGAAATCGTTGTCGAGTTCAGCTTCTTCCCAGACCCTCGATTGTCCGGCTTTATAAGCCTTGAGCGGCAGATTGGAGTGTTTTGGCTCAACGACATACCGTCTGGCCAAGAGGCGCATTCACGCCCAACGCAGTTGGGAGATGTGGTTCTAGACAGGCGAATACTTGGCGAAGATTTTGCTGCGCTAATGGGTATTCACGTCGATATTGTAGTCTACTCATTTGACGTGTTTGACCAAGAAATCTTGGCCTACGGTCACTATGCAACGGGATGGGCACCGGAAGACGACAAATCGCTTCTGAGGTCGATGAATGACTTGAGCAGCGTCAGCGGAACAAGCTATTTGGTTGATAGGCTGCGAAGACAAGGGCGCAAGCCCAACATAGCCTAGAGCGAGCAGTTATCCGGACTACCCCCTCACTTCACCCCATTCGCCCGGCCCACAAAATCCACCAGATGCGGCACATAGTCCTCTGGCCCTGCGCCGCCCTGCGCCATCGCCCCGGCGAAGCTGTTCTTTGCGGCGCTCGCCATCGTGGTGGTCACGGTGGCGGCGTTCGCCATCGATTCCACATAGCGCAGGTCCTTGTAGGCGTTCGTCAGGGTGAAGCGGTGCGCCTCGCGGTTGCCCTCCAAAGCGTAGCCCATGAAGGTCTGGTAAAAGCCGCAGTCCATGCGGCCCCCACGAATCACGCTATCGAAGGTGGCGGTGGAGATGCCGACCTTTGACGCCAAAGCCAGCGCCTCGGCATAGATCGCGGCGTAGCCGAGGGAGAGGAAGTTGTTCAGAAGCTTCATCCGGTGCCCGTCGCCCACCCCGCCGATATGGACGATCTTTCCCGCCCATGTGGCGATGACGGGCTTTATGCGGGCGAAAACCTCATCCGTTGCGCCGACCATGCAGTCAAGCGTGCCCTCCCACGCCTCTTTCGGCGTGCGCGACAGGGGGGCGTCGGCGAAGTGCACACCCTTGGCGGCCAGTTCGGCGGCCAGGCGTTCGGTGACGGTGGGGTCAGAGGTGGAGCAATCGACGACCACCGTTCCCGGTCGCAGGTGAGGTGACGTCCGGGCGACGGCCTCGGCCACCTCGGGCGAGCCGGGCAGGGTGAGGAAGATGATGGTGGACTGGCTTGCGAGGGTTTCCAGCGTGGCCTCGACAGCGCCCCGTGTCAGCAGGTCCTCCACGGGCGCGCGGTTGCGGTGGGCGGTGACGGTCAGGGGGTAGCCCTTCTCGACGATGTTCTTCGCCATGCCATGGCCCATAAGGCCCAGACCCGCAAAGCCGATGTGTTCTTTTGTCATGGTGCTTCTCCTGCTTTGGGCAGAGTGGGGCAGGCGGGTCGGGTTGACAATCCGGCTTGGGCCGGGCCGACTGTGTCCGATCAAATCGGGGGAGGCGAAGATGTTCCGTGCGCTCGTGTTGGAGAAGGAAGGCGATGCTGCCGTGGCGCAGGTCCGGGAGCTGGACGAAAGCGCGCTGCCGGCGGGCGATGTGACCGTGGCGGTGGAATATTCGACGCTGAACTACAAGGACGGGCTGGCGCTGTCGGCCAATGGTGGGGGGATCGTGCGGACTTGGCCGCATGTGGCGGGGATCGACTTTGCCGGGACGGTCGAGGCGTCTTCGGACAGCCGCTACAAGCCCGGCGACAAGGTGGTGCTGACCGGCTGGCGCGTGGGTGAGGTGCATTGGGGCGGCTACGCCCAGAAGGCGCGGGTCAAGGCGGATTGGCTGGTGCCGCTGCCCGGTGGCTTGACCACGCGGCAGGCGATGGCTGTGGGAACAGCCGGTTTCACCGCGATGCTGGCGGTCTTGGCGCTGGAGGATCACGGGCTGACCCCGGCGAAGGGCGAGGTGCTGGTGACGGGCGCTGCCGGGGGCGTGGGGTCAGTTGCGGTCGCGATCCTTGCGGGGCTGGGCTATCAGGTGGCGGCAGTGACCGGGCGGCCCGAGACGGAAGCCTATCTGCGCGACCTTGGGGCGTCGCGGATCGTGGCGCGGGAGGACCTCGCCGAAACTGTCAAGCGGCCGCTGGAGGCCGAGACCTGGGCCGGATGCGTGGATGCCGTGGGCGGCGCGATGCTGGCGCGGGTGCTGGGGCAGATCAAATACGGCGGGTCGGTCGCGGCGGTGGGGCTGGCGGGCGGTGCCGCGCTGCCTGCCAGTGTGATCCCGTTCCTGTTGCGCGGCGTGAACCTGTTGGGGATCGACAGCGTGAGCAAACCCTATGCCGACCGGATCCGCGCGTGGGAGCGACTTGTCACCGATCTGCCAATGGCCAAACTGGAGGCGATGGTGAAGCCTGCGGTGCTGTCGGACTTGCCCGCCTTCGGGGCGGCGATCCTGAAGGGCGAGGTGCAGGGGCGCGTTGTGGTGGATGTGAACGGATAAGGGGCTGTTGACTCCCCCGGTTCGGCCTGTATAAGCCCGCCAAGTCCCGGAAGAGATTCCGGGGCTTTTCATTGGTGTTGGTGGCCTTCGCAAGAAGATGCCTGTCGCCCCGGACCAAATCCGGGGAAAGGACAACGCCCTTCGTGACCTTATGAAGGAGATCAGCGGTGACCAAACGCACCTCTGCCAAGTACAAGATTGACCGCCGGATGGGCGAAAACATCTGGGGCCGTCCGAAATCCCCAGTGAACAAGCGTGAATATGGCCCCGGCCAGCACGGCCAGCGCCGCAAGAACAAGCTTTCCGACTTCGGCACGCAGCTGCGCGCCAAGCAGAAGCTGAAGGGCTATTACGGCGACCTGACCGAAAAGCAGTTCCGCAAGATCTATGGCGAAGCGGAACGCGTGAAGGGTGACACCGGCGAGATGCTGGTTGGCCTCTTGGAGCGCCGTCTGGATGCGGTCGTCTACCGCGCCAAGCTGGTGCCGACGATCTTCGCCGCGCGCCAGTTCGTCAACCATGGCCACGTTCTGGTCAACGGCAAGCGCGTCAACATCGCGTCTTACCGCGTGGCGGAAGGTGACGTCATCTCGGTCCGCGAAAAGTCGCGCCAGATGGGTCTGATCCTGGAAGCCATCGCTTTGACCGAGCGGGACGTGCCGGATTATCTGGAAGTCGACCACAACAAGATGGTGGTGAAGTTCGTGCGCACCCCGGGCCTCGGCGATGTGCCGTATCCGGTGCAGATGGAACCGAACCTCGTCGTCGAATACTACGCAAAGAACTAAAGTGCGTTGAAGCACTTCGAAGGCCCGCCGGTTTGGCGGGCCTTTTTGTTTGGGTTAGCCCGGTGGCATCTGGGCATGGGCGCTCAGGCCGGGGGGCATGCTGTCCCATGGTTGGGCGGTGCGGGTCCAGGTGACCTGCCGGGGCTGGAAGCAGGCGGGGTCGTCAAGGCTGGCGGCGGTGATGGCGAGGATGCCGGGCATCGCCGGGAAGGCCAGATAGACTGGCGTCCCGCAGGTTGGGCAGAAGGCGTGGCGCTTTTCGGTGCCGCCGTCACCGGTTGCGGTCCAGTGGCTGGCCGGGCCTGTGATTGCCGTGTCAGGCACTGAGGCGAACACCAGCCAAGAGGAATGCCCCGTGCCGCTGCGCCTTTGGCAATCGCGGCATTGGCAATGGGTCTGCTCGACAGGTTGGCCGGGCAGGGCATATCGCAAGGCCCCGCAGGCGCAGCCGCCGGTGAAGGCGCCCTCCATCACGCGGCCTTGGGCTTGGCAAAGACGTTCAGGCCAGTGCCGGTTTCAAGATAGCTCTTCAGGCTGGACAACACGATCGGCCAGCCCTTGCTGACGCCCTGTTCCATCCCGCTGCCCTTGATAAGGTCGTCATGGGTCACGATCAGCTTGGTCATCCCGTCGTAGGGGATGATGTCAAAGGTGACCCGGCTGTAGGCTTGGGGATCGGCCTCGTCGGACCGGTTTACCCAAGAGATCACCAGCTTTGACGGCGGGCTGTGTTCGACCACCCGGCCCGTAAGTTCTGCAACGCCGCTTTCGGTGCGGACATGCTCCCACCGCGCGCCGGGTTGCCAGTCCGAGACGTTGGAGTGCCCCCAGTACCGGCTGGAAATGTCGGCGCTGGTGATGGCCTCGAACACCTTCTCGGGTGCGGCGGAGATGAAGGTGACGTAGACGAAACTTGTTCTTTCAATGGTCATTCCTGATTTCCTTCCAACTCGCGTTTCAGATCATGCAGCAGGGTCAGGCGCTGCGTTTCGAATTTTCGGACCCAGCGTTCGTAGATGTCATGCAAGGGGACCGGGTTGATGAAGTGTAGCTTTTCGCGGCCCCGGCGGACGGTAGAGACCAGATTGGCGGCCTCCAGCAGGTCAAGGTGCTGGGTCGCCGACTGCCGCGCCATGCCAAGATTTGCGCAAAGTTGGCCCAGCGTCTGGCCGTTCTGTTCACACAGCAGATCCAGAAGCTGGCGGCGCGTGGGGTCGCCCAGTGCCTTGAAAACCTTGTCCTGATCCATGCCAGTCCTCCTGAGGGGTAAAATATGCAGGTAAATACCTGCATGTCAATCCTGCATCGGGCATAGGGTCTTTTCATTTTGCCTTTGGCTGCTTATGCGCAAGGAAAGGCCTGAACGGGGGTTTTGATGTCGTCGGATCGTAACACTGTGGAAGCCCGCTTCGAACGCGGGTTGTTTGCCAGCCGTTGGCTGATGGCGCCGATGTATCTGGGGCTGGCCGTCGCGCTGGGCATGCTGACCGTGATCTTCGTGAAGGAACTGGCCTACTACCTGCCGCAGCTTCTGGACTTGTCTGCCGAGCAGATGATCCTTGTCGCGCTGACCCTGATCGACCTGACGCTGGCGGCAAACCTCTTGTTGATCGTGATGTTCTCGGGCTACGAGAGTTTCGTGTCGAAGTTTGACTTCGACGCCGGGGCCGACAAGCCCGGCTGGATGGGCAAGGTCGATTTCGGCGGCCTGAAGATGAAGCTGATCGCGTCCATCGTGGCGATTTCCGGGATCCACCTGCTGAAACGGTTCATGGAGATCAGCGATCTTGAGACTGCCACGAAGTTTGGCGAAACCGAGATGTATTGGCTGGTGATCATCCACCTGACCTTCGTCGTCTCGGGCGTCCTGATGGCATTGATGGACTGGCTTCAGGCCAAGTCTTACAAATAAGGGAGACTCCCCATGACACAGGCTGTGCATGCGCGCATCGATGGCGCGCTGGTGATGATCGGTTTCGGGTCGATCGGCCGTGGCACCCTGCCGCTGATCGAACGCCACATCGGTTTTGACCGGGATCGGTTTACGGTGATCGAACCCTCGGGTGACTACGCCCACATCCTGCGCGACCACGGCATCCGGCATCTGCAATGCGCGCTGACGCCCGACAACTATGCCGATGTACTGCGCAGCCTTTTCCCTGAAGGCCGGGGCATGATCGTGAACCTGTCGGTGGACGTGGATTCGATCGAGTTGATGAAGCTGGCGCAGGAGATGGGGGTTCAGTACCTCGACACGGTGGTGGAGCCGTGGCCGGGGTTCTACTTCGGATCGCCCTTGCCGAACGCGGACAGGACGAACTACCCCCTGCGCGAGAAGGTGCGCGCGCTGGGCAAGACCTATGTCGGGGGGCCGACGGCGGTGTCCTGCTGCGGGGCCAATCCGGGAATGGTCAGCTGGTTGCTGAAAGAGGCGCTGTTGCGGCTGGCCTCGGACACTGGGGTTGCTGCCAACCCCACCGGGCGCGAGGACTGGGCGGCGCTGATGCAGACGCTTGGCGTGAAGGGTATCCACATCGCCGAGCGTGACACGCAAGTCAGCGCAAGGGCCAAGCCGCCGGGGGTGTTCGTCAACACCTGGTCGGTGGACGGGCTTTTGTCGGAAGGCTACCAGCCCGCCGAACTGGGCTGGGGCACGCATGAGAAGGCACTGCCGCCCCAAGGCCATGCTTTTGACCATGGTCCGGGCTATGCGATCTGGATTGACCGCCCCGGCGCGGATACGCGGGTGCGATCCTGGTGCCCGGATGTGGGACCGCAATTCGGCTTTGTCATCACTCATAACGAGGCCTTGTCGATTCCCGACTACTACACGGTGTGGGAGGGGGGCCGGGCCGTCTACCGGCCAACCTGCCACTACGCCTATCACCCCAGCAACGACGCGATCCTGTCCTTGCATGAAATCAACGGGGCCGGAAAGCTGGCAGAAGCGCAGCATATCCTGACCGTGGACGAGATCGTGGCGGGCGGCGATGACCTGGGGGTTTTGCTCTACGGTCATGCCAAGGGGGCAATGTGGTACGGTTCGCGACTGTCCTGTGACGAGGCGCGACGCTTGGCACCGTATCAGAACGCCACCGGGATGCAGGTGACCAGCGCCGTTCTGGCCGCAATGGTCTGGGCAGCAGAGAACCCGCGCGCGGGTTTTGTTGAAGCGGATGAAATGGACCATGTCCGCTGTCTTGACGTCCAGCGCCCCTATCTTGGCCGGATCGAGTGTCACTACACCGACTGGACGCCGCTTTCGCACCGCATCAACCGCTTTGCCGAAGACCGCGACGAGGATGACCCCTGGCAGTTCACCAACTTCCTCGCAGTCTGATCCGGGCCTGGCAAACAGAGCGCGTGCCGCGCGAAGTCCTTTTGTCTCGCCTCTGGCGCGCGAAGGCGCGCGCCAACCGGCTCGGACGATGGGGGCATTCTGCCCCCAGACCCCCTGAGAGTATTTGGAAAAGAGCAAGCGCATTTGCTCTTTTCCAAATACTCCCGCCGGAGGCGACGGTCCGAGCCGGTTGCGCGCCGTTTCGGCGCGCAGAGGTGAGACAAAAAGCTTGCGGCGAAGCCGCGCCGGTTTGCGACCTTTGGTCTGGGATGAAGGCTCTGGCCTTAGGCGCGCGGGAAAGCTAAACAACCTGCACGTTTCGGGGGTCAGGATGAGTGATCAGATCAAGCCGCAGCCCGGCATTCTTGACATCGCCCTTTATGAGGGTGGCAAGGCGCACGTGGCGGGCGTTGCAAATGTGGTCAAGCTGAGCTCCAACGAGAATCCGTTCGGGCCGTCTGACCGCGCGAAAGAGGCGTTTGGCCGGACCGTCCACAGCCTGCACCGCTACCCGGTCACCGACCATGCCGCCCTGCGGACTGCGATTGCCGAGGTGCATGGGCTGGACGCGGCCCGCATCATCTGTGGGGCGGGGTCGGATGAGATCATCACTTTCCTTTGCCAGGCCTATGCCGGGCCGAAGGATGAGGTGGTATTCACCGAACACGGGTTCCTGATGTACCGCATCTCCTCGATGGCCGTTGGGGCGACCCCGGTCGAGGTGCCAGAGCGGGAGCGGACGGCGGATGTCGACGCGATTCTGGCCGCCTGCAGCCGACGGACGAAGCTGGTGTTTCTGGCCAATCCTAACAATCCGACCGGCACGATGGTTTCGCCGGCCGAAGTGGCGCGGCTGGCGTCCAGTCTGCCGCCACAGGCGATCCTCGTTCTGGACGGGGCCTATGCGGAATATGTCGAGGGCTACGATGGTGGGGCGGCACTGGTCGATCAGCGCGACAATGTCGTGATGACCCGGACGTTTTCCAAGATCTACGGGCTTGGCGGTCTGCGGATCGGCTGGGGCTATGGGCCAAAGCACATCATTGATGTGCTGAACCGGATCCGGGGGCCGTTCAACCTGTCCACCACACAGCTTGAGGTGGCCGAGGCGGCTGTGCGCGATCAGGATCATCTGGTGCGTTGCCGGACCGAGAATGCGCGGATGCGGACCTGGCTTGCCGGTGCGCTGGCCGAGCTTGGGGTGCCTTCGGACACCTCGATGGCGAATTTCATTCTGGCCCGCTTTGCCAGCCGGGAAGAGGCCGAGGCTTGTGATGCCTTTCTGAACGCGCAGGGCCTTATCGTGCGGCGGGTGACGGGCTACAAGCTGCCGCATTGCCTGCGGATCACCATCGGGGATGAATCGTCCTGCCGGCAGGTTGCCCATGCGGTGGCGCAGTTCAAGGGTGTCAGGTGAGCGGCGGGGTGATCTATCAGCGAGTTGCCCTGATCGGCCTTGGGCTGATCGCCTCGTCCATGGCGCATGCGATGCGGGCAGGCGGCTTGGCCGGTGAGATTGTGGGCCACGCCAGATCGGCCGAAACGCGGGCGATTGCGTTGAAGCTGTTCTGTGACCGGGTGACCGAAACAGCGGCCGAGGCGGTGCAGGGGGCTGATCTCGTCGTCCTTTGCGTGCCAGTCGGGGCGATGGAGGCGATTGCCGCGGAAATCGCGCCGCATCTGAAGTCCGGGGCTGTGGTCACCGATGTGGGGTCCGTGAAGCAGGCGGTGGTGGATGCGGTGGGGCCTTGCATCCCGGAAGGCGTGCATTTCATCCCCGGGCATCCGTTGGCCGGGACCGAGTATTCCGGCCCGCAGTCGGGCTTTGCCACACTGTTCCAGAATCGCTGGTGGCTGCTGACGCCGCTGCCCGATACCGATGCTGCCGCCCTTGCCCGGTTGCGCCGCCTGCTGGAAGCGATGGGCGCCAATGTCGATGAGATGGACGTGGTTCGGCATGATCTGGTTCTGGCCGTGGTCAGCCATACACCCCACCTGATTGCCTATACGATGGTTGGCGTGGCCGACCATATGCGCCGGGTTTCGGCGCAAGAGGTCATCAAGTATTCCGCCAGCGGGTTTCGGGATTTCACGCGGATCGCCGCCAGCGACCCGACGATGTGGCGCGATGTGTTCCTGACCAACAAGGACGCCGTGCTGGATATCCTTGGCCGCTTTGCCGAAGAACTGTTCACCCTGCAACGCGCGATCCGCATGGGGGATGGCGACCATCTGCACGCCTATTTCACCCGCACGCGGGAAATCCGGCGCGGGATCATCGAGGCGGGACAGGACACAGCAGTCCCCGACTTTGGCCGCGCCGGCGGGCCGTCCAAGGGCGGCTGATCCGGTGCGGCTGGTTCTCGCTGCGGGACTTCTTTGCCTTGCAGGGATGGCGATGGGGCAGACGGTGGTTGACCGGTCGCCCCGCCCGCCGGAAAACCCGCGGCTTTCGACCGTAATTGCAGCCCCGGATGCTGTTGCCCCAGATGCCGTGCCTGCCGGCGAGGCGGCCATTGCAGTGGAAACCCCGCCCTCGGAAGCGGCGCCTGGCGCGGCGGTCGAAGGGTCGGTCTTGGCCAGTTCGCTGCGTCCGGTAGCCCGGCCACCGGCGCTTGCGGAACGGCTGGCGGGTTTGCGGGCCGCCTCCAACGCACCGGGGTTGGACCTGTCTGCCCGTCAGGCGGAGGAAGAGGTGGATCTGGCCGCTGTCGCCCCGCCGACCCGCAAGGAAAAGCGCCGGAAGAAGCGAGAGGCGGCCTCGATGGAAGGGGCGGTCTGTGGCGTGGCGTCGATCAAGGGCGAAGCGATTCCGCCGATCGGGTCCAAGGTCGGCGGTTGCGGCGTGCCCGAGGCGGTGCGCGTTACCTCAGTCGCCGGGGTCAGGCTAAGTCAGGCCGCGACGGTGGACTGCAGCATAGCGAAGGCGCTGAACACTTGGGTGCAAGACGTGGCGCAACCCGCGTTCGACGGCAGGTTGTCCGAACTTCGGATTGCGGCGCACTACATTTGCCGCAGCCGGAACAACGTGAAGGGCGCAAAGATCAGCGAACATGGCAAGGGGCGCGCTATCGATATCTCGGCCTTTGTGCTGTCGGATGGCAAGGTGCTGACCGTGCAGGACAACTACAACCGCACCCTGCGCCGGATCTACAAGGCAGCCTGCGGGATATTCAAGACAACGCTTGGCCCGGGGTCAGACGGGTATCACGAGGATCATTTTCACTTCGACACCTCTACCCGGTCCGGCGGGGCGTTCTGCCGCTGACCGGTCGCTAACCGGTGGGGCCTACCATCATCGGTGCAGGCCCAAGCGGCAGCGGGCCCAGTGACATCCAGCCATCGTCCAGAACCAGCGGCACATTCAGCGACGCCGGATCGCCGCTCGCCTTTGCCAGCGCATCCAGCATGTTGCGCACCGTGGGTGCCAGTTCCGGCTTGACCAATCCGGCAGCGACCAGCGCGGGGACCATGGGTTCCCAGTTCCTTACCGCAATCTCGATCCGCCCCGCAGCAAAGCCCGAACTGTCCGGCGCGATGTTGCCGATGGCGGTCACCGACAAGTCGCCCCAGAGGACCAGCGCCTGGCCAAGTTCCAGTGCTGCCAGTTGCGGCCGGGCCTCACCGGCATGGCGGTCAAGCGGTGCCGTCAGGCTTGCCACGGCGCGCAATTGAATCGTTTCGATGGTTGCGGGTAACCCCGCCTCGGCTGTCAGGCGGGCGATCTGGATCGGGTCGGGCGCCATGCCGGCAATGTCCAACGCCAGATCATAGGCGTTTGGCTGCCCTTCAGTCGCCATCACCGAGACGACGAAACGATCTGCCCCCGTCGTCCAGCCTTGTGACGAGGTGGCCAGAACCGTGCCGCTTTCCACGATCACTGCGGCTAGCGGGACGTCAGTGGTCGGGCGGGCCCTCAGGCTGGCGCGCAGGCTGTCCGCCATGACCGTGATCTCTTGATCCGGCAGGGTGACCATCTGCTCGGGCGGCAAGGCTGCAATGATGTGCCAAGGCTTCCATGTCATTGCGAAGACTTGGGCAAAGGGCGCGGTCCAGCCGATGCCGCTTTGCGGATCGGCCAGCCGCAGCCCTTCGACCGTCAGATCGAAGCGGTTGGGGAAGCCCACGACCGACAGCGCCGATTTTTCCGCCGTCATCCCGCGCGCGGTCTGGTCGGCAAACCACTGTTCCGCCCCCTGCCGCAGGGCAGAGGACCCGACGAACCAGTAGCCCGACCACAAAAGCGTACCAAGGACCAGAAGGAACAAGAGCTTGCGCATCGGGCGGGCCTTTTCATTGCGGCATGACCAGTGTTTACAGGGCCAATGGAACAAGAGCCAGTCACGCCAGCGTTTTTGGATGCTCCACTTTGGGTCTTCGGCTACGGGTCGCTGATCTGGGATCCCGGCTTTCCGGTGGTGGAACGGCGCATTGCGCGGGCAGACGGCTGGCACCGCAGCTTTTGCATGCGGTCGATCCACCATCGCGGCACGCCTGAGGCCCCCGGTTTGGTGCTGGCGCTTGACCGGGCTGATGGTGCCGCCTGTACCGGTGTCGCCTTTCGGGTGGCTGCGGGGGCGGAAGCGGCCACGCTGACGGCCTTGCGGGAGCGGGAACTCGTGTCTTCGGCCTATCTGGAGCGGGTGCTGCCGGTCCATACCGATAAGGGGCCGCTTGATGCGCTGACTTACGTCATCGACCGCGACCATGTGCAATACTGTGGCGGGCTGACGATGGACGAACAGGCGCAGATCATCGCGGCCGCAGTCGGGGGGCGCGGGCCGAACCGCGATTACCTTTGGTCAACGACCGCGCATCTGGCCGAACTGGGCATCGCCGACCCGGATCTGGAGTGGTTGGCACAGGAAGTCCGTCGGCGAAGCTGACCTGTCGCATTCCTTTTGCTTGGCAGATGGCGCTGGCCTGCTACTCTGCAGGTCAGGGCAGGAACAGAGGGCAGGCATGTCCCAGACAGATCAGCGGGCGGCAGAGGTTGCGACCACCTTCAGCCAACCCATTCGGGCGATCACCACAATGCTGCTGGTCTGCCTTCTGGTGGGGGCTGGCGCGTGGCTGATTCATGGTCAGGTCATCGACATCCTGCGCACCAATCCGCTGCTGAACGGGTTGATCGCGCTGGTGTTCCTTGTCGGCGTGCTGACCTGCTTCTGGCAGGTCTGGATTCTGGCGCAATCCGTCTTCTGGATCGAGAATTTCGTTCGCGGCACACCGGGCGCGGAAAATGACCCGCCGCCACGGCTGCTGGCGTCACTTGCCACGCTGCTGCGGTCGCGGACGGCGCGGATGTCCATCTCGGCCTCCTCCTCGCGGTCGATCCAGGATTCGGTCGTGCAGCGGATTGACGAGGCGCGGGACATCACCCGCTACCTGATCAACCTGTTGGTTTTCCTTGGCCTTCTGGGCACCTTCTGGGGCCTTGCCACCACCGTTCCCGCAGTTGTGGACACCATCCGTTCGCTTGCGCCGCAGGAAGGGGAAAGCGGGCTGGATGTGTTCGGCAAGCTGATGGGCGGGCTTGAAAGCCAGCTTGGCGGGATGGGGACGGCGTTCTCCTCCTCGCTTCTGGGGCTGGCGGGGTCGCTTGTCCTTGGCCTGCTGGAGCTGTTTGCCGGGCACGGCCAGAACCGTTTCACCCGCGAGCTGGAGGAATGGCTGTCCTCCATCACCCGGCTTGGCTTCGCCGGCGATGGTGAAGGGGGCGACCAGAACGCGCTGGGCCTGATGATCGACCACATGGCCGAGCAGATGGAACAGTTGCAACTTCTTCACGCGCAGTCCGAGGTCAGCCGGTCACAGACCGACGCACGGATCGCCGATCTGGCCGGGGCGCTGGAACGTCTTTCCGACCAGTTCGATGCCGAAAAGGGGCAGGCCGCCACCCTGACCCGGATTGCCGAAGGCCAGGATCGGATGATCACCACATTGGCATCCAGTGCCAGCGCAAAGACTGAGGATACTGGCGGGCCCGATGCCGAAAGCCGGATGCGCCTGCGGTCGATCGACGTGCAGCTGTTGCGGATATTGGAGGAGATGTCCGCCGGTCGGCAGGAAACGCTGGCTGACCTCAAGACCGACATTGCCGCACTTACCGCCGCCATCCGCCAGCTTGGCCGCAGCACCGGGCGGGGTTGACCCATGCGAAGCGCCCGGCGCCGTGACAGTTCGATCATCTGGCCGGGGTTTGTTGATGCGGTGACCACGCTCTTGATGGTGCTGATGTTCGTGCTGACCATCTTCACCGTGATGCAATCAGTCCTGCGCGACCAGATCACCACGCAGGACACCGAACTCGATGCCCTGTCCGCGCAGGTGGCCGATCTGGCCAATGCGCTTGGGCTGGAACGGACCCGCGCGGCCGGTCTTGAGGGCGAGATTGCCTCGCTTCGTTCCGGTCTGGCGGCGGCGCTGGCCGAGGGGGAACGTCAAGCGTCGCTGATCGCCTCGCTGGGCCGCGACCTTTCAGCGCGTGAGGCGGAACTGGCTGCGGCAACCGGCCGGATCACCGATTTCGAAGCCCAGGTGGCGGCCCTGCTGCTGGAGCGCGACAGCGCGCGCGGCGAGGTGGCGGCGTTGGAAACGGAACAGGCGCGGCTCGTCAGCGAGGCCGAGGCGATGGCGCTGGCCCTTGCGCAAGCGCGGGACGAAATCGACGCGGGGGTCGAGGCCGCCCGCCTTGCCGCCGCCCGGCGTGAGGCGCTGGAAGCGCTGCTGGCTGACCTGCGCCAGAAAAGCGATGCCGATGTCGCCGCACTTGCCGCAGCCGAGGCCGAGATTGACGAGGCTGAGGCTGCCCGACTGGCCGATGCGGCGGCGCTTGCCGCTTTGCGGGAACGGCTGGCCGGGGCTGATACGGAACTAACCGCGATGACGCTGGCGCTGGAAGCGGAACGGAAGCGCGCGGAAGAAACGCTGACCCTCCTCGCCGCCGCGCGGCTGGAGGCGGTGGGTGCAGGCGAAAAGGACCAGGCCCTTGCCGTGGCTGAAACGGCGCTCCTGGCGGAACAGGAAAAAGCCCTCGCCGCCGCGCGGGAGGTGGAGCTTTTGAACCAGCAGATCGCCGCCCTGCGCGGCCAGCTTGGCAGCCTGCAGTCGGTTCTGGACGAATCGCAGGCGCGGGACGAAGCCGCACAGGTGCAGCTGGAAAGTCTGGGGTCTGAACTGAACGCAGCCTTGGCGCAGGTCGCGTCGGAACAACGCCGCCGGGCTGAACTGGAGGCCGCCGAGGCCGCGCGGCTGGCGGCGGAAAACCAGAACCTTGCGCGCTTCCGGTCCGAGTTCTTTGGCGAGCTGTCAGCCCTTCTGGCCGGTCGTGAAGGGGTGCGGGTGGTCGGTGACCGCTTTGTCTTTTCGTCCGAGGTGCTGTTCAACCCCGGGGCCGCCGATCTGGCTCCCGAAGGCCAAGAGCAGATTGCCGGGGTCGTGCGCATTCTGGACGAGGTGCGCGCCAATATCCCGGCCGAAATCGACTGGATCATCCGGGTCGATGGCCATACTGACAACGTCCCGCTTTCCGGTGAAGGGGCCTTTGCCGACAACTGGGAGCTTAGTCAGGCGCGGGCCCTGTCCGTCGTGCGCTACATGCAGGATGAATTGGGCTTTCCACCCGACCGGATGGCCGCGACCGGATTTGGCGAATATCGGCCCGTGGCGGAGGGTGACACCCCCGAAGCGCGGGCGCAGAACCGGCGGATCGAGCTGAAGCTGACGGAACGGTAGGGTTTGCGCGGATACGTGTAGTGGTGGCCGTTTCGCCCGCACTGGAGGTCCGCTTGTCTTTCTGTTGAGCCCCCCACCCCCTCCCCTCCCCACGAGGGGGAGGGGAGGCGCGAGGTACAGGAGGTTGGGCATTTCCGATCCGCAAATGAAAACCCCCGCCGAAGCGGGGGTTTTGCTAGGATCATTCAGCCGTCAGGAGGGGTGGCTTTTGCCCGGTCAGCCGGGGTTTCGCCGGTTCTTCGATGTCAAGCACGATGGCGCCGTCCTTGACCTTGACCTTGACCACACCGCCCTTGACCAGCTTGCCGAACAGCAGTTCTTCGGCCAGCGGCTTCTTGATGTATTCCTGGATCACGCGGCCAAGCGGACGCGCACCCATCTTGTCATCATAGCCTTTTTCGCCCAGCCAATGTGCCGCTTCGGGCGACAGTTCGATATGGACGTTGCGGTCCATCAACTGTGCCTCAAGCTGCAGAACGAACTTCTCGACCACCTGCATGATGATCTCTTTGCCAAGCGCGGCGAAGCTGATCACTGCATCGAGACGATTGCGGAATTCCGGCGTGAATGTCCGTTCGATCGCGGCGGTATCTTCGCCGGTGCGACGTTCGCGGCCGAAACCGATGGCAGTCTGCGACTGTTCACGGGCGCCCGCGTTCGAGGTCATGATCAGGATCACGTTGCGGAAATCGACCGTCCGGCCGTTGTGGTCGGTCAGCTTGCCGTGGTCCATCACCTGCAGCAGGATGTTGTAGACATCCGGGTGCGCCTTTTCCATTTCGTCAAGCAACAAGACGCAATGCGGGTGCTGGTCGACCTTGTCGGTCAGCATGCCGCCCTGGTCAAAGCCGACATAGCCGGGGGGTGCGCCGATCAGGCGGGAAACGGCGTGCTTCTCCATGTATTCCGACATGTCGAAGCGGATCAGTTCCACCCCAAGGCTGGACGCGAGCTGCTTGGCCACCTCGGTCTTGCCGACACCCGTAGGACCGGCGAACAGGTAGTTGCCGATGGGCTTTTCGGGTTCGCGCAGGCCGGCGCGGGCGAGCTTGATGGCCGAGCACAGCGCCTCAACTGCCTTGTCCTGACCAAAGACCACGCGCTTGAGCGTTTTCTCAAGGTCGCGCAGGGTTTCGGCATCGTCCTTCGACACGGTCTTCGGCGGGATGCGGGCGATCTTGGCCACCACAGCCTCAATCTCCTTCACCCCCAGCGACTTCCGGCGCTTGGAGTCCGACAGCAGGTGCTGGGCGGCCCCGGCTTCGTCGATGACGTCGATGGCGCTGTCCGGCAGTTTGCGGTCATGGATATAGCGCGCGGCCAGTTCCACCGCCGACTTGATCGCGTCGTTGGTGTATTTCAGGTCGTGGTGTTCTTCGAAATGCGGCTTCAGACCCATGAGGATCTTGATCGCATCCGGCACCGAAGGTTCGTTCACGTCGATCTTCTGGAAGCGCCGGGAAAGGGCCCGATCCTTTTCGAAGTGCTGACGGAATTCCTTGTAGGTGGTCGAGCCCATGCAGCGCAGCTTGCCGCCCTGCAGTGCGGGCTTCAGCAGGTTCGAGGCATCCATCGCACCGCCCGAAGTGGCACCAGCGCCGATCACGGTGTGGATTTCGTCGATGAACAGGATCGCGTCGGGGTGATCCTCCATTTCCTTGACCACGGCCTTCAGGCGTTCTTCAAAGTCACCGCGATAGCGGGTGCCAGCCAGAAGCGCGCCCATGTCGAGGCTGAAGATCGTGGCCTTCGACAGGACTTCGGGCGTCTCACCGTTCACGATCTTGCGGGCCAGCCCTTCGGCGATGGCGGTCTTGCCGACGCCGGGGTCACCCACCAGCAGCGGGTTGTTCTTGCGGCGGCGGCACAGCACCTGAATGCACCGCTCCACCTCGGCCTCACGGCCGATCAGGGGGTCAACGTCGCCTTTGCGGGCCTTCACGTTCAGGTCGACGCAGTATTTGGACAGGGCGGATTCCTTCGCCTCCCCCGCCTCGGCCTTTGGCGTCTCATGCGGTTCGTCCGCGCCCTGCACGGGGCGGGCTTCGCCGTAGGACGGGTCTTTCGCCACGCCATGCGCGATGAAGTTGACCGCGTCATAGCGGGTCATGTCCTGTTCCTGCAGGAAGTAGGCCGCGTTGGATTCGCGTTCGGCAAAGATTGCGACCAGCACGTTGGCGCCGGTCACTTCAGTGCGGCCACTGGACTGCACATGGATCGCCGCGCGCTGGATGACGCGCTGGAAGGCGGCGGTTGGCACAGCCTCAGACCCTTCGACATCCGTCACCAGTGTCGACAGGTCATCGTCGATGAAATCAGTCAGCGTTTTGCGCAGTTCATCAAGGTCAACCGAGCAGGCCTTCATGACCCGCGCGGCATCAGGTTCGTCGATCAGCGAGAGGAGCAGATGCTCCAACGTCGCGAGTTCGTGACGGCGCGAATTGGCAAGGGCCAAGGCGGCGTGGATCGCTTGTTCCAGCGTTGTCGAAAAAGACGGCACGTCAGTGCTCCTGTCCTGCGGGTCGGAGGGGCGTTGGGCCCTGTCCAACCGTGGCCTCATAGTCTTAAAGTTCGGTTTTCCTGGCCGCACTTCAAGCGGTATTTGTTGTGTTCAGGTCTTTCCCGGGGGTCATCACGGCATTTGTGATACGGTAGACCTAAAACCTGTCTTTTCTGGCCCGGATTTCGGCGAAAACAATGGCAGGGTCGGCATCCGGCAGGCCGACTGACGCTTGCACTGCGGGCAGATGGGCCCGCAGGAAGGGGTTGGTGTCCAGTTCGGTCTGCAGCCGGACGGGAACGGTGGGCAGGCCCTTGGCGCGCTGGGCGGCTACGGCCTCAATCCGTGACATAAGCTGCGCATTGCCGGGTTCAAGGGTCGCGGCGAAACGCAGGTTGGCGGCGGTGTATTCGTGACCGGAACAGATCAGGGTTTCGGGCGGAAGCGCTGCGAGTTTCTGCAGGCTGGCATGCATCTGTGCGGGGGTGCCTTCGAACAGGCGGCCACAGCCGCCGGACATCAGGCTGTCGGCGGTGAAGGCATAGCCGCTGTCGGGGAAGTGGAAGGCAATGTGGCCAACCGTATGGCCGGGAACGTCGATCACGCGGACCTTTTCGGGGCCGATGGCAAATCTGGCGGCTTCGGTCAGCGCATAGTCAAGCGGCGGCAGGCGGTGGGCATCGGCGGCGGCGCCAAGCACCATGGCCCCGGTCGCGGCGCGCAAGGCTTCGACGCCTGAGATGTGGTCATCATGGTGGTGGGTGATCAGAATGTCGGACAACTCCCAGTCCCGGGATTTCAGCGCAGCAAGGATGGGTTCTGCGTCGGGGACGTCGATGACGGCGGTATGACCCGAGGCCGCGTCGTGGACAAGGTAGGCGTAGTTGTCCGTGCGGCAGGGGATGGTCACAAGTTCAAGGGACATGGTCTTCGATCTTTTCCCGGCTATGATGCCAGCAGGATTGACCGCCAGATGAAGGATCGCAATGCACCTTGATGTGCTGGACCTGAGAAACTTCTACTACCGCACCGCGCTTGGCCGGGTGGCACAGCGGGCGATCCGGGATCAGGTCGTCAAGCACTGGCCAGCCGGGCCGGGGCAGACGGTGGTGGGCTTCGGCTTTGCGGTGCCGTTGCTGCGGCCCTACCTTGCCGAGTCGCGGCGGGTGATCGGCCTGATGCCGGGGCCGCAAGGTGTGATGCCATGGCCTGCCGGGATGGAGAACGTCAGTGTCCTGTGCGAGGATACCGCCTGGCCAGTGGCGACCGGGCTTGCCGACCGGCTGATCCTGATGCACGGGCTTGAGACATCGGAAAACCCCTCGGCCGTTCTGGAAGAGGCGGGGCGGGTACTTGGCCCCGGGGGCCGGGCGCTGGTGATCGTGCCAAACCGGTCGGGCCTTTGGGCGCGCAGCGATGCCACGCCCTTTGGGTTCGGCCGCCCCTATTCAGTCGCGCAGCTGGAAGCCCAGCTGAAACGCCACGGCTTTACCCCTGAGCGCAGCCAGTCGGTGCTGTTTGCCCCCCCGGCATCCACCCGGTTCTGGTTGCGCACCGCCGACTTCTGGGAAGCGATCGGTCGCAAGATGCCCTGGCTGGTGGGCGGCGTGCTGATGGTCGAGGCGTCAAAGCAGGTCTACGCGCCTACGCGCGGCGGTCTGGGGGCGGCAGTGAAGCGCCCGCTGAAAGTGCTGGAGGGGATGGGCCAGCCCGCATCGGTTCCAGCGCCGACGCGGGCCTGACTGGGCTTCAGATCACCCGGACTTGCGTGCCAACCGGGCAAAGCGCGAAAAGCTCGGCAATATTTTCGTTGTAAAGCCCGATGCAGCCATCCGACGACCGCCGCCCGATCTTGCGCGTGTCATGGGTGCCGTGGATGATGTAGGCGGGCCAAGACAAATACATCGCATGGGTGCCAAGAGGGTTCTCCGGGCCGGGGCCGATGGGTTTCCAATCCGGGTAGCGTTCCATCTGCGATGCCGTCGGCGTCCAGGACGGGCCTTCCTTCTTGCGCACGATTTCAGTGTAGCCGCGCTTGGTCAACTCGTCCGAGATCGGGACCGAGGTTGGGAAAATGCGGTAGGTGGCTTCATCGCCGCTCCAGTAGTGCAGCGCGCGGGACACGGTGTCGGCCACGATTGCGCCTTTGCCAAGATTTTCGAAATGGTCGCGCCAGTTGTGCATCTGGAAACTGGAAACGTTGTTGCGCACCGTGCCGATGACGTCGTCTGAGGTCTGGGCCCGGGCGGTGGCGGGCAAAAGCATCGCGCCGGCGCCGCCCACGCCAAGGAATAGGGCGCTGCGGCGTGTAAGTTCGGTCATCGTCTTCTCCTGTCCGTGCCGGGAATTGTCCGGCCGCCGTCTGGTCTGCCGACATACAGCCGAGGTCAATCCGCCTGATCGCCGTCTGACGGTCTGTTGAAGGGCTGTGATCGGGCCTTGCAGGTCGTGGGCAGGCCGCGCCTATGCCCTGCCGCAACCCGTCGACGGCTACCCGGCGCAGGGGTTTTGACATCATTCCGCACTGCAGCGACCTTCTGCCCCACTCCGCCTCACGAAAGAGCGTCCAACCCGGTTGCGGGGTGTGAAAGCCTCTGCTAAGGACGCCGCGAAGACAGGCATCTGCGCCCCGAACGCATTCGAGGCGTGTGTGACAAGGCGGCCCGGACCAACCGGATCCCGGGCCAACAGACAGCGGAAGGGTTGACGTGTCAGAAACGGCTTCGATCTCTCTGGGCATTGCCACACGCTATGCGACGGCATTGTTCGAACTGGCGAAGGAAGGCGGCGCCCTGAAGGCGCTTGAGGCCGACATCGCTGCCCTGTCCGACGCTCTTGCCGTAAGCCCGGACCTTCGCGCGGCGATCGCGTCGCCCGTCGTCAGCCGGGAAGATCAGGGCAACGTGATCAAGGCCGTGGGCACCAAGCTGGGGATCAGCGCGCTTTTGGCCAACACGCTGGCGCTGATGTCGGAAAAGCGCCGGCTGTTCGTGCTGCCGCAGCTGTTGACCAGCCTTGCCGCGATGGTTGCCACCGAAAAGGGCGAAGTGACCGCCGAGGTTACCGCAGCCCGCGCGCTGACTGCCGCACAATCAAAGAAACTTGCCGAGACGCTGAAGGCCCGCGTCGGCAAGACCGTGATACTGAAAACCACTGTCGATGAAAGCCTCATCGGCGGTCTTGTCGTCAAGCTCGGCTCGACCATGATCGACACGTCGGTCAAGGCGAAGCTCGCGGCGCTCCAGAATGCAATGAAAGAGGTTGGGTGATGGGAATTCAAGCTGCCGAGATCTCTGCGATCCTTAAAGAGCAGATCAAGAATTTCGGCAAGGACGCCGAAGTGGCCGAAGTTGGCCGCGTGCTGTCGGTTGGTGACGGGATTGCCCGTGTGCACGGCCTTGACAACGTGCAGGCCGGCGAAATGGTCGAATTCCCCGGTGGCATCCGCGGGATGGCGCTGAACCTGGAAGTCGACAACGTCGGTATCGTTATCTTCGGGTCCGACCAGGACATCAAGGAAGGCGACACCGTCAAGCGCACCAAGTCCATCGTGGACGTGCCTGCGGGCAACGAGCTTCTGGGCCGCGTTGTTGATGGTCTGGGCAACCCGATCGACGGCAAGGGTCCGATCAAGGCATCCGAACGCCGCGTGGCCGACGTGAAGGCCCCGGGCATCATTCCCCGCAAATCGGTGCACGAGCCGATGGCGACCGGCCTGAAAGCCATTGACGCGATGATCCCGGTTGGCCGTGGCCAGCGCGAACTGATCATCGGCGACCGTCAGACCGGCAAGACCGCCGTGGCTCTGGACACGATCCTGAACCAGAAGGCTTACAACGACGCCGCTGGCGACGACGAATCGAAGAAGCTGTACTGTATCTATGTCGCCATCGGGCAGAAGCGGTCGACCGTCGCCCAGCTGGTGAAGAAGCTGGAAGAGACTGGCGCGATTGCCTACACCATCGTTGTGGCGGCCACCGCTTCGGACCCAGCGCCGATGCAGTTCCTGGCGCCTTATTCGGCAACCGCGATGGCGGAATTCTTCCGCGACAATGGCCGCCATGCGCTGATCATCTATGATGACCTGTCGAAGCAGGCTGTTGCTTACCGCCAGATGTCGCTGCTTCTGCGCCGTCCGCCGGGGCGTGAAGCCTATCCGGGCGACGTGTTCTATCTCCACTCCCGCCTGCTGGAACGTTCGGCCAAGCTGAACGGCGACTTTGGTGCCGGTTCGCTGACCGCGCTGCCGATCATCGAAACCCAGGCGGGTGACGTGTCGGCCTATATCCCGACGAACGTGATCTCGATCACCGACGGGCAGATCTTCCTTGAGACGGAACTGTTCTATCAGGGCGTTCGTCCTGCCGTGAACACCGGTCTTTCCGTGTCGCGGGTGGGTTCGTCCGCCCAGACCAACGCGATGAAGTCGGTCGCCGGCAAGGTGAAGCTGGAACTGGCGCAGTACCGCGAAATGGCGGCCTTCGCGCAGTTCGGTTCTGACCTTGACGCCTCGACCCAGGCGCTGCTGAACCGTGGTTCGCGTCTGACGGAACTGATGAAGCAAAAGCAGTACGCGCCGCTGACCAACGCGGAAATCGTCTGCGTGATCTATGCAGGCACCAGCGGCTATCTGGACAAGATCGCCGTCAAGGACGTGGGTCGGTTCGAAGAGGGCTTGCTCAAGCACCTGCGCACCACCGGCAAGGCGCTTCTGGAAGATATCACCAAGAACGACCGCAAGGTTGCGGGCGATCTGGAAAAAGCAGTCCGTGCGGAACTTGACGCTTTCGCCAAAGACTTCGCGTGAAGCGCCCTGAAGGAGTAGGCAGATGCCAAGCCTAAAGGACCTTAAGAACCGGATCGGAAGCGTCAAGAACACGCGGAAGATCACGAAGGCGATGCAGATGGTCGCCGCGGCCAAGCTGCGCCGCGCGCAAGAGGCCGCCGAGGCCGCGCGCCCCTATGCCGAACGGATGACCGCCGTCATGTCCGCGCTGGCTGCGGGTGTGGGCACGGGTGACGGTGCGCCCAAACTTCTGGCCGGGAACGGGCGGGATCAGGTGCATCTTCTGGTCGTCATGACCTCGGAACGGGGGCTTTGCGGTGGCTTCAACTCGTCCATCGTCAAGCTGGCCCGTCTGCGGGCCAACGAACTGGTGGCGGCTGGCAAGACGGTCAAGATCCTGACCGTCGGCAAGAAGGGCCGCGAACAGTTGAAGCGTGACTGGGCGCAGACCTTTGTCGGCCATGTGGACATGAGCGACGTGAAGCGGGTTGGCTACGCCAATGCGCAAGGCGTGGCACGGCAGGTGACGGCGGCGTTTGAAGCTGGCGAAGCCGATGTGGTGACGATCTTCTACAACCGCTTCCAGTCGGTCATCAGCCAGATCCCGACCATGCAGCAGGTCATCCCGGCCAAGTTCGAAGCCGTCAGCACCTCTGCGCAATACGACTACGAACCCTCGGAAGAGGCGATCCTGGCCGATCTTCTGCCGCGCGGCGTGGCCACGCAGATCTTCACCGCGCTTCTGGAAAACGGCGCCAGCGAACAGGGTGCCCGGATGTCCGCGATGGACAACGCAACCCGCAACGCCGGCGACATGATCAACAAGCTGACGATCGTGTACAACCGGAGCCGTCAGGCCGCGATCACCAAAGAACTCATCGAAATCATTTCGGGCGCCGAGGCGCTCTGACGAAACCGGAGTAAGAGACAATGGCAAAAGCACCGAAAGCCGCCGCTGCTGCCGGCAAGGTGACCCAGATCATCGGCGCCGTCGTCGACGTGCAGTTCGAAGGCGAGCTTCCCGCGATTCTGAACGCCCTGGAAACCATGAACAACGGCAAGCGCCTGGTTCTGGAAGTGGCACAGCACTTGGGCGAAAGCACCGTCCGCTGCATCGCGATGGACGCGACCGAAGGTCTGGTCCGCGGTGCGCCCGTCAGCGACCTTGGCGCGCCGATTTCGGTTCCCGTTGGTGACGGCACGCTGGGCCGCATTCTGAACGTCATCGGCGACCCGATCGACGAAAAGGGCCCGATTGCCCACACCGAGAAGCGTGCGATCCACCAGCCCGCCCCGGCGTTTTCCGAACAGGCGACCGATGCGCTGATCCTGGAAACCGGGATCAAGGTCATCGACCTGCTGGCCCCCTATTCCAAGGGCGGCAAGATCGGTCTCTTCGGCGGTGCCGGCGTGGGCAAGACGGTTCTGATTCAGGAACTGATCAACAACATCGCCAAAGTGCACTCCGGCTATTCGGTGTTCGCGGGCGTCGGTGAACGGACGCGTGAGGGGAACGACCTTTACCACGAATTCATCGAATCCGGCGTTATCAACATCGACGATCTGACCAAGTCGAAAGTGGCGCTGGTGTATGGCCAGATGAACGAACCGCCGGGCGCGCGTCTGCGCGTGGCGCTGTCGGGCCTGACGATTGCCGAACAGTTCCGTGACCAGTCGGGCACGGACGTGCTGTTCTTCGTGGACAACATCTTCCGCTTTACCCAAGCCGGTTCGGAAGTGTCGGCGCTTCTTGGTCGTATCCCTTCGGCCGTGGGCTACCAGCCGACGCTGGCGACCGACATGGGTGCGCTGCAGGAACGCATCACCTCGACCAAAGCGGGTTCGATCACCTCGGTTCAGGCGATCTACGTTCCGGCCGATGACCTTACCGACCCCGCGCCTGCAACGTCCTTCGCCCACCTTGACGCCACGACCGTTCTGTCGCGCGCCATCTCGGAGCTTGGCATTTACCCGGCCGTTGACCCGCTGGACTCCACCTCCCGTATCCTCGACCCGCTGGTCGTGGGGCAGGAACATTATGACGTGGCGCGTTCGGTGCAGGGTATGCTGCAGCGCTACAAGTCGCTGCAGGACATCATCGCCATCCTTGGGATGGACGAACTGAGCGAAGAGGACAAGCTGACCGTGGCCCGCGCCCGGAAGATCCAGCGCTTCCTCAGCCAGCCCTTCGACGTGGCGCAAGTGTTCACCGGTTCGCCCGGTGTGCAGGTGCCGCTGGAAAAGACGATCCAGTCGTTCAAGGCCGTGGTTGCGGGTGAATATGACCACCTTCCTGAAGCCGCCTTCTACATGGTCGGCGACATCGAGGAAGTGAAAGCCAAGGCCGCGAAACTTGCCGCGGCTGCGGCCTAAGGGGGAACCATGGCAGCGTCCGTGCAATTCGACCTGGTCAGCCCGGAACGCAGGCTTGCGTCCTTCGTGGCGACCGAGGTGCAGATCCCCGCACTTGCGGGGGACATGACGGCGATGGCGGGGCATATGCCCACCATCACCTCGCTTCGGCCCGGCGTCCTGCGCGTGGTCGGGGCCGAGGGGACAAAGTCCTATGTCGTGACCGGCGGCTTTGCCGAAATCGGCGAAGCTGGCGTGTCCGTGCTGGCCGAACAGGCCATCCCGCTGGAAGAACTGACCGCCGCCAAGCTGGACTCGCTGGTGGCCGATGCGACGCAAGCCGCTGGTCTGAACGCGGACAAGGATGCCGCGGACAAGGCAATTGCCGATCTGACTGCGATGCGGGTAGCAACGGGTCTTTGACCACTGCTGCCACCGCGCAACGAACAAGGGCCCCGCAACTGCCGGGGCCCTTTACGTTTTCTCTACCGGGGGGTGGCAATCTTCGTGCAAACTCGCATCAATGCGGGGGGGGCAGGCATGAAACGGCTTTCAGGCGTGGTTGGCGTGCAGCAGGGGACACGGATCCTGTTTTCGGACTTCGCGCATGATGGCGCGATGTGGACTGGCTCGGGACCTCGTGAAGTCCGCCAGACCGAAGCGTTCAGCGAACCTTTTCTGGGCATCCCCGCTGTGATGGTAAGCGTGTCGATGTGGGACATCGACAACAAGGCAAACTCGCGGATCGACCTATCGGCCGAGAATGTTACCGCCGAAGGGTTCGAGATCGTCTGTCGCACCTGGTCCGACACCCGCATCGCCCGCATCCGCGCGGATTGGATGGCAATCGGCGCGGTGTGGGGCGAAGATGATTGGGATGTGGTTTAGGGCGTCTCGGCCGGGATGATTCTACCAGCCAGCCAGACGCAGGTCATGAATACGACGACACCAGCCAGAAGGTCGGTCAGGTGGTGGCCCCCATGCGACAGGGTGGCTGGAACCATCAAGGCATTGGTCACTAGGGCAGGCAAAAACAACACTGTGCGGCGGGTGTACCAGACCACCATGCAGGCCATGATCATATGATACGAGGGGAATGCGACGACCCCGGTCATCACCTCGGGGCTGATGCGGAGGGGGCCAGTGTCCACCAATTGCCGCAGATACGCGCCGTACTCAGTATCGAAGTACAGGCCGGTTGCCTGAAGCACGTCCTCGGGGATGGACATGAAACCAGAGGGGCCGATGCTGGGCCAAAGCCACCAAATCCCGACGGCTGCGATCAGTGTCAGGATGCCAACCATCAAGAAGCGGTGGAGGTCCAGCGTCCGGCCAAGCGCGGCAAGCAGGCAGATGGTCACCATGATCTGCGGCAGCGAGCTGTGGTAAAGGTATCCCAGCGCCTGGGCAAAGCCGGGATAGTCGGCCAAGCCTGCCACGAAGCCGGGCCAATGGTATCCCAATGTCGCGTCGATCGAGATCAGCCATGGGTCGATCAACGGGTTCGGCAGGGGGAACAGGGCGAAGATGAACACCGAAGAAACGGCGGTGAAGCCCATGAAGATGGCGACACCGATCAGAGCCAGCGCCAACCGCGGGGTGTCTTTCACGCCACGCACATAGGCGCCGATGGCCATCAACCCCAATGTTCCGAAGAACCCGGCAAGGAAGGGCGGCCAGTTGACGATCCGGCCCAAACCTTGCGCAAGTATAACGGCGGCCACGCCGAACGTGCAGACCACGGCCAGCATCAAGGCTTCAGCCGGCAAAAGCACGAATGCCCCCTGCCACCGCCCCTGCAACTTGCCCTCTGCCTGCATCGCACACCCCGTCGCTCTAACGCTTGTCGCAACAGTCTAGGGTTTACTGGCCCATTGTGCTTGGACTTGGGCAAGACGCGCCCAATTCTGTGTCAGCTGCGCTGATACAGCCCCTCGTAGATCGGGACCAGCGTGTCCGTCTCGAACAACGAGGACACCGACATCCCGCCCCAGATGTTCAGGATCGCTTGTGCAAACATCGGCGCGGTGGGGACAATGCGGATGTTGCTTGCGGCCTTGACCTTTTCGGTCGCCTCGATGCTGTCGGTGATGACCAGCGATTTCATGACCGAATTCTGCACGCGTTCCACCGCCGGACCAGAGAGGACGCCGTGGGTGATGTAGCTGTGCACTTCGGTGGCACCCGCCTCCATCAGCGTCTCGGCGGCTTTACACAGCGTTCCAGCCGTGTCGCAGATGTCATCCACGATGATGCACTTGTGGCCGCGCACGTCGCCGATCACGGTCATCCCGGCAATCTCGCCCGCCTTTTCGCGGCGTTTGTCGACGATGGCGAGCGGGGCGTTGATCCGCTTGGCCAATTCCCGCGCGCGGGCGACGCCGCCGACATCGGGCGAGACGATCATGATGTCATCCATCTGGCCGCGGAACTGGTGTTCGATGTCCAGCGCAAAGACGGGGCTGGCGTAAAGGTTGTCCACCGGGATATCGAAGAAGCCCTGGATCTGGGCGGCATGCAGGTCAAGTGTCAGCACCCGGTCTACCCCGGCTTCGGCGATCATGTTGGCGACCAGCTTGGCGGTGATCGGCGTGCGGGCTTTGGCGCGGCGGTCCTGACGGGCATAGCCGAAATATGGGATGACAGCGGTGATCCTGGAAGCAGAAGACCGGCGCAGCGCGTCGGTCATGATCAAAAGCTCCATCAGGTTGTCGTTCGCGGGGTTCGAGGTGGACTGGATGATATACATGTCCTCACCCCGGACATTCTCGAACACCTCGACGAAGATTTCCTGGTCGTTGAACCGTTCGACCCGGGCTTCGACCAGACTGACGCTCATCCCCCGGTGCATCGACATCCTTCGGGCGATCGCCTTGGCCAAGGAAAGGTTGGCGTTTCCGGCGATCAGCTTCGGTTCGGTGACAGCGGGCATGTGCACTCCGGGTGACGGATTCGTGACGCTGCCTTCGCTTATCACCGGGGCTTGGCGATGAAAACCGATGCTTCGGCCCGGCCCGGAAAATTCCGCTGCAGGCGCAGCATTGCCACGTCAGAAGGCGGCGAGGAAGGCGTCTACATCCGCCTCGGTTGTGGACCAGCTGGTAACCAACCTTGCCGCCTCGCGCCCTGGGGCGGCGGGAAAGCGGTAGTAGGCTGCACCCGCGGCCTCCAGCCGGGCGTGGCTGCCTTCCGGCCAGTTGGGGAACTGCATGTTGGCCTGCACCGGATGCGCCTGCGCGACCCCGGGCTTCGCCGCCAGCCCCTTGGCCAGCCGCTGGCCCATGGCATTGGCCTGCGCCGCCAGCCGCAGCCAGAGATTGTCGGTCAGATAGGCCTCCATCTGGGCAGAGAGGAAACGGTTCTTGGAGAATAGATGCCCGCCGCGCTTGCGCCGCAGTTCAAGCTCCCACGCCTTGGCGGGGTCGAACAGGACGACAGCCTCGACCCCAAGGCAGCCGTTCTTGGTGCCACCCAGAGACAGCACGTCGATCCCTGCCTTCCATGTCATCTCGGCCGGTGTCGCCCCGGTGGCAACCAGCGCATTGGCAAAGCGCGCGCCGTCAAGGTGGCAGGGCAGCTTGTGCGCCTTGGCCAGCGCCGTCAGGGCGGCGATTTCGGCGGGGGTATGGACCGTCCCCGCCTCGGTCACGTTGGTCAGGGTCAGCATCCCGCGCTGCACCCCATGTACGCCGCTTTCCCCCGTACGGGCCAGCGCCGCGCCAAGCGTGTCCGGCGTCATCTTGCCGTGATCGCCGGGGACGAGCACGAGCTTGGCGCCGGAATAGAACTCGGGCGCGTTGCATTCATCTTCGGCGACATGGGCATGGGTGTGGCAGAAGACGGCACCCCAAGGCGGGCAATGGGTGGCAATCGCAAGGGCGTTGGCGGCGGTTCCCGTGGCGACCAGATGCACCACCGCCTCGGGCGCCTCAAAAATCTTGCGGACAAGGATTGTCACACGATCCATGATCGCATCGGCCCCATAGGACCGGTCATATCCGTCATTCGCGCGCACAAGGGCCGCCATGACATCAGGTGCCGCACCCGAGGTGTTGTCAGAGGCAAAGCGCATCAGGGTGTGTCCTCGATCAGATAGTTTTCCCAGTCGTCTTCATCGACCGAGGTTTCAGGGATCGTGATCCCGCGCACCGATTCCCCCGCCTTGGCGGTGCTGTCGGGATCACCCGTCAGCAACGGGTGCCAGTCAGGCAGCTTCTTCTTTTGAAACAGCAGCTTGTAGGCGCAGGTCGACGGCATCCAATAGGCGATCTTCGGCAGGGTCTTAGGTGTCAGGACCACACATTCCGGCACGTGCATCTTGCGGTTGGGGTAGTCCATGCATTGGCAGGTGTCACCATCCAAGAGGCGGCAGGCGATGCGGGTATAGGCGACCTCGCCCGTATCCTCATACTCCAGCTTGTTCAGGCAGCACTTGCCGCAGCCGTCACATAGCGCCTCCCATTCCGGGCGGGTCATCTTGTCGAGGGGGACGGTTTCCCAGAACCGGGGGCGGAGCTTTTCCATTGCGCCAAGGTGCTGCGGCGCGATGGAAAAGGGAAGGGGCTACAGGTGGGAAAGGATGTCGCGGGCGGTAGTGCAGTCGGCGTCCATCTGGGTGATGAGGGCGGGAAGGCCGTCAAACTTCAGCTCGGGTCGCAGGAATTCGACAAGGGCGACGGAAAGGTGCTGGCCGTAAAGATCACCCTTGAAGTCGAACAGGAAGGTTTCAAGGTTGGGGCGATTTTCCCCGAACATCGGCCGCACGCCAAGGCTGGCCGCGCCGTGGTGGGTGCCCTTTTGCGGACCGGTCAGGATGTCGACCAGCACGGCATAGACCCCGAAGCGCGGCAGATGCAGCCCGTCCATCGACATATTGGCGGTAGGATAGCCCAACTCACGCCCGCGCTTTTCGCCGTGGATCACCTCACCCTCGATCCGGTGCCAGTGGCCCAGCATGGCAGCAGCGTCGCGGGGGCGACCATCGGCAAGCGCGCGGCGGATGTTGGTTGAAGAGATCTCGGCCAGATCATGGGTGATGAGGGGCGAGATCGTGGTGCGGATATTCCTTGCATCGCAAAGGCTTATAAGGTCAGCCGCGGTGCCGCGACGACCCTTGCCGAAGCAGAAATCCGCGCCGACCACGACATGCGACACGCCAAGGCCATCGGCCAGAACCTGCTGCACGAAGCCCTCGGGCGTCAGGGCGGCAAGGCTGGCGTCGAAGGGCAGCTGGAACAGGTGATCCACCCCAAGCCGGGCAAGCCGGTTGGCCCGTGCTTCGGCGTTCATCAGGCGGAAGGGCGGGGCGTCGGGGGCGAAGTATTGCCGGGGGTGCGGCTCGAATGTGACGATTCCCAGCGGGTCAGGGCCACGGGCAAGGTCGATGACAGCCTGATGTCCCCGGTGGATTCCATCGAAGTTGCCCATGGCAACGGACGCACCGCGACTTGACGGGTCAAGCCCATGCCATTGATAATGCTGCTGCATCCCGCCCTTTTGGGGCGCCGGCCCCGTCAGTCGAATCCGTCAGTCGAACTTGCGGCTGGGCGCCAGAACCAGCGCTTCACCCTTCAGAACCACGGTTTTACCGACTGCGCAGTTGGTTTCAAGGGTAACCCGGCGTTTGCTGTGGTCTATCGCTGTTACTGTCACCTCGGCCCGGACGGTATCACCGGGACGGACGGGCGCCATGAAGCGCAAGGATTGACCAAGGTAGACGGTCCCATGCCCGGGAAGCTGTTCCCCGATCACGGCCGAGATCAGGCCCGCGGTCAGCATGCCATGGGCGATGCGTCCGGCGAAGATGGTGTCTTGGGCGTAATCCTCATCCAGGTGGACGGGGTTCCGGTCGGTCGAGACTTCGGCGAAAAGTTCGATGTCCCTGTCGGTAACGGTTTTCACAAGATGCCGGGACATGCCGATTTCAATGTCTTCAATGCAGATCGTGCCGCGGGGCATGTTGTCCAGCATGGTTACCGAATCCCTCAATTGGGTTTGGAAACGCTAGCAGATGCCGCAGCGCAGCGCAATCGGATGCGCAACAAAAGTACAAAAGACCAAAATATGGTGCACGAAAGTTACCGAGCCAACCCTAGCGCAGCCGCCCCATCGCAAAACGGGGCGACATCTGCTGCCCAACCAGCCAGTCGTTCAGACGCGCCGGATCAGGGTTCTCGACATCCGGGCCGAATTCTTCGGCGGCAAGACCCCCGGTGATGAACAGCGTATCCAGACCTTCGGAAACCCCGCCCTGCACATCTGTGGCGATACCGTCGCCAATGCACAGGATCTGCGGATCGGCCATGCCGAGCACCTCGCCCAGCCGGCGGCGCGCCAGGTCATAGATCGGCGGATGCGGCTTGCCGAAGTAAAGCGCGCTGCCGCCCATCTGTTCATAGGCCTGTGCCAAGGCCCCGGCGCAGTACAGCCGCTTGTCGCCCATATCGACCACGATGTCAGGATTGGCGCAGAGCATGGGCAAGCCGAGCGTCTTTCCCAGAAGAAGGGCGGCGCGATAATCCTCGGGCGTTTCCGTCAGATCGTCGCGCAGGCCGGTGCAGACGATGCCTTCGGCGTCTTTCAGGGCGACACGTTCAATCGGGGGCTGCGACTTGGCGGAAGCGGCAATATCGTCGGCGAAATCGGTGAAGAACGCCTCGTCCTTCGGGGCGCCGATGTGGTGGACGCGGCGCCCGACGGCACCGATCAACATGCCCATCTGCGCCGCATCGCCCGAGGTGACGACAAGATCCCAAGCATCGCGCGGGACAGAAAGACCGTCCAACTGCCGGATGACACTGGCCTGTGGCCGGGGCGCGTTGGTCAGAAGGACAACCTTGCCCCCGGCCGCGCGAAACCCCTGCAAGGCTGCGACGGCCGCAGGAAAGGCCGTCTGGCCATTGTGCAGACAGCCCCAGAGGTCACAGAACACGGCGTCGTAGCGGCCTGCCAGATCAGCAAGGGAGCGGACGATTTCGGTCATTCGATTGGCCCTTTCGCCGTCAACCCGGCTGTCTTTGGTCTTTCCTCCGTCTCTGCGCAGGCAGAGACGGATATCTGCGCACCACCGTGAAGTTAAAGCTTCAGCGCCGGGATGATCTGCTTCTTGCGGCTCATCACGCCGGGAAGAACCACGGTGTCACCCGTGACGGTGACGCCAAAGGACGCCTCGGCCATCTGCTTGACCAGATCGTTCGGGACCAGAAGCGTTGCTTCTTCGCGGATGATGTCGACAACGAACAGCAGCACCTGATCGGCACCGTCTTCCTTGGCCACGTCCACCATTGAGGCCATCAGGCTGGCCTTGCGGTCCAGCACCACTTTGGGTGCCGTGGTCTCCAGCACCGAGACGCGAAGTTCCTTGCCGGCGACGTTGTATTCCTTGGAATCCATCCGCAGCAGCGCCGCGTCCGAAAAGGCCGAGACGTCGGACTTCGCTTCGAACATCTGGGCGGCCAGTTCCGGGATCGACACCCGCAGGTCAGCAGCCAGCTTTTCAGCCACAGCGCGGTCATGCGGCGTGGTGGTGGGGCTGCGGAATTCCAGCGTGTCGGAAACGATACAGGACAACATCGCACCCTTGATGCCGCGCGGGGCCTTGGCCAGCGCATCGCCCATCAGGTCGTGCATGATGGTGGCGGTGCAGGCCAGTGGGCGGATGGTGATGTCGATCGGGGTCTTCGTCTTGATGCCGCCGACCAGCAGGTGATGGTCGATGATCCCCTGAACCTGCGCCTCGTTGATCGAGGGGGGCAGTTCGGCCGGGTTGTTCGTGTCGACGATCACCACCTGATCATCGGCGGTGACGTCGGCAATGATCTCGGGCTTGGTCAGGTCCCAGTGGCGCAGCACGAAGGCGGCTTCCGTGTTCGGTTCGCCCAGAAGAACGGGTTTCGCCGGGGTGCCGGATTCGGTCAGATACCAGGCCCAGATGATGGGCGAGCCGGTGGAATCGGTGTCGGGGGATTTGTGGCCGAAGACGAGGGTTGTCATGGGGAATACCTTTGGCATGGGTTTGCGCGCGGTATAGGCGAGGGCGGGCGGATTGTCACGCGGGCGCGTTTGTGGCATGAATAACGCCTTGGCAGAGGAGTGCGACGACATGGACCAGACCGTCTGACGCCCCCGATTGGGGGCAGGCCGTACCGTCGGATTGGCGGAATGACACCCCATGCTGAAGGAGTGCCCTGAAAATGGTGACGAAAGCGAAGGCCTAGGGCCGTTCGTGGCCGGATGTGAGTCCGGCTGACATCTCTATCTGAAATCAGGGGCAGATCATGCCGAAAACGAAAACTGGAAAACCCGCCATGGCGGGGCTGAAACCATTGCCGAAAGCGCGGGGGTTCGACCCATTGGCGCTGAAGGCTCAGGCCGTGCCGAAGGGGCCAAAGCTGGTGCCAAAGCGCGGGATGATTCCCGGAAAGTCGGGCCAACGCTAGGCTGGTGAAAGCCGGGGGTAGGGGGTGTCCTGCCGGCCGCCCCCATCCCCTCCTCACAGAGGGGGAGGGGAGGCGCGTTTGGCGGGTGTCAGGCGTAAAAGTCGGGGGCCTTGCGCAGCGCCGGCCATTGCGTTGGTTCGTGGCCATAGATCAGCAGGGCATCGGGCCCGCCAAGCGCCAGCAACCGGCTGGCCGAGGTTTGCGCGGCCTTTGGATCCTGCGCATCGGCGAAATGCTCGGCAGGTTCCGAGGCGCGGTTGATCGCGTCGATGGCCAGGATCACGCGGCCGGTTTCGGGCAGGTCCAGGATCGCCGACAGATGGCCAAGGGTATGGCCGGGCGTGGGAATCAGGGTCAGCCCGTCGCAAACCACGGTGTCGGTGTGGATCAGGTGATAAGTCGCCTCGGGCCAGTCGATCGGGCGCGCGGTGCCGAAATAGCGCGGCTTGGGGTCCGCGCGTTCGATCGCCGTCAGCAGGATCGGCGCATGGGCAAAGAGCGGCAGCGATCCGACATGGTCAATATGGCCATGGGACAAGATCACAAGGTCGATGTCCTCTGGCGCAAGGCCAAGCAGGCCAAGGGCCCCCTCAGCGGTCTGCGCGCGGCCAAAATTCAGCAAGCGGCCAAAGACGGGCAGGCCATCGCGGTCGGCAATGCCGGGGTCGGTGGCATAGTCGGGCGGAAATCCCGTGTCGATCAGGATGCGGCCACCCCGGTCGGTTTCCAGAAGATACGCCGGGATGCCAATGATCCGCTCACCCCCGCGCACGTCGAACAGGCCGAGATCAAGGATGGTCAGGCGGGCAAGGCGACCGGGCAGGATCACAGCGGCAAGGGTTCCAGAGTGAAGCCTTCCATCTCAAGCAGGTTCAGCACACCCGCTTCACCTGAAAGGTGCAATGCGCCGAAAGCGGCGAAGACCGGGCCCTTGGCGGCGGCTTCGGTCAGGACCGGTATCCAGGTGCGGTTGCGGGTGTTCATCAACAGGTCCTCCATCCGCGCATATTCCGCGTCAACCTGTTCACGGGTGTAGTTGGGCATGTCATAGGTAACAAAGCGCAGGAATTCCCAGATCATCCGGCTTTGCCCGGCGAAATAGCTGTCCGCTAGGGTTGCCGAGTAATCCTCCGCCCGATCCTCAATCGCAAGGGTCGACTGGAGCATTGCGACAAGTTCATCCCGGGTCATCGAATCGAAGATGGTGAAGACGGTGTCGAAGGGCTCCAGCCCGCGAACCGGCACGCCTGCGGCCTTGGCCGCGTCGATCACCATGCCGTCAAGGCCCTTTGGGTCTGCCATCTGCTCCATGGCGCAGGGCGGGACGGCCAGCATCACCACGGCATACCATGGCTGGATCTTGGCGGCCATGAAACCGGGCACGCCCCGCAGCGCCAAGGCATCGGACAATCCCGCCCAAAGGTCTGCGGGAAGCTGTTCGATCAGCGTGGGGCCTTCCACGATCATGACCTTGGACGGGTCTCGGGCAATCAGATCAAGAAGTTGCTTCTGTTCGTCCGGCCCGGCTTCGACCAGAACCGTGGAGGCGGCGGCGATTTCGGGGGTGATCGTTTCAAGCGTCGGGACGTGCCGGGGATCATCGAAGTGATAGGTGCCGATCAGGGTGATGACGTCATCGCCCCGCGTCGCACGCCAGTAGTTGCCGGTGGGATAGGGCACGGCATTGGCGGCGGCCGTGATCTCGGCCAGCCGCTCGGCGGGCATGTCGGCAAACAGGTTGCGACCCGCGCATTCGGCGGCCACTGGGGCGGACAGCAGGCCAAGTGCGGTGGCAAGGCTGATCAGGGAAAGGCGAAGGCTGGGCATCTGGCTCGCGCATGTTGGGGCTGGTTGGTGGCATGGTGGCAGTCATCCCGGAAAAGGCAATGCGAAATGGCAGCGCAGGGGCCTTGGGGGTGTTGACAGCAGGCGAGCCATCACCTACCTGAACGGCTGTTGGCACTCGGACAAGCTGAGTGCTAATCAAGATCAAACCTGGAAACTCAAGGGAGTACCCCAGATGGCTTTCAAACCGCTGCATGACCGCGTGCTGGTCAAGCGTATCGCCTCTGACGAAAAGACCAAGGGCGGGCTTATCATCCCCGATACCGCCAAGGAAAAGCCCGCTGAGGGCGAGATCGTCGCCGTGGGCGAAGGCGCACGCAAGGATTCGGGCGAACTGATCGCTCCGTCCGTCAAGGCTGGCGATCGGATCCTGTTCGGCAAATGGTCGGGCACCGAAGTGACGCTGAACGGCGAAGAGCTGCTGATCATGAAAGAAAGCGACATCCTCGGCATCATCGCCTGAGGGGAGGTGGGTTGACACCCACCCTACGCTTTCCGAACGCAACCCATTGAAGGAGCTATCAAAATGGCTGCTAAAGACGTCAAATTCGACACCGACGCCCGCGACCGCATGCTGCGCGGCGTGAACATTCTGGCTGACGCTGTCAAAGTCACGCTGGGCCCGAAAGGCCGCAACGTGGTGATCGACAAATCCTTCGGCTCGCCCCGCATCACCAAGGACGGTGTGACGGTCGCCAAGGAAATCGAACTGGCCGACAAGTTCGAGAACATGGGCGCGCAGATGGTGAAGGAAGTCGCTTCCCGCACCAATGATGAGGCCGGCGACGGCACCACCACCGCGACCGTGCTGGCGCAAGCCATCATCAAGGACGGCCTGAAAGCCGTTGCCGCCGGCATGAACCCGATGGACCTCAAGCGCGGCATCGACCTTGCGGTCACCAAGGTCGTCGCTGCCATCAAGGCTGCCTCGCGCCCCGTCAAGGACAGCGCCGAAGTCGCTCAGGTCGGCACCATCTCGGCCAACGGCGAAGCGGAAATCGGTCGCCAGATCGCCGACGCGATGCAAAAGGTCGGCAACGAGGGTGTCATCACCGTTGAAGAGAACAAAGGCCTTGAGACGGAAACCACCGTCGTCGAAGGCATGCAGTTCGACCGCGGCTACCTGTCGCCCTACTTCGTCACCAACGCCGACAAGATGATTGCCGAGCTGGACGATGCCTACATCCTGCTGCACGAAAAGAAACTTTCGTCGCTGCAGCCGATGGTTCCGCTGCTGGAAGCCGTGATCCAGTCGCAGCGCCCGCTGATCATCGTGGCCGAAGACGTCGAAGGCGAGGCTCTGGCCACGCTCGTCGTCAACAAGCTGCGTGGCGGCCTCAAGATCGCTGCCGTCAAGGCTCCGGGCTTCGGCGACCGCCGCAAGGCCATGCTGCAGGACATCGCCATTCTGACCGGTGGTCAGGTGATCAGCGACGATCTGGGCATGAAGCTTGAGAATGTCACGCTTGACATGCTGGGCAGCGCCAAGAAGGTAATCATCAAGAAAGATGATACCACCGTCATCGACGGCCATGGCAACAAGGCCGAGATCGAAGCCCGTGTGGGCCAGATCCGCGCGCAGATCGAAGAAACCACCTCGGACTACGACCGTGAGAAACTGCAGGAACGTGTGGCCAAGCTGGCTGGCGGTGTTGCGGTGATCAAGGTCGGCGGCATGACCGAAGTCGAAGTGAAAGAGCGTAAGGACCGCGTTGATGACGCCCTGAACGCCACCCGTGCGGCCGTTCAGGAAGGTATCGTCGTCGGCGGCGGTGTCGCTCTGATCCAGGCTGGCAAGGTGCTGGACGGTATGACCGGTGCCAACAGCGACCAGAACGCGGGGATCGCCATCGTGCGCCGCGCGCTGGAAGCCCCGCTGCGCCAGATTGCTGAAAACGCTGGCGTCGACGGCGCTGTCGTGGCGGGCAAAATCCGCGAATCCAGCGACAAGAACTTTGGCTTCAACGCGCAGACCGAAGAATATGGCGACATGTTCGCCTTCGGTGTGATCGACCCGGCCAAGGTGACCCGCACCGCGCTGGAAGATGCGGCCTCGGTCGCCTCGCTGCTGATCACCACCGAAGCCATGATCGCTGACCGTCCGGAGCCGAAAGGCGCCTCGGCCGGCGGCGGCATGGGCGGAATGGGCGGCATGGACGGAATGATGTAGTCATTCCGGCCTGACGGCCTGAACGACAGGAAGGGCGCCCCGCTGGGGCGCCCTTTTTCTTTTGGCTTTGGCGCTTGTGCGCCGGGCCATTCGCCCGCCATGGTGGCGGCCATGCGCCTGTTCCTTCTTGTTGCCTTGACCATGCTGGCCTTCGCCGGGAATTCGGTGCTGAACCGCTGGGCGGTCGGGCCCGGCCACATTGGCGCGGTGGAGTTTGCCTGCCTGCGGCTTCTGGCCGGAGCAGTCGTGCTGGCCACGTTGGTGTTGTGGCACCGGCAGGGGCTGGCTTGGCCGGGGCGAAAGGGCCGGTTGTCCGGGGTTCTGGGGCTGTCGGCCTATCTTCTGGGCTTTTCGCTGGCCTATCGGGGGCTGGATGCCGGAACCGGGGCGCTGGTCCTGTTCGGGATGGTGCAGGTCACCATGTTCGCGGGGGCCTTGTGGTCGCGTGAGGCTGTTCCCTTGCGTCGCTGGGCAGGCGCGGGCGTGGCCCTTTGCGGCCTGGCGCTGATCGCCTCACCGGGCGGGGCGGGCCTTGCCCTTGGCCCGTTTGCAATGATGGCCATGGCCGGGGTTGGCTGGGGCATCTATTCGCTGGCTGGGCGGGGGGCGACCGATCCGCTGGCAGCGACGGCATGGAACTTTTTGCTGGCGGTGCCCATCGTCTTGCCACTGGGGCTTGTCGCGGGCTTTGCGCGCCCGGATGCGACCGGGGTCTGGCTGGCGGTGGTGTCGGGTGCGGTGACCTCGGGCCTTGGCTATGCGCTTTGGTATGCAGTGCTGCCCCGCTTGGGCGCGGCGCGGGCGGCGGTGGCGCAGCTTTCGGTGCCGGTCCTTGCGGCTTTGGGCGGGGCCGCCTTGCTGGCCGAGGTGCCGGGACTGCGGTTCTGGCTGGCCTCGGGGCTGGTGCTGGGCGGCGTGGCCTTGGCCAGCCTGCCCTACAAGTCCTTGACCAGACGGTGAAGGATATGGCCGGTGTCCGGGTCCTTCCGGCTAAGGCCGGTCGGGCGGAACCCCTCACGCTGCCAGAAGGCCCGGCCGCGTGGGTTGGCTTCCAGCACGGCAAGATAAAGCCGGGCCGCGCCACGGCTGCGGGCAAGTGTTTCCGCATGGGCCAGAAAGGCACGGCCGTGGCCCGCGCCCTGCGCCCAAGGGCCAATCAGCATCAGCCCAAGATAGGCGTCCTGCGGTTCGGGAAAGCCGTAGGACACTTCGGCCACGCCAGACAGGCGGTCCTCAAGGAAAAGGCCAAGATGGTGGCTTCGGCCCGGGTCACAGCCGGGCGGGCCATCGGTGAAAAACTCGGCCGCCTGACGGTCAGGGTCGACGGTGCCTTCGGCGAGCAGCCAATAGTCGGGTGCATCGCGGTAGAAGGCTGCGACCAGCGGGGCTTCGGACGGGTCAAGTCTGCGGATCAGCATGGGCTATGGTCACGATCTCAAGGTCAACTGCGCCCGAGGGGCGGCGCCAGGTGACGGTATCGCCGACCCGCGCACCCAGCAGGGCCTGCGCGAGGGGGGACTGCGGCGCGATGAGACCGTGGGGGGCGTCAGCCTCATCCTCGCCGACGATTTCATAGGTGGTCTGGTGGCCGGTGTCATCGGCCACCGTCACGACAAGACCGAAGGCGACTTCGGTCAGGTCATGGGCCTTGGGGTCTATCACGACGGCAGCTTTCAGCCGCGCCTCAAGCCAGCGGATGTCCCGCTCGGCCGCGGCTTCGGGCAGTTTGTCCAGCCGTTCGGCCCGGGCGCGAAGGGTGGCAAGATCGGTCTGGCGGGCCGCAAGGCGGGATTGCAGCCCGGCAAGACCACGCGGGGTGACGAAGTTCGGCCCGGTGGACAGCGGCAGGTCGGGAAGGTCCGGCCGGTCTTTCCCGGCATCCTCATTCACGAAAGCGCGGCTCATTTCAGGATCACTTCCAGCGGGTCATAGGTCGCCCCAGCATCGCCCCATGCGGCGGCGGGCAGGCTGTCAGGCTTGAAGCGGATGGTGCCGCTGGCAAGGTCAGCGCGGGAAAAGAAGCGGCGCTGGGTGACCACGCCTTCGGGGTCCACCCAGTCTGTGGCCAGAGTGCCGCCAAGCAGGGTGCAACGGAAGAACAGGTCCACCTGATGAAAGCCGCTGTCCGGGTCGTGAAATTCGTTCACCAGAACCGGGGCACCGACCGTGATGGTCAGGCCGGTTTCCTCATGCACTTCGCGGGCAAGGTTTTCCGGCAGCGACTGGCCAGCCTCACACCCGCCGCCGGGCGCGCACCAAAGACCCAGACGTGCGCCGGGGTAGGCGTTCACCAAAAGCAACCGATCCTGATCCAGAATCAGCGCGCGAACAGCAAGTCGGGGTTTGAAGCGGGCCATGATACCCAAGGCTTGCGCGGGACGATGGCCCTTGTCCAGCCCATCAAGGGCGACTACCACACTTGCTAAACAGAGGGGGGTAGGCGCGGGCCCCGCCTTGTGACGCAGGGTCAGCTGTGCATGACCTTTCAAATCCGCCGCGGTAGGATCATGGTCCGCGCATGATGATTTCACGCTTCCCGTTCCTTGCACCGCCCGACCGGCCTTCCGGGTCTTCCCCGCCCGAGCGGGTGATCCTGGTCCACGGTCTGGCCCGGTCGGCCCGGTCGCTGGCGGCAATGGGGGTGGCGCTGCGGGCGGTGGGCTATGCGGTCAGCCATGCCGCCTATCCTTCAACCCGGTCCGAACCCGAGGTTTTGGTGGCGCAGGTCGCCAAGGCCTTTGCCGGTCCGCATGAGGGCACGACGCATCTGGTCACCCACTCGATGGGCGGGATCCTTGTCCGGGACTGGCTTGCGCGCGGGCATCCGCAGGGGCTGGGGAAGGTCGTAATGCTGGCCCCGCCAAACCATGGGTCGGAACTGGTGGACCGGTTCGGCGATCTCAAGGCCTTTCAGCTGGTCAACGGCCCTGCGGGGCTTTCGCTGGGGACCGGGCCAGAGAGCTGGCCGAACCGGCTGCCGGCGGCGGATTATCCCTTGGGGGTCATCGCGGGGTCGCGGTCGATCAACCCGTTCCTGTCAAGCCTGCTGCCAGGGCCGGACGACGGGAAGGTGACGGTGGCAAGCACAAGGCTGGAGGGGATGGCGGATCATCTCACGCTTCCGGTGAGCCACACCTGGATGATGGTCAACCCGACCGTGATCCGGCAGACCCTGCATTTCCTCGCGCATGGGCGGTTCCACAGGGCCTAGTGTCCGGGGAAGGAAGCAGCCCTAACGCCTTTGTCCGGAAACCACCCGGTTCACATGGCCCATCTTGCGCCCGGGGCGGGGGGCACCCTTGCCGTAGAGATGGACCTGAGTGTCGCGGGCCTTGAGCAAATCCGGTACCCTTAGCACGTCATCGCCGATCAGATTTTCCATCACCACATCCGCATAGCGGCCACCATCGCCCAGCGGCAGGCCCGCAACGGCGCGGATGTGCTGTTCGAACTGGTCAACTGCGCAGCCCGCTTGCGTCCAGTGGCCCGAGTTGTGGACGCGGGGGGCGATTTCGTTAACCAAAAGGCCCTTTGGGGTCACGAAAAGCTCCACCCCCATCACACCAACATAGTCGAGCGCGTTCAGGATGCGGGCGGCCAGCAACACTGCGTCCGAGCGTTGGCTGGGTGACAGGCGGGCCGGAATGGTGGTGGTGCGCAGGATGCCGTCCTGATGCACATTCTCGCCCGGGTCATAGGCCGACACGCTGCCGTCAAGGCCGCGGGCTGCGATGACGGACACTTCACGGTCGAAAGCAATGAAGCCTTCCAGCACTGAAGGTGCGCCGTTCATCGAGGCCCACGCAGCGGCGATGTCATCGGGGCTGGTCAGCCTGGCCTGCCCCTTGCCGTCATAGCCCAGACGGGTGGTTTTCAGGATGGCGGGTAGGCCAAGGCGGGCCACGGCGGCGGCAAGGGCGGCCTCGGACTCAACCGCGGCCCAAGGGGCTGTGGCAAGGCCAAGGTCGTTCAGAAAGGTCTTTTCGGTGATCCGATCCTGGCTGATCGCCAGCGCCCGGCGGTTCGGGCGGATCGGCTTGAGGCTCTCCAGCAGGTCAAGCGCCGAGGTGGGGACATTCTCGAATTCATAGGTGATGACGTCGACACTGGCGGCAAAGGCGCGGAGCGCGGCTTCATCCTCGTAAGGGGCGGTCGTGACGCGGTAGGCGACATCGCCCGCCGGAGCCGATGCAGGTTCATAGATATGGCAGCGATAGCCAAGGCGGCTGGCGGCGACGGACAGCATCCGGCCAAGCTGGCCGCCGCCAAGGATGCCGATGGTCGCGCCGGGTTCAAGCATCAGAGGGCTCATCGGGAATGGAGGCGGAGAGGGCGTCACGCCACGCGTCAAGCCGCTGGGCAAGGGCGGGGTCGGAGATGGCAAGGATGGCGGCGGCCATCAGGCCGGCATTCGCGGCCCCGCCAATTGCCATGGTGGCGACGGGGTAGCCCTTCGGCATCTGCAGAATGGAGTAGAGCGAATCAACCCCGGCCAAGGCGCGGGTCTGGACGGGCACCCCGATGACGGGCAGGCGGGTCTTTGATGCCATCATGCCGGGCAAGTGGGCCGCGCCCCCGGCGCCCGCGATGATGACCTTAAGCCCGCGCGTCACGGCGGTCTTGCCATAGTCCCACAAGCGATCCGGCGTCCGGTGCGCGCTGACGATCTTCGTCTCGTACTTAATGCCCAGATCATCGAGAATCAGGGCCGCGTCCTTCATGGTGGGCCAGTCGCTTTGCGACCCCATGATGATACCGACGTAAACGGACATGCGCGCCTCCGTGCCTGATGGGGCGCGCTTACCTTGGGAAGCGGTCAGGGGCAAGCGTCAGGCGATGATGTCGGGGATCAGCTGATCCTCGATCTTCACCATCTGGTCCTTCAGAAACAGTTTCTGCTTCTTCAGGCGGCGCAGGGTCAACTGGTCCGGGCGGCCGGTTTCTTCCAGCGCGTGAATGGCCTGGTCAAGATCGCGGTGTTCCCGCCGAAGCACCTCAAGCTTGATGCGAAGCATTTCTTCGAAACTGAGTTCGGAGGGGGCGTTCATGGCAGCCGACTCGATTCCTTAGGTTTTGGGTCCGACGTTCCGGACAGGATATAGGAAACCGTGGCGGTGGGGTGAAGGTTTCTGCGGCAGGTTGTGTGTCTTTCTTACCGGAAGCGGGCCTTGCGGGGCGCGAACCCGCGCCCCATATTCAACCCAGCGGTGGCCGGATGCGGGGCCGCGTGCCGAACTGTCGCTTAATCCAAGGACATGTCCGATGACGAAACTGAGTTTTGGGGCCCACCCCTACCTTTTGGGGTTCGAACAGCTGGAACGGCTGGTTGAACGTACCGCGAAATCCGGGGCTGAAGGCTACCCGCCCTTCAACATCGAGGCCGTGGCCGAAAACGCCTACCGGATCACCTTGGCGGTCGCCGGGTTCCGTGAGGACGATCTGGCGATCACGGTCGAAGAGCGGCAGCTGGTCGTGCGCGGCCGTCAGGCCGACGATCTGGGTGAGCGGGTGTTCCTGCACCGGGGCATCGCCGCGCGGGCGTTCCAGCGCAGTTTCGTGATGGCCGACGGGGTCGAAGTGGCCGGGGCGACGATGGAGCACGGTTTGCTGCACATCGACCTGCGCCGTCAGGTGCCGGATACCGTGGTGCAGACGATCAGGATCGGTCGGAAAGATGCCAGCCTGAAGGATGGGGGCAAGACATGAACACACCTTTCAACGGATTGCCGCAGGGCGCTGACCGGATCGTCTATGTCCGCGAAGTTGCGGTCGAGGATCTGCCAGACGACGTGCGCGCGCAGATGGACGGGCTGGATGTGATCTGGTCAGTCCACGGCGCGGATGGCCGCCAACTGGCGCTGGTCGCCGACCGGAAGCTGGCGTTCCATCTGGCGCGGGAACATGACTTCACGCCGGTCAGCGTGCATTGAGCCTATGGCGACGACGGGGCCAACCGGCCCCGTCCCGAGTTGTCTGCACGACTTAGCGCAGTGGAAACTTTTTCCCTTTGTACTTGCCTGCCGTGTAGATGATCGTGCGCTTTCCCTTGGCATTCACATCAATGTAGAACACGTCCGGCTTTGATGCGCCGTCGCGCTGGCGGGTGACAGTGCCATCAGCCGCCACCGACCAAGTGCCGGATTCGCTGCCGTTGGAGTGGTCAATCTCGAAGGTTCCGTCGGCATTGAAACCGAAGACGGAACCTGCTGCCGCCTTGAATTTTCCCGCAGCAAAGAATGTTTTCACATCTGCCCCGGTCATCGGGTCAGCGGCGGATGCTGCCGAAAGGGTGGCTGTCAGTGCCGCCGCCAGAATTAGGGTTCGGACAAGGTACATAGGTCAATCTCCAACAGTGTGCCCGGCAAGTTTGCCGGGCGACACTCAAAGCGAAGATTGTGGCAGATTTTCGCCCGCTTTCATAAGGTTAACGGGCTACTGGTCCACATTCTATCTGGCCGCGGTCATGCCCGGATCAGGCCCATCTGTTCCAGCTTGAGCAGCACTTGATGGGCGCAGTGGTCCACATCGACATTTTCGGTGTCCACGACCAGTTCGGCCTTGGTCGGCGCTTCATAGGGGTCGGAGATACCGGTAAATTCCTTGATCTTGCCTTCGCGTGCCAGCTTGTACAGGCCCTTGCGGTCGCGGCGTTCGCATTCTTCGATGCTGGTCGCGACGTGGACTTCGATGAAGGCGCCGAACGCCTCGATCATCTCGCGCACGGCGCGCCGGGTGGCGGTGTAGGGCGCGATGGGGGCGCAGATGGCGATGCCGCCGTTCTTGGTGATCTCGCTTGCCACATAGCCGATGCGCTTGATGTTCAGGTCACGGTGTTCCTTGGAGAAGCCAAGCTCGGACGACAGATGCTTGCGCACCACGTCACCGTCCAGAAGCGTGACCGGGCGGCCGCCCATTTCCATCAGCTTGACCATCAGCGCGTTGGCGATGGTGGATTTGCCGCTGCCGGACAGGCCGGTGAAGAATACGGTGAAGCCTTGTTTCGACCGCGCGGGGCTGGTCTTGCGGAGTTCCTCGACCACTTGCGGGAAGCTGAACCATTCGGGGATGTCCAGACCTTCACGCAGACGGCGGCGGAGTTCGGTGCCGGAAATGTCGAGGACGGTGGAGCCTTCGGGCACTTCGTTCGCGGGGTAATACTGTGCTTTTTCAGCGACATAGACCATGTGTTTGAAATCGACCATCTCGATGCCGATCTCGCCCGCGTGCTTGGCGAACAGCTCTTGCGCGGCGTAGGGGTCGTAGAAATCCTGCCCCTGCGAGTTTTTCCCCGGTCCGGCGTGGTCACGCCCCACGATCATATGGGTGCAGCCGTGGTTGCGGCGGATGATGCCGTGCCAGACCGCCTCACGCGGGCCGGCCATGCGCATGGCGAGGTTGAGGAGGGAAAGCGACGTGGTCTGGGCGGGGTATTGGTCCAGCACCGCCTCATAGCAGCGGACGCGGGTGAAGTGGTCCACGTCGCCGGGTTTGGTCATGCCAACGACAGGGTGGATCAGAAGGTTGGCCTGCGCTTCCCGCGCGGCGCGGAAGGTCAGTTCCTGATGCGCGCGGTGGAGGGGGTTGCGGGTCTGGAAGGCCACGATCTTGCGCCAGCCCATCTTGCGGAAGAAGGCGCGCAACTCGTTCGGCGTGTCACGGCGGGCCTTGAAATCATAGTGGACCGGCTGCTGGATGCCGGTGATCGGGCCGCCCAGATAGACCTTGCCGGCCTGATTGTGCAGGTAGTTCACCGCAGGGTGGGCGAGGTCATCGGCACCAAAGACCTTTTCGGCTTCTAGCGCCTTGTTCGGCACCCATTTGTCGCTGATCGACAGGATCGCAAGGATCACGCCTTCGGCGTCACGGAGCGCGATGTCCTGACCGGGCTCAACCTTGTCGGCAAACGCCTCGGACACGTCCAGCGTGATCGGCATGGGCCAAAGCGTGCCATCCACGGTACGCATGTTGGCGACGACGCCATCATAGTCTGCCTGCCCCATGAAGCCACGGAGCGGGAAAAAACCGCCGTTCATCAACAGTTCCAGATCGCAGACCTGACGCGCGGTCAGGTCCCATGAGGGCAGCGCGCCAGCCTCATGCTTCAGCTTCTGGGCGGAATCGTAGGAAACATAAAGCTCGGGGATCGGCGCGAGGTTTGGCAGGGAAGACATCGGATCAACCTTTCAAGGCGCTGGCGGGCGCTGGCGTGCACGGCGGCATTGGCCACCTGTCGGGCGGGTGCCTAGCGCGGGAACGGGGCAGAATTCAAGCGACGGTGCGGTATCTGGGGACAATAAGGCGGAAATCGTGGGGGATGTAGGCCCCGCAGTCCGCCTTTTACCGAAGCCAGCGGGGGGCGGAACGATATTCCGGGGTGGGGCCGCTCGTCGATGACTTCGTCACTCCTCGCTGTGGGGGCCGAGGAGGAGACGCAGTCGAACGACGAGGGGACGGGGCGGTTTACGCAAGATAGGCGCGGAAACTGCGGATGACTTCGTCATAAACCGCGCGTTTGAAGGGGACGATGCTGTCCACCATCTCATCGGCCAAGATCCAGCGCCAGGTTGAAAACTCGGGGTGGTCGGTGGCGATCTTGATGTCGCTGTCACGGCCATTGAAGCGGAACAGGAACCATTTCTGCCGCTGGCCCCGATACTTGCCGCCCCAGACCTTGCCCAGAAGATCGGGCGGCAGGTCATATGTCACCCAGCCGTGGGTCTTGGCGATGGGGGTGACAAGGTCGCGGGTGACGCCGGTTTCTTCCCACAATTCACGGAAAGCCGCTGTCTTGGGGGTTTCGTCCTTGTCGATGCCCCCTTGTGGCATCTGCCAGGCGGGTGATGGGCTGTCGATCCGCTGACCGGCAAAGACAAGACCGCGGGCGTCGATCAGGACGACGCCGACGCAAGGGCGGTAGGGCAGGCTTTCCGGGTCGGTCATGGCGGGCACTTTCGGCAAATCGGGCCCCACCGAAGCGGAGCCCCCCACCCCCACCCCCCAGAAGGGGAGGTGCCGGGTGGACAGGTTTGGCCCAGACCTCAGGGCTGTTCGGGGGCGATGGCGGTCAGACCTTTGATGATGTCGACGGCATAGGCGAGCTGGTAATCCTCATCCCGCAGCTTGGCCGATTCCTCGGCCCGGGCGAGTTCTTCTTCGTACAGCCGCTTTTCTTCATCGGTCATCGAATCGTTGGTGATCGCACCGCGCAGATCAGCTTCGGACCGGTTGCGGACGGCCGATGCCGGTGCGTCTTCCTCACCCTCAACCACGGGGGCTGGCGGCGGCTGGTTCACCACGATGTCGGGCGAGATGCCAAGCGCCTGGATCGACCGGCCGGACGGCGTGTAATACCGCGCGGTGGTCAGGCGCATCGCCCCGTCGCCACGCAGCGGGATCAGGGTCTGGACCGACCCTTTGCCAAAGCTTTTCGTGCCGACGACGATGGCACGGCGGTGGTCCTGCAAGGCGCCAGCCACGATTTCGGAGGCCGAGGCGGAACCGCCGTTGATCAGCATCACGATCGGCTTTCCTGCCACCAGATCGCCGGGTTGGGCGTTGTAGCGTTCGCCACTGCCTGCCTGCCGACCACGGGTGGAGACGATCTCCCCCTTTTCAAGGAAGGCGTCCGAGACCGAGATCGCTTCGTTCAAAAGGCCGCCGGGGTTGTTGCGCAGATCAAGGACGACACCGTCCATGTTCTCGATCCCGCCCAATTCCTCGATCGCGGTGTTCAGGGCTTCGACCATGCCTGATGTGGTCTGGTCGTTAAAGGTGGTGATCCGTAGGACGACGGTGTTGTCGACGACGCGGCCACGGACGGCGGTCAGCTTGATGGTGTCGCGGATGATCGACACGTCAAAGGGTTCGGGCGTGCCCTCACGGATAACGGTGATGATGATTTCCGATCCGATCGGGCCGCGCATCTTTTCCACGGCGTCATCAAGAATGAGACCCAGAACCGATTCCCCATCGACATGCGTGATGAAGTCGCCCGCCAGAATTCCGGCCTTGTCGGCGGGGGTGCCATCCATCGGCGAGATGACCTTGATGAAGCCTTCTTCCTGCGTCACCTCGATCCCGAGGCCACCGAATTCGCCGCGGGTCTGCACCCGCATGTCGTCAAAATCCTTGGCCGACAGATAGCCTGAGTGCGGGTCAAGCGACGTGAGCATCCCGTTGATCGCGGCGGTGACAAGGTCTTCGGTCGGCACTTCCTCGACATACTGGCTGCGGATGCGTTCGAAGATATCGCCGAACAGATCAAGCTGTTCGTAGACCGAGGTGTCGTTGGAGGCTTCCTGCGCGATCAGGGGGCCAGCGATCTGCGTGGTCAGTACCACCCCGGCAACCGTTCCGCCCAAGGCGGCCATCACGAACTTTTTCATACTTCGTCAATCCTCTGTGCGGGCGGTGGCAGTGAACCACGGCATCGGGTCCACGGGTGCTGCGCCCTGTCTGAGTTCCATATAAAGCGTTTCCGTCCCGCGCCCGCCAGACCCATCTGCCGGTTCGGTCAGGAATTCCGCCGAAGCTGCCTCGACCCCTCCCATAAGGCCAAGCGGCGCGTCGGCGGCAACGACTTCTCCTACCTCGCCATAAAGGACATCGAGTCCGGCCAGAACCAGTAGATAGCCGTCCCCGGGTTCGAGTATCATCACATTTCCGTAGTCAAGCAGCGGACCGCGGTAGCGGATGGTTGCGGGCCATGGTGCCGTCACCAACGCGCGGGGGCCGGTGGCAAGGGTCAGGCCGGGGCGTCGGGTGCCGGTGGCGTCCGCCTCGTCCGGTGTGCGCAGGGTGCGGCCCAGCACAGGCAGCGGCAGGGTGCCCTTGGCGGCGGCAAAGCTGGTGTCGCCTTCGGCATCGGGCGACAGGCCCGCGGCAAAGCCATCCAGCGTGTCGGCGCTTTCCAGCAGGTCGCGCAGCACATCGGGGTCATCCAGAAACCGGCGCGGCAGTTCGGTGCGGTCAGACATGGCCTGCGACAGTCCGGTTCGCGCCTCTTGCGCGGCGGCAAGGCCGTTGGCCAGCGTTTCGCCGGCTGAAAGCTGCAGGGCGCGCAGGTCGGCGAGTTCCTGAAGCTCGGCCTTCAACGCGACGGCTTCGGCCTGCAGGGCGGGGGTCACATCCGCCATGACCATGCCGGAGCGGGCGGTGCCAAGCGCGCCATCCGGGTGCAGAAGGAGAAGCGGGCCGGGGTTCGCCTCCATCGTGGCCAGAACGCCCAGCAGGCGACCGATGCTGTCGCTTTTGGCTTGGAACTGACGGGTAAGGGTGCTTTCGCGCAGCGACGCCTGCCGCAATGCCCCGCGCAGGGCGGCCAGCCCGGATTCATAGGCGCGGATCGTCTTGCTCAGGGCGGCAACGCGGTCCCGCGCCTCGACTGCCGCATCAAGGGCGGCCACCGCGGCCTGCAGATCAGCCGAGGCGAGGGCGGCCTGTTCGGCCACCGTCTGCGCGGTGGCCGGGCCCACAAGCACTGGGGCAGTCAGCAGAAGGCAAAGGGCGGCGGCGCGGATCATGCGATCAGCGTTTCCCCGGTCATCTCGGCGGGCTGGGGCAGGCCCATCAGCTGCAGCAGCGTGGGTGCAAGGTCCGACAGGCGGCCATCGCGCAGGCGGGCGCCAGCGGGGCCGCCGACAAGGATGACCGGCACCGGGTTCGTGGTATGCGCGGTATGGGGTCCGCCAGTGACGGGATCGACCATCACCTCGCAATTGCCATGGTCGGCGCAGATCAGCATCGCGCCGCCCTTTGCGGTCAACGCCTCCAGCGCGCGGGCAAGCCCTTGGTCCACCGCCTCGCATGCCTTGATCGCGGCGGGCAGGCTGCCAGTATGTCCCACCATGTCGGGGTTGGCGAAGTTCACGACGATCAGGTCATAGCCATTGGTAATCGCCCCAACCAGCAGGTCGGTGACTTCGAAGGCGCTCATTTCCGGTTGCAGGTCATAGGTGGCGACCTTGGGCGACAGGGGCATGGCGCGGTCTTCGCCGGGGTAGGGAACCTCACGCCCGCCGTTCAGAAAGAAGGTGACGTGGGGGTATTTCTCGGTTTCCGCCAGACGGAACTGCGATTTCCCGTGGTTCGACACCCATTCGCCAAGGGTGTTCACCAGCACGCGCTTGGGGAAGGCGGTAGCAATATAGGCGTTGTGGGTGTCGGAATATTCGACCATCCCCAGCATGGCAGACCACTTTGGCCGCGGGCCGGTGTCAAAGGCCGAAAACGCCGGATCACCAAGGGCAGCAAGGATTTCCCGCGCCCGGTCGGCCCGGAAGTTCAGGCAGAAGATGCCGTCACCGTCCTTGGCCCCGTGATAGCCGTCGATTGCGGTCGGGGCGATGAATTCATCCGTCTCGGCCTTGGCGTAGGAACTGGCAATGGCGCTGATCGGGTTCGCCGCCGTCTCGCCCTTGGCATGAACGATCACCTGATAGGCGCGGGCAACCCTTTCCCAGCGGTTGTCGCGGTCCATGGCCCAGTAGCGGCCCGTCACCGTGGCGATGCTGGCACCGGAGGGCAGGCGCTGGACAAGGTCGGTGACGTAGCCCTGCGCCGAGGAGGGGGAGACATCGCGCCCATCGGTGATGGCATGAAGCGCCACGGGAACGCCAAGCGCGGTGATTGCGCGGCAGGCGGCAAGGATGTGGTTGACGTGGCCATGCACGCCCCCATCCGACACCACGCCCAGAAGATGCGCGGTCCCACCCTTGGCCTTCACCTTGGCGGCAAAGTCCAGAATGGCAGGGTTCACGGCAAAGCTGCCATCTTCGATCGAAAGGTCGATGGCACCAAGGTCCATCGCCACCACGCGGCCAGCGCCGATGTTGGTGTGCCCGACTTCTGAGTTGCCCATTTGACCCGTGGGCAGGCCCACATCCGGCCCATGGGTCACAAGGGTGGCATGCGGGCAGGTGGCCCAGAGGTGGTTGAATGTCGGGACCCGCGCTTGCGCCGGTGCGCTGGTTTCGGGGTTCGGGCCGATGCCCCAGCCGTCAAGGATGCAAAGGACGACGGGTTTCGCGGCGGTCATGGGGCAGGCTCCTGTCAGGCGTTGCCTGCGGTTTTACGCCGCGCGGGCGGGCGGGGCAACCGGGCGCTCATCGCAAGGACGGCGCAGGGTCAGGGAAGCCGGACTGCCGATCGGCAGGCGGCTGGGGCATAACGTCAGCCTGACGGAAACGAGGGAATGACGGTTGCTGCGATTCATCCTTGCGCTGGCCTGCTTTGCCACCCCCGGCGCCGCCGAGGGCTGGAAGGTGATGTATCTGGCCGACAGCGGCGGGTCACGGCCAATGCAGGTCGGACCGAACGACGGGGGAACCCCGTTCGCCTATGTCGAGAATGAAAAGGGCGAAAGGCTGTTCCTTGATTGCCGGTGGTCCGGGGGGGCGGCGTCAGACTATGACTGGACGCTGAAGCTTTATCCCGGACAACCCCCCAATTTCCTGCCCAAGGCAGCGCAGGACAACCAGTTCCTCGTGACTTTCGACGGTGTGGACACGACATATGGCATCGCCGATTTCACCTTTGTGCAAGAGGCTTTCTGGGGGCCCACCACCGACATCATGGTGGATGACATCCGAACGCGAAGCCTGCTCCGTCTGGAAATGCCGGCCGCGTTTGTCGAGGGCGGCACAACATACCGGACGGAATTCACGCTTTCCGGCTCGAAAGCCGCAATCAACAAGGCTTGCCCGCCGCTTTAGGTACGCCGCTTCAGGGGCGCTGGGCGGCCTTTTCCCGGACGCGCTGGCGCCAGAGGGTGAAGACACCCGCCGCGACGACGATTCCCGCGCCGATGGCGACGTTGACGCGCAAGACCTCGCCAAAGACAAAGAGGCCGATGGTAGAGGCGAAGACCAGTTGCAGATAGGCAAAGGGCTGGATCGCGGACGCCTCGGCCACGGCATAGGCGCGGATCAAAAGCCAGTGCCCAAGGACCGCCGTGCAGCACAGCGTCGCCATCCAGGCCCAGTCGGTGGGGGTCATCCAGGTCCAGGTGGCAAGGCCGAACGGCGTCATCGCCACGGCCCCGACGACCCCGGTCCAGAAAAAGCTGACGGGCGCGCTGTCCTTGCGGGCGACGTAGCGGGTCAAAAGCCCGTAAACCGCGAACATCAGGGCCGCGAGCAGGGGCACCAGCGCCCAGGGTGAAAAGACGGCAATGCCCGGCTGCAGGATGATGAGGACGCCGACAAAGCCCACCGCGATCGCCGTCCAGCGCCGCCAGCCGACCTTTTCACCCAGAATTGGGCCGGACAGCGCAGCGATCAGCAGGGGGTAGCTGGTAAAGACGGCATGCGCCTCGATCAGGCCCAGCTTCACGAAACCCACGACCATCACGCAAATCTCGGCGACTAGGATCACGCCGCGGGCAAGCTGCACCCAAGGGGTGTGACTTTTGGCGGCGGCGCGCAGGCCGCCGGTGCTGACGGCGGCAAGGGCGATGGCAAACAGCCCGAAGACCCAGAAGCGGATCATCACCACCATCATCACGCTGTAATCCGTCGCCAGATGCCGCGAAATCCCGTCCTGCGCGGCGAAGACCACCGTGGTCGCGATCATCAGCCAGACCCCAAGACGGGTGTTCTGGGTGGTGGCGGTTTGGGGCGCGGTCATGCGGTCTTGCGCTCCAGCGACAGGGCGTAAAGCCCTGCGGCGACGATGACGGCAGTACCGATGGCGACGGGGAGTTCAAGCACTTCGCCATAGATCGTCAGACCGATAATCGTGACGAAGACGATCTGCAAATAGGCATAGGGCTGAACCCGCGCCGCCTCGATCTGCTCGTAGCATTTCAACAGGAGCCAGTGCGAGAAGATCGACAAGGCGCAGTAGATGGCAAGGAAGGCCATGTCCTGCGGGACCATCGGTTCCAGATGCGGCAGGCCAAGCCCGGTCATCAGAACCGCGCCGATCACGCCGGGCCAGAAGAAGGCCGGAAACGTCGGCTCGTCGCGCGTGGTCAGGCGGGTCAGGACGGAATAGAGCGCGAAGAAGAACGCCGCGACAAGCGGAAGCAGCGCCGCCCAGCTGAACACGCCAACCCCCGGCCGCAGGATGATGATGACACCCAGCAGCCCGGCCGCAACCGCCGCCCACCGCTGCCAGACGATGCGTTCCCCAAGGATCGGGCCGGACAGGGCGACGATCAGCAGCGGGCAGATCGCAAAGATGGCATGGCTTTCGATCAGCCCGATCAGGGTATAGCCCCAGACGATCAGACAGATCTCGGCCACCAGCAGGCAGGACCGGACAAGGTGCGCGCCAAGCCGCCCCGACCGGATCGCCGCGCGCGGCCCTTCAGGCCGGCGGAGCGCAAGGATGGTGACGAACCCGGCGAAGACCCAGTAGCGGATCATGATGATCATCAGGGTCGAATATTCGCCGGCAAGGTGCTTGGAAAACCCGTCCTGCGCTGCAAAGGCGGCGACGGCGGCGACCATCAGCCAGATGCCTTTGACGGGATTTCGAGAGGAGCTCATGGTTCCGGCTGGGGTAGCATGGCGCAACGGCAGGGGAAAGGGGGGGCAGTGTCGGGGGTGGAGGGCCGAGGGTGGCCAAGGTTCCCTTCGCGATTTCATGGCTTTAGGCCATCCCTGCCTTCCCCCCGCTGCGACCCTGACCAGCGGCGAAGCCTCCGGCGGGAGTATTTGGAAAAGAGCAATGTGCAGGATTTTCTTCGCTCAAGACCGCGTGCGCTGCCGGACGCGGCGTTGCAGTTGCTCTTTGCAAAATACTCCCGCCGGAGGCGTTGCCGGCAGTGCCCGCCGTTCTGGCCTGACCATCCATTCCGTGGCAACGCCGCCCGAGTGGGGCTCGATGCCCCCGAGGGCGGCCCCCCTTTTCAGGCAGGGTCGGTCAGATGGCACCAATATATCTCGATACGATTGCGTCTTGTCAGAACTTTCATCGCGCTGTTACCTGACTGTTACAGAGCGCGGTCACTGACCTAGGTTGCGAGAGCCGTTGGTCGGCGAAAGCCTGCGCCGATGTTCCACCTGGGAGAAGTCAAATGCTGAAAAGAAACATCCTTTGCCTGACGACAAGCGTTGCCGTGCTGATGTCGAACGGTGCCGCCTTCGCCGAAGCCCACATGGCCGAGCTTGAGGCCGCAGCCAAGGCCGAGGGCATGCTGTCCACCATCGCCCTGCCGCATGATTGGTGCGGCTATGGAAACGTAATCGCCGGATTCAAGGCAAAGTACCCCGAAATCACCGTAAACGAGCTGAACCCCGACGCGGGCTCGGCCGATGAGCTTGAGGCCGTGAAGGCCAACAAGGACAACAAGGGCCCGCAGGCCCCCGATGTGCTGGACGTGGGCCTTGCCTTCGGCCCGCAAGCCAAGGCCGAAGGTCTGACCCAGCCCTACAAGGTTGCGACCTGGGACGAGATCCCGGCCGAAGTGAAGGATGCCGATGGCCACTGGTATGCCGACTATTACGGCGTGATGTCCTTCATCGTGAACAAGGATCTGGTCGAAAACGTCCCGCAGGACTGGGCTGATCTGCTGAAGCCGGAATATGCGGGCATGGTGGCGCTGGCGGGCGATCCGCGTGCGTCGAACCAGGCGATCCTGGGCGTTCTGGCGGCTGGCATGTCGACCGGGGCTGCCCCGGGTGAAGCGGCTGGCAAGGCGGGCCTTGAGTTCTTCAAGGCCCTGAACGATGCGGGCAACTTTGTCCCGGTCATCGGCAAGGCCGGCACGCTGGCGCAGGGCACCACACCGATCATGATCATGTGGGACTACAACGCCCTTGCGGCCCGCGATACGCTGGCCGGGAACCCCCCGGTTGAGGTTGTCGTGCCGAAAACCGGCGTTCTGGCTGGTGTCTATGTGCAGGCGATCAGCGCCTACGCGCCGCAGCCGAATGCCGCGAAGCTGTGGATGGAATACCTTTACAGCGACGAGGGTCAGCTTGGCTGGCTGGCAGGCTACTGCCACCCGGCGCGCTTCAACGCGATGGCTGCTGCTGGCAAGATCCCGCAGGAGTTGCTGGACGCGCTGCCCCCGGCAGAATCCTACGAGGCCGCCTACTTCCCGACCCTGGAAGAAGTTGACGCGAACAAGGCTGCCGTGACCGGTGGCTGGGATGCCGTCGTCGGCGCCAACGTCGAGTGATCTGACCGCCTGCCCCGGGCGTGACCCCGGGGCAGGCAAACCATACAGGCGGCCGCCAGAGCCGCCGTTTATCCGGGGGATACATGGCAAAGGGTCCGATCCGTCGCGGTGAGCGAAGGCTGCCGCTGGAGTGGCTGGGCATCCTGCCCTTCGCGATCTTTGCCGTCCTGTTCCTGATCCTGCCGACCATGCGGATCGTGATCGGGGCCTTTCAGACGGCGGATGGTGGCTTCACCTTCCAGAACATGCTGGATCTGAACACCCCTTCGATCGTCAACGCCTACTGGACGTCAATCAAGCTGAGCCTGATTTCCGCGGGTCTTGGCTGCGCCATCGGCTTTGCCATGGCGGCGGCCGTGGTCTTTGGCGGCCTGCCAAAGGGTGTGCGGTCGCCGCTGATGACCTTCTCGGGTGTCGCGTCGAACTTTGCCGGCGTGCCGTTGGCCTTTGCCTTCATCGCCACCATCGGCCCGGCGGGGCTGATCACGATGGAACTGCGTGACGTCGGCATCAACCTGCGCGCCCTTGGGTTCAACCTGCTGTCCTTCTGGGGGCTGGTGATCACCTACCTGTTCTTCCAGATCCCGCTAATGATCCTGATCATCATCCCGGCGCTGGACGGGCTGAAGCGCGAATGGCGTGAGGCGGCGGCGGTGCTTGGGGCGACCACGGCGCAATACTGGCGGATGGTCGCCTTGCCGATCCTGTTCCCGTCGCTGCTGGGGACCTTCGCGCTGTTGTTCGCCAATGCCTTTGGCGCGGTGGCCACGGCCTTTGCGCTGACCGGGCCGCAGTTGAACATCGTGCCGATCAAGCTGTTCGCTCAGATCCGGGGCGATGTGCTGGGCAATCCGAACCTTGGCTTTGCGCTGGCCTTCGGGATGATCGTCATCACCGTCATCGCCAACACGATCTACATCGTCCTGCGCGTCCGGTCCGAGAGGTGGCTGAAATGACCCGCTTCTTTGCCTGGTTCGCGCTGATCTTCGGTTGCCTCTACTTCCTTCTGCCACTGGTCGGGATGACCGAGTTCAGCCTGAAGATGCGGCGGGGGGAATACTCGTTCGACGCCTATCGCCGCGTGTTCGAGGATCAGCGGTTCTGGGATACCTTCAGCTATTCGCTGATCCTGGCTGCCGCGACCATCGTGGTCGGCGTGCTTTTGGTGGTGCCCACGGCCTATTGGGTGCGGCTGAAGCTGCCACAGGCCCGGCCGTTTGTAGAGTTTGTCACCCTGCTGCCGCTGGTCATCCCGGCCATCGTGCTCGTCTTCGGGTATATCCGGCTTTACAACACCTCAAGCTGGTTGCCGCTGACCGGATCGGCCTTGGGGACAGATATCCTGTTGACCATGGGCTATACCACGCTGGCGCTGCCTTACATGTACCGCAGCGTGGATACCGGGTTGCGGACGATTGACGTTGCCACGCTGACCGAAGCCGCGCAATCGCTTGGCGCAGGGTGGATCACCATTCTGGGGCGGATCATCCTGCCGAATGTGATGGTCGCGGTGCTGTCGGGGGCGTTCCTGACGCTGGCGATTGTTCTGGGCGAATTCACCATGGCGGCGCTCCTCAACCGGCCGGCCTTTGGGCCGTTCATGCAGCTTCTGGGGGCCAACCGGGCCTATGAGCCACCCGCGCTGGCGGTGATCGCCTTTGCCATCACCTGGGGCTGCATGGGGCTGATGCAACTGGTCACCCGGTTTTCCAAACACGAAAGGGCCAAGGCCTGATGAGCTTCCTGACGATCCAAAATCTGGAAAAGGCCTTTGGGTCAAATCTGGTGGTGAAGGACTTCGACCTGAAGGTCGAGAAGGGTGAGTTCATCTCGCTTCTCGGGCCGTCGGGCTGTGGCAAGACGACGGTCCTGCGCATGGTTGCGGGTTTTGAAAGGCCCACCTCGGGCAGCATCACCATCGACGGGCAAGAGGTGACGGGGCTGAAGGCCAATGCGCGCAACATCGGGATGATGTTTCAGGCCTATGCGTTGTTTCCCAACCTGACGGTGGCCGACAACGTGGCCTTTGGCCTGAAGGTGAAGGGCGTGGGCCGGGCCGAGCGTGAGGCGCGGGTGAAGGAAATGCTGGCGCTGATCGGCCTGTCCGAAATGGCGGGGCGGTTCCCGTTCCAGCTGTCGGGCGGCCAGCAGCAGCGGGTGGCGCTGGCGCGGGCTTTGGCCCCCAGCCCAAGGGTGCTGTTGCTGGACGAGCCTTTGAGCGCGCTGGACGCCAAGGTGCGGGTTTCCCTGCGCAACGAGATTCGCGAAATTCAGCAGCGTTTGGGGATCACCACGATTTTCGTGACCCACGATCAGGAAGAGGCGATGAGCATCTCTGACCGGATCGTGGTGATGAACGCTGGAATCGCCGATCAGGTCGGCACGCCGTTTGAAATCTACAACCGCCCGACGACGCGGTTCGTGGCGAACTTCGTCGGCACGCTGAACACCTTTGCCGTGACGGTCGAGGATGCGGCAACCGGCCGGGTCAACCTTGGCGGTGCGGTGCTGACCCTGCCGCCCGGGCTTGCTGCGGGCAGCGACATGCATATCGCGCTCCGCCCCGAGGCGCTGCGTCTGGGGCGTGAGCCGGGCTATGAGACGGTGGTCATGGGCCAGATCGAAGAGGTCCATTTCATGGGGTCGATCATTCGGCTGCGGGCAAGAGTTGCGGGTGAGACGGTGGTGATGGACACGTTCAACCGCGCCGACCAGCCACCCCCGGTGCCGGGGACCGAGGTGGAAATCAGCCTGTCCGGCAAGGATGCGATTATCCTGAACGGCTAGGGCAGGGGCCAAATTTCTTCTGGGAAATTTGGCCCTTTCCTCTGCGCGCGGTTCTTGGTGAACTGCGCGAAACGGGGGATGGCATGGCTTTGATTGACGATCTGGTGGCGGCCCTTGGTGCGGCCCATGTCCTGACTGGCACCGATACCTCACGCTATGCGCGCGACTGGATGGGCAAGTATCACGGTGCCCCGCTTGCTGTGGTTCGGCCTGCCGATACGGCCGAAGTTTCCACCGTCGTGAAACGCGCCGCCGCGCATGGGGTGCCGGTAGTGCCGATCAGCGGCAACACAGGGCTGGTCGGCGGCACGATGACGAGGGGTGGCGTGATGGTCAGCCTTGAGCGGATGAACCGCATCCGCGCGGTCAAGCGTGACGCCCGGCTGGTGGTGGCCGAGGCGGGGGTGATCCTGACCCGCCTGCATGACGCCGCCGAGGCCGAGGGGCTTTACTTCCCCCTTTGGTTCGGGGCGCGGGGGTCGGCGATGCTGGGCGGGGTCCTATCCACCAACGCGGGCGGTTCGAACGTGCTGCGCTACGGCTCTACCCACGCCTTGTGTCTGGGGCTGGAGGTGGTGCTGGCCGATGGCCGGGTGCTGGACCTGATGGGCGAGCTACACAAGGACAACTCCGGCTATGATCTGAAAAACCTTTTCATCGGGTCTGAGGGGACGCTGGGCATCATCACTGCGGCGGTGATGAAGCTGGTGCCAGCGCCCCGCGCCCATGCCACGGCGACGGTGGCCGCAAGGTCCTTGCCAGATGCGCTGGTCCTGCTGAACCGGATGCAAGAGGCGACGGGGGGCCGGGTCGAAGCGTTCGAGTTCATGCCGCGCACCTACTCGGAACGGCTGCGGGTGGCGCGGCCCGATCTGGGCTTGCCGTTCGACGATATTCCCGAAGTGACGATCCTGATCGAGGCGGCGACAACGGTTCCCGCCGAAGCCACTCCGGACGCCGCGGGCGAGGTGCCGTTGGTGGGCCTTCTGGAAACTGTGCTGGCGGAAATGCTGGAGGCGGGTCTGATCACCGATGCCGTCCTTGCCCGCAGCGAACAGCAGCGCCGGGCGATGTGGGCCCGGCGTGAGGCAGCGGCGGAAATCACCCTTGGCCTGACCCCGGCGGTGGATACGGATGTGTGCCTGCCGCTGGACCACGTGGAAGGCTTCCTGGCGCAGGTTCTGGAGCGGCTTGAGGCGCTGGACCCGGGCCTGAAAAGCCTGACTGTGGCGCATCTGGGCGATGGGAACCTGCATTTCACCGCCTTTCCCACGCAGGATGAGGCCGCATTGAAGGACCGGGTGATGGAGGTGGTCGAGGATGTAGTGGCCGAACTGGGGGGCAGTTTTTCGGCCGAGCATGGGGTGGGTCTCTCCAAGCTGAACTCGATGGCGCGGCGGAAGAATCCGGTGGCGCTGGACGTGATGCGGGCGGTGAAGGCGGCCCTTGATCCGCAGGGGCGGATGAACCCGGGGAAGGTCATTCCGGCGGGATAAGGCCGGGTGTCGGATGCGGGGCCCCCCACCCCCATCCCCTCCCCACAAGGGGGAGGGGGGACACCCCGCTTGCGCCGGTTAAGGTGGCGGGATAGCGATTGCCCATGTCCGCAATCCGCCTTTGCCTGACCGATCCTGCCTTGCGCGCCGCAGGGTTGGTGATCGTCCTGCAAGGCGCGATCGTGTGCAGTTTCGGCCCGTATTTCAGCACGCTTGCCGTCAACGCCTATGGCTTTGGCGACCGGGGGTTTGCAGTCCTGCTGGCGCTATCGTCGGTCGTATCGGTCAGTGCGTCGGTCTACGGAGGCATCCGGGCCGACCAGACGGCGAACCGCAGGCAGATGACGCTGGCCGCAGTCGTGTCGCTGGCGCTGGGAATGCTGTTGATGACTGTCGTGCCGGGGCCGTGGGTCTTTGCGCTGGTGGCGGCGGTGCTATTGCCGGTGGGATCGGTGACCTTTGGTCAGGTCTTTGCCCTGACCCGGTTGGCCGCCACGCGGTACCCCAAGGCGGAGCGTGACGGGATCATGGCCGTTGTCCGGGCGTTGTTTGCCCTGCCGTTCGTTGTGGTCCTGCCGCTGTGGGCCGTGGTCTTTGCGCAAGGGGTTTCGGTTATCGCGATCTTCCCCGTAGGGCTTTTGCTGGCCGGGGCAATGCTGCTGGTGGTGCAGCGGCACTGGCCAAGGGATGGGGCGACTGCATGGGCTGACCGGCCAAGCGGGCTGAGCTTTCGCGCCGCCTTGGCCGAGATGGGGCAACCCCGGCTGGCGGCGCGGGTTCTGGCGCTGGGGGCCGTCACTGCGGCGGGGACGATCTACATTGCCGTCATCTCGCTGGTGATGGTGGCGGATGTCGGGCGCGGGGTGGCGGATGTGGCACTTTATGTAGGGCTGGTGGCCGGGCTGGAGGTGCCCTTCATGCTGATGCTGCCAGCCCTGTCGCGGGGGATGGACCGGACGGTGCTGATCCTTGGCGGTGCCGCGCTTTACGCTGTGCATGTGGCGCTGCTGCCGGTTCTGGCGGGGTCGGCGCTGGTCTGGCTTCTGGTGCTGCCTGCCGCCTTGGGCGGGGCTGTCACGCTGACCGTGCCGATTGCCTATCTGCAGGACCTGCTGGCTGACAGGCCGGGGGCCGGGGCCAGCCTGATGGCCGTGCAGCGGCTGGCTGGCGATGTGATCGCGGCGCTGTGCTTTGGTCTGGGTACGGCGGTGGCGGGCTATGGCACGGTCGCCGGGCTGGGGGTGGCGGTGTCGCTGGTCGGGGCGGGGGCCCTGTGGTGGGCGGACCGGCGTCGGTAGGGGGCGGCGCAAGGGCATTGCGCGGGCTGTCCGGTGGTGGCATGAGGGCGGCGAAACAGGTATGCTTTGGGGAAAATCATGGCGATCAGGTTTGGTCTTTTGGGTGCGGGGCGCATCGGCAAGGTGCATGCAAAGGCCGTGACGGGCAATCCAGCCGCAACGCTGGTGGCGGTGTCGGATGCGATGCCGGCGGCGGCACAGGCGATTGCGGACCAGTACGGCTGCGACGTCCGTTCGATTGACGCGATTGCCGCGGCCAAGGACATCGACGCCGTGGTCATCTGCACGCCGACTGATACCCACGCCGACCTGATCGAGCAGTTCGTCAAGGCTGGCAAGGCGGTGTTCTGCGAAAAGCCCATCGACCTGTCGCTGGACCGCGTGAAGCAGTGCCTTGGGGTCGTGCGCGCGGCGAAGGGCACGCTGATGGTGGGCTTCAACCGCCGCTTTGACCCGCATTTCGCCGCAGTCCGCGCCGAGATCGACAAGGGCACGGTGGGTGCGGTGGAAATGGTGGTGATCACCAGTCGCGATCCCGGCGCACCGCCGGTCGATTATATTGCGCGCTCGGGGGGCATCTTCCGCGACATGACGATCCATGACTTCGACATGGCCCGGTTCCTGTTGGGTGAGGAAGTGACCGAGGTTTCCGCGATGGCCGCCGTGTTGGTTGATCCGGCAATCGGCAAGGCGGGCGACAGCGACAGTGTGCAGGTGATGCTGAAGACCGCGACGGGGAAGATGGCCGTCATCTCGAACAGCCGCCGCGCGACCTATGGCTATGACCAGCGGATCGAGGTGCATGGGTCGAAAGGTGCCGTCAGCGCGGAAAACCAGCGCCCGGTCAGCATCGAGGTGGCCACGGGAGCCGGCTACACCCGCCCGCCCCTGCATGATTTCTTCATGACCCGCTATACCGAAGCCTATGCCGCCGAGATCACCGCCTTCATCGACGCGATGGGTGGCAAGGTGGCGGCAAGTCCTTCGGGGGAAGATGGCTTGCTTGCGCTGGCGCTGGCGGAAGCGGCCCTGAAATCGGTGGCCGAGGGGCGCGTGGTCAAGGTCAGCGAGATCCTTTAGCCGGGGTGCCCCTTCGAGCGCCCCCCCTCCCCATCCCTCCCCCACAGAGGGGGGAGGGAGGCGCTTATGGCGGCTGCAGTTCGCAGCGTCAGGCGGGTGAAAATGCTGCAGGCAATGCTGCGCAGCAAATGTTTCAGATCAAGGGGTTGGCGGGTCAGTTCCCTGCGACGGTCCGCAGTTCCAGTTGCAGGATGACCGGGCGGGCGGCTGACTGTTCCGCGTCATCGGTCAAGGCAATCGCGCCCCGGGTGGTTTCGCCAAAACCGGCTTCGATCAAGGCGTCGCCAAAGGCCGATCCGCCAAGGCTTCGGTTTACGTCAACCGGGTCCTGGGCGAGATAGCCAAGGTCCTCAACCGGGCTTTGCGGCTTGGCGGGTGTCACCACGACCAGCATCCGTTCCTGCCCAAGAACGGCGTCGGTGATCTTGAACAGGCCCTTCTTCAACTCGTCCCCCGGCTGGAGACGGCCAGAGAACCAATGGCTGATCGAATAATCCGCCGCGATGTAGAGGACGTTCACGTCCACCGGCCCATCGGTGTTGTTGCGGGCAAGGACATGCACCTCGTCATCGGGCAAAAGCGTGGGCACCGGGGCGAAAGGCAGCGCGCGCAGGGTGCGATCCTCGGGCGTGCGGGTCTGGAGTTCGACGGACACATCAAGGCCTTCCGACCCGACAGCAGCGCCCAGCTTGAGCAGATTTTGCGCCCGGGCAATCGTGGTCAGCGTGTCGGCAAGCGTGGCGGCAAGGGTGGCGCCGTCCTTGTCGGCGGTCGAGACCGAGGGGGTGGTGTCCAGATCCTCAGCCAGGCCAGTTGAGGGGAGGACCCAGATCGCATCCGGGCGCGGGCTGTCGGGCAGGACGGCAAGGCGGAGGTCGGCCTCATCCGATGCGGGGACAAAGGTCAGGCGGGGGCCTGCGGCTGCGGTCAGGTCTGCAAGGGCCGACAGAAGGGCGTCGGCGGGGGCAGAGCCGGGGGCGGGAAGGGCCACGGTCAGGGTGAAATCCACCGCCTCATCCAGCTTGCGCAGGGTGATGCCCTTGGGAAGGTCCGTCGGCAGCGTCTTGCCGTCCTTCGCAACCGGTTGTCCGGTGGCGGCGAAGGTGTCGACACTGGTCAGGGTCACATAGCCAAGCGCCGCATCTGTGGTGTCGGCCGCGCTGGCCATCACCGCCATAACCGAGCCTTCGGCAAGGCCGTGCAGGCTGCCAGCCGGGATGGTCAGGCCGGTGTCCGTCACCTCGGCCTGCCACTGGGCGACGCGGGTGCCGGGGTCGGCCCCGAACACCACCTGATCGAGATCGCCTTCAAACAGCGGGGTGGACCGGGCGAGGTTCTTGACGGAGTAGCGACGCAGCACCTCTTGCCCGATTTGGCCGTAGGTCGCGCCGGGATATTCGGCCAGCACCTCCATCAGCGTCCAGGTGAAGACGCCCTGCGGCTTGCGGCCGGGCTTGCCCTTGGGCAGGTTCTTTTCCGGCGTCACCTCGTTGGTCTGGGCGGCAAAGAAGGCGACGAAACTTCCCGCGCCGTCACCAGCATCAAACGGCGCTTCGACCCCATCCCGCGGATCGCCGATGGAGCGGCTGACGACATCTTCCATCGCTTCCGGGTCCATCCCGAGGACCGAGGGCGAAAGCTGACGGGTGCGGACCTCTTCCTCTCCGCCGTCAATGGCGCGGGTGGCAGTGCCGGAATGACAACTGTCAAACACCGCCCAGACATTCGCCCCCTTGGCACGAAGACCGTCGATCAGGGTGCCGATCTCATCATCAACCAGCGCGTTTTCCACCGCGCCGATCTGATCGGACCAGGGGCCGATGTCGACCGGAAGGAACAGCTCGTCCAGACTATCAAGCTCGGAGGCGGGATCGAGTGCGGGGGCCTGCGTGCCGTGGCCTGAAAAGTGAAGGTAGACGAAATCACCCGGCTGGACCTTTGCGGTCAGGTCGGCAAAGGCGGTGCGAATGGCGGCCAGCGTTGGAGCGTCGTAGCCTGTGACGCCATCGGTCAGCACCGTGACGTTTTCAGCATCGAACGGAACGGGGGCGCGGGTGGTCAGGTACCCCGCCACCAATTGCACATCGTTGGCCGGGCCCTTCAACCACCAGCGTTCCTCAAGGTTCTGATACTGGTTCGCGCCGATCAGGATGGCGTGGTTTTCCCGCGCCAGTGCCGGCAGGGCAGCAAGACACAGGGCCGAAGCAAGAAGGGTGCGCAGCATCATGCCTCTCAATTCGTCATCAATGCGTAAGTGGCCGGATTTGGCCCCTTGTTTTCAACTTTCAGCGTGAATGTGCCACCTTGCGCGGGCGTCCAGCCGCAATAGGCGATGTGGGAAATATCGGTGTCGGTGCAGACAAGGCGGCCCCTGTCGTCAAGGATCGTCAGGTTGACGTCGGTGGCGGCCTTCGCCTCGACATAGACCTCGGCGTATTCGCCGCCGCGAAACTCGATCGGGGGGTAGGTGTCGCCGCCACCATTTGACAGAGATCCGATGTTGTAGACCGGGCCGGAGGCGACGCCCTTGGTCGTCTCCACCCGGATGTCATTTATCACGCCCAGAAGAAGATCATCGCCGGCGGCAAGCGTTTCGGCGGCGGCAAGCATCTCTTCCCAGCCAAGCGGAGCCCCTTCGGCGGGCTGGCCACCGACAGGCACCCGGTTGCCCGCCACGGGGGCAAGCGTCTTGCGCAGCTTGGCGGCGGAAAGGATCAACAGCGGATCACCGGTTGCAAGGCCGGCATCGTAAAGCCGGGCGGAAAGTTCGGCCACCTTCACGGGCGACGCGGTTTCTGCCCCGACTTCAGCCCCTGCGGGAAGCGTCAGGGTTGCGGTCAGAAGGGCTGCTAGCAGGGTACGATGCATGGGTGGACTGGTCCGGTCTAAACTTACTGCCGTGAAGATGCGTCCCGGCGGGGCGCCTGTAAATGCACGATTTTTCCATGACGGCCTTTGTCATGTGCCCTTGTGAAACGGCACTGCTAGCAAGGCGGAAGCGAGGCAAGGCAGAGGTTTCATCATGATGGCCGGACAAGGGCGGGCTGAGGTCGGTCGGGAACGGAAGGGGCGCAAGCGGACACAGCCGCGTCGCTACCTTGTCGAAGGGTTGGCGGCGCTGGTGGTGATCGTGCTGGTGGCGCTGGTCGGGCCGGTGGCAGCCTCGCCGCTGGATCAGGCGATGGACCGGGTTTTCACGGTGCACAGCGCCGATGCCGAGGACCGGTTTCTTGGTTCGGCGTTCCTGTGGGGCGATGGGTCGGTGGCGGTGACGAATGCGCATGTGGTGGGCGCGGCGGACGAGGTTCGGCTGGTGGATCGCCACGGGGCCGAGGAAACCGCGCTGGTCATTGCGCGCGATACCGTGCGGGATGTTGCGGTGATCGCCGTCGCGCCGGGGCGGACGGGTCTGACGCTGGCGACCGATGCGGTTGATCTGGGGGATGAGGTCTTTGCCCTTGGCGCGCCGTTGGGGGTGGACTTCACGCTGACCGTGGGGCGGATTTCTGCCACCGCGCGCCAGGTGGAGATCACCGTGCCGCTGCGGATGCTCCAGCATGACGCGGCCGTCAATCCGGGGTCTTCTGGCGGCCCGTTGGTCGATATTGACGGTCGGCTTCTGGGCATGAACAGCCAGATCGCCGATGGCAGCCGGATGTTCGTGGGCATCGCCTATGCGATTTCGGCCAAAGACCTTGAGGCCATCGTCATCGGGTTGATCGAGGAAACCCTGGCTCCGTTCCCGTCACTTGGGGTGACGGCGCGGCCGGTGGACCGGCAGGTGGCAGCGGCGCTGGGGGTCGACGCGGCGGGGTTGCTGGTGGATGGGGTCACCCCGGGCGGTCTGGCCGAAGCGGCGGGCCTGCGCGGCGGTGACATCATCGTGGCGGTGGACGGGGCCGCGTTGGAGCAGCCCGGCGATCTGGCCTTTGCGGTGGAACGCGCCAGTGCGTCGGGTGCGACGGTGCTTGCCGTGCTGCGTGACGGTGGCCGGCTGGACCTGACCGTGCCGTTGGCGGCAAGCGCCGAGGCGACGGGGTTGAGGCTGCGGCAAGTGTCGCCCGCCTTGCCCGAAACGGTGCAGTCCTACCGGCTGTCGGCGCTGGGCGTGGTTCTTGAAGACGGGGGGCTGGTCGCGGCAGTCACCGACAACTCACCCGCCGTGTTCGCGGGGCTGGCGCAGGGTGACCGGATCCTGACGGTGAACGGGGCCACAGTGGACCTTGCGACCTATGAGGTGACGAAGGCCGTCCTGCTTTTGGTCGAAGCGCCCGGCGGGCTGACGCGGCATATCTATCTTGATCCCTGGGGCGCGCATGATGGTGTGCGGCCGGTGGGCGGGGCAAATGTGCTTGACCCCGACGTGGTGGTGTTCTGAATGAGGGGATGGGCATGGACGAACGTATCCTGATCGTCGAGGACGACGCCGAAACGGCTGCCGCCGTGCGCGCGGTGGTCGAAGGCATGGGCTGCAGTGTCGATCACTGCGACACGCTGGAGGCGGGGATCGCGGCGGCGACCAGCACCCCCTACAAGGTCATCGTGCTGGACCGGATGCTGCCCGGCGGCGATGGGGTCGAGGCGATGGCGCGCATCAGGGCCGGAGGGTCGACGGCGCTGATCCTGATCCTGTCGGCCTTGGGCCGGGCTGCGAACCGGGTTGAAGGGTTGGAAAAGGGGGCGGATGACTATCTGCCGAAGCCCTTTGAACCGGACGAGTTGCGCGCGCGGGTCAGGGCCTTGTTGCGGCGGGGCACGATGCAGGTGCTGGACAATGACCTGCTGGTCTTTGGTGATCTGGAAATCCGGCTGAAGGCTCGGACCGTGCATGTAAAGCGCGCCCATGTCGCGGTTTCCCCAAAGGAGTTTGAGCTGATTACCTATTTCGCCCGCAATGCCGGGCAGGTCGTCACGCGGATGCAGCTTCTGGAAAACGTCTGGAACCTGCATTTCGACCCCGGCACGAATGTGGTGGATGTCCACGTTGGCCGCTTGCGGCGCAAACTGGAGGAGGCGGGGTCAGCGGCCATTCAGACCGCGCGGGGCGAAGGCTATGTCTTCGCACCACTGCCCGGGTCGGCGGGGTGATTTCGCGCCGCCCCCTCGCCGCGCGGGCCACGTTGCGGCTGGCGGCGGTGATGGCGCTTGCGGTTACCCTGCTGTCCCTTGGCGCGATGGCCTTGCAATACCGGCTGGTCGAAGCGCGGCTGATGCAGGCACAGCGGGCGCTGCTGTCGGCGGATCTGAACGGGTTCGCAGCGCTATACGACCAGCGCCGGATCATCGCCCTGCGGCAGGCGATCGACTATCGCGCGGCGGCAGCGACGGGTGGGGAAATGCTGCTGTTGCTGGATCGCAACGGCACTGTGCTGGCGGGCACGCGGGGCGGCTGGCCAGAGGGATTGCAGGCCGAAGGGGACAGCTTCGCCGTCGAACCCGCGCGCGCGTTTTCTGAGGCTGGCACGCGCTGGCTGGCAGTGGCGCGCGATCTGCCGGGGGGTTTTCCGCTGCTGGTCGCGCGCAGTCTGCAGCCGGTCGATGACACGCTGGCCGCGATGCGGCGGGGGATGCTGGCGCTGTTGGCCGCAATGCTGGTGGCGGGGGGCGTGGTCGGCTGGCTGGCGGCGCGGTCGGTCATGGGGCGGATCGGGCGGGTGAATGATCTGGCCGATCGGGTGGCCGAAGGTGCGCTGAACGCGCGGTTGCCGGGGCCGCGGTCGCCGGATGAGTTCGGGCTGCTGGAAACCCATGTGCACGGGATGCTGGACCGCATCCAGAACCTGAACCGCGCGACGCATCGGCTGTCCGATACCATCGCGCATGAATTGCGGACCCCCTTGAACCGGATGCTGCTGAAACTGTCCCGGATCGAGGGTCAGGAAGACCTGACCGCCGATCTGCGGGCCGAAATGCGTCAGGCGATCCGGATGTTCGATTCGCTTCTCGACATCAGCCGGGCCGAGGCGGATCAGGGCAGTGGTGGGGGGCTGGTGCCCGTGGATTTGTCAGCCGTGGCGGGGGAGGTTTGGGAGCTTTACGAACCCCTGGCCGAGGACAAGGGTCTGGACGTTGAAGCCCGGATCGCGGGCGGCCAGCGTGTGCTGGGGGACCGCAACCTGATTGCGCAACTGCTGTCGAACCTCTTGGACAACGCCATCAAGTACTGTGCAGCGGGGGACCGGCTGACCCTGACTTTGGCCGAAGCGGGCGACAGCATCCTGATGCGCGTGGCCGACACCGGCCCCGGCCTGCCCGCCGACATGCGCGGCGCGGCGTTCGAGCGGTTTGTGCGCGCCGACCGTGACCGGGGGATCAAGGGCCATGGTCTTGGCCTGGCCCTAGTGCGGGCGATTGCGGCGCGGCATGGGGCGCGGCTGACGTTGCCGGAAGGCGATACCGGATTCACGCTTGAAATCCTGTGGCCAAGGCTTCAGCAATCGGACTGACATTATCATTCAGGCCACGCATGCGCCGCGCCGTTCTTTCTCTTCTGTTGCTGCTGGGCTGCGCGCCCTGGAACCAGCCGCTGAACCAGCCCCTGCAGGATGAAAACGCCCCGCTGGTCGAGCCTGCCGTGATCGGCGATGGCGAGCTTTACATCGGCCTTGCCTTTTCGGGCGGCGGGTTCAGAGCGACCTCCTTCGCCTATGGCATGCTGGAGGAGTTGCGCGCGGCAGGCGTAGAAACCGGGTCGCCGAACGGGCTTCTGGATCAGGTTCGGCTGGTGTCGGGGGTGTCGGGCGGGTCGATCATGGCGGCGCAGTTCGGGCTTTACGGCCCCGCCGGCGTCCCCGGCTTTCGCGAGCGGTTCCTCGTGACGGATGGTGAGGCTTACATGGTCACCTCGGGCCTCAACCCGCTGACCATCGCCAAGGGCGTGGCGGGCGGGGTGAACGGGCGCGATACCTTCGGTCGCTATCTGGACGACACGCTGTTCAAGGGTGCCACCTTTGGTGATCTGCGGAAACGGTCGCGCATCAAGACCTGGATCAACGCGACGGACATGGCCAACAACACGCCGTTCCTGTTTAGCCCCGAAACCTTTGATGCCCTCTGTTCGGACCTGTCCCAAGTGCGCCTAAGCGAAGCGGTTGCCGCAAGTGCGGCGTTCCCGCTGGTGTTCACTCCCATCGTGCTAAAGGCGCATCAGGGCAAGTGCGACTACCGTGAACCCGACTGGCTGACCGCCGCGCGCTATAACCCCGAAGCGACGGCGGCAATGCGCGCCCATGCCCGCGCGCTGGAAAGCTATACCAACCCCGATGAAGTGAAGTTCGTGAAACTGCTGGACGGTGGCATCACCGACAATTTCGGCACCACCGGCCTTGCCGTTGAACGCGCCCGCGCGCAGGTGCCCTATGCGCCCTTGACCGAGGAAGAGGCGGTCAAGCTGAAGCGGATGCTGTTTCTGGTCGCCAATGCGGGGGTCGAGGAAGACTATGATTGGACGCAGAAAGTGGCGGGGCCGGGCGGGGTGAATCTGGCGATGTCGATTGCCACCAGTGCCATGTCTGCGGCCAGCCGGTCCGGTTACGACTCCATGCGTGGCGAGTTGCGGTTCTGGGAGGCGGAGCTGATCGAATGGCGCTGCGCCCTGCCGATGGCCGAGGTGCGGCGGCTGCGTGGGTCAACGGCGGGGTGGGATTGCAAGGATGTGAAGCTGTTCGTGGGCGAGGCGAGCTTTGCCAGCCTGCCCCCCGACATGCGCGATGCGCTGAACAAGGTGCCGACCCGGCTGAAGCTGAAGACGGCGGATGTGGACATGGTGATCGAGGCGGGACGTTTGGCGACCCGGATGACGCCGGAATTCAACGGCTTTCTCGCCTCGCTCTCCGGCAATGCGGTGGACAGCCGGATCGAGGCTGGCATCGCCGCTGGCGGGCGGCGGGTGATGCCGCTGGGCAATTGACCAAAGGGCTTGGCTGCGGATGACAAATCACGTCATCCGCAGCAAGCCGCTTGTTCCGTTCAAGGCCCACGATATCGTGGCCGCATAATGCGCACGACATTTGCATATCCCTTGATCTTCGCGGCAAGTTTGGCCGGCACTGCCGCCATGGCCGAAGTGCGCGCCGTTCTGGTGGGGGTCAGTGATTACCTCGTGCTGGACGCAGACCTGAAAGGCCCTACCAACGACGTGCGGCTGATGGCGGAAACGCTGGCCTTGCGCGGTGTCGATCCCGGCGCGATGACCGTGCTGACCTCGGATCCCGCGGGTCTGCCCGACGGCGTTTCGTCAGCCGCCCCGCTGCGGGACACCATCCTTGCGGCGATGGAGGCGGTCGCCGCTGCCTCGGTCGATGGGGATACGGTGGTGTTCTACTTTTCCGGCCATGGCGCGCAGGCCCCGGACATGTCGGGGGACGAGGGCGGGGGGTATGACGAGATCCTGTTGCCCGCCGATGCCGCAGGGTGGAAGGGGGCGATCGGGGCGGTCGAGAATGCCATTCTGGACGATGAATTGCAGGCTTGGGTGCAAGGGATGCTGTCGCGCGGGGTGCAGGTTGTGGGGCTGATCGACGCCTGCCATTCGGCCACCGGGTTCCGGGCCGTTGGCGGGCAGGGCGTGGCGCGGGTGGTGCCTGAGGCGGCCCTGGGCATACCGGATGACGTGGTACCGGTGACGGGTGCGCCCCTGCCGCCGCTGACGGGGGACTTCGTCTTCCTTTATTCCTCGCAATCCGACCAGCGGTCGTTTGAATATCCGCTGGCGGATGGCGCGACGTGGCATGGCGAGTTCACGTTACGGCTGGCCCAGACCCTGCGGGATGCGCCTGCGGCCAGCTGGGCGCAGGTGCTGGCGGCGACGACCGAAGGCATGGCGCAAGGCCCGGCCCGGCAGATGCCGGAAGGCGAAGGGACGCTGCTTGAGGCGCAGGTGTTCGGCACCGGCGCAGGTGCGGCCCGAATGGCCGTTGCGGAGGGGCGGCTTGCGGCGGGTCTGCTGCACGGGCTGGCGACGGGGGCAGAGGTGGCGCTTTTTGCCGGCCCGTCGGGCGGCACGGCGCTGGCCGTCCTGCCCTTGGGGGAAGTCACCGCGCGGCAGGCCGTGCTAGCGGGTGACGTGCCGGAGGGGGCGCTTTGGGCCGAACTGGTCAGCCCGCCGCCGCCCGCGCCCTTGGTGCTGGCGGCTCCGGTGCGGGCGGATGTGGCGGATGGGTTTGACTATGCACCCTGGCTTGCCGCTTTGGCCCCCACCCGCCCCGAGCCCGGTCAACTGCCCGATCTGGTGCCGATCCTGACCGGGGGGAGGGTCGCGCTTGCCGGGGCCGATGGCGTGCTTGATCCGGCAGGGCCGGGATCGTCCCCCCGGGTTACCCCGCTGGCGGGTGAGAGCGAGATCGAGGCTACGGCCCGGACGCTGGAAACCGCCGCGCTTGGCCTTGGCCTGCGGGCGGTGCTGGCGGGGGCGGCGGGGCGGTCGCTGACCGGCAAGCCTGCGCTGACGATGGTGACAGAGCGTCGGGCGGCGGCGGTCGGTTGCGGTGCGGTGGCGGACGCAATTCCGCATGACCCGGCGGACGGGGTCGGTCCCTGCGACCAGCTTTGGCTTACGCTGACCAATGCCGGGGCCAAGGCGCAGGATGTCAGTGTTCTTTACTTCGCAGCCGATTTCACCGTCGCGCCGATCTGGCCGGTGCAGAACCTGGCGAACCGGCTGGCCCCGGGCGAAAGCATCCGGGTCGGGTTGCAGATCGAAGCAGACAGTCCGGCTGGGCTGGAGGAGATCTGGGTTCTGGCGGTGCCGGTGGACCCAGATGCCCCCCGCGTGGACCTAACGCGCCTTGCCGCGCCCGGGGCCCTGCGTGACCTTGCCGGGACGGACCCGATGACCGCGTGGCTGGAGTACCGCCTGCCGGGGGACGGCACCGCCACCCGCGGATTTACCCTGAAACCCGCCCCGCTGACGATGATCCGCCAACAGGTGCGACTGACCCCCCGGGATGGATGATCCCGCGATTGCCATGGAGATTTGAGATGACGCTTCCCCGTTTGTCCGCCACCGTCCTGCTGGCCGCCCTATGCGGCACGGCAGCCTATGCCGAAGACCAGCCCGGCTTCGCCCCCCCGGAGGCGCCGATGACGGCATCGCCCTTCGAATACGCGAAATCCGGGGCTAAGGCCGCGCGGGCCGACACAGCCGAAGCGGCAGGGGCAAAGGTCATTGGCGGCGAGGTTGCCGCCGAGGGTGCATGGCCGTGGCAGGTGGCCCTTTTGGTCGGGGGCGCACCGGTCGGTGTTGACAGCCAGTTCTGCGGTGGGTCGCTCGTTATGGACCAATGGGTGCTGACAGCCGCGCATTGCGTGCATATGCGCCAGCAGGACGGCAGCTATTCCGACCTGTGGCCGCAGGAAATCTCGATCCTCGTCGGCACGAACGCCCTGACCCCGGGGAAGGGTGATCTTGTCCCGGTTGAGGCGGTGTTTCGGCACCCGTCCTACTCCGGCACACAGTTCGATTTCGACATTGCCCTGCTCAAGCTGTCACGCGCACCGCAGGCACCCTACCAGACGATCGAAGTGCCGGATGCAACCTTTGGCAGCATGCTGAACCAGCAAGGCGTGACGACCATCGTCACCGGCTGGGGCTTGCAGGAAGGGGCCATGCCCTCGGCCGAACTCCGGCAGGCGCAGATTCAGGTGCTGGACCGGAACCTGTGCAACGCCGCCATGCTGGAGGCGCGGGCCGAGGATGCGGCGGGCGGCTTCAGCTATGCGGTGCAGACGCTGAACCTGGCCGAAGCGGATGCTTATGCGCTTTGGGACGAACTGATCGCGCGGGCACCGATGCCGGTCAGCGAGAACATGATCTGTTCGGGCACGTTCGAAGGTGGCAAGACCAGTTGCAACGGCGACAGTGGCGGCCCGCTGGTCGTGCCGCTGGACGATGGCAGCTATATCCAGGCCGGGATCGTCAGCTGGGGGCTTAGCGCAAGCTCGGGCCGGGGGTGCGAAGAGACGGCGCTGTTTTCAGCCTATACTGACATATCAAGGTTCGTGCCTTGGCTGAACCAGGTGATTGCCCAGAACCCCTAGCGAGCGGCCCGCCCAAGTGATAGGGCCCGCAGCTGGTTGCTGCGGGCCCTTTGGTGAGCGGCGGGTAGGGGTCAGTTGGTCATCAGGTAATAGCTGTTCCGGACCCGGCCCATGTTCTGGACAGTGACATAGAAATAGCCGTTCCACGCTGGCGTGAAGTCGCAGTAAAGCGAGTCCGACCAGCTGACATCATAGCAAAAGACATTCCCGTTCTCATCGGTGATCGCCACGTCAAGGTTGGTGTCACCGTCGCCCACAACCGCAATCTCGGCATAGGAATTGCCGTAGAACGGGATCTCCCAGACATCGGTCTGGCCTGCGGGCAAACGCGACAGCCAGCTGACGGCACCGCCGATCCTGCCGCGCGACCCTTCGGCCATTGCATCGTCGATCAGGCCAAGAAGCACCTCGTCATCGGCGGCAAGTTCCTTGGCCTTGGCAAACATCGCATCCGCCGTCACCGGACCTTCGGCAGTGCCTTCGTCTTCCGAGGTGGCGTTGAAGAAGGTGGCCTTGGAGGCTGCGCGGGGCTCGCCCTCGTTCATCATCGGGGCTGGGGCGGCGGGGGCGGCCGGGGCTGCCTTCTTGCGGAGGTTTTCCTGATCGCCCTCTTCGAAAGCGATCTTCGCCGGGTCCAGCGCCGCGGCCTCGGCGCTGGTGACTTCGACCGACGCGGCGAGCTTGGCCGCCGAAAGCACGGTCAGCGCATCGCCCTGTGCGACGCCAAGCGCATAAAGATCCTGGGCAAGGCCCATGGTCGTGGCCCCGCCCGCGGGGGACGCGGTGGCGGCAGGGTCAATGTTGGTGCCCGATGTATCCTGGGCAATGGCAGGAAGGGCCAGCGCGACCAGTGAAGTGGTTGCCAGCGCAAGGGAAATGGATTTCAGCGTCATGTCTGATCCTGTGGGTTAGCCGACCCGGTCTGGGCCGGAGTGCCGCGATCTTGGCAGGCCGCCTTCCGTTTGAGAAGGGCGCATCACATGACAAATTCGGTCATCCGCGTCAGTTACCGACAAGGCGGTAGCTGTTCACTGTTGCGCCGGGATTGTGGATGCTGGCCGTGAAAAAACCGTTTCGGGCCGGGGTCAGGCGGCAGAGCGCGGGGTCACGCGAAAGCGGCGTCGCGCAAAGGATATTTCCCGCCTCATCCGACAGGGTCAGGGACAGGGGGCCGTCGCCATCGCCGATCAGGGCAAGTTCCGCCGCGACCTCGCCGAACAGGGCAAGGCGCCAGGTGTCGGTCTGGCCGGGGTCAAGATCGGCCGTGGCCTGAGTTGCGGTTTCCAGCTGCCCGCGCGGCAGTTGGGCGTCAAGGTCATAGGCCAGATCCTGCAGGTCGGGATCGTCGCCCACAAGGTTGCGGGCGATGGCAAGGGCTGCGGCACTTGCCGGATCGGGGGCAGCGGTGCGCCCTGTCGGGGCGTCGGGGACGGGATCGCCCGAAGTTGTCCGCTCCCACCCGCCGGCGGGGCGGAGGGTGACGCTGCGGGCAAGGCGGATGGCCACCAGCATGGGCAGAACGTCGCCTGTAGACAGGGCTTGGTCCCATGTGCGCTGGGCAAGGATCAGGCGTTGGGCCGTGCCATGGGAACCGGTCGGGTTGGCCGACAGGTTCGGCTCCTCTGCGCTGGCGGGGGCAAGACCCAGAGCAAGGATCACGGCGGGCAAAAGGCTGGTGCGGCAGGTCATCGGCGGGTTTTCCAAGGCTGGGGCGGACTGTGGCAAAGCCAGCCTGTGGGGACAAGTGAGGAAACCTTTCCGCGCCCGCGATTTCCCGCTAGCACGAGGGAAACGGAGGTGACCATGCACGACATCCTGGAACGGCTGCTGGCGTTCGACACGGTAAGTTCAAAGCCGAACATCGCGTTGATGGGCTATGTGAAGGGGCTGCTGGAGGATGCGGGCATTCCCGTGGTGCTGGTGCCGGATGCGGGCGGGGGGAAGGCGAACCTTTACGCCACAACCGGCCCTGCGGGGGTGGGGGGTGTCATGCTGTCCGGCCATACGGATGTAGTCCCGGTTGAGGGGCAGGCCTGGACCAAGCCGCCCTTCGCGCTGACGCAAGCTGATGGCCGCATCTATGGCCGGGGTGCGGCGGACATGAAGGGCTTTGTCGCCTGTGCGGTGGCGGCGATGCTGCAAGCCGCACGCCGGCCCTTGCGGGTGCCGCTCCATCTGGCGCTGTCCTACGACGAGGAGATCGGCTGCATGGGGGTGCGCAGCCTGATCGACATGCTGGCAGCGGCTCCGGTGCGGCCGCGGTGCTGTATCGTGGGGGAACCCACCGGGATGCAGGTGGCGACCGGGCACAAGGGGAAGGTGGCACTTCGGGCAACCTGCGTGGGGCGTGAGGGGCACTCGGCGCTGGCGCCCCTGGCCTTGAACGCGCTGCATCTGGTGGGGGATTTCCTGGCTGCGGTGCGGGGGCTGCAGGCCGAGGTCGCGGCGACGGGGCTGCGGGATGGTGACTATGACGTGCCCTACACCACGTTGCATGTGGGCAAGATGTCGGGCGGGGTGCAGGTCAATATCGTGCCGAACCATGCCACGATGGATTTCGAGATCCGGTCCCTGGCGGGCGAGGATGTGGCGGGGCTGATCACCCGGCTGGAGGCAGCGGCGGAGGGGATCGTGGCGCCCTTGCGGGCAGAGTTTCCGGAAGCCGCGATCCGGGTGGAGCGGCTTTGGGATTATCCGGGTTTGGGGACGCCGTCGGATGCGGGGGTGGTGAACTTCGTCAAGGGGCTGACGGGGGCCAACGGGACGATCAAGGTCGCCTTCGGGACGGAAGGCGGGCTGTTCGATCAGCGCCTTGGCATCCCCACGGTGATCTGCGGGCCGGGGTCGATGGCGCAGGGGCACAAGCCGGACGAGTTCGTCACGGTCGAGCAGCTGGAGCGGTGCGAGGCGATGTTGTCGGCCCTGATCGGGCGGTTGGAGGCGGGGATATAGGGGCGATGTCCAGGGTTGTGGCGTTTCAAAGGGTTGCACAGAGCGGGGAGGGGTTGGTTTCGGTCCGTAGGGGGCTGTTGGGGCGCCCCCACCCTACTCTCCCGCACTAGGGGGGGGGGGGCCATAGGTTGGCGTAGTGCGCGGAGCCGATGGGCCAGTGTCGGCGGGAATGACGCGTGGTGGCTTGGCGGGCATACTTCCACGTCGACTGGCTGAACCCGGCCTTGTGGCAGGTCTCCGCAACCTCGGTTTCATCTTTCGACCCAGCTTATAGTAAGCGCCTTCTGCGCGGCCGAGGAATAGCTCAACCTCATCCGTTTCCGTCCCTCTTTCAGCCGGAAAGGTGGAGCTGACCACTCCAACCCCGAACTGTTCAGCTGGCGGGGATCAGCCCAGCCATGCGCAACGATCCCCGGGCATGTCTCTTTTTTTCTTCTAGGTTCGGAATAAATCCTTTGTCGGCGCGTGTCCTTATGGAGCCCGTGAGACGCTCACTGTCCCGCGGAGTAACTGGGGGAGGGTTGGGGCCATGAAAGTTCTTGTCGTGGAAGACGATTTCCTCATCGCCGAGGATCTTCGCCAGACGCTCGAAACACTTGGCTGGCAAGTGGTCGGGCCAGCCCCTTCTGTGCGGGCGTCCCTGCAACTCCTTGAACGCGAGCGACCGACAGTGGCCGTTCTCGACATTCACCTCATGCAGGAAGTCGTCACGCCTGTGGCGGCAGCTCTTCGCGCCATGGGCATTCCGTTTATTGCATCAAGTTCTGTGCTCAACGTCGAAGCCGTCGATCCAGATGTTTTCCGGGGAATCGTCAACGTGGGTGACCTGAGACCCGACTCTCCTCCGGCCTTTCGGAGAATCCGCAGGTTGATTTCTGGGGCTACGCCGCACGCATTTCCAGCCCCTTCTTTGCCATGAACTCGACCGGCGGGATGTTCCCGAGGCCG